>Ga0082212_10005386_pt1 | contig 17446 bp, 14 predicted proteins | sample TergutNt197P3_FD_71548 | JGI IMG/M metagenome (GOLD analysis project Ga0082212, IMG submission 71548) | Neocapritermes taracua P3 segment gut microbial communities from Petit-Saut dam, French Guiana - Nt197 P3 | ecosystem: Host-associated > Arthropoda: Insects > Digestive system > Gut ... | reverse complement strand
CAAAAGGTTGAGTTTGCGGTGGCGGGCAAGCACGCTGTCGACATCGTTGTGCTGCATACCCAACGTGAGCTTGCCGTTAGGCCAGACAACCGCCCCATCCCGCGTGGCGAAACGTAGGCCTATGGTATCGCGGAGGTGGAACTTCAGGGCCTCACTGACCGATTCAGCAAGATAGATATCGCCGAGAAGGGCTTTGATGGCATTCTGGTCGGCAGTCGAGAACTCCAACAAGTCGATCAGCCGCTCACCGCGAGGCGATTTCTCCACCTGCGACAAGGTGACATCCAGAGGAACCAGGGATATCTCCCCAGGCTCGCTGCCGCTGAGTAACCGGTCTGCTATCTTGCCTGCCGCCTTGCCATCCTCCACAAGAAGGCCAAAGAGGTCTGCACCAAGCAGACGCTCGACCAGCGCTTCAACCTCTTCTGTCTGCATACCAAAGGGCAGCTTGACTGCTCCTTTGACCTTTACAGTGTCTGCGAGCCTTCCTACAATCCCGTTAAGCTCTTCCCGGTGAGTGTTTATCCAGTTCAGCGCCGGAGAAGCAGTATCAAATGCCCGGTCGACCTCCTCAATGGCGCGCATCTCCGCTTGGATCGCCGTCAGGACCTCGCGACTCTGGTCGCGCTTCTGTCGCCTGTCATCCAGCAAGCGCACGCGCTTATCGATATCGGCCTTGGCGAGCTTGGACTCAGCACGTTCTTTGGCAAGCTGTGTCTCCAGGGCGTCGAACTTCGCCCGACGCTCAGCCAATACCCCCTGCGTACCGATGAATTCAGTGTCGATCTGCTCGTGGCTCTCCCTGAGCAGGGACTCCTCCACATCCAATGAGCTGAGCGACTCGGATGCCTTGGCAAAATTGATCCGCGCGGTGTCAAGTGCAGTCTGATGGTTGCGAAGGGCCGTGATGGCGCGGTCGCGCTCCTCTTCGGCACGGTTCTTATTCTTGAAGACAAGCTCAGAGTCGCGGCTCAGGTCATTGAGCTGCGCATAGAGCCCCTTCACCTTACCCTGCCCCTCGCCAAGCCGTTCGCTGACCTCTTCGAACTCCACCGTCGCAGCCTTGTAACGAGTCTGGGAGTTATAGATGGACGCACGCAGGTCAGAGAGGCGCGAGACCATGTTGCGGCCCTTTTCCTCAAGCACCAGCATTCCTGCGTCAAGCCTCTGGATGATGGATTGGCAACGTATCCGTTGCTCGTTGAGGTCTCCGGTGAACAGGCCTTTCTCCTCCAGGGCAAGCTGACGTTTGCTGAGTTCTGCTTCTCGTTCGGCTAAGCGGAAACGTACGAACTCGACCTCGGCATCTATCTCTTTCTCCTTGTGATCCAGGAGGTTCCACTCAACCTGCAGGCTACGCAGGTCATCCACCGCTAGGGCCAGATCAAGCGCCACCAACTCGTCGGTGAGCTTCTTATGCTGCTGTGCACGTGCCGCCTGGCGCTCCAGAGGCCTGAGCTGGGATTCTATGATGCGGATGATGTCGTTGACCCGTTCAAGCGAGGCGTCCATGGCGACAAGCTTGCGTGATGCCCGCTCCTTGCGCTTCTTGTGTTTGAGGATACCCGCCGCCTCTTCTACCAGCACCCGCCTGTCGACAGGCTTGGATTCCAGCACGGCGGTCAGATTCCCTTGACCGATGATGGCATTCGCTCCCTGGCTGATACCCGTGTCAAACAGAACATCGATGATATCCAAGCGTCTGCAGGGTGAGCCGTTGATGAAGTATTCGCTTTCCCCGTTACGGAACATCCTGCGCATAAGGGAGACCTGGTTGAACTCAATGGGTAGCGTGCCGTCGGTATTGTCCAAGATCAGCTCGACCTCAGCGACTCCCACCGCCTGCCGCGCTGATGAGCCCGAGAAGATCAACTCCTCCATGGCCTGAACGCGCAGATTACTCACCTTCTGCTCGCCCAGTACCCAGAGCACTGCCTCGGAGACGTTCGACTTCCCTGAGCCGTTTGGTCCCACGATAACCGAGACACCTGGCTCGAAATGTATTACCGAACGATCGGCAAAGGACTTGAAGCCCTTGATCGTCAGCGACTTAAGATACACGGGTTTCCCCCATTCGCCTTCCACTACATCGAAAGTTACAGAGTATCCTCTTCATCCTCATATTCTAGTGTATTGCAGGTTACCCGCGTATGCTTAATCAGGCTTTTTCTTCCTACCTGCGTTTCTCATGTTCTGAAGTGCCTGAGTGGCGGCCTCAGCTTCAGCCTCTTTCTTGGTGTAGCCGACACCTGTGCCGATCACTGAACCATCGGAGAGCACTGAGCAGGTGAAGATACGTGCATGGGGAGGGCCCGAGGCATCATCGAGTTGATACGTTGGTGTGATGTGCTCAACCTGCAGGATCTCCTGGAGGATAGACTTGGGATTATCTATTTCCATTGAGACGCCATTGGTGATCTGATCTCCAAGCGCTTTGATGACCCACTCCCTTGCCGCCTCGATACTACCGTCTAACGCTATCGCAGCTGTCAGGGCCTCAAAGACATTCTCCAAAGCGGATGCAAGGCCACGCTTGCCGGTACCTCGCTCGGATGAGCCAAAGATGATGATGTCTGCAAAACCCAACTCCTCCGCGCATTTCGAGAGCATGCCACCCGAAACCAGGTTGACCTTCATGCGGGTCAGACCACCCTCGTCGAAGTCGGGGAAGTACTGGAAGACCTCAAATGCCACAAAGGCGCCGAGCAACGAGTCGCCCAGGAACTCCAGACGTTCGTAGGAGTTGTGGATGGGGTCATCCTCAGCAGCTGAGGGGTGGGTCAATGCCTGTACCAACAGGCTCTTATCATTGAAGGTATAGCCGATCCGTTCCTCAGCCTGGGCGATCTGCTCCTGCATGTCCTCGTATATCTGCCCCATGTCTCCCTACCTTTTCCTATCTCCCCGTTTCTATTGCCACTGTCTCAGAGATAAGTTCAGGAAGCCGCTCGCGTATGCATTGCGCCGTTACGGCGATGCCGTTTGCGACAGCCCTGGCGTTCGATGAACCGTGCCCGATGATACAGCTTCCCTTCAGGCCCAAAAGCGGTGCGCCGCCCACCTCATCAGCGCTGAGGCTCTTCTTCAGTTCTTTGAGCCCCGGCATGATGACCCCAGCGGCCAGTTTGCGCGGCAGGGAGGCGGTCAATACAAGCTTCAACTGGTCAAACAGCACAGCAGCCGTTCCTTCAATGGTCTTCAGCGCGACATTGCCGGTGAAGCCATCGGTGACTACCACATCGAATCGCCCCTGCAGGATATCTGTACCTTCTGCATTGCCGCAAAAACCAGGCGCTTGCTCCTTGAGTAGCTGATAGGCCTCCTGCGCCAACAGTGAGCCCTTTGTCTCCTCCTCGCCAATGTTGAGCAAGCCGATCCTTGGCTGTTCTACCTTCATGACATGCCTGGCATACACTGCCGCCATCTGGGCGAATTGCAGGAGATACTCGGGTTTGGCATCTGCATTCGCACCGATGTCCGTGAGGATCACCGGGCACACCGGTGAGGGTAGGATGCTTGCGATAGCAGGCCTTGTTATCCCTTTGATGCGGCCGATGTACAGTGTAGCCGCCGCCATGCAGGCCCCTGTCGAGCCAGCGGAGAAGAAGCCTCCTGCCCGCTCTTCCTTCACCAGTCGGCAACCCACCACAATAGACGAGTCCTTCTTCTGACGTACCGCCTCAGCCGGGTGTTCCTCCATGCCGATGACCTCACTGGTTGCGACAGCGATAGCCCTGCCAACGTGTGCAGCGGCAAAGGGCTCCACGTAATCCGCCTGACCGGTCAAGATGACCGATAGGTCCTTGTCTGCGGCCAATGCCAACTCCAGCCCTTCCAACACAACCTGGGGAGCCGCATCTCCGCCCATCACGTCAACTGCTACAGTAACCGGTTTTTCCATCTTGAGTCCTTAACATGACAAAGGAGCACCCTCTGGGCGCTCCTTTCGCTGTTATCCCGCTCTGCCATGCACTTTATTCAGTGACGATAACCTCGCGGCCCTTATAAGAGCCACAGTTCGGGCACACAAAATGCGGGAGCTTCGCCTCACCGCACTGCGGGCAGATCGAGCGCGGCTTATCCGCGATCTTCAGGTTCGCACTTCTGCGTGCATGGGTAACGGCGCGGCCGGTTTTACGCTTAGGGACTGCCATTTCATTTCCTTTCCGTACAAATCACCCTATGGTGAGAGCAGGTTCAAAAGCCAAACCGCTATTCTACCAGAAACCCTGGGCTTGTGTTAGGAAAACATGACGTTTTACGAGGTTTTCTGCACGATGTAGAGGTCGATGAGGTCGAGCATCTCCTGGATGGAGTGGACGCCGAGCTTTTGGTAGATGTTGGCGATATGTGACTTCGCGGTGTGTAGGGAGATGACCAGCTGTCCCTGAATGTACTCGGCGTTACGACCTCGCGCAAGCAGAAGGAAAACCTCTGACTCGCGAGGTGACAGCTGATAGGCCTGGGCGATCCCAGTACAGGCCTGGCGCCAAGAGGAATCGCTCTGCGTCATACCATCCACCCCGTACTTGCCGTGCCCGGCCACCAGTAAGGGCAGTTCGTCGCAGGTCAGGTCAAGCAGCAGCATCACCAGGATAATGAGATGCCACGCGAGCAGGGCCTTAAGGCCAAGGCTGCCCGTGGTCTTCCTTCTCCTTGTCACCAGTACGTCTAAAGGCTTCATACCATGCGAGTCTACTGGTTGAAAGACGCGCTGTCCTGACCTGATTCGGGTGAAATCGAGAGATGAATATCATAGGCAATACTCAGGAGCGAGGATGGGCCTGATCGTGCACGCTCTTGAGATGGCTTACCGAGAGATGCGTGTAGATCTGCGTTGTGCTCAGGTTCCTGTGGCCAAGCAGCTCCTGTACAGAACGCAGGTCGGCGCCGTTCTCCAACAGATCAGTGGCAAAGGAGTGTCGCAGGTCATGGGGGGAGAAGGAGGGGTCAAGGCCCGCAAGGCTCAGGCTTTGTTTGAACATCTTGCGTATAGCGTCAGCGCCCATCGCTCGACCCCTGGTAGAGAGGAAGAGGCTGTCACAGGGGCTTTTCCCGTTTTGCGCGAGCTGGGGTCTGGCAATGGTGAGGTACTCGTGCAGGATGCGCATTACCAGTCGATGTAAAGGAACGATGCGTTGCTTGGAGCCCTTTCCCATAAGGGTGACCTGCGTCTGGGCGAAGTCCAGAGAACCGAGTGTCAGCCCGGCGACCTCTGAGATGCGGGCGCCACTCGCGTAGAACAACTCGATTATCGCCTGGTTCCTCAGACCTGCCGGTGTGGTCAAGTCGTTGACACTTAAAAGGCGCTCGATATCCTCGGTAACAATGGTCGCAGGCAGGTGACGGGGCTGCTTGGGGCCGGAAACCACACTGAGTGGGTCTTCGGAAAGCTCACCGGTCTCAACCAGCCAGGCGTAGAAGGTCTTGATGGCTGAGAGCCGTCGATTGATGGTAGTGCGGTTGTAGCGGCTCTGATCCATCTCTGCCAGATAATGACGGGCTGCCCTGTGGTCAAAGGAGAGTAGGTCAAGCTGTTCGCGCTCAAGCCAGCGACTGAGATCGTCAAGGTCACTGCCATAGGCCCTGATGGTATGCACGGAGAGGTTGCGCTCAACGCGCAGCATGGTCAGAAAGGAGTCTATCAGCGCCTGTTTGTTGTTCATGTCCCCTATGGTAACAAAAAGTCCCGATCATACTCGGGGAGAAAACCCAGGAAACCGTGTGTCTTCCTGAACTCCCTGATGGCAGCCTCAGAGCGCAGTGAGTATGCCTGGTAGCGCTCCTGCTTTCGTTTATACGGATGAGGCAACGGTTCGATTATGCCGAGATTCACGTGCATAGGCTGATAGTCGGTTACCGAATCATCTGTCGCATAGGCAAAGAGCGACCCCGCAGCCGTTGTCGCGGGGAGTATGACCGCCTCTCTTCCCTGAAGTTGGGCATAACAGTTCAGAGCAGCCAGAAGGCCGCTTGCAAAAGCCTCGGTATAACCCTCGGTGCCGGTGATCTGACCGGCGAAGCGGATATGCGGATGCGTCTTGAGGGCAAAACCCCTGTCCAGGATCCGGGGGGAGTCTACAAAGGTATTGCGATGCATGACACCGTAGCGGGAGAAGACCGCGTGTTCAAGGCCGGGGATAAGCCTGAATACCCGTTCCTGTTCGCTGAAGAGCAGGTTGGTTTGGAACCCCACCAGGTTATAGGCTGTTGCCTGCCGGTTCTCGGGACGCAGCTGTACCACAGCCCAGGGCCTGTGTCCGGTGGCGGGGTTGGTAAGGCCCACGGGCTTGAGCGCGCCAAAGCGGAGCGTGTCGCTCCCCTTGCGCACAACCTCCTCTACCGGTTGACAGGCCGAGAAGAGCTCACGCGTCTCGAACTTCTTGGGAATGACCCGCTTCGCAGCGGCGAGCTCTTCGACAAACAAGTCATACTCTTCCCGTGTCAATGCCGCGTTGAGATAGTCGGCCTCGCCTTTTCCGTACCGTGACTGCAGGAAGAGCTTATCCGTATCGAGTGACTCAGCCTCGACTATAGGAGCGGCAGCATCAAAGAAACTCAGGCTTTCGCAGCCCAACAGTTCTACCAAGGCCTGCTCGAAGCGAGGAGAGGTCAAGGGACCCGTAGCGATGATACAGGGATTGTTCACCTCCAACAGGCAGGCAAGGTCTGCCTCTTTGCGGACTATCTCAACATTCGGGTGATCAGCGAGGCTTGTGGTCACCAGTTGGCTGAATGCCTCGCGATCGACCGCAAGCGCACCACCCGCGGCGACCCTGGTCTCAAGAGCGCAGCGAAGCAGCTGAGAGGCCAGCACGGCAAGCTCAGACTTAAGCATGCCAGCGGCAGTGTTGCGGGTAAGGCTCTTGAGCGAGTTCGAGCAGACCAGCTCAGCCAGGCTATCACTTCTGTGCACGGGGGTCTGCTGGACAGGGCGCATCTCATACAGACGCACGGTGACACCTCGCTCGGCAAGCTGCCAGGCAGCTTCCGAGCCAGCCAATCCGCCACCTACTATGGTAACGTCAGCGCCCATGCAGGGCTCACCCTTCCTCCTCAGACAGAGGTAGCCGCGTAGCGGCCATCCCTCAGTCTTTCGACCAATCCCGCAAGTTCCATTGTTGAAAGATAGCGTACCACCTCTATGATGTCATCGCCACAGACCCCGCATAGCGCTTCCGCCCTCAGGGGCTCCTGGATCAGAGCAGCGAGTACCCTGCCCTGTGTACCTCTCGCAAGGTCACGGTCCTTCACTGCTTGCTCTGCCTGCGCGTCGCCTGTGTGGTCCCTGAGGGCCACCGCTACCTCCGGCACACCGAAGAGCTGCATCAGGGCATCCTCAAAACTCTCGTCATCGATAACTGGGATGGCGCCTTGCGCAATGAGGAAGTTGGCGCCCTTCGACTCCTTTGCATAGATCGAACCAGGTACGGCCATGACCTCTTTTCCCTGCGCAAGGGTCGCATCTGCTGTGGAGAAGGTCCCGCTGGGCAACCCAGCCTCAACTATCAAGGTAGCCTGGGCTAAGGCAGCGATGATGCGGTTGCGCTTCCTGAAGCCCCATTTTGTGGGCGGAGCCCCCCATGGCGCTTCGGACACAAGCGCACCGCCTTCATTCAGCACCTGGGAATAGAGTTGCTGTGCCTTCTGTGGGTAGACCACATCGGCTCCACAGCCTAGAACCACTATGGTCCTGCCCCCTATCTCCAAGGCTCCCTGATGTGCCGCCTGGTCGCAGCCTACGGCTCCGCCAGATATAACGGTGATCCCACGCAGGGCAGCGATCCTTGCGAAATGCTTCGCACAACGCAGCCCATAGGGGGTTGCCTTACGCGCACCGACTATAGCCAATGAGGGCGCTGCGAGGCCTCCCAGCGAACCGATGACATGGATCCGAGAAGCAGGCTCTTCGATGTAGTGGAGCATCTCGGGGAAAAGCGGGTCACCTGCTTCCAGCTCAAGATGAGGCGCCCTGGTGGTCAGCTGCTCTATCATTTTTCAGCCGCCTCCCTGTCATTCTTGCGGAAGCTCACCGCTTCCAGCAGATGCTCCCTGCTGACCTTGTCGCGCTCCTCCATGTCGGCGATGGTCCGGGCGACAGACAGTGCGCACATGATGCCTCTGCCGCTCAACTGATAGCGCTCCGCTATGAGCTCCATGACGGAGCGCTCCTTGATACCCAGCTGGCAGGAGGCGAGAAGCGCCGCGCCTGCGCCGGTCCGCATTGCCTGTTCCGGCGTAACAGGGGCGCCCTCCTGTTCAGGATCCCTGCATGTTGACAGCACGGAAGCCTGATGCGCAGCGCTTTCATGCACCATGCCCCGCGCCTCTTCCCTGGCTCTGCGCCAGGCAGCGAAGGCCCGTGCCTGCATGACCCCTTCTCGCAGGCGCGCCGAGCTGGTACCCAAGCCGGTGTCGAGCACATGCGCCGCGTCTGAGCGCCATACATCGACGATGATGTCTATGCGATCCATAAGCGGGCCTCCTACCCTGCCCTGGTAACGGCTGATCTGTGCGGGCGTGCAGGAGCAGGAGCGCTTGGGGTCGCCATAGTAACCACAGGGGCAGGGGTTTGAGGCTGCTATCAGCATGAACTGCGCAGGAAAGCTGACTGTGCCATTCGCGCGAGCCAGGGAGATAGTCCCCTGTTCCATGGGCTGGCGCAACAGCTGCAACACAGAGGAGCCGAACTCAGGCAGCTCATCAAGGAAGAGTACGCCATTGTGCGCAAAGCTGACCTCGCCTGGGCTTGTAGGGGTTCCCCCGCCTATTATCCCTGCGCGGGAAGCGCCGTGATGGGGCGCCCTGAAGGGGCGCTGCCCCGTGAGGATGTCAGCGTAGGACAGGCCGGCAACCGAGTGTATGAGCGCGCTTTCTATGCGCTCACTCTCGGAAAGCGGTGGGAGGATGGAGGGCAGGCGGCTTGCCATCATGCTCTTTCCAGAGCCCGGCGGCCCTACCATCAGCAGCCCATGCGATCCCGCTGCTGCGATCTGCAGGGCTCTTTTCGCCAGGTCATTGCCTGCGACATCCGCATAATCAGCGCAGCTCGCCAGGGTTTCCCCTGATGATTGCCCTGGCATGGAGAAGCTGCCGCTGCGTAGATCGGAGAGGTGTTGTAAACAGACGTGCTCCTGCTCATGCGGCGGGTATACCCCGGCTTCAGTAGGGCCGGTGAGCAGGCCCCAGCCCTGGCAATGGGCGATCTTCTCGTAAGCCAGTTGCCCAGGAACCGCCTTGACACTACCGTCAAGCGACAGCTCTCCAATGCAGAAGCGGTTCTTTATCAGGGCAGGATCGATCTGGCCAGTAGCTATAAGATAGGCCATGGCAATGGGGAGATCGAAGCCTGAGCCGATCTTCTTGAGTGAGCAGGGCGCCAAGTTCACCACTACAAAATCACTCTTCATCTCGAAACGAGAGGCCTTGATAGCCTGTCGCACACGTTTCCTTGCCTCCTGTATCGCGGTATCCGGCATCCCGACGATATGTATGCCTGGGAGGCCGTAGCCTACGCTGACCTCAACTGTCACGGGCATGGCATCGACGCCATGAATGGTCGCTGTGGTCACAAAGCCGACCCGTTCCTCAAGGCGTACCATGCTAATAACCAACCCCAAAAGCATCGCGATGATGCCTGAGGAAGGCCTTATCCTCGCTGTTGAGCACCAAGGCGATCACGTCGAAGCGTATGCGCATGGATGGCAGGTCCTGGGAGAACAGGTACTCCAACGCGATCCGTTCGTAGCGCTGCCGCTTTTTAAACGTAACCGCCTCCTCAGGCAAGCCCTTATCCTCCGTAGTACGCGCTTTGACCTCCACAAAGACCAGCTCGTCGTGGTCTTGCATGATGATGTCAGCCTCGCCAAATTGGCACTTCCAATTGCGCTCCCTGATCTGCATACCTTTACGTTCCAGATACAGGCAGGCAGCATCCTCCCCTCTCTCCCCCAGTTTTTTCCGTGCGTGTGTCATTTCCACACCTCTCCTTCTGTATCAGAACAGAGTGAGGCATGGGGCTTGATTTCCAGGGAGCATGCGCCTGGACGGATCCTTCCGTTTTTCTGAGTTGGTTCTGCGCGGGTTTTCAACGATCAGAACAGCTGTTGCTGCAGGAAATTACCACAGAAGCTCGTGCGGTGTATGGCGCACAGCCCCCTCTCCTTGATAGCCTGGATATGAGCAGCTGAGGCATAGCCCTTGTTAGACGCAAAGCCATAGCCACAAAACTCGCCATCTGCCGCAACCATCAGCGCGTCTCGCGTCACCTTGGCCACTATGGAGGCAGCGGCAATGCAGGCCACCTTGCTGTCCCCTTTGACTATGCAGCGCTCCTTCTCATGTATGTGCATCGGGTTGCCGTCTATCAGGATAAGATCGGGCTCCACCTGACAGGCCGCGATAGCGTCAAGCATGGCTTTCCTCAGCGATGCTGCTATGCCTTTTCGATCGATTGCCGTAGCCTCTATGTGGACAATGCCAACCGCCAGGGCAACGCTTTTGATGATTGCAGCCAGCTCCTCCCTACGCCTGGGTGTCAGACGTTTGGAATCATCCAGCCCCAGGATGACCGGCTCCAGTGGCAGCGCCACGGCAGCTACGGTCAAAGGTCCGGCAACCGCGCCGCGTCCGACCTCATCCACACCGATAACACAAGCAGCGCCCGCGAGGCGCTGCTGCTCATATAATCCAAATATGCGTTGTTCTTCCGCTTGTGGGGATAATCTACCCATGGAAGCAACCGTCTTTATCGCCAGGCAGCGTTTGCCTAGAAGCCCTTCTCCCTGATGCGTGCTGCCTTGCCGATCTTCTTGCGCAGGTAGTAGAGCTTTGCGCGGCGTATGGCGCCGTGGCGCATTACTTCGATACGGTCGATCTTGGGGCTGTGCACTGGGAAGGTACGCTCCACCCCTATACCGGAGCTGAGTTTACGCACGGTGAAGGTCTCACGATTGCTGGCGCCATGACGACGGATCACGTCACCTTCGAAGATCTGGATGCGCTCCTTGTTGCCCTCGATGATGCGGTAGTGCACCTTGACACGGTCACCGACACCAAAGTCGGGGAGGTTCTCTTTAATCTGCTGCTGCTCAAGCGCACGGATGATATCCATGGTTCTTATCCCTTTTCTAAATGGGGTTGTTACAATCCGCCAAAAGACGCAAAGAAGAAGTATAGCAAAAAATCACATAGTGCGGGAGAAAATTATATGCTATTAAAACTAAGGCTAGATGCTAAGGCTAGATGCCCCTCAAATATGGACCTGGCTCTTTGTGAGGGTGCAGATCGCCTTGAAGTCAGGTTCTGAGCGTAAGGAGCGTACTGGGGTACGTGACTGAGCTCAGATCCTGAATGAAAGGCTAGATGCCCCTCACAAAGAGCCAGGGAATATCAATCACCCCAGCCGTGCAATACACACAGCTGGGGTGATTACTGGACGAACGGTACCTATCTCTGAGAGTTACTGCTAACTACTCTTTCTTTTCAGCAGCAGCTGCAGCCGCTTCTGCTCTTCTCTTCTTCCAGATGCTCGGCCAGGTCAAGGTCATGCCACCAGCGATGAGCGCCATGACGCCTGTGAACAGGAAGCCGTAACCATACAGACCACCGGCAAAGTCAATAGCCATACCAGCAAGAACCGGGCCGCCATAACGACCAGCCATGGACATCGTGCTGATGACACCGTTGCCGGTACCTCGGATTTCTGCTGGGAAGTAGTCTCCAAATGCCGCCATGAGAACAGGCGTGATTGCGAAGAAGCCCTGCAGAAGTATGGTGAAGACATAGCAGGTTATCAGGCTTGGGGTGGAGTTCATTGCAACAATGCAATAGGCAATGCCTGAAAGCGCATAGCCAACGCAAGCGATGGCGATAACGGTCTTTCTTTCAAGCCTGTCAGACATCGGCCCCCAGGCCTGCATGAAGCAGATGGCGCCGATGGAAGAAATGGTCAATCCCAAACCTGACTGAACTGGGGTGTAACCGAATGACCTCATGATTGCCACAACAAAGGTTGAGTTGGCCATGAAGGCAAGCTGGAACACAATATAAGTAACACCGATATGCCAGGTGATCGGCATCTTCAGTACTACGGCGAACTCGTTCTTCTTCCGATCCTGCTTGGGAATCGGGGTAACTGCTGTCCCCGGAGGAGAACCTACGGGAACCAGGTTCTTCTTGGCCGGATCGTCAACGATCAGGAAGAAGAAAAAGCAGGTGATGAGGAAGGCGAAGCCGCCGGCGCACATGAAGTACACCTGCCAGCTGGTCACGAGGATGATTACTGGGAACGCAACACCGAGGATCATGCTGGTGATACCGCCACCAGGAGCGACGAAACGCATCGCATGGCCGCGCTTCTCCGGCACAAACCAGGCACTGATGAGCTTAGGAACCGTAGCGATGTAGATACCGGCGCATCCCAACCCAACAATCGTGTACATAGCGATAGCTATGCCCAGGCCGTTGGCACCGAGGAGTCCAAACATGAACAGGCCGAAAGCAACGATGATCCCAGCGCATGAAAGCCCCAGGCGTGGGCCGAGTTTATCCGACAGCCAGCCCCAGAAGAAGCCCGCCCCCGCATAAACCAGACCATAATACGAAGATATCAGACCAACCTCGGCAGCAGTGATGCCAAGTGTCGTTTGGATCTCGAACAGGCCAAGCGAAAGGCTCCTCTGACCCAACAGCAAAGTCATCTGGGTCAAAAAGCCTGCCACGACGATTACGTACCCGTAATGTCTCCAGCCTTTCTTTTGTGGAACAATTGTTCCTTCTTCTGACATTATCTCCTCCATTCAGTCTTCCAATATAACTCGATCTTACTTGCCACGCACAAACATTCCCTCTCTTGTCTTACTTGCACCGTTCTAGTCCGAATCTGCTGTATTCAGTATTCCTGATATTCTGGGACTTTGCTCACCTCCTCTGTTCCTTTAGTCATTATGGGCAATCTGCCAAAGCAATCCTATCGCTGACTTCAGAAGGTTTCTGGGCAGGCAAAATGCTTGCCTTCCTCTAACTGAGGATACGCTATCATTGCTCTGTTCACGACACAATAACCCCTCTGGTATTACAGGCTAATCGGCATCAGCAATTTTGATTACTATACACTGAATAGCTTGAAATCTGCTCCTGGTGGGTATAAAAAAGTCATCAAAAGGCATAGTGCCGCCTAAAATGACGATGCGATCTTCGACTCTCTTATCGACTGTGCATCCTTGGTGTCATTGGGCAGATCCTCCCAAGTAAGCCGACGCCGCAGGACGTAGGCGGTCCTCACCACAACCAAAGCCAGCACCACAATACCGATCCCGACAAGGAATGATGCTGTATACGTGCCGGTGATGTCGAAGAGAGTGCCCACAGTCAACGGGCCGAAGCTGCCGATGAGGCCGGTGCCCAGGCGGACATACGCATAGATGAGTATGAAGTCCTTGTTCCCGAATATCTGCCGTATGAGAAGAGGGGTCGAGACGGCGACAAGAGAGTTCTGGGCTCCAAAGAGGAATGCTGAGATATACAGGAAGACAAGATTATGTCCTACAAAGATGAAACCTACAAAACCAAGCAATACCATCACAAGCTGTATGTTGACAGAAAGCTGTACGCCTACCTTGTCGTTGACCCAACCCATGACTAGCTTCTCCAACACATTTCCCACCATGACTGCAGAAAGCACCGTTGAGGCAACTATGGGGGAGAAACCGGCTGAATTCGCAAACCCCGGCAAATGTGTGTTGAAACCCATGAAGTAGGCGATCAGGCCACCAAAGAGGAAGATGCAGACAAAGGGAATCGAGCGTACCGCCTTGGATGCCGGCACTCCTGGCACCGTTTTACTCTCTGCGATAAGGGCTTGGGCAACCCTTTCATCCTCTTCGGACCAGCCGTAAGGTTTCAACCCCTTATCCTCAGGTTTGAATTTGACGACAAACAGTGTGAACGGAAGCACCAACACAGCCAGGATGACGGCAGCTGACAGATATCCGGTCCGCCATCCAAAAGCCTCGATGATCGAAGCGAAGATCGGAGAGAGGATCGCCCCACCGATACCAGAGAAGGACATGCCTATCGCCAATGCCAGGCCCCGGCGCTTCTTGAACCAGTTGTTTATCAGGATCGGAGCGGGCATGAGAAAGACAAAGCCTCCGCCTATGCCGATCAGGACACCAGAGATCCACCATTGCCAGGGCTCGTTATAGAAGGACATGGCCCCAAGAGCCACAACCAACAGGGCAAAGGCAGCTGTGAGGAGGATGTTTATGTTGTACTTTGGCAGCCATCTTCCTGCGATAGGCATGATGAAAGCCTGCACGAACATATTGATGGACATATAGAGGGCAAGTTCGCCTCGGCCAAAGCCAAGATCCCCGGTAACCGGCACAAAGAATACCCCCGCCGCATCCATCATCCCCCCCAAGCCTCCTGCTTCGATGGCACAGCAGGAGATGAGGATAACCCACGCATAATGAAAAGAAGGCTTCTTCTTTATGGTCTCCATAGATTTCCCCTCGGATTCCATTCAATGGGCGGCTCATCGCAACATCACACTATAACGGTTAACGTTAGTGCGGAACATACCCTAATTTAGGTAATATTGCGCGTTCTTGCTTGTAGCGCCTATACCATCAATCTCACTACTACCCCCTTTTTTATCCCCTGATCAGGCATGCTGAGATGAAATCAGTCTGGCGGGATTAAACCGGGAACACCTTTAAGCCTGATAAAGGGATTCGAGTTAAACAGAAGTAGGTTATCCTGTGATATACACTGAAATCATGCTGGAAAACAAACGGTATGCGGTAGTGTTTTGCTACGAGAAAGGCGGTAACTATGGCAATGCAATCGTTGCGGGAATACCTGGAGGTCCTGGATAAGAATGCTCAGCTCGTTACGATAAGCGACGAGGTCATGCCTGAGCCTGAACTCAGGCAATACCTTCGGGCAGCCTCGAACCTGACAAAGTCCGGCCCCGCGCTTCTCTTCGACAATATCAAGGGGTACAAGGGCAAGAGGATGGCAGGCGCAGTCAGCGCATCCTGGGCAAGCTACGCCTTGATGCTGGGACTGGAGAAAGAAGCATCAGAGCTGGAGATGTTCCATAACATCAAGGAGAGATGGAAGAAGAAGGATATCTCTGAGCTTGTATGGGTGGATAACCCGCCCTGCCAGGAGATCGTCTATGACAAGGACATCAACCTGTACGAGATACTGCCGCTGTTCAGGATCAATCCGGGCGACGGTGGCTTCTATTGCAGCAAGGCATCAGTCATAACCCAGGATCCCGACGATCCCGACAGCCTTGAGCTTGAGAATGTGGGCATGTACCGCATCCAGGTGCAGGAGCCTGACACCATCGGCGCCCAGATAGGGCTGAAGTCGCAGGGGAACATCCCCCTCGCAAAGGCCCGCGCCCGTGGCGAGGAATTCAAGATGGCCATCCTACTTGGCCCACCGCCTTTTGTCAGCGCCATGAGCTGTGCCGGTATCCCCTACAACCAGTCTGAGTACAAGATAGCGGCCGCCCTGATGGGCGAGCCCCTGCAGATGGCCAAATGCCTCACCAGCAACATAGATATCCCTGCTCATACCGAGGTCGTCCTGGAGTGCACGGTCATGCCCGAGAAGTATATGGAAGGGCCGTTTGGCGAGTATCCCGGCAGCTATTCGGGCAGCAAGGAGAAGCTCAGCCTCAAGGTCGACCGCGTGACCTGCAGGAGGGACCCGATCTTCGAGAACCTCTACATAGGCAAGTCCTGGACCGAGCACGACACCATCGTAGGCCCCTTCACATCGGTGCCGGTATACATGGAGCTGATCGACCGCTTCCCCGAGGTAAAAGCCGTCAACGCGAACTTCAACCATGGCATATCTCTGGTAGTCGCCGTAGACCAGCGCTTCTGCGGGTTCTCCAAGACCGTGGGCCTCGCTGTCATCGCCACCACGCATGGCCTGGAATATGCGAAGAACATCATCCTGGTGGATGGCGACATCAACCCCTTTGACATGAACGCTGTCATGTGGGCCCTGTCCTTCAGGCTCGAGCATAAGACCGATATCATCGTATTGCCCAACATGAAGGTCAGCGCACTTGATCCTTCGGGCAACCCCAGGGGCTTGGGCACCAGGCTCATCCTGGACGCAACCACGCCCAAGCTTCCGGAGACCTTTGGCTATGCGGGAGTCCCCAATATGACCGAGCCGATACCCAATGTGCTGGAGTTCGAGAAGCGTATCCTGGCTCTCCAGAGTCGCCTGAGCCGTTAGTCGCTACGTCATTTGACCCAGGCTCGACTCGTGGTAGTCGAGCCTGGGTTCACACAGCCTCAATACACCCATACAGAGAGTCCCTATTCCGAGAAGGGCGGCAACCATGGCAATGCAATCGTTGCGGGAGTACTTGGAAGTCCTGGACAAGAATGCTCAGCTCGTTACGATCAGCGACGAGGTGCTGCCTGAGCCTGAACTCAGACAATACCTCAGGGCAACATCGAACCTTTCACAGTCAGGCCCCGCGCTTCTCTTCGACAATATCAAGGGATATAAAGGCAAGAGGATGGTGGGCGCAGTCAGCGCATCCTGGACGAATTATGCCCTGATGCTGGGGTTGGAGAAAGAGGTCTCCGAGCTGGAGATGTTCTACGACATCACTGAGCGCTGGAAGAGGAAGGACGACTCTGAGCTTGTGTGGGTCGACAACCCGTCCTGTCAGGAGGTCGTCTATGACAAGGACATCAACCTGTACGAGATACTGCCGCTGTTCAGGATCAATCCGGGCGACGGTGGCTTCTACTTCAGCAAGGCATCGGTCGTCACCCAGGATCCCGACGACCCCGACAGCCTGGAGCTGGAGAATGTGGGCATGTACCGTGTCCAGGTGCAGGAGCCGGACACCATCGGTGTCCAGATAGGCGTGAAATCACAGGGTGGCATACCCTTGGCAAAGGCCCGCGCGCGGGGAGAGACTTTCAAGATGGCGGTCCTGCTTGGCCCGCCCCCCTTTGTAAGCTCCCTGAGCTGTGCCGGTATCCCCTACAACCAATCGGAGTACAAGTTGGCAGCAGCGCTGATGGGCGAACCGCTGCAGATGACCAAGTGCCTTACCAGTAACATCAATGTCCCTGCGCATACAGAGGTAGTCCTTGAGTGCGAAGCCATGCCCCAAAGCTATATGGAGGGGCCTTTTGGGGAATACACCGGAAGCTACTCGGGCAGCAAGGAGAAGCTCAGCCTCAAGGTCAACCGTGTGACCTGCAGGAAGAATCCGATCTTCGAGAACCTTTACATCGGCAAATCCTGGACGGAATTCGACACCATAGTAGGCCCGTTCTCATCGGTACCGGTATACATGGAGCTGATCGACCGCTTCCCCGAGGTCAAGGCCGTCAACGCGAACTATAACCGTGGCATCACCGTGATTGTCTCTGTCGACCAGCGCTTC
>Ga0082212_10005385_pt1 | contig 17447 bp, 16 predicted proteins | sample TergutNt197P3_FD_71548 | JGI IMG/M metagenome (GOLD analysis project Ga0082212, IMG submission 71548) | Neocapritermes taracua P3 segment gut microbial communities from Petit-Saut dam, French Guiana - Nt197 P3 | ecosystem: Host-associated > Arthropoda: Insects > Digestive system > Gut ... | reverse complement strand
TAAGACATATCTGCAAAACTCTGGGCGATGTTAAGAGGGCAATATTCGTTCCAATCCATGCGCCCAAAAATGCTCCGAGACTTCCGGCTATTGCGGCATGATAATCAACAAAATTTCCCCTGATATAATTTGCAACCGCAACGGAAGTTCCTATAGAACCGGAAAATTTATTTGTTCCGCTGGCAGTATGTATGGGAATCCCTGCGAATAAATAGGCAGGCAGGGAAATAAGCCCGCCGCCGCCGGCAATGGAATCTATAAATGCAGCAGAAAATATCAGCGGACAAAGAATTAAAAGTGTAACACCGTAAGAATAAAGCATAATTTTCCTAAATGATTTTTTAAATATTCCGCATATCTTGTCAAGCATCCATATATGATTGACAATAAATCAATGTATGATATAATAATACAAAAATTTCAGATAATTAGTGCAGTTTCAGAACGATTGCAAAAATTATGGTAATACCAAAGACGATAACCCAATTCAAAAAATTAAAAAACATTACTTTATTCAATGATGATTGTCTGAAAATCCTTCCCATGCTGCCGGAAAATTCAATTGATATGATATTTTCCGATCCTCCATATTTGTTATCCAACAACGGGTTTACATGCCAAAACGGCGCCATGGCAAGTGTTAACAAGGGAAAGTGGGATAAAAGCAGAGGGTTCGAAAATGATCTTGAGTTTCATGAATTGTGGATAAGTGCCTGTAAACGGGTTCTAAAACCAGGCGGAACTATCTGGATAAGCGGTACCTATCATAGTATTTATATCTGCGGATTTTTATTGCAGAAAAACAACTTCCATATTTTAAATGACATAAGCTGGTTTAAACCAAACGCTGCACCGAATTTAAGCTGTAGATATTTTACCGCTTCGCACGAAACCTTAATCTGGGCCTGTAAAGATAAAAAGGAAAAACACACTTTTAACTACGAACAAATGAAAAACGGACTATTTCCCGGGGATAAACTAAAAAAAGAAAAAACTCAAATGAGATCGGTGTGGTCAATTCCTGCTCCAAGAAATGAAGAAAAGCTGTTCGGCAAACACCCTACCCAAAAACCGCTTGCTTTACTGGAACGCATAGTCTTATCGTCAACCAAAGAGAATGATGTTATTTTAGATCCTTTTTGCGGCAGCGGGACTACAGGTCAGGCGTGTCAAAAAGCAGGAAACAGATATTTTATTGGTATTGAAATAAACAAAGAATACTTTGCATTATCCAGGAAAAGATTGAAAGCATGAATCAATGAGGCTCCCCGAGGCAAGCCTCGGGGTATCCGTAAACATTACATAATCTGCCGGGGAACCTCGTTCGATAGGAAATTTATTATACATCAAGTGTCGCTAACAGGGCGTTTTCTTCGATAAATTCACGGCGCGGGGCAACATTTTCTCCCATAAGTGTACTGAAAATACGTTCCGCTTCTACTGCATCATCCAAATGAACCTGTATGATATTGCGGCGTGACGGATCCATGGTTGTTTCCCAAAGCTGGTCGGGATTCATTTCGCCCAGGCCTTTGTAACGCTGCACGTTAACTTTTTCCGGATCACGGCCCGACTCGGAAAGAAGGCGGTCTTTTTCCGCATCGTCGTATGCATAAAATGTTTTCTTTTCGTAATTCACTTTGTAAAGCGGCGGCATGGCAATGAATACATGTCCCTGCTCAATCAACTCGGTCATGTAGCGGTAAAAAAAAGTAAGAAGCAGGGTTCTGATATGGGAACCGTCAACATCGGCATCGGCCATGATGATGATCTTATGGTAACGGATTTTTGCTGTATCAAACTCGCTTCCGCAGCCGGCGCCTATGCTGGCAATAATAGGCTGAAGCTTTTCGTTGGTTACTACTTTTTCTATGCGGGTTTTTTCTACATTGAGCATTTTGCCAAAAAGGGAAAGAATTGCCTGGTAACGCCTGTCTCTGCCGCCTTTTGCCGAGCCGCCTGCACTGTCTCCCTCTACAATAAAAAGCTCGCAGAGGCTGGGGTCTTTTTCCGAACAGTCTGCCAGCTTACCGGGAAGACCCGCGCTGTCCATTGCATTTTTTCGGCGAGTGGCGTCTCTTGCCTGACGGGCAGCAATACGGGCCCTGGCAGCAAGAACAGATTTTTCCAGTATATTGTTGATTACTTCGGGGTGGAGGTCAAAAAAGAGTTCCATTTGCTCATTGGCGATGGATTCAATAATCCCCTTAACTTCGGAATTGCCCAGCTTGCCCTTGGTCTGACCTTCAAACTGCGGATTGGGTACCTTGACGGAAAGTACAGCGGTAAGGCCTTCCCGTACATCGTCCCCGGTAAGGGCTTCTTCAAGTTTCTTTGCCTGTTTTGATTTTTTTAAATATTCATTCAGGGTTCGGGTAAGGGCAGATTTAAAACCAACCAGGTGAGTTCCGCCTTCCCTGGTATTGATGTCGTTAACAAAGGAATACATGATCTCGTTAAAGCCGTCATTGTATTGAATGGCGCACTCGACTTCCACCGAACCTTGCGCAGGATCCTCGCGGCTGCCGTCAAAGTAGATCACTTCCTTGTGGAGTACGGTTTTGTTTTCGTTAAGGTACTCAACAAAACTTTTTACTCCGCCGTCAAATTTGAATTCATGAAACTTTGGCACAGAAAGCCGTTCATCACGAATGGTAATTTTTAGGCCCTTGTTAAGGAACGCCAATTCACGAAGCCTGTTGGAAAGCATATCGTAGTTATAGTTACAGGTTTCAAAAATTGAAGGATCAGCCTTAAAACGAATCACTGTCCCCTGGCGATTGTTAGTGTTGTTTTCTGCTGTAGTATCGCTGCCGGTTAACAGACCGCTGTGTACCCAGGTATCAAGGCTTGCGTGATCAACTTCCACAGTAGGCCCTTCGGCAATGCCCTGTTTATAGCGCTGCGTGTGAACCCTGCCGCCTGTAAAGATAAACGCTTCGCACCAGATCGAAAGAGCATTTACTACCGAAACCCCCACGCCATGGAGGCCGCCTGAAACTTTGTAGGATTTTTTATCGAATTTGCCGCCTGCATGAAGCTTGGTCATAACAAGCTCCAGGGCGCTTACCCCTTCGCCAGGGTGTATATCAACCGGGATACCCCGGCCGTTATCCTCTACCCGGACTATATCATCCTTTTCCAGAACTACCAGAATTTCATCGCAGTGGCCCTGCATGGCTTCGTCTACAGAGTTATCGACCACTTCGTATACAAGGTGATGAAGACCGTCTATACCGGTGGTTCCGATATACATGCCCGGCCGTTTGCGAACAGCTTCCAGACCTTTAAGTACCTGGATATTTTGTGCAGAATAGTCTGAATTCATATACTAATTATAACAAAAAAAGACGGTTATTGACTATTGCCGAAAGTTATTGCCTATCCTTGCTTAAACCAGTAAACTGTTTTTCATGGCAGCTATTACACCGGGCGAACATATAGCGGAGCTTCGTAAAACATATTCTATCAGCAGGGAAGAGCTTTCTGAACGGAGCGGTATTTCTGTTGATTTAATTGCAAAAATCGAAAACGAAGGGCTTATTCCCGATTTGGCTCCGCTAATTAAAATTGCCAGGGCTCTTGGGGTTAGGCTGGGTACGCTATTGGACGATCGCGAAGAGCTGGGGCCGGTATTCACACGGGCCGGAGCCAACAGCGCATCGGTACGTTTTGTAACCGGATTGCCGGCAAATTCCGCCGAGCAAGAAAACGCTCAGAAAGCGAACGAACATTCACGCAGTTCCCCTCCGGAAGAATCATCGACAGAAAAAAATCACCAGGGTTTGCGTTTTAAATCCCTTGCAGCGGATAAAAACGGACGCCACATGGAACCATTTATCGTCGATATAGAAAGCGATGCACACCAGGATAAATCTGCCCACGAAGGAGAGGAATTTATTCATGTCCTTGAGGGAAATCTTTTACTGGAATACGGTACCATTAAAGAAATACTTAAAACCGGGGATTCGGTATATTATGACTCAATTGTACCCCACCGGGTGTTTTCCGCAGACTTTAATCCGGTACGAATTCTTGCTGTAATTTACACGCCGGTATAGAAAACACCAGCCAAAAAACCGAAGGAACAGAAATGGAATATATCGAAAAAACTCTGGGTGAGGTATTACGTGAAAAAGCAAAATTGCACCCTGACCGCGGTTTTTTAATTTACGCAGATCGCAGCCTCTGTTTTACCTACGCCGAATTTGACAAGCGGGTGGATAATCTTGCCAATGGTTTCCTTAACATGGGGCTTAAGAAAGGAGATCATGTGGGAATCTGGGCTACCAATGTGCCGGACTGGAACACGGTACTTTTTGCCTGCGCTCGTTTGGGACTTGTTTCCATTACCGTTAATACTGCTTACAAAATCCACGAACTGGAATACGTCCTTAAGCAGTCAGACATGGTTTGCCTTTGCGTTATCGACGGCTGGCGGGATTCCGACTATATCGCCATGGTCAACGAACTTATTCCCGAACTAAAAACGTCTCAAAGGGGCAACATCAACTCGGCTATTTCCCCGCTCCTGAAATATGTGGTATATATAGGCCAGCAAAAACACCGGGGCATGTACTCCTTTAACGAAATCCTCCTTCTTGGCCAGCACAGCGACGACACAGAGTTCAGAAAAGTCGAAGCCTCTCTTGATTGCAACGAAGTAGTGAATATGCAGTACACAAGCGGTACCACAGGTTTCCCCAAGGGTGTTATGCTGACTCACCGGAACATACTGAATAACGGTCTTGGCATTGGCGATAACCAGCGCCTCGGCGAAAAGGACATCGTCTGCCTTCCCGTACCGCTTTTCCATTGTTTCGGCCTTGTCCTTGGGATGATGGCGGTTCTTACCCACGGATCTACCGCAGCGATAATCGAATGGTTCGATCCGCTGCTGGTACTGGCAACAATCCAAAAAGAAAAATGTACGGCTGTTTACGGCGTACCAACAATGTTTATCGCCGTTCTAAATCACCCCATGTTTAAAATGTTCGATCTGGGGAGCCTCCGTACCGGCATCATGGCGGGTTCACCCTGCCCTATCGAAACCATGCGCCAGGTTATCGACCTTATGCACATGAACGAAGTAACAATCTGTTACGGCCTGACCGAGTCTTCGCCGGTAATGACTCAGACCCGTTTTAACGACAGCATTGAGATAAAAGTCGAAACCGTCGGCAGTCCACTGCCGGGCGTTGAGGTAACGATACGTAACCCGGAAACCGATGAAGAATGTCCCGACGGAGTACACGGTGAATTCTGCTGCCGCGGTTACAATATTATGAAGGGCTATTACAAAATGCCGGAAGCCACAGCTCAGTGTATCGACAGGGACGGCTGGCTCCATTCCGGTGATCTTGGGGTTAAAGACAAAAATGGTAACTTCAGAGTTACGGGCCGCATCAAAGACATGATCATCCGCGGCGGCGAAAATGTGTATCCCAAAGAAATCGAAGACTTCCTGTACACCATGCCTGGTATCAAAGATGTACAAGTAGCAGGCATCGCCAGTAAAAAATACGGCGAAGAAGTAGGCGCCTTTATCATACTTCAGCCCAATATCACCATAAAAGAGGAAGATGTCCGCGATTTTTGCCGTGGCAAGATAAGCCGTTATAAAATTCCCAAATATGTATTTTTTATGGAAAGTTTCCCCGTTACTGCCAGTGGAAAAATACAAAAATACCAATTGCGTGAACAAGGCATAAAAATGGTGAAAGAGCAGGGAACAGGTACATAAGCCTGTATCACTGTGTCAATTACTCCGATTTTGTGGAAAACTTGTTAATAATCCGTGATTTTCTATGCATAATATTGAGTCAAAATGACCATATCTTACAAGGAAATATTTAAATGCCTTTTTTGATCAGCTAATTCTTTGTATTATAAAGAATTAGCTGATTATTACTAATCAAGCATTAAGGAACAAAAATAAAAAAAATAATCAGAAATGATTTTTTTTTATTTTCAATTGTGGTATTATTGTGGATAATACACTTTTCTATGACTGAAACTGACGATTTTACCATTATTTGGAATGAAACACTGAATCAAATTCGCTCTGAGATGGACGAACAGGAATTTGTAACCTGGTTTAACCTTGAATTCCAGAAAGCGGACGAAAAGGAATTCACCATTGCCGTACCATCGCTTTTTTATCAGGATCAGGTAAAAAAACGTTATCAGGCTTACATAGAAGGAAAAATAGAAGAACTTATTGGCAAACATGTCAGCTTAAATCTGGTAATCAAGCCGCGAACAGAACCGGTAAGCCCTCCGGTTGCCGAAACCTCTGCCAATGAGTCCCTTCAAGCCGTTAAAGAAGCGGTCAAACCCAAAAAAAACAAACATAATCAATTGCGGGACGATTATAACTTCGATACCTATGTAGTAGGAGAAAACAATAGTTTTGCAGCCAATGCCGCCCAGGCTATAGCCCGAAACCCAGGCACTGCCTACAATCCTTTCCTTATATACGGCGGTGTAGGATTGGGAAAAACCCATCTAATGCAGGCCATTGGCAACTATATTCATGCCAATTCGGACAGTAAAGTCATTTATATTACCGCTGAAACGTTTCTTAACGAATTTACCAATACTTTCGGTACTGTTATGACTGGTGAAGGAGCAAAGGCGGCATTCAAGAACAAGTACCGTTATGCGGACATTCTTCTTATCGATGATATACACATTCTTCAAAACAAGCCGCAAACCCAGGAAGAACTGTTTTACACTTTTAACGCCCTGTACGATGCCAATAAACAAATGGTCTTTACCTGCGACAGGCCTGTCTCGGATTTAAAGAATTTTAATGAACGGCTTCGTTCCAGAGTAGGCCGCGGACTTAATGTAGACCTCCAGCCGCCAAATTACGAAACCCGATGTGCCATTCTGCGAAAAAAGGCCGATACATCGGGAATAACCATCCCCGACGACGTAATTGACCTTGTTAGCAAAAATATATCTACCAATATCAGGGATCTTGAAAGTGCCCTTAACACGCTTACCGCATATGCTCGGCTTGTAGGAAAAACAGTTACCCTGGAAATAGCCCAACAGCGGCTTAAGGATGTTTTTGCCTCCCCACGCCAGTCAAATATTTCAATTGAAATAATACAGCGTGTTACAGCCGAAAAATATCATCTTAGCCCAAACGATTTAAAAGGCAAAAAACGAACTCAAAGTATCGTATATCCCCGGCAGTTAGCTATGTTTATTTGCAGAGAAATAACCGAATATACTACAACGGAAATCGGTCAGGATTTCGGAGGCAGGGATCATACTACTGTAATGTATTCATGTCAGAGAATAGAGAATCAAATTCGTAACGATCCAACCGTAGATTCCACAGTTCAAAGCCTTATTAGAGACATTAAAGACTATAGCGTTAAATCTTAATTTTTGTTAATATTATATGGATGCAATGTGCATAATGAATTATGCTGTTAATTTGTGGAAAAACAGGAGCTTTTTATAAAGGTTTTGTTAAAAATCCATTTCCTTTCGGTATAACGAATTATCAGGGTTTTCCACATTTTTTGGACCCTTACTACTACTACTGTTACTATATTAATAATATAATATAGGGAGGAAGATATATGAAATTTACCTGCGAACGAAGTGTTTTGCTAAAAGAAGTTTCTTTGGCTTATGAAATTATTTCTTCAAAAAATGCTGTTTCTATTTTATCCAACGTTTATCTTGAAATTTTAAAAGATGAGCTTTTAATAAAAGCTACTGATCTTAAGGTCAATTTTGAAACAAGGGTACCTATTGAAGTAAAAGAAAAAGGTTCTACAACGGTATTTGGAGATAAATTTTTGGGAATTCTTAATTCAATTCCTGATGGAGAACTTGAGTTTGAACAAAAGGAAAATACTATTGTAATAAAACCGTTGGCAAAAAAAATAAAATTTCAACTCAGGTGTATTGCCTCTGATAAATACCCTGAATTTCCTGCTTATAATAAGGATAATTATTTTGAAATTCCCATTAAGGAATTTAAAGAAATGATTACACAAACAGTGTTTGCCGTTTCGGATGACGAGACCCGTTATTTTATGAATGGTGTATTCTTTAAGAAAGAAAAAGAAAAAGTTCTTATGGTAGCAACTGACGGGAGACGTCTTGCTTATGCAGAAAAAAATATAATGGTTAATGTTGATGATTTTGCCGGAGTAATTATTCCGCCAAAAGTTCTAACAATATTAATGAAGAGATCCGGCGACGAAGGAATGTTGGGACTTTCCATAACAAATAAACATATTTTTATTTATTTTGGATTTTACAAACTTTCTTCGGTTTTAATTGAAGGACAGTTTCCTAACTATCAGCGTGTTATTCCGGAAAAACAGGAATATTCATTTATTTTAAACCGCCTGGAAACCCTGGAGGCTTTAAAGAGAGTAGCGCTTCTTGTTGAACAAAAATCCCACAGGGTCTATTTAATTCTGGAACCAGGAAAAATGACTGTTTCTTCCAGCAGAGAGGACGGAAACGATGAGGGTGATATAGGCAATGCCAAAGAAGAAATTCCCTGCAGATACGACGGAGAGGAAATTTCAATGGCACTAAATTATCGTTATATTGAAGAGCCTTTTAAAATAATGACTGAAGATGAAATAAGCGTTCATTTTACTGAGGCTGCCAAAGCCATTACCATAAAGCCTGTTCCGGAAAAGGAATTTTTTCACATTGTTATGCCTATGCAGCTGGAATAAACGTTAAAAACCGCTTATGGCCTTTCTTTCCCTTAGTACAGCTTCGTTTCGTAATCTTTCTGATATAAGGATTGATACTTCCGCAAAAGATGTTTTTCTTGTCGGGGAAAATGGACAGGGAAAAACCAATTTTCTTGAAGCACTATACTTTTGTGCTTATGCTTCGTCTTTTCGCGGTGTAAAAGATAACGAACTTGTCTGTATCGACGATCGTTGCAACGGGACAGACTTTTCTGTAGCCGCAGTTCTTGGTTTGTTGCAAAGTGATACGGCAAATACCTTTTCTCCCGAAGAAGCCATTTTTTTGTTGTCCAGCAAGATTTCCGTAAAAGTGGAAAAATCAAAAAAAACCATAATATTGGACGGGAAAAAGATCACGGATCGCAAAGAACTTTTGGATACGGTTCCCATTGTTGTTTTTTGCCATGAGGACATGGAATTTGTTTCAGGAGGTCAGGAAAAACGGCGTTGGTTTTTCGATCAGACTCAAAGTCTCTATGATCCGGTTTATCTGGACGATCTTCGTAAATATCGCCGTATACTTAAAACACGAAATACCGTTCTTAAAGATACAAAAACCGGCGGTGATTATTATCGGGCAAATGAGCTGCTTGATGTACTGGATCCCCAACTGGCCGAATACGGACTGCGGCTTATGGAAAAACGCAGTACTGCAGCAGAGCGCTTTTCCGCCGTGTTTAGCCCTCTGTACCGGGAAGTGGCCGGTATTAAAGGAATAACCGTCTGCTATGCACCTTCCTGGAAAAACATCAGTTCGAGGCAAGAGACAACTGCAGTTTTACAACAGGACAGTATTGAAGTTATAGTCAAACGGCTTGCAGAACGCAGGACAGCGGATATTGCCCAGACCGTTACGCTTTCAGGACCCCATCGCGACCGTTATCTTTATGTACAAAACAATAATGTCATTGACTTTTCCAGAAATGCATCTACCGGGCAGCGGCGTCTTTTGGCATTGTTGCTGCGTATTGCCCAATCACGATGCTTTTCGGATTTTACCGGAAAAACACCGGTTTTACTGCTGGACGATGTACTTTTGGAGTTGGACGGAGAAAAGCGCCATCGTTTTCTTTCCGTTATGCCCGATTATGAGCAGGCTTTTTTTACCTTTTTGCCCGAAGAACCCTACAAAAAGTACAGCAAAGCCGGTACGCTTATTTATAATGTCAAAGGGGGCATTATTGAAAAAAGCGGGTGATATTTTGACAGCATTTCTGGATAAGGAAACCCTGGAAAAGGCATGTCAAATGGGCAAATTATTCTCTTCCACTGTTTGGTCAGATATACTTAATAGATGCAAACTTTCCCATGGTATCACTCATTCTCGCATCGCAGAACTGGAAAAATCTGTATTGCTTGTAGAAGCGGATCATCCCGGCTGGATTCAACTACTCCAAACCAAGCAAAGTGAACTGCTTAAAGAAGTCCGAAAGCGTTTTCCGGAAATTACCTTTACCGGGATTTCTTTTAGATTAATGAAACAGTAAACTGAGTTTTTTGTATATTTAAGGCGCTCTCAGTATCCTCATGGCATTTAATACGGCTAACAACGATACTCCCACGTCGGCAAAGACAGCCTCCCACATGGTGGCAATGCCAAAAGCGCCAAGCAGAAGAAAAATGGTTTTTACACTTAATGCAAAAATAATGTTTTGCCATACGATATTTTTTGTAAACCGGGCAATATCCATGGCATCAATTAGTTTTGAAGGCTCGTCAGTCATTAACACCACGTCGGCGGCTTCAATGGCGGCATCGGAACCAAGACCGCCCATTGCCACGCCAATATCTGCAATTGCAAGAACAGGGGCGTCATTAATTCCATCCCCAACAAATGCAAGTTTACCGGTGGCTTCTTTTTGACTATTAATCATTTCCATTTTCTCGACTTTTTCATGGGGTAATAAACCACCGTATACATCGTCTATGGCTAGTTCAGCGGCGATTGCCCCGGCAATGTGCGGGTTGTCCCCGGTAAGCATTACGATTTTTCGTACACCCTTTGTTTTTAGCTCAGATATAGCAGTGCGGCTGTCTGCTTTAATTTCATCGGATATTACAATGCAGCCGGCATATTCACCGTTCAATGCGACATAAACCTTTGTACCGTTGCGTTGTGATTCTGAAAAAGCAATATCCATCTTGCCCATAAGTTTTTGATTTCCTGCAAAAACTGTTTTACCGTTCAGAATAACGCTTACGCCGTATCCTGATAGTTCGGAATATTCGTTAAGATTATTCCGGTCTATTTCCCTGCCGTATTCCTGCCTTATTGACAATGCAATGGGATGATTGGAAAACGCCTCAGCATGTGCCGCCAATTCAAGCACGGTATCCCCTGTAAAGTTTTCCGCAGACTCTATTGCAGTAACCTTAAACACACCCTTGGTTAATGTTCCGGTTTTGTCAAACACTACCGTATCAAGGCGATTAAAAGCTTCCAGGTAATTACTGCCTTTTACCAAAATGCCTTTTTTTGCTGCCTTGCCGATACCGGCAAAAAAACTCATAGGAATGGATAAAACGAGGGCGCACGGGCATGAAATGACCAGAAAAACAAGCGAGCGGTGTATCCACTCCCTCCAACCGCCTCCGAAGAACAACGACGGCACAACTGCAATTAAAACCGCAAGGCCGACAACAACAGGTGTGTAATACCGAGCAAATGTTGTAATAAAGTTTTCGGTTTTTGCTTTTTTGCTTGCTGCATTTTCTACAAGGCTGATAATTTTTGATACAGTTGATTCACCGAAAACCTTGGTAACTTTAATAGTTAGTTTTCCGCTCAGGCTGACACAGCCGGATAATACTGCGTCGTTTTCCGCCGCTTTGCGGGGAACTGATTCTCCTGTCAGCGCCGATGTGTCAAGCATGGAAGAGCCTTCGATTACAATGCCGTCCAGAGGTATTTTTTCCCCCGGTTTGACGATAATAATATCACCGATACATACAGTGTCAGGCGTAACTTTTATTATGTCTTCGCCATTTTTCAGATTGGCAAAATCGGGTCTTATGTTCATTAAAGCGGTTATGGATTTTTTTGACTTTTTTACTGCCGTTTCCTGGAACAATTCTCCTATCTGATAAAAGAGCATAACCCCTGCAGCCTCCGGATACTCACCGATTGCAAATGCTCCGATGGTAGCGACGCTCATTAAAAAGGTTTCGTCAAAAATATTTCCCCGGACGATGCCTTTTAATGCCCGCAGTACAATGTTCCCGCCGAGTATCAGATAGGCTATGATAAAAATTGCCAACGGAACGTAATGAGGCAATTCTGAAGTAAAAAATAACTCAATAACCATGCCGGCGGCAAAAGCACCCGCCCCGGCAATGATTTTAGTAATATCTTTCATTATTTTTATACGATCCTCGAAAATTGTCCTATTGCCGGCATTAGCTTTTTAATGGTTTCTTCCCCTTTTCCTTCACGTATACCGTCAAGAACACAATAAGAAAGATGCCCTTCCAAAATTACCTGTCCGGTTTTATGCAAAGCCGATTTTGCCGAACCTATTTGAATCAGGATGTCCTCGCAGCTTTTTTCCTCCTCAACCATCCTGATAAGCCCGCGGATCTGTCCTTCAATTCGTTTCAGGCGGTTGGTGATAGCTTCGTTATTCATACGCGGTTTCATTGTATTCCTCCTTTTAAATACCATATACCCCTATATCCTATATAATAGCAAATAAAAATTACTGTGTCAATGAAAAATTTTAAAAAAACCGTAAGAAATTTGGAAATTATTTATTCGAAAGTCTGGTTTAATACCCCGCTACTTGCGGCGGCTGAAAGGAATCAGAACATGAAAGTGTTAGGTATTAAACCAGACGGTATAATAAACTTCCTATCGAACGAGGCTCCCCGACAGATAATGCAACGCTTACAGATACCCCACGGCTTGCCGTGGGGAGCCTCATTTTTTTACCGTTACGCCCACAGTGCTTCCGGATACATTCCTGCGGCGGTAAATTCGGTTACTCGTTTAATTGCCGCTTCACGGTCTTCCTTGTAGGTAACACCGAACCAGGGAGAATCTGCTTCCAGAGCTCTTATCTTCAGTAAACCGTTTTTGATGAACCAGTCTGCTGCCATGGGAAGGTAACATTCCGCTTTGGGTTGTTCTGCAGAGCTTGCAAGAAATTCATCAAAATAGCGCTGTAAATTATCAAAGATTGCAGGCGGGAAACCCCAGAAATTCATTGAAACGGGCGTTGAGTCAGAAAGGCAGCGTTTCGAGCCGTCGTCCGCGGTATTGTAGATTTTGCCGTCCGCTTCGCGGGCTATGGCGGTAAGCTCATCCACCGTTATCAGGTAATCATTTTTTACTTCACAAACCCCGCGGGCTACCGTACCCTGGGGACTTAGGGTTTTTTCAAGACGGTAAGGGACAATAGCTCCCTCACTTGGATTGGCAGCCAGGAAAGAGCCAACTGCATCAAAGGCTTCACGGCCGTAAAAATCATCTGCATTGATTACTGTAAAGGGAGCATCAATCAGATTCCGGGCGCAAAGCAGTGCATGGGTTGTTCCCCAGGGTTTGGTCCGGTTTACATTTTTCGATTTGGCAAGTGCATCGGGAGGAATCAGGCTGTCCATTTCCTGAAAAGCCAATTCGCAGTTAAAATTATTGCCAATTCGGGAAAGTATTAGCTCACGAAAATCCGCTTCCAGGTCGTGACGAATAATAAACACAGCCTTTCCAAAACCGGCGCGCTTTGCATCAAATACAGAATAGTCCAACAACACTTCGCCGCTTTTCCCAATCTTGTCCATTTGTTTGAGTCCGCCGTAACGGCTTCCCATTCCGGCTGCCAATATTACTATTATTGGTTTATTCATTTTTGCCTTCCGTGTGTAATTTTTTCTTCGAACCGTTCCAGCGCCTTGCCGTTTAGCGGGACAGCTTCCGGTGTTTCATTTATATTAAGCCGGCGTTGTAGTTCTGCCAGTTCACTGCGGGAAAAGCGTACTCCTCCCAGTATATGATCTTCAAAGGAAGCGCAGCATTGCGGGGCAACTTTTTTGGTTATATCGAACATGACTTCCGCATAAAGCCGTATTTCTTTTTGTGCATGGGAATCGAGCCGGAGTTCAAAAAAGTGGAACAGGTTGTGTAAATCCATTTGCCAATACCATTCGGTATACAACGAAAGAGGCAGGTTAATACGTGCAAGTTCCCGTGCCAGACCTTCTTCCACAAAACGGGAATAATGTTCGTATGCCTTTTTCTGTGCAGCTTCAAGACTGGTCCGGATTTTTTCGGCTTCTGTTCTTTCAAGAGCGGTACCGGAGCGGCCTTGTTTATTATCGTCGCTTTGGCAGGCAACATCTTCCGGGGCAGGAATATAAAAATCATCTTTAAGGATCGAATACCGGCCTGAAATTTCGTTAAGCCTTGCAGTACGGTGCCGTATCCATTGGCGTGCCACAAAGATTGGCAATTTAACATGAAATGTCAGTACAACCTGCTCGAATGGGCTTGTATGACCGTTTCTTAACAGGTACTCTATGAGCGACGCATCTTCCCGGTAAGTTTTGGTTCCCTTGCCATAAGATACACGAGCTGACTGAACAACCCGATCATCTCCCCCAAGATAATCCACCAGCCGTACAAATCCTTTGTCCAATACGGGAAATTCTTTATCCAGAATTGCCTCTGCTTCACTTACTGTACAATGAGCCATAAGTAAATTATATCAAAAAATAAAAATTATGTATCTGAGTATGCATAAAATATTCTCTTGACCAGGTATTGGTTTTTTAATAATTTGGACTTGTTAAAGTATGGATATTCTGTTAGTGCGGCAATCAATCCGCAGTTCTGCTGAGTTTAGTTTTTCCCGATCCGGCGGTCCAGGCGGTCAAAATGTAAATAAACTGAATACAAAAGTTACCTTGCGTTTAACTCTTTCTCTTCTGAAAGGCCTTTCTGAAGCAGAACAGAACCGGCTCAGGGAAAAATTGGGATCAAGACTCAGCTGTGGAGATGGTAAAGAGCTGGTGATAAGTTCCAGTGAAGAACGTTCTCAGAAGATAAACCTTGAACGGGCCTATGCCAGGGCAGAGGCGCTTATTGTTACTTCTGCGCGGCTTCCGAAAAAGCGTAAGCCCTCTAAACCATCCGCAGCCGTCCGGGAAAACCGCCTTAAGGTAAAGCATCTTCAAAGTACAAAGAAGACAAATCGTCGTTTTTTAAACGACGAAAATTGAACTTGTTCCAAAGTCTGGAATTTCGGAAATTTTCTGTTATAATGTTTCACGTGAAACTTTTTGTGTGCAAGGAGGTTTATATTTTAGGTCAGATATGCCGATAAGATAATAGAGATTTATTGTTCTTGGGGGGATTTATGAAAAAGCTTTTTATTATTGTTTTATTGGTTTGCGGCTTGGTATTATTTTCCACAGCTGAAGGTATAAACTTTAAAGTATTTTCTTATCAGATTAGTACAAGACAGACCGCCAATCAGTATACCAAAGCGGAATTGATCATTGATGATGGAACCATGTCCTGGGAAATTATTCTGCATCGAAAAGACGGCAAAACATCAGAAAGTATAAAACTTGAACAATTTGATGATATTGGCCGTAACAACGGGGTTTTCCGGACAGTAACTATTACAGAAGCTGCCGGTAAATCGGGCAGTAATCTGTTCGCCTACATGCCGGTTTTTGAAGGTAACAAAATCAGGGTTGATCTATGCGATAAGAGAACGGAAGGTACCAAGCGCCGTTTAATAATGGAATATTAATGTTTTACGTGAAACAAAAAAGGACTGCTGTTATGCAGTCCTTTTTTAGGTTTACATACTTCCTGTTCTAATTCGAAAAGACCATTATAAGCACTTTATTTGCGGCATCAGCTGTGGTAAGTTCAAGCTTATTTTGATTGACTTTCCAGCTTTTTACTTTCCCAAGGTATTGAAAATATTCGGGCTCCTGAATACGCTGAGGATCGGAAACAATCAGCGCCATCATGGTACTGGCTATAGGTTGTATGGTCAGGGCGTTGTTGGCTTCAGCCTGGTACGATGTCATGTAACGGTTAGGCGCAGCCTTTCCGCTGATTCGTTCGTTGTCTATGGTCAAGGTAAAAAAATCCGCCTGATCAGCAGATAGTTCATTCCGGTTAAGTGTAACTGTTTTGTCAGTAAAGCGAAGTTCTGTAAGTTTCCAGCTTTTTCCTGAAATAGACGTTACATAATTAGCACCGGTTGATCCGGTTGTACCACTCTGTGTAAGAATATTAGTTCCTCCTGTGCCGGCCTGAATTTCCGAAGCGGTGTCTGTTCCGCCGGCTTTACTCTGAGTTCCTGAAGCAGCGGAAGTCCCGCCTGTACCAGTTTTAGAATCTGAGGAAGCGGCAGCCCCACTGGATGGAGTTTGAGTTCCTGTAGGAGTTCCGGATGTTCCGGAAACACTGGTGCCGGATTGGGCTCCGAAAGAAGCGGCGCCTGTCCCGCCAGTTGAAGCCTGTGTTCCCTGCTGTGAACCTGCTGCCGCCTGATTTTGTGAGGCTTTTGCATTGGACCTGTTTACAGAGGCTGCCTGTTCCTGTCTGGCTCTTTGTTCCATGGAATATTGTTGTTCTGCTAAATACTCACTTTCACAATCATCTGCGTTAATCAGCAAAAAGCTACAGATCAGTATAATACCTGAAATATACAATTTTTTCTGTCCCTTTTTAGTAGATCCGGTTTTTTTATATATCATGTTTTTCTCCTCTACACTTATTATAATATACGCATTTATAAATTGTTACAGTAACTATATTCTTCCTCCTAATTATGGGTTATATTGATACCGATAGGTTATTTAGGTGAAAAGGATCATCTTTCTATGCCTTTTATTTGTTTCTCTGCTATGGGCTCAGGAAGCGGAAATAAATGTTATTTCTGTTTCTGCTAAGCCGTTTGTTCAGGTCGAAGAAGATGATCCGGAGTTGGATATAGAAATACTGCTTCGCAGACGTATCGCAGAATTGTCCCGGAATTATTTGGGAGTTCCTTATAAATCCGCCGGTGTTAGCCCGGATGGTTTTGATTGCTCTGGTTTTGTTTATTTTATTTTTCGCGAAGCTGCCGGAATTGAAGTTTCCCGATCCACAGTGGGAATCTGGAACAGCGGCAGCAAAATAACTTTAGCCAAGGTACGTCCCGGAGATGTGCTGGTATTTACCACAGTACGTGCCGGGGCAAGCCATGCAGGAATTGTACTGGAAAACGGCCCTCAAGGTATTATCTTTATTCATGCTGCGTCTCAGGGTTCAAAAACCGGAGTAATCATTTCTAGTATGAACGAAAGTTATTACAAAACACGCTTCATGGGAGCGCGAAGTTATTTTTAAAACCCCAATTTACCGCTGTGCCTATCAATATAGTTATTCCGAATAAATTTAGCAAAGGGGTAGGCGCAATCTCCGGTGAAACCGCGTCTATGAATCCATTGGCCGGACTGAACACATCAATCTTCCCATATAGGTGGGAGGAGGAACACTCATTCAGACCATAGTGAGGTAGACCGCTTTCGCGGTCAATCAGAAAGTGGCTGCAGTTGACGGACGCTGGGTAGACCACTTTCGTGGTCAATTTAAAGAGTCACTGCTGTTGTAGCACGCCAAATGGTTGTTGAGTAACCCCCCTCCCACCTATGTGGCAACATTAGTTTCGATGCGTGCCTTCGGCCCGCGAGCGCAAGGAAATT
>Ga0082212_10005384_pt1 | contig 17450 bp, 11 predicted proteins | sample TergutNt197P3_FD_71548 | JGI IMG/M metagenome (GOLD analysis project Ga0082212, IMG submission 71548) | Neocapritermes taracua P3 segment gut microbial communities from Petit-Saut dam, French Guiana - Nt197 P3 | ecosystem: Host-associated > Arthropoda: Insects > Digestive system > Gut ... | reverse complement strand
AAAATAGAGAAAATATATCAATATGACAAAAACAAATTTTTAAAATATAAAATATAAAAAATTGATATTGAAAAGCATCTTTTTTATTTTCTCTATATTTATGATAATAATTCCCTCTATTTTCTCTATCTGTTTCATCTGATACATCTGTTGATGACTTGAAGTAGGAATATTTGTGGAGATACTTTTGCCTAAAGTCGGGGGGTTATCGAAATTTCGTCCTTGCAGGACGATGATTGATGTGAACGGTTACTCCTTTTGTTGCGTTATGACATTGTTGCGTTATGACGATTTTTGGTTGCGGCTATGCCGCGATGTGCTCTTTGTGGTGAAAAGAGCGTGAATGGTTACTCAATATCAGTCAACCTGTATCATCATGGCCTCGAAATCTTTCGGCAGACGCGGCGTGATGTTTTCGCAGCCGGTTTTTGTGACGACGAAATCGTCTTCGATACGGATGCCGCCCCAGCCGGGCAGGTAAATGCCCGGTTCGACCGTCATGACCATGCCCGGCTCCAGCAGCATTTCGGTGATTGTGTTAAATCGTGGGTTTTCGTGAATTTCAAGTCCCAAACCGTGGCCGAGGCCGTGTCCGAAATATTTGCCGTAACCTGCGTCGGTGATGATTCCGCGTGCAATGGCGTCAATGTCGCAACAGCGCACGCCGGGCTTGATCGCCGCCGCGGCTTCCATGTGAGCTTTCAGCACAATGTCGTAGAGTTTGCGCAACTTGTTCGACGGTTTCCGGCTGGTGATGATCGTGCGGGTGTTGTCGCTCATGTAACCCATGTAGACAGCGCCCCAATCGACGAGAAGTAATTCACCTTCTGCCACACGGCGGTCGCCAGGCACGGCATGACAGAGCGATGCCCACGGTCCGACCGCGACAATCGTATTGAAACTCGTGCGTTCGGCACCAAATTCTTTCATCGCGTGGTCAAGCTGGTTTTTCAGTTCGATTTCGGTTTGTTCGGCACGCAATCCGGCCTTGAGACAATCGAACGCTCGCGCGGCGGCAACACCGGCCTTGCGCATGAGCTCAATTTCCGACTTGTCTTTGACCATGCGGAGCCGCTCGACCAAACCCGATGTGGTCGCCAGTTCCCAATCGTCGAGAGCGGTTGCAAAACCGTCACGTTGCGACAGCGTCATCGAATCGCCCTCGACACCGAGGCGTTTCGGCGTGATGCCTTTGAGCAGTGTTTTGGTTGTTTGTGCCTTCAGTTCCAAGGTTGGGAGCGTACAAATGTACGCCGTCATGTTCGGGCATTCCTGCTCGATTTGCTCTGTGTAGCGGAAATCGCTCAAGATGGTGTCGCCTTCTTTCGTGACCAACAGAAAACTGTCGTCACCGGTAAACCCGGTCAGGTAGGTGACATTGACGAAGCTGGTAATTAGAATGCCGCTCAGACCGTCTTTTTTGATGAGATTGCGCAACTTGTCACGCCGTATTTGAAATTGATCTTTCATAATTTGCCTGCTGTTGATTGGGATTGACAGGAATACTTTAATTGGCTTGCCTCTTCCTGTAAAATATACTATGCAACGTTATGATACTACCATTTTTTGTGAACTGTGTGCTTCCTTTGTGTTACTAACATTCAACATCGTGAAAAGATTCACGATGTCATTTCCAGGATTGGCATAAATTGTTCAAAAATGGTGCTTTACGGTAGTCTCTTTGTCCCGAAGGGACAGAATCTCTATAACCCCCAGCGTAAGCTGGGGGTAGTGACCGCGCGCCGCAGATCAACCCGCCCTAACGGGGCGGTACTCACTTGGCTCTGTGTCGCCCCGTTGGGGCGAAAGAGTTTTGGTGGTGGCCATGCCGCGATGGGATCTTTGTGGATAAGTATTTTAACACAAAGGACACAAAGTTTTTTCACAAAGGGCACAAAGAGAATGTCAGTCCGTTAGCTTTCAGCAGTATAGCAAAGTAACAGTACTAACGCAATATTATCCTGAAAATCCTGTGAATCCTGTCGACAACACAATCATGGCAAAAAAATCATCTCCCCCCAAACAACAAAATCCCTCGCCTCTCACCCCTCGCCCCTCGCCCCTCACCTGGGTTGTCATGGCGGGGATATCGCTGTATTGCCTGCTGTTCCTCATGGTACCGTTCGGGCCGCTCGACCAACAACTCCAGCACATGTCGCCGCCGGGACGCTTTTACCGCCTCGACTTTTTCACGCAAATGCTTGAGCCCGGTTTTTGGTACTTCGCCTGGTTCGGCGAGGATTACACGTTTTCGTTTTTCGCGGCGTTCAAGATTATTGCCATAGCAGGTACCATTGCCATGTGCGCATCGGAAATCGGTCGCTTACTCTTGCGAAGGCTTCGTGTCACCGACAACTTAACCCAATGTGAACGTTTCGTGTTTCAATCAGCGGTTGGATTGAGTGTTATTTCGACCGTTTTGCTTGCGATCGGGTTATGCGGCGGACTTGCAACGTTGGCAACAAGAATCGGTTTGTCTTGTATCATCATAATCGGTGCAGTCATCGCGGCATACTCGCCACTCGCCACTCGCCACTCGTCACTCGCCACTATCTCACAACTCGCAACTCGCAACTCGCAACTCGCAACTTGGCTACTCCTATTATTGGCCGTTCCATCGCTGCTGATTTTGCTATTGGGAGGCATTCTTCCGCCGGTTGAGTACGATGTCACGTCCTACCATATTCCCGGTGCGAAATTGTTTTACGAAACCGGGCAAATCGGCTTTGTGCCCAACAACGTTTACACGAACATGCCCTTCGCCGCCGAGATGTTTTATGTGTGCGGCATGGTACTAAGCGGCGATTGGTACACCGGCGCACTCGTCGGCAAGTTGCTCATCGCGTATTGCACCGTGCTGACCGGGCTTGGCATTTACGCCTTCGGCACGCGATTGCATTCGTCAACGGCGGGCATGATCGGCTTTTTGCTGTACGTGTCGCTGCCCTGGGTCAGTTGGGTTTCAACCGCCGGACTGATTGACGGCGTGTTCGGCATGTATCTTTTGCTGGCAATTTTCGCGGTTTTTTTAGCCACGGAAAGCACGGAAAAACACGGAAGATTCCTATATCTTGCGGGTTACCTGGCCGGGTGTGCCGCCGCATGCAAATACACGGCGGTACCGTTTCTTGTGTTGCCGCTTTGTGTATTTGCATTGATTTTCGTCTGCAAACGACCGGACAAGATGCAATTTCACTGTGATAAACGTGTCGTTCGCACATTATGCTTTTTTGCATTGAGCATCATATTAGCCTGTGGTTTGTGGTACGGCAAAAACCTCGTCGCGACGGGCAATCCGACTTACCCCCTGATGTATAACTTGTTCGGCGACCGTACCGGCACATGGGACGCTACAAAAAACGCACGTTGGCAAACGGCACATTCGTCAACGGATTTTAATGCCTCGCAACTTGCCCGCGATGTCAAAACGGTGCTGTTCGGGAGTGATTGGCTGTCACCGGTGCTGATACCGCTGGCCGTGTTACCGTTTCTGCGACGACGGCAAAACCGTGTGCTCGTTGCGCTGGCGTTGTACTCCTTATACTATCTGACGCTGTGGTGGCTGTTGACGCACCGTCTCGAACGCTTTTGGGTGCCGCTCCTGCCGATTGTTGCTCTCCTGGCCGGAATCGGAGCGAGCAGGCTTCAGACTTCAGGCTTCAGGCTTCAGGGATACGTCGTTACTTCCCGAAGCCTGAAGTCCGAAGTCCGAAGCCCAACGACCGTGTTCGTCACATTGCTATTGATCTTCAACACCTGCTACACGTTTTTTCCGAACGCCGTCAGCGCACCCGGCAAGTATAGCCGATTCGGCTTCGGCGTCGAAGCGGCACGGATCGACCCTATGCGTGTTGCTTCGCCGATGATTTTACATTTCAACGCCAACCCGCCTGCCGGCAAGTTGTTGCTCATCGGTGATGCCGAGGTGTTTGACTACAACGTACCGGTTTTGTACAATACTTGTTTCGACGACACGCCGTTTGATGAGTTATTCTTTACGTCCCGCGTTCAGGACGCGGGGTTAAACAATTCGTCAAGCAACGATGTCAAAACGAATGGTACAGTTCCCTCAATGCGTTCGCCGGAAGACATTCACCAACGATTGAGCGAAGCGGACATCAGCCACATCATCGTCAATTGGTCGGAGATTGCGAGATTTCGTAGTTCCGGCAATTACGGTTACACCTCTGACCTCGTGCAACCGGAAGTCTTCGAGCGTCTTGTGCAACTCGGCATTTTGCGGCGTGTATCAGACACTCCCGCATTATCCGGCCAGGACGTTTACGAGGTTTACCACATTACTTCGCCAAATCGTGTAGCCAGGCATCGATGATATACGGCACCTGAGCGATTCGATCAATTTGTTCGAGTGCCTCATGCGTGCGTTCGGCGGCACGGTTGACTTGGAACACATCGCTACGATAGGCCGTGACCGCCGCGTCGAGATACGGCAGCAAGTCCCGATTGCCAAGTTGCCGCTGATCAACGCCGCCGATCATTCGCCCGAGGTTCCGGTAAAAATCGAGTGCCATCATCAGCAGAAGCCGCAGACGTTTGCGTCGCAAAATCGCTTCTTTACCGGCGGCATCGACGAATTCGTTCAGTTTGATCGCAAACGGCACCGACTGCGTGACGCCACGGGACAGCTCGCGGAAAAAGATTTCGCGGATTTCATCGATGGAATCATCGCAAAAGGCCTTGGCTAGTTCCAGCCCGCCGTCCGAACTTCGGGCAAGCCGCAAGGCACGTTCCGGCGATGCGACCACGTTTTGTGATTCGAGTAAGCCGGCCAACTCTTGCGGCGGCAGCGGAAAAAAGCGAATGATTTTGCAGCGTGAGCGGATCGTCGGCAGTTGCTTGGCCGCGCTTGTGCCGATCAAAATGAGAATCGCGTGCGGCGGTGGCTCTTCAAGCGTCTTGAGCAGTGCGTTTGCCCCTTCTTCGTTGAGCTTGTCCGCATCGTCGATAACCGCGATTTTGTATCCGCCGGCATAAGGCTTGCGCGAAATTTCGTAACACACGCCGCTGCGTCCGCGTTGCTCCTTACTGCCGATAAGCAGTTCGAGCGGCAATTCCGTTTTGTCCTCCGGCTTGGCCACGTCATACACATCCGGATGGTTACCTGCGTCCACCTGATGGCACGCGGCACAGGTTCCGCAAGCGTCAAAGTCCTGCGGCGAATGATTCTGACATAACAGCGACTTGGCCATAGCCGTTGCGAAGGTACGTTTCCCGACACCCTCCGGTCCGACGAACAGAAAACTGCCAACCAGCCGTCCCCGTGTTGCCGCCCGACGAAACTGTTCCGCAACGCGGTCGTGCCCGATGATGTTTTGCCATGTCATGGATTTCCCTCACGTTGATATTCTTTTAAGCACGATACTATCAAGATCATGGGAGTGAGTCAATGGGTAAGGGTAGGGTGGCCAGCCCCTGGCCGCATCAGAGGGGGTGAGATTTTCGGATTTTTTTATGAATCTGCGCAAATCCGTAACATCAGCGTTATCTGTGTACCGAAACAAATAACTCGTCCCTATTGCACGCGGCAACGGAATCGAACGACGCCAAAGTCGCCGGCGGGGAGCGGGTCGGTGATTTCCCAACGGAGAATGTGCGAACCGGCCTCGTTGGGTTCGATGAAGAATTCCGCCGACACGGACGAACCCGCCGAACCGTCAATGTACTCCAGCCGCGCAGTCAGGGAATCAGCGATGGTGACATTGCCGACCACTTCGCTGCCGACATTGTCGAAACGGATCATAAATTCGACGATTTCGCCGCGTTGGGCGGTTGCCTTCGACGCCACCTTGAAAAGTCGCAGCTTCGGCGAGGTTTCCGGCTCACCAATAATAAACACCGCTTCGGGCGTCTTCTGGCCGATCATGGCCTGCGCAGTTTGCTCGTTGATAGTGATCTCAAGATGGTCGATGCCCGCCCACGCTTCGGCAGCTTGTTTTGCTTCGGCGAGAAAGGCCAACTCGGCTCCGGTGAACGTCGCATGCGCCAGTAATTGCGACAGTGATCCGGTAACTTCCTGGTTTTGGTAGGTCATCGGCGAAGTACGCAACTCAACCGTGCCGGAATTGGCACCTGCATTGGCACTTCGCAACAGGACGTTCGCTCGGGCGAGACCGGCGGTTTCGTTTTGCTCCGTACTGCCGATTTTCATCCGATTTTGTGCCGCCGCCACTTGCGTTCGGGATTGAGCCCCGGCATAGTGTTGCCACTCAATGGCCGCAACAGCCCCGTCAATTTTGCGAACTGAACCAAAACGCGGACTGTAAATATGCACGCGGTTCGACGATTCGACCAGCCGGCGGTCATCGAGCGTGTCGAAATGTACGATCGTGTCTTCGGGGTCAAGACCGCGTATTTCCCAATTGCTGCGAACAAAAGCCCGGGTACCGTCGTCACCGCCGTCCACAAGGTATTCGTCTTGCGGCCAAGCACCGTAAATTCCGCGGAATTGGAACCCGCCTGGGTTGAGAAACTCGTTGTAAACTTGCGGATTGTAAATGATGGACTCGCCCGCCTGTTTCAACGACGGGTCAATGGTCACGGGGCGTTGCTGACCGCGTGTGAACGTGATATGAATTCCGTCATCGGGTGTCGGTCTCGCTCTGAGTGCCGCTTCTTCCCGACGTTGCTGCTCCAGTGCAGTTGACGTATCATCGGCTTGTACAGGTTGGCGAGGTGTGATGACGATAGGGGCAGTCGGCGCGACAGGCAGAACCGAAACGGTTGGCGTTACCGGTTCGGTGATCGCTGAACCCATATTATCGTCGCTATCGTCGGAATTCGGCTCACGACTTGGCACTTCGTCTAAACCGCCGAATCCCCATATGTCGCCTTCGTCGCCAAAGCTGAACCCCGGATCGTCATCATCGCCTGCGGGGTTTTGACCGCGAATAATCGCACCGGAACGCTCAAAATCACGATGTTCCGCCATGTCGGTTCTTGCGGGAGTCCATTGTTTATTCCCTGTATTTTGCGGAGCGTCCAGCCAGTGTTGCGGCGGCTTGGTTCCGGCGTACATTCGCGGCATTTCAAACGAATCAACCGTTTCCATATCGTTGTATGCGGCACCGGCTGGTAAACCGTACCGACTGTCGGCGATATGTCGTTTCGACTGTTGGCACGCAGTGCTGCAAATCAAAATCGCAATCAAAGCAAACGCAAACGAATATTTATTCCAATCGACGGTATGTTGAATGGTGAGTGGCATGGTATTCCTTCCCTGGGGTGTCCAAACGTATCTACACATCTTTATTATCCGCAGATACACGCAGATTTTCGCAGATGATTAATTAAAGTAAAATATTCAAGTAGATAAGTAAATCTACTCAAGCTATTGTTCATGGTATCTAAATTTTTCTATTTTTGCTATTTTATTGGTTACCGTTCACGGATATTGTTTCTCACCACGAAGAGCACGAAGTTTTCAACAGATGAAACAGATGTATCAGATATGTTTGTACTCAAACCAAAAATTCTGGTACTCAAACCAAACAACATTTTATAAATCATCTGCTACATCTGTTCAATCTGTTGATGATTCCTTGCAGTCGGTTTTTCTCGTGAAATCGACGGTTTTGTTACTCTTCGTGATCCTTCGTGGTGAAAAATGACCGTGAATGGTTACTTTTATTGAAACTAAGTTTGACTGAACGACCTAATATCTGCGTCAATCGGCGTGTATCTGCGGATGAATGTTTGCATAAAATACGTTGTTTTTTGGGTGTGTCGTGGACTGCTGGTTATCGAATGACTCGCGTTCCGCTTTGCGATTCATATTGGATGCTTTGCAGGGGTAACGGTTGCTGCAACACCGGCCCAAGCAACGGTGGGCATCCAAAAAAGAATGTCGATGCGTTTTCATCCGGCACATACTGGCGGTTTCCCATACGGAGAATCGCCATCGGACGGCCCAAGCGTTGGGCTTCCGTCAGGGGGTTTTGCGCCGGCTCAAGAGTGAGCGACAGTGACGCTTTGTCTTCACCCCGTGTCGCAAGGGCGGTGAGCGGGTCTTCGAGAAAAATGATGCGCGTGACCAACCGACCGCTCAGGGCGAGTTCCAAGTCTTCCTGCGTAATTTCAATCTCGACGGGAAACTCCTCTTCGCTACCCGGCGGCGGGTAAAGCCGATTGATGATTTCCAACGTCGGATACAGTTCCGCCCCGGAATAGTACGGAATTTGCGTAATCTGGAAGCGATACACCCGTCCGACGAGCAACCCCATTTGCACGGGAGCTTCTTGCGGCACGAAAAAAGTGTCATTTTGTGCAAAGGCAACAGCGGTGCCTTCCGGCAAAATCACTTTGACCGGTTGGTAATACCCCTGCATCGGAAGCGGTTGCAGCAACGCACCCTGCCCGACGTACCCCGTCGGCAGACCGGTGGGGTAAAGCGGGTGTCCTTGCCCTTGTTGAGCAGTAACATGCTGCGTCAACAGCAGCGAAATGCCCAACACGAGCAACCAGGCGAACCGGCAACAGGTCACTTGACGAAACATCGGCTTCATTGTTCGCATCCTTTCGAATCAACACAAATTACAAGCAAAAAACAGGTTGCGCAACGGTTCTTTGAACGGATGCCCAACCTGCCATGACTTCAAAAAAACCTGTCGTCACCGAAAACCGAAAACAGGATCACTCCATGATCTGTTGGGGACGCGGAATGATCGGCGCATAATTGATGCCTGCCGACGGAAGATAAACCGGGCCATTCACACCTGCGTTGGTTTGGGTTCTCGGATACCCAAAATCAGGAGCATTGACACCGGAAATGTAGTTCTGCGGCGGTCCGGCATAAATCCCACCTCCTGCCGGTGTTGGCATTCCCATCATGGCGTTGGGGGCGACAACCGGTTCGCTCAGGTCTTTGTTACCGAGACGAATGATCGCAAGGATCGAACCGCGATTGTCGGCTTCGGTGATCGGGTCGGCACCGGGTTCCAGTTGTGTATTGACCAACGTACCGACACCGGCCATTGCCAACCCTTGAAATTCGGGATCAGGCAGGTAAATGACCTTTGTGACGAAGTTACCCGAATCGACCTGATCGAAATCGTTGTCGGTGAACTCAACCGGGACAGAGTTATGTGCCAGGAATGCCTGCGAACGTGCCATGGTGGCGGCCACTTCAATCGTCGGATAATAAACCTTTTCAGGTCGCGCCGGAACATTGGTCAGTCTCAGACGATAAATGGCACCTTGCATGAAATTCTGGCTGAACGGACAAATTTTTCCTTCGGAATCGAAGGTTCCCGGCATAAACACGTCCCAATGGACGGCCATTTCTTCCGGTCCCATGAATCGCAACTGCGAGGTGGGCATTTGCCTCGCACCACCGATACCGGCTCGCATCCCCGCTTCTCCGGGTGCCACCACGCCCGGTCCGGGTCCCATCACGGCACCCATTCGCGGCCCTAAAATGGGACGATACACATCATAAGGCACGGTCTGACGCGGCCCCCTCATTTGTGCCTCAGCCGTCGCGGTCAATGCCAAATGCAGTCCCATGACGGCAGCAATTAAAACGACCAAACTCAACCTGAATTTCATCACAGTTCCCCCTGAAACTTATTTTGCCTTACCCGACTGCCCGTCAAAGACATCGTAAGCAAGTCAATGTACTCTAGTGATCTGACGATTGTGTGATTGTTGTCGCACAAAAAATTTACAATTTCGCACGATAAAAAATGCTCTGGAATCAGGATCGCATCAACGTTACAATGTGGGACAGCACTCAAAAAACTTGCCTTATAGAACAACGCAAAATCAATCCTTCTGCAATTATCGTTCAACTGAATGGGAACGCATCATAAAATTCCTTGCAAAAGTCAATAAAATCAATCAAATGAGCAAACGTTACACATTCAATTTTATCTATTTTAACAACTCAGCATTGTCCCGTGGGGTTGCACTGTTTGTTTCATTAGTGTTACAGGAAATTTTAATAATTATTCTATTTTTGCTTACACAGTGCCATCCAATTTTCGCCCAAACCGGTTTTTCTTCCCTTTCAGCAAATTCTGGAGAAAGTGATTCCTTGTATCGTGAAATGCTTTCCTCTGTCGAAGGGGCGATTTCCATAACTGCCAGTGTTCGCCAGAATATTCGCTTGTTCAGCCAGGAATTTAATGCTTATGGGACATATAACGAACTGAAATCAACCGAATTGCGTGGAAAGGTGCCATCGCGTTTCCGCCTGGATATGAAGGTGCAAACAACAAACGACACCAGGGATGACAAGAGCTTCAATTCCCTGACTATTGTCTGCGATAACACTTACAATAATATTTATCGCTATTTTTCGGTTGAAGGAGAAAAACGCCTCGAACGTATTGAAATCAAGCGTGTCGTCGAAGAGATAGAAAAATTTGGACGTAACGATATTCCAACAGAAGTCGGTTCGGTGTTCGGCTTGGGCGGGCTTGCCGGAATGCTTCGCGAAATGAGAAATCGGTACGATTTTAATACGGTACCGCTTAGGACCCAAATTCAAGAAAAAAACAGTGCCATGTCCGTTTGGAAAATACGCGGGCAACTCAAACCTGAGATTGTGGCGAACTTGACAGGGGATGGGTCGGTAAAAAAACAGACGATTCCAAAACACACGCCGACAACGATTGATATCTATATTGGCGTTGAAGACCGTTTTCCTTACCGATTTGACTACTTTTGGACAGCAGATGGGGCTGAATCAACCGACGAACCGTTTGCTTATCTTGTGTTTTACAACCTGATTCTTCACGCCGGCAATATCCCCGAATCCGTTTTCGATTATCGTCCTTCTGAAAATATTCCCGAAAATGACGTGACCAATCAGGTTATCTATCAAATCATGCAAGCAGGAAGCGTTACGAAGTAATATATGGCCTCAATCTGCGACCAACCCGCAGCACTGGCGGTACAGCCGCCGTTGTGTTTCGAGGCCGTATTGCGTCGTGATGGCCTCCCACTGCCGGGCGACTTCGTCGAGAGCAGCCTGCGGTTCCTTGTGACCGTCGAGTACCTGACACACTTCGCGGTCGAGTGCGGCCATGTATTCCGCATAACCCGGCAGCGACGGCACCACGAACACCTCGTTGGCCGTCCAGTGTTTCTTCAGTCGTGAAACGTACTGGAGTCTCATATCGTGCTCGGACATGGCCTCTTTTTCGACCCAGTGCGAAATCTGCTCGATCCCGCTTTTACGACCGATGCCCGATTGCGGCGACGAAGCGAACACCTCAGTGCCCCATTCATTGCCCGAAAGCCACAACAGCAGTTTGAACATGCCGACCTGATTGGATGTTTCTGCCGAGACCAGCCCGACATGTCCTGTCACGAGCGTCGGGATGTTCGTTGGTTCCCCACTGCGGCGGTCGTCCCAGATGCGTTTTTCCGGGTTGAACGCCTGCGTCGAGCCGGGGATCATGGCAATACCAGCCTTGAATTTCGCCATCCAGAGATCGGTGGCTATCTGTACTGTGGCTACCTGCACTACGGTTGCCTGCATTGTCGCTGCCTGCACTACGGCATCCTGCATTGCCGCTGCCTGCACTACGGCTAACTGTACTATAGATGCCTGCATTGTGGCTGCCTGTCCTGTTGACGACGGTATAATAACTGTCGATGTCCCGGCGGCGGTCGGCCAAGCGACGGCCATTGCGGTTTCTCGCTGCCAAAACGCCCGACGCACTTCGTCAATCGAATACCTGGGCATACCCGGCGGGTTGGCCGCCTGCATTTCGGTCAAGGCCCTTAGAAACGGTTCGGTCGCAATGAGCGGGGCCATCGTTTTCACATCGAACAGCGTCGAAAAGTAATCACGATGCGTTGCATAAGATGCCGCCCGGGCCAGAAAGGCGTAACCCGCCGAACCGGGTACCGTCGGTTCAAGTGCCCCTGTCCAATTCTCCCGGCCATCGCCCAGTTCCTGCAACTTTACCCGCAATCTTTCGTAGTCCGCCCAGCTTTCCGGGGGCGACTCCTTAATCTGCTGTAAAAGGTCTGCACGGTAATAGCACACAAAAAACTGCGCCCCCATCGGTACGAACATGGTTTCCGGCCCAAACCGGCTCAATTTCGTGCGATAAGTTTCCAGTAAATCGTCCCAGAGTTCGCCGCCAGCGTGGTGCATGTCGGAGGTGATTTTCGTCGGATAACCGAATTTCACGAGCGTTGCCTGCAATTCGATGGGGCAAATCACAGCATCTGCCGTCGGCTTTTTACTGTCGGCAAGCAGTGCTTCGACCGTCGTTTCTTCAACAGTCAGCGTAGCTTGCGTCAAATCCTCCCAGGTTCCTACCACTTGGCGGATTTTTTTCGCCACTTCCGCATCGCCAACAACCAGTAGTGTAAACGTGGCCCCCGGCTCAACCGAACGCCAAAACTCCGAACGACTGTCGACGTTGTCTTGCTTTTTGGGACAACCCGCCATTATTGAAAGGAGAACAAAACCTAATGATATGGCGCATAATGAGTTGAGAAAACGTTGAGACATCGGAAACATCCCGGAAAGAGTGTCGCAAAAAAATGAAGTGAGAACTTCATTTTATTATAGCAAATTTTAGCAAAAAAGTAAACCTTTGGAGTCGCGAATCCATAAGTTCTTCCTCAATAGCAGCCACAAGCGTAATCGCGTGGTTATGAGCCAGTCTCTTACGCTCCCGGCGGCTATTGAAATGAGCATGTTATTTCTGCGCGAATCCTTAGCTCAATAACACTGTCGGTATGCTTTGTACCCATTCTTGCGGTAAACTGTTGATGGCTTATAATGTTGTGAAATTTATGGCGTTCACTTGCCTATGAAAAGCGGTAAGATCAATGCTGATGAAATGAACGCGGCGAATATTTCACATTTCTAAAATTTAGATTTTTAGGGGGAATAATGGCAGACGTACTAAAACTGGCGGTCATTGGCGGTGACGGAACCGGGCCGGAAGTGGCTCAGGAAGGTTTGAAAGTTCTCAGGGCGGTCGGGAAGTTGGAAGGTTTCAGCGTTGAAGCGACGGAATTTGACTTCGGCGGCGATCGTTTCCTCGCGACGGGCAAAATTTTGACCGAAGAGGACATTGAGCAACTCAGCGGCTTCAAGTCGATTTTACTGGGTGCTATCGGCCACCCGGACGTTGCACCCGGCGTTCTCGAAAAAGGTATTCTGCTCGCACTGCGTTTCCGCTTCGACCAGTACATCAATCTGCGACCGGTCAAATTGTTCCCCGGCGTCGATACGCCGCTCAAGGACAAAACGCCCGACGACATCGATTTCGTGGTCATTCGCGAGAACACCGAGGACATGTACGCGGGCGTCGGCGGTTTCATGCACAAAAATACGCCGAACGAAGTCGCGACGCAAACGGCCGTTTACACGCGCAGAGGTTGCGAACGGTGGCTCCGCTGGTCATTTGAATACACGCGCAAACGCAATCGTGCCAAAAAATTAACGCTCGTGGGCAAGACCAACGTGTTGACCTACGGCCATGACCTGATCTGGCGCACATTTCAGGACGTGGCGAAGGAATATCCGGACATTGAAGCCGATTACAACCACGTTGACGCCTGTTGTATGTGGATGGTGAAAAACCCGGAATATTACGACGTGATCGCCACGACAAACATGTTCGGCGACATCATCACGGACATGGCCGGCATTTTGCAAGGCGGTATGGGCGTTGCGGCGGGCGGGAACATCAATCCCGAACCGGGCGGCATCAGCATGTTTGAACCGATGGGTGGCAGTGCCCCGAAATACACTGGCAAAAACGTCATCAACCCGATTGCGACGATCAGTGCGGCGGCCATGTTGCTGGAAATCGCAGGCTACACAAAAGCTGCCGACCGCGTGACCCAAGCCATCATGCTCGTCACCGGCACCAAGATGGAAAGCCAGGCTGCCGGCAAAATGGGTTACGGCACCAGCGAAATCGGCGATCTGGTTTGCGGTGCGCTGTGAGCACTGCAACAATCAGAGCCGCGACGGTCACGGAGCGGTCGAAGTGCGTTAATTACGTCACCCTGTGATACGCAATATGAAATATCGAAAAGGCCAAATCCCATGTCGGATCAAGCTGATTCTTTCGTTGCTCGCCTTGCAGCACAAGCTGGAGTCGATCATGACTTTGATGCACGATCTCAGAATGTGTCTTTAGCCGTAAATGGCAGCCGGGAGGAATGGTAGCCATTACGAGGGGCGGGGATGTCAAAATCCCCTGCCTACTCGACTGGTGAAAATAATCTCATGACGGTAACAAAAAAACCTCCTCGCAGAACCGAAATCTCTTGCCAAAAAGCCAAAAATGGTGTATTGTGAATACCGTGTATGGTATTAGATTTCCTCTACTTTATTATCCTGTCTGCTACAGTTATTGATACGAATTCAAGCCGAAAGTTTTTTCATGCCGTTGTCGAATCTCAGGGGTATTTTGGTCGTCGTCATCATTTCGCTGGTCTGTATGTCGCGGACGACGATTCGTGAGCAGATTTTGCTGAACGCTTGGCACAGGATTCAGCAAACCTCATTTTCCCAACCGTCGGAACAGGATATGTTTGAAGGTGCCCTTGAAGGCATGACGGCAAAGCTTCGTACCAAGTACGGTGACCAGTATTCCGCTTACGAAAACGCAACGCAACAGCAAAAAAGCCGGGACAGCATCGAAAACCAACTCGTCGGCTTGGGCGTGTGGCTTGTCCCGTCAGAGGAATCCCGGGGCGTGTTGCTTTTCCCGCTGCCGAATTCGCCGGCACTGAAAGCCGGTATGCAACACGGTGACCTCTTGCTCAAAGTCGAGGGCGAAGATGTTACGGGGCTGTCGCCGCCGGAGCTTTCCCGAAAACTCGGGGGGGGGGCCGGCACACAAGTCACCCTGCTCGTGCGACGCGCTGATGCCGTACACGGTACCGAACAAGGTGCCGCTCAGGAATCGGGGCAGGAAAGCGAAGTCACCGTCACGCGGGCACGAATGCACTTACCCAGCGTACTCGGCGACCGCCTCGACCGTGACGGGAATTGGTGCTACACGCTCGAAACCGCACCGGACATCGGTTACATAGCCATTAATAAAACATTCAGCGACACCACCGCATCCGAGGCGGCCCAAGCTCTTGCGGAACTGAAAAAAACGAATGACCTCAAGGGCGTCATCATCGACCTACGAGGCAATCCCGGCGGTTATCTGACGGCGGCGGTCGGCGTGTGCAATCTTTTTCTTAACGAGGGCACCATCGTCACAACCAGACAGCGGAATTTTTCCGCCCCCATTACCGCTCAAGGAAACGCGATTTGGGGCAAGCCTGTCGTTGTTCTCATTGATTCAATGAGTGCCAGTGCGGCGGAAATTGTTGCGGCCTGCTTGCAGGATCACGGTATTGCGGTGGTGGTTGGGACACGGTCCTACGGCAAAGGGACGGTACAGGAAATGGTGAAACTCTCGCTCAACATGGGGACTCTTCGCCTGACAAAAGCTGAGTATTTTCGCCCGTCGAAAAAGAACATCAATCGCGGCAACAAGGCTGATGACGACGAATGGGGCGTCATGCCGAACGATGGTTACACATTGGAAATGTCAGACCGGCAGTCGGCAGTGACGTACCAAATACGCAATTTGCGGGGAATTGTTCCCGGCGAAAAACTCGGACGGCAAATCGAGCGTCTGATGGAACAGGTCAAGACCGGCTTGTTCGACACACAGGACGACTCGGAAATGTTGCTCGACGACGGTAACCCGATGATCGAGCTGCCAGACAACGATTCCGAAACGCCCGATAACGTTCCGACCGACGCACAAAAACCGTTCGCACCGGAAGGAACCGCCCCATATTATGACCCGCAACTTGATCTTGCTGTGTTTTTTTTTCGATCAGATTGAGTCCCGGTAAGTATTCACGGTCATCTCTCACCACGAAGAATACGAAGTTTTTCAACAGATGTAACAGATGATTTTTTCATATAACTTAAGGGCACCTCGAAAAAATACACTTTTCACACAAACACACCACCGCAAAATTCGATATTTATGAAAACTGTTTTGATTAAAAATTGGATTATTAGAGGTACCCTTAAATTGTGTCAATGGGAATGATACAGTTCAAAGAGGTGACCAATAATAGACCAGCCAGATTTCAAGTGGTCGGATTATCATGTATCCGACATGTGAACATCGGTCTTAAATCCGATCAATCGCGGCATGGCCAGAAAAACGATGAAATTGTAAAAGGCATGGATGATGATCGGGACAATGAGGTTATTTCCCGACCAAGCAAAAAACAGCCCCAAGTAAATACCGATGACAATGCAAAGGAAAACGTAAAGTTTATTGATCGGATGTACGATGCCGAACAACACGGAAGTGAGAATGACGCCAATGGCCAGTCCCCAAGTTCCGTCGCCACAAGCATTTGTGACGAATGTTTGCAGAATACCGCGAAACAGCAGTTCTTCGCCGATACCGGACATGACGGCAACGAGCAAAAGCTGTGTAACCGAACAATGGCGGATGAAATCATTGTAAACGGATCGCATGAACCTGCGGGTAAACTCGACTGTTTTGAAAGGCATCATGTAAACGAGTCGGCATAAGGCAAGCACGGGAACAATGGCAACCACCGCGAGCAGAAAGTGAAGCGGATTCACGACAAACATTTCCCGTAACGAGATGTCGGCAAACCAAGCGATCACAATGGCCAAAACCGCAAGACCGCCTTCGACTTGTACGGTGACCAGGGTGATCATCATGGCCGGTGAGAACATGCCAAGTATATTGTTGCGAGGAAAATTGTCGTTTTCGGAATCCTGCATGATGACCGTTATGGCGTCGCTTTGCGGAAAAGCGGAAAAGAGGAATTCAAGAAAATGAGGAGACCGATCCATCACCCGAATACGAGGCACAATAACTCATTGCGTTTGTAGCATGGCGGGAAGGTGATGTCGCCAATACGCCGGGCAAATGAGCTTCATGCGTATTTTCTGCCATAAAACGTGCGCGGCAATGATAACAGCTCACTTCAAGCCCGATATATTCGATTTTGACTTCCAGGCGACGTCCGCAAGTGGGACAGATTTGAATAAAGTATGTTGTACCCATAATCCTTGATAAACTCTCCGCTTTCATCATTGGTAAACGAAAAAAAACCTATGCAAAGCTGATATAGCTCAACAATTACCCACAAAAATGATAAAAATCCAGTAATTGTTTCCAATTCTTTAATTATAGTTCCCTTCGGCAGAAAACACAAAGGCTATTTGCCGTTGCATCAACGAAAAGAGAAAAAAGATTGTCAACGGCGTGAGAAGAAAGTATGACCGTAAAAAAGCTAATAACTCTACAAGTTTACCATACTGTTCTGTCAAGCCTTTGTTTGCACAATAATCATTTTTTCTGACAATATAGGCAAAATACAGTCTATTTCAATAATTGAAAAGAAAATTCTGTATATAATAATTAATAATTAAATTAATGGAAATT
>Ga0082212_10005383_pt1 | contig 17451 bp, 9 predicted proteins | sample TergutNt197P3_FD_71548 | JGI IMG/M metagenome (GOLD analysis project Ga0082212, IMG submission 71548) | Neocapritermes taracua P3 segment gut microbial communities from Petit-Saut dam, French Guiana - Nt197 P3 | ecosystem: Host-associated > Arthropoda: Insects > Digestive system > Gut ... | reverse complement strand
GTCGGGGACGTCCGAAAGGCAGTAAAAACAAAGTGAAATAGATGGTCACTAAAAAACAGTAAACAGGCAAAAATATTACAATATTTTTTTCGTGTTTACCGTTATTCAGGAAGTTTGCGTTTATAATAATAAAAATCCGTGCTAATCCGCTTTTAATCCGCGTAAATCCGCGTCTAATTTTTTAAATTCTTTTCCAGTTTATCTGGGGTAGGGATTAGGGATTAGGCTCTCAAATTCGAACAAAAAAAGTTAAATCTATTGAAAAATAGGTATTTTTGACGTATAATTATGGATGGGACAGGCAAAGATCAGGTAGGGCGTCCCCCTGTGGCCACACTCATTGGCTGCAGGCGGTTATGCAGGTTCGAACCACTATTATTACACTTAAGGCCAACGAGGTAAAATATGAGCATAACAAAGATAGATAAAGAAACATTTCGTCAAGCCTGCCGGGCAGCTGCTGATGATATGGAGGAATTTGGCGGCTTAAGCCGGGAGATAGCTGAAAAAAATCTGGTTCGGGTGCTTGATTGCTTTCGCCGGGAGCGGATCGGGAGCCACCATTTTGGCGCCGGCAGCGGTTACGGTTATAATGATGAAGGCCGGGACCGGCTGGAGTCCCTTTATGCCTTGGTTTTTGCTACAGAAGCAGCCCTGGTACGCCAGCAGATAATCTCCGGCACCCATGCCATTTCTCTTGCTCTTTTCGGCAATTTACTTCCCGGTGATGAGCTGCTTAGCCTGGGGATGCCCTATGACACCTTGCTGAAAGTTATCGGCAAAGATGATCCTCCCCATCCCGGCAGCTTGCGGGAGCTGGGCATTGATTGGAGGGTGCTGGAATTTGATTTTACTGCTCCCGACCCTGAATTAGTTGCGGCAGCCATCGGCCCCCGTACCAAAATCCTGGCTATCCAGCGCTCTAGGGGTTATAGCCTGCGGCCTGCTTTATCAGTGGCACAAATTGGTAAAATATGCCAAATCGTCAAGGACAAGCATCCTCAAGTGATAGTTTTTGTAGATAATTGCTATGGGGAATTTGTGGAAGAAAAGGAACCAAGTCAGTGCGGAGCCGATTTGCTGGCTGGTTCCTTGATCAAAAACATTGGGGCAGGTATTGCCCCGGGCGGCGGTTATATTGCAGGAAGGGCTGATTTAGTAGAACGTGCCGCTTATCGTCTGACCGTACCGGGGGTAGGTAGGGAAATGGGAGCTTCCCTTATCAGCAATCGTCTTTATTATCAAGCTCTTTTCCTGGCGCCCTCAATAGTGGCAGAGGCGGTGCAAGGTGTGATCTTCGCCGCAAGTCTTTTGGAACGCCTTGGTTTTGGCGTAACTCCAGCGGCAAATGAGCAAAGAAGTGATATTGTACAAGCCATCCTGTTGGGGCAAGCAGAGGATTTGATTGCCTTTTGCCAGGGTATTCAACGCTATTCGCCGGTAGACAGCTTTGCTGTGCCCGAAGCCTGGCCCATGCCGGGCTACAGTAATGAGATAATTATGGCAGCCGGCTGTTTTGTCCAAGGCTCTTCCATCGAGCTTTCCGCAGATGGGCCGATACGCCCGCCTTATACGGTTTTTTTGCAGGGAGGATTGAGCCGCTATCATACTAAATATGCAGTAATAAGAGCTATTGAGGACATATTTGTCTCATAAATGCTCCCATTTTATGCAAATAACAGCAAAATAAATATTTTTTTAAAAAAATGGAGATTGTGCAGGAATTTGCTTTTATATGGCGAATTGTAATAGCAAGAATGTTGGCAAAGATAGTGTCAACATGAATTAATTAAATATATTAAGGAAAGGATGATTATTTTGAAAACTCTGTTGGAAAAAATGAGGGATATTAACCGTATCATTCAAAAAGCGGCCGGCCATCCCATCAGCTTTGTAGAAATGGCGGAAAATTTAAGCAAAAGCATTTCTGCTAATGTTTATATTGTCGGCCGCAAGGGCAAAGTGCTGGGATATACTTTCATGGAAAATTTCTATTGCCCCACCATGGAAGAAATTGTTAAGCCGGATGCCCATTTCCCCGATGATTATACCGAGGATCTGCTCCGTAGTAATGAAAGTACAGTTAATATCAGCCGGGGAGGTCAATGTGTTTTCGGCATCCACAGTTCTTGCTTCTTAGAGGACAAGTATACTACATATGTGCCAATTATCGGCGGCGCCCAGCGTTTGGGTACTCTGATGCTTTCCAAGTCCGGTAAATTTGATGAATCGGATTTGATCCTGGCGGAATATGGCTCCACAATAATCGGCATGGAGATCCTGCGGGCAAGGGTGGAAAAAATGGAAGAGATCAACCGGCAAAAGGCTATTGTGGGTGTGGCTTTCGACACTCTTTCTTATTCGGAATTGGAAGCTGTTGAGCATATTTTCACCGAGCTTGGCGAGTCCAATGGTTTGCTGGTAGCTTCTAAAATCGCCGACAAAGTAGGTATAACCCGTTCGGTCATTGTCAATGCCCTGCGCAAACTGGAAAGCGCCGGGGTAGTGGAGGTGCGCTCTTTAGGCATGAAAGGCACCTATATCCGCATCCTCAACGATTTCCTCCTGGAGGAACTGGACAGAATCAAAGCAACCCATCATAGATACTAAGATCTTTATGCGGCACAAATAAAAAATTGAGACGCTTTTGAGCGTCTCAATTTTTTATTTGTGCCGCAAGTTTTTGTCTGTCACTGTTTTTAATTATTGTAGTCGGTCCAGATCTCCCAGTTGTCCTCGTCACGCTCATATTCGTGTTTCATAGATGCCTCTATGATCTCGTTATAAGCCCAATGGGATCTGGTGAGGTCGGTATAACCTATTACGCCTGCTGGGATGTCTTCCAATCTGATTCCCCGTCCCAGCATGAAGTTGACGATCTTAATAGCTTCGGCGCGTGTTATGTTATTATCCGGCTTGAAGTCACCACTTGGATAACCATTGATCCATCCTTTCATGAAGCAAGAGATAATGTAGGAATAAGCCCAGTGGGAGTCGGATAGATCACTGAAAGGATTGTCGGCGCCGCTTGAGATATCGTCGAAGCTCGCGGCAATTTTGGCAAATTCAGCCCGGGTGATAGGTTGATTGGGTTTGAAAGTGCCGTCTTCATAGCCATTGATGATACCAATCTCGGCCAGATATTTTACAGCCTGACTGTACCACACACCCTCCGGCACATCCCTAATGATATTATCAACCTCGTCATCTTTATCGGGGTCGAGAAGCAACCGATAGAAGATCATGGCAACCTCAGCCCGGGTGATAGACCCGTTCGGGCGTACCGGCGCATTGGGGTAGCCGTAGATATAACGTATATGGGTTTCGGTTTCCAGCAATGATTTAACCTTGGCGCTTACAGGAGGTCTCTTGTCACTAATCTCTGATACTTCCCATTTGGCATAGAGGGTAAAGTTGTTGAAGACAGGGCTGTCAAAATTATATTCCGCGGTCAGGTCAACGTTTGTATACCAAGCGGCAAAGGAATAACCTTCTTTGGTTGGGTCTGCGGGTTTGCTGACTTTGTTCCCGGAAAGCACCGTTTTGGAGCCAACATCGCTGCCGCCATTGGAGTTAAAGGTAATAATATAGGTGGTACCGCCGCCGCCGGGACCAACTATGGATGAATTCCATTTAGCGTACAAATCAAGGTCGGCAGTAACAGGGGTATTAAAATTATAGGCGCTTCCGGTCAATGCAGGATTGTCATACCAGCCGCCGAAGGTAAATCCTGCCTTTATCATAGCGGCAGGCAGGACAGCTTTTTCGCCCTCAATCACTGTTTGCTCAACCGGCGTCGGGGCTCCGCCATCAGGATGGAAAGTGACTGTATATGTGATAATGTCCTCGGGAATCCATCTGGCATAGAGAATAAGATCTGCAGTAACCGGGGTATCAAAACTGTAGGGAACTGCTTTAAAAGTAGCATCATCATACCAGCCGCCAAACTTAAACCCTGCTCTTGCAGGTTTATTAGGTTCTGCAAACCTAGCGCCGTGATTCACGGTTTGGCTGGGCACGCCGGTACCCCCGATTGAGTTAAAGGTCACGCTATAGGTTTTGATTTGCCATTTGGCATACAAATCCAGATCGGCAGTAACCGGAGTATCGAAGTCATATTCATCGGTGCAGTCTTCATCGGTATACCAACCAGCGAAGATTACCCCATATTTTGTCATAGTAAGAGGCAGAACAGCTTTTTCCTCCTCAATCACTATTTGCACAGCCGGTACCGGAGTCCCGCCATCGGGATGGAAGGTGACTATATACGCTGAATCGCTGTCGGGAATCCATCTCGCATACAATTCGAGGTCAGCAATAACCGGGGTATCAAAACTGTAAGGAGCTCCGTCAAAATCATCATTATCGTACCAGCCGCCAAAGATATGATCCTCTTTTACGGGTTCGGTCGGTTTTGCAGCTTTATTGCCATGGCTCACGGTCTGTTCAGGCACAACAGTACCGCCCTCCGAGTCGAAGGTCACAGTATAGTTGATTATTTGCCATTTGGCATATAAATCAAGGTCGCCGGTTACCGGGGTATCAAAATCAAAGGAGTCTCCGGTGAGTGCACTATTAGAAAACCAGCCAATAAAGGTATATCCAATTTTTGTGATTTCAGGAGGCGGGGTAGCTTCTTCGCCCTCAATTACTATTTGCTGAGCCGGCTCTGGGATTCCGCCGTCGGGATGGAAGGTGACGGTGTGGGCGATTTCGCTGTCAGGAAGCCATTTGGCATACAATTCCAGGTCAGCAAAAACCTGGGCATCAAAACTGTAAGGAACTCCATCGAATCCGTCATTGTCATACCAGCCGCCGAAAACAAAACCTGATTTTGTCATAGCGTCAGGAGCAGCAGCTTTTTCACCGGCAATTACTTTTTGCCCAGCCGGTTCCGGAGCTCCTCCATCGGGATCAAAGGTGACGTCATAGATGCTAGCAGTGCCAGGAACCCATTTGGCATACAATTCGAAGCCGGCAGTGACAGGCATATCAAAACTGTAAGGAGCTCCGATATAGGCAATATTGGTATACCAGCCGCCAAAGGTATATCCTGATTTGATCATATCGGGAGGTAGAATTGCTTTTTCACCGGCAATAACTATCTGTGAAGCCGGCGCCGGTGTTCCGCCAACGGGATAGAAAATGACGGTATGAGTGGTTGCGGCGGAGGAAATCCATTTGGCATATAAGTCAAGATCAGCGGCAACGGGAGTATCAAAACTGTAGGGGGCCCCGTCAAAATCATCATTGTCATACCAGCCACCAAATTTATGTTCTGCTTTTGAAATCGGGACAGGAGCGATAGCTTTTTCACCCTCAGTTACTATTTGCTCATCCGGCTCCGGGGCTCCGCCATTGGGATGGAAGGTAACAGTGTAGGTGGTAGCAGCAACAGGGTCCCACTTGGCATATAAGTCAAGGTCGCCGGTGACCGGGGTATCAAAGTCATATTCATCAGTGAGGTCTGCATCAGTATACCAGCCATCAAAGGTAAATCCCAACTTTGTCATTGCAGTAGGCTCGGTAGCTTTTTCACCATCAGATACTTCTTGCTCATCCGGTTCCGGGGTTCCGCCATTGGGATGGAAGGTAACGGTATATGTCTCCAATGAGTAGGGAAGGATAGTAATTTTATCCGGACCGGTCATGTAGGAAGAAATAGTAATACCATCGCTTACATAAGAAATTTTGTAAATTCCTTCTTGACTAGGACTAGAAGTTCCCTCTCTGTCAAAGCTTATGATACTTGGTGTTTTGCCGGTAAATGTAATATTGACTGTGCAGGTGATAGTACCACTTATTACATTAAGATCACTTGTGCCGATATGAAAAATCCCAAAAGCTATTATGCCCAAATCAGGCGGTATAGTGGAAGTGGGCTGATTCCAGGTAATATCGGTTTTGCTAAAAGAAACACTATCGATTGTTACGCCAGTACCCGGTTTAGAAAGAAACTGATATCCGTTGTACAAACTAGCATCGTTTGGCGTTAGAATAATATCAAAACTAGCTATGCCGTACTCGTCAACCATCACCGTGTCGGGCATAGTATATGTTCCTCCACTTTCCTCAGCCGAAGCCACAGCATAACAACTCAAAGACATCAAGAGTACAAGAAAAAGCGGTACAAAAAATTTTTTCATGGAGTAACCTCCTTCATTATGATATTGCGATGATCAGGAAAATAACCTGAACGATGAAGCATTATCAGTTATGTTTATAGCTGATCATCATTTTCTCTTAGGTTCTTTGAAACATTACTTACCTAGACCAACCTTCACTTCCGTTATTCGTCAAAATATTTAAAATAACTGAATATATCCCCCCTATCTTACAAAATAATACATAATCAAACATTATTTGCTAAATTTATTTTAACAGCTATCATCCATATTGTCAACTATATTTAGCTTACTTAACAAGTTTTAAGCAGACAAACACAACTACTAACATTCTTCTTTGAATACAAAAAAATGAGGCGCTCAAAGCGCCTCATTTTTTTTGTATTCAAAGAATATCAATAACTATTCCTGGTTCATCAGATAATGGACTAAAGCCAGCATTTTTGCAGCTTCGGCCCGGGTGGTGTTGCCTAATGGCTTGAAGCTGCCGTCGGGATAGCCATTGATTATATCGGCTATTTGCATTTCCCTGACATGGTCTTTGGCATAATCGGCAATCGAAGTGTCGTCAGTGAAGGTCATTTCTTCATTGTATTCCTGCAATGTAAACTCTTTATAAGTCAGATAGCGGGCTATCATTGTGGCAATTTCCTGGCGGCTGATATTTCTATTGGGAGAAAAGGTGGTTTCGGAAGTACCGATAGTTACCCCGGCTTCGATCGCCCACTCGACAGCTCCGGCATAATAGGCATTGGGATAAACATCCGTAAAAGGACCGGTATAATCAGAGAGCTCGGCGCCTTCCATTCTGGCCAAAATGGTGACAAATTCGGCCCTGGTAATGGGGTCGCCGGGGAAGAACAGGGTAGGCGTTTTGCCTGTGACAAAGCCCCTGCGGGCCAGATATTCCACATATTGATAAGCCCAATGGGTTTCCGGCACATCATCAAAAGTGGGACCTTGTTCATCATCACCCAGGATATTGCGAAGAGAGGGCTTGATAAGATCATCCTCTTCGCCTTCTTCCCATTTGGCGTAGAGAGTGATATTGCTTAATACCGGAGTGTCGAAATTGTACAGCTTCTCAAGTGAAGAGTTGGAGTACCAGTCAATAAATTTGTACCCTTCCTTGGTAGGATTGGCTGGTTTTATGGCTTTGTTGCCTGAAGGCACCGTTTGGCTATTGACCGTACTGCCGCCATTTGAATTGAAAGTAACAGTATAGGTTGGGTTATTGGGTCCAGAAGGAAGAGGTATATTCCATTTAGCGTATAAATCAAGGTTGGCAGTAACAGAGGTAGCAAAATTGTATTTTGTAGTGAACCCCTTATCGGTATACCAGCCATCAAAGGGATAAGTAGCTTTGGTGGGGTCGGGGTTGGGTCTAATAACCGGATCGCCATCATTGACCTCTTTTATGTATAATTCCTTATCCCCATCAAAGAAAGTTACAATAAAGGTGCCGGTATCAGCCAAACCACCTTTCCATTTTGCATAGATTACGATATTGCCTGTTACAGGTGTGTCGAAATTGTAAGGCGTTTCAAGTGTTCCTTCGGCATACCAGCCGTCAAACGCATAGTCATCTCTGGTCATAGCTGCGGGTTCGTTAGCATTTTCACCTTCACCCACAGTTTGTACGGCCGGCGCTGGGACTCCGCCATCACAATCAAAAACTACCGAATAAATTTTAGTCCATTTGGCATACAAATCAAGATCGTCGATAACCGGATATTCAAAGACATATTCATCGTCAAAGCCTTCATCGGTATACCAACCATCAAATCTAAATCCTGATTTTGTCATTGCGGGAGGATTGATAGCTGCTTTACCCCCAACCACTTTTTGCCAAGCAGGCGCAGGAGTCCCGCCATTTGAGTGGAAAGTGACGGTGAATGTGACGGCGCCTTCAGGAATCCAGCTGGCATATAGAATAAGGTCGTCAATAACCGGATTACCGAAACTGTAGGGGACTCCTTCTAATTCAGCATTATCAAACCAGCCTCCGAATATATAGTCCGCTTTTATAGGTTTGTCTGGTTCAGAAGCATTGCCGTCATGTTCTACGAATTGTTCGGATACATCAGAGCCGCCATTAGAGTCAAATGTCACGGTATAGGTGTTGATTTGCCATTTGGCATATAAATTGAGATTGGTATTTACCGGTGTATCAAAACTATATTTGGATCCGGTCAAGGCAGCATTAGTGTACCAGCCGTCAAAGGTGCAATTAGTCTTTATTATTACAGGCTGGATAGCTCTTTCGCCTTCCTCTATAACTTGCTCAGCAGGTTCCGGAAAACCGCCATTGGGATTGAATGTAACTATGTGGGTGACAACGCCGGCATCAATCCATTTAGCATATAGCTTAAGCTCAGAAGTAACCGGTGTTTCAAAACTATAGGGGACCCCTTCAAATCCATCATTATCAAACCAACCGCCAAAGGTAAAATCTGTCTTTCTTATTTCACCAGGCTCAATAGCGTTTTTGCCTGAAATTACCATTTGTAAAGCCGGTTCCGGAACTCCGCCATTGGAATCGAATGTGATGGAGTAGAAAGTGCCGGCGTCAGGAATCCATCTAGCGTATAAATGAAGATTGGCAATAACTGGGCTATCAAAACTGTAGGGAGCTCCGGTTAATGCAGTGTTGCTATACCAGCCGCCAAAGGTATGTCCAAAATTAATCATGTCAGAAGGTGAAACAGCTTTTTCTCCTTCAACAACTATTTGCCTAACCGGTGCCGGGTCCCCGCCATTGGCATGGAAGGTGACGTTGTAGAAGGTCTTGTCGTCAGAAATCCATCTGGCATATAAATAAAGGTTATCAGTAACTGGAGTATTGAAATTGTAGGGAGTTCCGTAAAAAATGGTATTATCAAACCAGCCACCAAAATTATAACCTTCCCGTGTTGGATCAGATGGTTCATTAATCGGATCGCCATGATTCGTTGTTAAAACTGTTTTTTCAAGATCATTGTTGGGAAAAAAGGTAACAGTGTATGTATTGAGAATAAATGAGTAGGTGAAAGTTGTGTCACCAGTTATCAACGCAACCGCAGGATCGGAAGACCAGCTGCCTGAGCCATAGCCGGTATCGGCAATCATGCCGGTAGGTACAGCAGTAGGAGATCCATTGTGGGCGACAGTCTCGGTCTTGTCTGCAGTAGCTCCGTCAGCCCAGGTACCGTTGACTACCTTGTAGGTCACTGTGTAGGTATTGATAATAAAAGTGTAGGTGAAAGTAATGTCACCTGTTATCACCGCAACCGCAGGATCGGAAGACCAACTGCCTGAGCCATACCCGGTATCAGCAATCATTCCGGTAGGCGCAACAGTAGGAGATCCATTGTGGGCGACTGTCTCGGTCTTGTCGGTAGTAGTTCCGTCAGCCCAGGTACCGTTGACGATCTTGTAGGTCACTGTGTAGGTGTTGATAATAAAAGTGTAGGTGAAAGTTGTGTCACCGGTTATCACCGTAATCTCAGGATCGGAAGACCAGCTACCTGAGCCATACCCGGTATCAGCAATCATGCCGGTAGGCACAATAGTAGGAGATTCATTATGGGCGACAGTCTCGGTCTTGTCGGCAGTAGCTCCGTCAGCCCAGGTACCGTTAACTACCTTGTAGGTTATGGTATGGAGAGGAATCCAATTGGCATACAAATCAAGGTCGGCAGTAACCGGGGTAGCTAAGTTATAGGGGGCTCCGGTAAAGGTATCATTATCGTACCAACCGCCAAAGGTAAATCCTTCCTTTGTCAAAGTGGGAACCCAAGCAATCATCTCACCTTCAATAACTCTTTGTACAGGAGGCACCAGAACTCCATCAGAATAGAAGGTTACGGTGTAAACGGGAGTCCATTTGGCATACAAATCAAGGCTGGCAGTGACCGGAGTGTCAAAGTTATATGTACTTCCTGTTAATGTGGCATTGTCATACCATCCGCTAAAGGAAAAGCCTGGCTTTGACATTTCAGCAGGCAGGAAGGCTTTTTCTCCTTCATTCACTTTTTGTTCAGACGGTGCTGGAGTTCCGCCATTGGGATAGAAGGTGACGGTGTAAACAGAAGTCCATTTGGCATATAAGTTAATGTCGTCAGTAACCGGTGTATCAAAGTTGTAGATAGTTCCGGTGAAGGCGGGATTGTCATACCAGCCGTCAAAGGCAAAATCTGTTTTGGTAGGATCAATAGGCTTTGCAGCCGGTTTTCCGTTTTCTACAATTATTTGATCCAGATCAGTTCCGCCATTGGAGTAAAAAGTTACAATACTTCTGTTCCACAGGTAGGGAAGGATTGTAATGCTTTTCGGGCCATCCAGAGGAGTAGAAATCAAAGATCCGGAGCCCTCTGCAAACAATTTATAAATCCCTACGACATCCGGCGAATAATCCCCTTTTCTCTCAAAACCTATGTTCATTGGGATGGCGCCGGTAAATGAAATGTTTACTGTGCAGGTAATAGGGCCGGTTATAACATTTTGTTCGCCGGTGCCGAAATAAATGATCCCAAAATTTATCCTGCCATCAGGAGGATTGGTAGGAACGGGCTGAAACCAGATTAAATCGCTTCTGCTGAAGGAAACACTATCAATCGTTATACCGCTTCCCGGTACAACATGAAACTGATATCCATTATACAAGCCGGCATCGTATGGCGTCATGACAATATCAAAGCTGGCTTTGCCGTCCGCGCCAACCGTCACCTCGCCGGGCATTGTATATGTTCCTCCGAATTCCTCAGCCGAAACCACAGCATAACAACATAGAGCCACCAACAGTAACGTTAACAGGGGTATAAAGATTTTTCTCATAGAATAAACCCTCCTCTTTCTCATTTTTTCCTTAATATCTAAAAATTTCATACCCGTTAGAGATATAGTATTATACATAAAACAGGATAATCCTCTTTGTCCGAATTAAAATACAGATATTGGAAACAGGTATATTGATCCCTTTCCTGTTGCTAGCAGCTTTTCTCTTAATTCTATTATGCCAGACATAAAAATAGCAGCCCGGGAATAGAATTTCATAACAAATACTTCCTACTAACAATAAGTGAACAAGACAGTTTAGAATTACAGTATTCGTGAATCGATAAGAGGGGGTAAAATATGCTTTTTCTGGACTTAAGGCAGCACCGTAAAGGACTTTTGGGAGCTATTGTTGCTCTGCTGCTCATAGTAATCTTATGGCAAAGCTCTGCCGGCGCTATTTTGCTTAATGCGGTCAGCTCCGAAGGCAAGCTGGTGCCGATCTATGCTGTGGACACCCCGAAGCAGGCTGTTTCTATTAGCTTTGATGCCAGCTGGGGGGCGGAGCATACTCAAATGATCTTGGATATTTTGGACAAATACCAGGTAAAAGCCACATTTTTCCTGGTCAATATTTGGCTCAAGGATTATCCGGAAATGGCCCGGGAAATTGTCAAAAGAGGCCATGAGATCGGCCTCCATTCTGTCAGCCATCCCCACTTTAGCCAGCTTTCCGAGGAAAAAATGATCAAGGAATTGCAGGATAACCAGGCTATGATCAAAGAGGTTACCGGCTTTGAGGCAAAACTGTTCCGGCCGCCCTTCGGCGATTATAATAATACAGTCATTCGTACCTGCGAGAGCCTGGATTATAAGGTAATACAATGGTCGATCGACAGTTTAGATTGGAAAGATTTGTCATCAGAGCAAATCCAGCAGCGGGTACTGAAAAAACCAAAAGCCGGGGATATTATACTTTTTCATAATAATGGCAAGTATACCGCCGCAGCTTTACCCGGGATCCTGGACGCTTTTAAGGAAAAAGGCCTGGATGTAATACCTATCTCTCAATTACTGCTGGAGGGGGAATATTATATTGATCAAAGCGGTATTCAGAGGCAGACGGCTTTGTAAGGAGTTAGGAGTTAGGAGTTTTGATATGGTGTAAATTAAACGAAGCCGCCTTCTTGGTTTTAAGAAGGTGGCTTCGTCTTTTTTTACTTACTGTCTTTTCAGGTCATTAGATGCAGAGGGTCAGCGGGGAAGGATCATAGTGGAAAATCCTGCCCTTCCTAATTCCTACTCCCTGGTTATACTTCTTCAGTTGAGACTTCCTCAACTGCCGGGGTGGGGATTTCCTCTTCAACCGGTACGTCAATGGGGATTTCTTCTATGACCGGTTCCTCTGCCGGGATTTCTTCTGCTGCCGGCTCTTGGACCGGCGCTTCTTCCGCTACCGGTACGTCAATGGGGATTTCCTCTATAGCCGGTTCCTCTGCCGGGATTTCTTCTGCTGCCGGCTCTTGGATCGGCGCTTCTTCCGCTACCGGTACGTCAATGGGGATTTCCTCACTAACCGGTTCTTCTATTGGGGTTTCTTCAATCAGCGGCTCCTCAACTGTGGCTTCCGCCGGTACGTCCGTCCCTTGATCGTCTATCAGTCCGGGATAATCCTCCATCATTGGCAAGGCTTCTTTGATGCTGAGGCTCATCCTCTTGGCTGCCGGATCTACAGCCAGCACTTTGACCTCTATCACATCCCCGGGCTTGACAACGTCTTCTGTTTTGGCTACTCTTTGATGAGCCAGCTGAGATATATGCACCAGGCCTTCGATCCCCGGCTCCACTTCCAAAAAGGCGCCAAAGGGAGCTGTACGCATAACCTTTGCCGGAATGATCTTGCCTTCCGGGTATTTCTCCATAGCCAAAGACCAGGGATTGGGAACCAGCTGTTTCAGGCCCAGGGAAATCTTCTCACTGGCGGAATCAACACTTAAGACATAGACTTCCAGCTCGTCGCCTTCCTTTAGGATATCGGAAGGATGATTCACTCTATGCCAGGCCATTTCCGAAACATGTAGCAGGCCGTCTACTCCGCCGATATCAATAAAGGCGCCAAAAGAGGTCAGACGGCGGACGACACCTTTTTTGATTTGCCCTTCTGCAAGAGCAGCCCAAGTGGCTTCTTTTTGCTTTAGAGCCTCTTCTTTCAGTACGGCTTTGCGCGAAAGCACCAACTTATTGCTGGCCTTTTCGCATTCTATTACTTTGGCTTCAATTCTTTGCCCCACATAGACGGCCAGATTCTCCACAAAGCCCAGATCTACGATAGAAGCCGGGATAAAGCCCCGCACCCCTACATCGATCAGGAGACCGCCCCGGACGACTTCGACAATTTTGCCGCTGACGGATTCACCGCTTTCTCTGGCCAAGGCCAGGCGTTCCCAAATAACTTCCTGGTCGACCCTTTTTTTGGACAAAACCGGATAGCCTTCCTGATTTTCTTTCTTTAAAATCATGACATCTATTTCGTCGCCTACCTGGAAGCGCTCTTGGATATTTTCCGCATCTTCCAAGGTCAACTCGGCATAGGGCAGAACCCCTTCTGACTTGCCGCCGATATCCACCAGCAACTCGTCGTTTTTCACCCGGACCACTATGCCTTTTACCCGGGCTCCCCGATGCATTTCCCGGATATCCAGCTGATACTGGTCGGCAAAAGAAGGCTCCTCTCCGGTAGCCGGCTCGGAGGCCATCACCTGCATGGTCTGCTCACCGGCATCCTCTTCTACCTGCGCCGGGGCCTCCGGCTCCGGCAGAGGGGCTACCGGCTCGTAGGTTTCCTCGGTGGGCTCAAAGCTGGCCGCTCCTTCCACAACCTCGTTGACTTCAACGTCTTTGTTTTCAAACTCTAACATTTTCCCTTTTACCTCCTTGATATTACAATTCAGATATTCCGGCCTAATTATCATCAATTCTAGCTTTTTTTGGATTTTCCTGCTACTGTCATAAGAAAAAGTTTATTTTTTACAATTATTTTACCCCTATTTCATCTCTTTATGAAAAAAAAGTAAAATTTCGCTTTTCCAAGCCGGGAATTAAATTCACTTAGGCGAACATACAGACTATGTCGAAAATTTTTTGAGAATTTTACAAACAATTGTTTGCTTTTTCTTTAAATATATGTTATAATAAAATCAGCTTGGGCAGAAGCCGGAGAGTAAGGAAAAGAGGGAATTATGAATATTCAGGATAAATTGGCAGTTTTATCCAGCGGGGCTAAGTATGATGTTTCCTGCTCCTCCAGCGGCAGCCGCCGCAAGAATCAGGGCGGCTTGGGCAATGCCCACTATAGCGGCATTTGTCATAGCTGGACGGCGGACGGGCGTTGTGTTTCTTTATTGAAAATCCTCCAAAGCAACACTTGCGCCTACAACTGCAGCTATTGCCTCAACCGCCGGGATCAGGAAATACCCCGGGCTTCTTTCACCCCTCATGAACTGGCGGATTTGACCATGAATTTTTACCGGCGCAACTATATCGAAGGACTTTTCCTCAGCTCGGCAGTAATAGAAAGCCCCGACCGCACTATGGAGTTGATGCTGCAAACTGTGGCCCTGCTGCGCCGTACCTACAATTTTCACGGCTATATCCATCTGAAGGCTATTCCCGGGGCCGACCCCCTGCTATTAGAGGCGGCTGGAAGCCTAGCCGACCGGGTCAGCGTCAATCTGGAAATGGCCGGCGAAAACAGCCTGGCTCTTTTGGCCCCGGATAAAAACCATCCGGCTATCCTAAAACCTATGGCTTATCTCCATCACCGGGCCATGGAGCAGGGCTGGAAAAAAGACGGCCGTTCCCGCTTTTTGCCTGCGGGTCAGACCAGCCAGCTGATCGTGGGCTTGGGCGGGGAAAACGACCGGCAAATCATCAAAGCTGCCGGGGGGCTTTATCAGGACTATCAGCTGAAAAGGGTCTATTATTCCGCCTATATGCCCATGAACCGGCATCCCTCCCTGCCCGACCTGCCTGCCCCCCTCTGGCGGGAGCACCGCCTTTATCAGGCCGATTGGCTGCTGCGCTTCTACGGCTTTAAGGTGGAGGAATTGCTAGGGCAAGAGGAAGACAATTTCTCTGAAGGATATGACCCTAAAGTAGGCTGGGCCCTGCGCAACCTGGATCTTTTCCCGCTGGAAATCAATACCGCCGAATATAACCTTTTGCTGCGGGTCCCTGGCATCGGCAATGTTTCCGCCAAACGGATAACAGCTGCCAGGCGCCACGGGCGTCTGACTTATGATAATCTAGCCAAGCTGGGCCTGGTCTTGAAGCGGGCTATCTATTTTATCACAATCAACGGGCGCTATTACGGAGGCATCCCCCAAACCGAAGAAGCTTTCAAGAGCCGGCTGATTAACCCGGCAGGGGTTAAGATATCCCCCCGGCAGATTTCCATCTTCGACTATCAAGTGACCCAACCCCCGGCCGTTTTGGAAGTTAGGAGTTAGGAGTTAGGCACTTACTCCTAACCCGGACAAGCCGGAGTTTTGAGCTTTGAGTCTTGAGTTCTGAGTTGGAATACGAAGGTACAAAAATTTTGCCATTTTGCACAGAATTTCGGGAGTAAGTGCCTAACTCCTACCCCAGATAAACTGGAAATGTATTTATAAAATTAGACACGGATTTGCACGGATTAAAACGGATTAGCACGGATTTTTTTATTATAAAAAGCATTGAATTATTTTTTGTTTTTTCCTCAAGCAACAGCACCTATGTTTATCATATCCTCAGTCAACAGCGAAAATCCGTTAAAATCCTTAAAATCCGTGTCTAATTATCTCATGCATCATTTTAAGTCTACATCCTTGCAGTTAAAACCAAAGATAAAGTGTATTTTGTGACTTTTTTTGTTCGAATTTGAGAGCTTAGTTCCTAACTAGCTACATTGTGGCAAGAGCTTCATCCAACCAATTAAGACACGAGGGTCTAAGATATGTACTACTACACATTCGACGGTACTTTTGAGGGTTTTTTGACCGTTATTTTTTACATTTATAAAAATAAGGAGCAGCCTCAGGATATAGCTGTTGCTCCCGGCTCGCTGCCTCTTTTTGCCTCAGCCCGTCCTGTGACGACCCGGCGGGATTTGGCGGCCCGGGTGGCTGCCGGGATTCGCCAAAAAATGGGAGAAATCAGCTATCGCCGGACCTATTATGTTTTTCTCAGTGATTATGAGGGGGCTTATCTTAAGATTTATCATTATTTAGATCTCGGTTTTCAGCAAACAAAAAAAGAGCTTCACAATCATCTGACCGACAGCACAGTAGCCTATATGCAAAAAGTCAGCCAACAGGTAACATTGGAAAGCCATCGCCTCAAGGGGCTGCTTCGCTTTCAAAAGCAGGAAGGCTTTTTTTATGCTCCCTGCTCTCCCCGCCATGACGTACTGGAACTCTTGGCCGGGCATTTTTCCCGGCGGCTGGATAAGCAAAACTGGCTCATCCACGATATAGGCCGGGGCAAAGCCGTAGTCTGTGCGGACGGTAACTGGCAATTGGCAGATCTAAAACAAGCAAGGCTGCCTGCCAATGAGGAACCCTACCGCGCCCTCTGGCAACAATACTTTTCCGCTATCAATATCGACGAAAGACGCAACCCCAAACAACAAAAGAGCTATATGCCTGTCCGCTATTGGGAATTTTTACCAGAAATGGAATGAGCTCCCCCCGGCGCTACGCGCCACCCCCCTCTGCGAGGGAGGCTTTGGCTGTTGCTTTTTAGGAAACCAGCGGGTTTCATAAAATAGGAAGACAAAAAGTCCCCCTCCAAGAGGGGGATGTCAGCGAAGCTGACAGGGGGAGTTCCCCTGTCACTTCGCGCCACCCATTACGGATGTTGGATATCGGAGGGCAGAGGTCGGAATAGTTTTCTATTCCTGGAAATAGGCTCCTAAAATAGTATGGAGCTCCTCGCTGGAACCGCCTACATAGCCTTTGTCGCCCTGGTCCCCTACAGAATTGGTAAAGCGGTAAAAATAGCGTCCTGTCTCGGTGGAATATATTACTTCACCTGTACCCGGATCATCTGCGTATTCGATCATAATAGTAAACAAGGGATCGGAAAACTGCCCTTCATTATGAAAAGGATTGAGCACAACCTCCGCTTCCATTTCAGATAAAATCCGGTAAACCTGCCGGGCATCCTCAGAATCCAGCAACTCGACTGAACTGCTATTGTCCATAACAATAATAGCAGCCCAATCCCGCTCCGGCTTAGCCAAAACACCATCAACGGGGATACGGAAAGACTGAGGAAAATCCTCATCCCCATCACCCCTATCTGCCAAGTCAGATATACCATTAGTACCGGAACTATCAAATTCCGGCTGCTCATCTTTACGGCATCCCATAAGCACCAACATTAAAAGGATGCAAAGAGCAACCACCCAAACCCTCTTCATAAACATCCATCCTCTAAAGCGGCTTTCAGCCGCAAGTATTCAGGATTCAGTATTCAGAAATCAGAATGCAGGTAACTTTTCGCTCCACGAAAAGTATTGAACAAAATTCTT
>Ga0082212_10005382_pt1 | contig 17452 bp, 11 predicted proteins | sample TergutNt197P3_FD_71548 | JGI IMG/M metagenome (GOLD analysis project Ga0082212, IMG submission 71548) | Neocapritermes taracua P3 segment gut microbial communities from Petit-Saut dam, French Guiana - Nt197 P3 | ecosystem: Host-associated > Arthropoda: Insects > Digestive system > Gut ... | reverse complement strand
TGAAAACGCATATCTCCTTTGAAATTCAGAGGTTATGTCAAAATTCAAATAGTTTACAAATTTCGCCACAATAATTGCGTTCCACGCTTGTTTTAGGTGTTTGGCAGTTTTTGCAGAGTGAAGTAGGAGGAGCAAAGTAGATACCCCCTTTTGTCGAAATATGTGCCTGAAAAATTGATGATGTGAATGTTTCATCGCTACAATGTTGGTTATGGGTGATTGTTATGTCGTAAACGTCGATATAATGGTCACTTCTGTTGCCTTGCACATGGCAGAAAACTACCTCTTATTTCTCCAATTCATTAAGGAGTCGTACGGCATCGCGGCGTTTGGCAAATTGATTTCCCCCTTTGAGGGCGGCATTCAAAAGTTGCTTCGCTTCTTCGATATTGCCTGTCTTGACTGCAACTCTGGCGAAATAGTATGCCGTTGCAGCATTGATTTGCCCGGATGCCGCCGATTGTTTCAGAGCATTGGTCGCCTGCTCAAGTTGGTTTGCCTTGTAGAGAATCCAACCCAATGTTCCGAGATACTCGCTGTTGTTTTGGTCTTTTTGGACATTTTCCACCGCATAAGCCAAGGCTCGTTGCAGTTTTTCCGGTGAATCCTGTTCGCAAAGTGCCAGTGCCAGCCCATTGGTATGTTGTGTTTCCAACGGAGAAGCAAGCAGGAGTTCCTCGAACAATTTTTCTGCGACGGGATAATCGTTGAGGTATAAGGCAACGGTCGCATACAACTTCTTGGCAGAAGCCGAATTGGGGTCGTCTGCCAAGAGTTTTTCTGCCAACCGTTTCGCTTCTTCGAGTTTGTCGTCGTTGATTCTCATCTGAATCGAAAGAACAAGTACCTCTTTTGAATTGGGGTGAGCCGCCAACGCCGCCTCAAGGAATTTTCGGGCATTATCCTTATCCTCCCGAAGGAGATAGAGTTGCGACATCACGGCATCCGCTGGCAGTCCTTTTTGATCCGCATCAACTTCCAGGCGGTCCGCTTCGGTGAAAAGTTTTTTTGCGTCCTCTTCCTTTTTCTGTTGGAACAGAGCGATCCCTTTTTTCCGCAACAGTGCGGCTGAGCGTCCTTCGGCTTCGATTTGCCGGTCGATGCTTGTTTCCATCTGCGTCCATCGCTGTCGGGCTTCATTCAAATCCGTCGTTATCCTGTAGAGAGACTGGGTCAGGTTTGTTTTCCGCGTCGGATTGACGGTGTAGGCATTGACTTTGGTAGCCGCAAGTTGCAATAATGCCTCTGCCGCCGTCAATGATCCCTGCCGGAGTGAAATTTCTGCAAGGAGCAGAAAGGCTTCGGGATCGTTCGGCACTTCTTCGGTACCCAGTTCAAGGTTGGCGCGGACGGCATTACCCAGATTGGACTGGGCGAACCATTGTGCCAAAACGATGCGTGGCGGAACGAGTTCGGGATGCTTTCCATACAGTGCTTTGAGAATATCCAACGCTTCGGCAAATTGCGACGCATTGAAGGCGGCGACTGCCTTTTCGAGTTCCGCTTGGACTTCCGGGTTGGTTGAACCTGCCGCCGGGTCTGCCGTATTAGTGCTGTTTACCGGAGCAGTTTTTGTGGTTTGCGCGGGGGAATATGACGAATGGGCGACCACGACCATAACCGCCCAAAGAATAATCCAAAAAGGTTGCCCGCCTGTAAACGACGTTAAAATAGAATGTTTAGGAAAACGGGGTAAAGGAAATGTGTGATGCCCCACGAAAATTACTTGGTATGGCTTGTGCATTGTTTGGTACTACGTGAACTTTTGAAAAATCATCGAATAGGAAGGGTTAATATTGGGGCAATCTGTGGAGAGCCCCGAATCTGCCGGCGAAAAACCCCCACTTGTTATATTTTACCATTAAACGGGTCGAATTGCAAGCAGGGAATCCCGGATAATAATCCGCCAATCCGCTTGCATGTTTGATGTGATGACACGGTAGTGAACCCTATTGCGGTGTGAATGAATACGGCATTTTGCCCGTAATTCTGCCCAGAGTTCGATACGCTTCTAACCTCTCGGCAACGCAATGATGCCGCTACGGACAAGTTCGATGATTCCAAAGGGACGCATCGCATCGACGAAGCCTTCGAGTTTCGACTCCTGACCGGAAATCTCGATCATCATCGTTGTATCGCTGACATCCACGACCTTTCCCCGAAAGATATTGACCATTTCAAGAATTTTGCTCCGTGCGCCGGGTAGTGCCTCGACTTTCATGAGCATCAAGTCTCTTTCAACATATTTTTGGCTGGTAATGTCCTTGGCTTCGACAACGGTAACAATTTTCTGTAACTGTTTGAGAACCTGTTCCTGAACTTTCTCATCTCCGACAACGACGAACGTCATTCGGGACAGTTTGGAACTTTCGGTTTCGCCAACCGCCAAACTGTCGATGTTGTAACCCCTTGAGGCAAGCATTCCCGATATGTGGGAAAGTACGCCCGGTACATTTTGAACGAGAGCAGAAATTACATGCCGCATACTCCACTAAGTGTACCATTTATTGGAAATGATACAAGCCCGATAGATGGGAAGGGTGTATATACTGCTCCACGTCAACGATAGTTGCATTTTTCTTTGCCCCGGCGGGGCAAGATGTCTATAACCGCCGGTGGTAACCGGTGGACTCGCACACTCCCATCACCTATAAGCCCCGAAGGGGCGTGACAAAACTATGGGAGTAACGCTCCGTTGGGGCTCAAACGTTCTTGGGGCACTTAATGACGTGGCACAGTATAGTTACCGCTTCTACACATTCACGCACACAGCCGATTGACAAACGAACGTTTAGAAACTAGGATACAAGAATGTCTCGAACGTTTATTGCGATTTTTCTCTACTTGATACCGAGTTCGTTGCTGGAAGCGCAGCAACTCGGTGGACTATACGATCTCGACGATTTTGATTTCAAAACGACAATACAAGCACCGAGAGAGCACGTTTCTCTGGAAAGCCGGTTTAACGGACAATATCTTGTTGTTCGTGCCGACATTGCTCCAAATTGGCATCTCTATTCTATCACGCAACCGGAAGGGGCTACGATCCGCACCATGCTCGAATTGCTACCCCCCGATTCGAGACCGCTGGAAATCCGCCCCACAACCGAACCGCACGTCGATAGTGATAACGTCTTTGAAGTCGATCTCGAAGAACATGAAGATTCCGTGACGTGGATTTTTACGTTTGAAGACTCGTTGCCGACCAACCAAACCATCAAAGGCACATTTGACGGGATGGTCTGCCAAACCGGCGAAGGGGGAATGTGCGTTCCGCTACGTACCATTGCGTTTGAAGCGAAATTTGATCCGAATCTCGATGTTAAGCCGCTACTGGAACAAGCCCAATCGGTTGCCGAGCGGTTCGTATGGAGGAAGAGCCCGCACCCTAACCTAGGAACCGGCGGGTTTGCACCCGCCGCTCTTGCGAGAGAAGGGATGGCAACACACACGTTCGACGTACAGGAAACTGTCAACGTCAGCAATTTCTGGACGGCTCTGCTGTTCGCCTTTCTCGGCGGCATCATTTTGAACTTTATGCCGTGCGTCTTGCCAGTCATCGGACTGAAAATCCTCTCCTTCTTCGAGCAGGCTGGCAAGAGCCGGTCACGAGCGTTGATGCTCAATGTTTGGTATTCACTCGGACTACTCAGTGTGTTTCTCCTTTTGGCATTTTTGAGTCTCGGATTGAGCATTTTGTTCACGTTCGACCTGTTCGGCATCATCATGGCGTGCACCGTTTTTATAATGGCGTTGAGTCTGATGGACGTTTGGACGCTGAACATACCGGGTGCGCTTGGCGGCGAAACGTCGGGACAACTGACGAACCAAGAAGGCATTTTGGGTGCCTACTTCAAAGGTATTCTCACCACGCTCCTCGCCATTCCGTGCGGTGCGCCTCTGTTGAGTCCTGCCGTCAACTGGGCAGATATGCAAATCCGAGCAGGAAACATGCCGGAAGTCTTTCTGATGTACAGCGTCATCGGTCTCGGAATGGCATCGCCCTATCTGTTGCTCGGGGCATTTCCCGAATGGCTGCGGTTCCTGCCGAAGCCGGGACAGTGGATGGAGACGTTTAAGAAGACGATGGGATTCTGCCTGCTCCTTGCAGTGGTGTGGATTTTGTACTTCGTTCCCGTGGAAAAATTGTTGCCGACCGTCGCACTTCTCTTTGCGCTTTGGTTCGTCTGTTGGTTGTTCGGCGAGCAACAACTTGCCGGGAAGGTAAAAAAACGGAGTTATCTCATTTCACCGGTCGTGTTGGGACTGGTCATTCTATTTTCCTATCAAATACCGGGCGTGCCGAATCGATATACATTGGAATCGGCAATGCGGACGCGGATTTATGGTCATCAGGAAGAACATTGGAAACCGTATAGTCATGCCGTTTTTGACTCGGCACTCTCTTCGGGTAAAATCGTCATGGTCGATTTCACTGCCGATTGGTGTGTGAACTGCAAGTATTTTGAAGCGACCGTGTTGCATACGGAAGAAATGTTAACATTGCTGGACAAAAAGGGGATTGTTTCTTTGGAAGGGGACTGCACCCGAGACGGGGAGGCAATGGAATTATTGATGAAACTTGGACCGTTCCAGGTTCCGACGCTGGCGATTTTTGAACCATCGAATCCGTTGCGACCGACGGTGATTCGCGGGGGGTACACGCTAAAGACGTTGATGACACGATTGACGACCTTGTAGTGCCGTCTCACCGTAACGTCGAGAGCAGTTCACGATTGATCTTGACATTGTGTCGAACATCGACGGGAAATGAACGCAACAAGCGAATTTCCGTAATCGACTCCGTCAGCGGACTGCTTGCGTTGAAGTTTTTCGTCGGCTTACTCTTTCTGATTCCTTCAAATTGCACTGGACTCAACTCGCCATAATCCCTAGAATCAAGGGCGGGAGCAGTTTTAAGCCGTAATGGAAAGGAAACACAGACTCATGTCATTGACCAGGGAAGCACGCATCGTCCGACGATTTTTCAACAAGGCACTGGGACTCCCCTTGAAACGCTTCTTGTACGAATCAGGCTTGGGAAAATCCCTATTTCTCGATGCCGAAGGATTGATACGCATCCGAAAACTCGAAATGTATCTGACCAAAGGATGCAATCTGAAATGCCACTATTGCAGCCACTTTAATCCTTACCGACACGGCATCGTACCCACGGAAACGCTGATCGGTAGTATGGAAACGTGGTCAAAAAAGATAAGTCCCAAAAAGTTTGGATTGCTGGGGGGCGAACCCCTATTGCACCCGGACATCAATTTGATTATGAAAAAGGGACGAAAATGCTGGTCAAAGGCTCAACTCATTCTCACCACCAATGGTCTCTTGCTCCCCAAAAAAGGAAACGCACTACTGGATACGCTCCTTGAAACCCGAACACAAGTGTTGCTTTCCGAACATCTTACGGATCAGGAGGGGAACGAGGCATTCAACAAAGCCCGCCAAATGCTGGACGAAGCCGGTGTTCCCAACATCATCATTCCCAGTGCCAGCCGATGGAAAGAATACTATCTTTTGAGCAATGACGGAAAACCTCTTCCTTACAACAGCAAACCGGAAGCCGCATGGACAATGTGCGGACCCAATACTTGCTTCAATCTGACCGAAAACAAATTGTATCGCTGTAGTATCTTGGCAAATGCCGCCCAGGGGTGGCAAGAGAGAGCATTGGGACACGAATGGAAAATAACGGAAAGTTACTCCCCTTTGTCTGCCGACGCTTCCGTTGATGAGATCGTCCAGCATCTGTTTTTGATGAAAGGACCGCTACAGGCATGTACCATTTGTCCCGAGAAGATACGGTTCGTCGATTCCCGGCAAATTGCACTGGACTCGATTTCCCAAAATAAGTAGAATCGGAGGAAACGTGTAATTTTATATCGTTGATACAGAGATCAAGATGGTGTTTCCCACACTTTTTTCACGAGGTTCCCGAAAATCGGCGGATTCCACCCGATGGTTTGCGGGGGTCAGCATTACGGCAACGTGTCAGCGTATTGAATCCGCCATGATCGGAGTACACGGTCGCGGAAGTGGTGCCCCGGTGGAAATCCGAAAAACAATTTCATTCGATATTCCCAGAGAAATTGTCGATTCGTTTAACGATCTTCAAGGGACTCTGCGCCGTCAGGAACAGCACTGCGCCTCGGGAAATGGTGAGGAAATCAAAATTCCTGCGAGCCTCGCGCTCCATGTGGCACGTGAACTTGCCAGTATCGAAGAGGAGGCAATTCATGAACTTATTGGCGAGTCCAAACTCACCACAACCGACGTTTTGGCGGTCGGAGTTTCTGATCCCGGTTTGCGAGCCAGCACTGCTCATGGTATCTTTTATCAGGGTCTTTGCGATGCTCCGCTCCTTTCAGAACATACCGGAATGAACATCGTCGATTCCTTTCCGGCGCAGGACATTGCTGTACGAGGCAACGGCGGTCCCATTTTTCCCCTGCCCGCTTGGATTTTCCTCAAATCGGACACCAATCCCCGCATTCTTCTCGATCTGGGGCGCACCGCTCGATTGACATGGTTGCCTCGGGCGGAAAACGCTTTTTCGCACCAGAAAATTCAGCAAATTGAAGTTATCCCTTGCGGTTCGTTGTTGGATACCTTGGTTTGGCAGTTGACCGGTGGTCAAACATCCGTCGATACCGGGGGACGTTTTGCCGTTCAGGGGTGTCAAAATCCGAAACTCCTGTCTGCACTTCGGTCTGCACTGCCACAGAAAGAAAAATGGTCTTCGACAGGATTAAAGCCGGATCGGTATTTGAAGATCACGGACAGGGCAATCAAAGAAGGACTTTCACATCGAGACATACTCTGTACCGTGAGTGCCTTCATTGCCGAAACGGTTGCCGGTCAGGTCACGACCTTGACAAAGGCGTCGGGGTATCCTGTACCGGAATTTCTGGTGCAAGGGTCAGGGCAACAACACGGTTTACTGATGAATTCCTTGGTTGCTCATCTTCAAAAGCGGTCGCTTATTCCCCTTTCGCAGTTGGGTATTCCGGTCGATACGCTTGATGCGTTGTGTACGGCGATGCTGGCGTTACTTGCGGTCAACAATGTACCGGGCAACTTGCCGCATGTGACCGGAAGCGAGACCACGAGACCGCTGGGACGTATCACACCGGGAGCGACGGCAAACTGGCACCGCTTGCTCAGCGAAATGGCCGGAACGGTGCCCATGGGCAGATCGTTGCGCACGGCAATGTGAAAAGATGCCATGCCTCTTTTGTCATTCCTGCGCAAGCAGGAATCCAGACGCAAGACGTTTCCTTCTGGATTCCGGTCTGCGCCGGAATGATGGTCTATTTACTTTACGGCGAATGCCTCATGCGAAAAAACTTTTTGCAAGAGTTACGGCAGCACTGGCATTGTCGCTGTAACCATCGGCACCGATCTGCTTGGCAAACTCGTGCGTGACCGGCGCACCGCCAATGATCACTTTTGAGGTACTTCGTAGTCCATCGGTTTGCAATTTTTCGATCACACTTTTCATTTGCGGCATCGTCGTCGTTAGAAGTGCTGACATCGCCACCAGCGTACCGGGCTGTTCTTTTGCCGCCTCGGCAAATTTTTCTGCCGAAACATCAACGCCGAGATCAATGACCTCGAATCCGCCCCCTTCCAGCATAGATGCCACCAAATTTTTGCCGATGTCGTGAAAATCTCCTTTGACCGTTCCGATCACGACCCGACCGATCTTTTGAATCCCTGAACTGGATAACAGAGGATTCAAAATTTTCATTGCCGCTTGCATTGCCCGGGCAGCGACCATCAATTCGGGAACGAAGAATTCCCCTTCCTCAAAAAGGCGACCCACTTCGCTCATTGCCCGAATCAAATGTTCGTCCATAATGCTCTGCGGCGAAGCACCTTCTGTAATAAGACGTTGCACTTCACTCAGGGCGGTATCCAAGTTGCCGTCAATAATACCCTGTGCGAGAACCGAAAATTTTGTGTCCGACATATCTAAAACCTCTTTGAGTTAGGGAAAACCGTCCAGCCCGATGCGGGCACTACGACGGAAAATTATAGAGGATATTGACTCTGCCGTCAAGGAAGGAGGATCGTTCGGACTAACTGGACAGAATCGTATTGTCCTCGCCTTCGGAATTGCCATACCGCAAATGAGGACAAATTGGACGTTTCTTTCCCGTCATTTCTGCTTTCGCCGGAATGACAAAAATGACCATTTTCATGCCGTTTTCAGTATATTGTCAAAATGGGATAAATGCGGACGGGTTTTTACCGCTTCATTTGTCCTTGGATCACATTTTTCCAACTTGTTCCTTCAGGGACAGTGCCAGCCTTTTCCAGTTGATTCAAAATCACTTCCGCTCGACGCAATGTCGTTTGAGACTCCATATCCCTGCCAGTCATCCGCATGGCATACGCCATTTTTACCAGAGCGTCCAAAGATTCCTCTCTGCCCTGATACATCGTTGCAATCGTGTTGAGCCGAGGAATCACCTGATCATATTGCTCCATTTTCATCTGAACAGAACAAGTCATAAAATAGACATTTCGGAGCATCAAATTTTCCGCTTCGGTTAATCCTATCGCCTTTTGCCGGTCAGTCAAAATGTATTCCGTCTGATCCAAATAGAGCAAGGCACGTTGGCGGTTCATTTGCACAATGGATTCTATCGACCGGCGAACGGCTTCCTGCGGATTGTCCGCCAGTTCGCCCAACGACTCTTCCGCTCGTTTCAAATAGGCTTGCGCCAACATGTAATTGCCGTCCGCCGCTTGAATGGCATCGGGATGAACCTTGATGGCATCTTCCAAGTACGGAATAGCGGCATCCAAATCCCCCTGAGCAAAACAGATTTTTCCGAGTTCATACATCGAGTCTCTGTAGGGTCCCGATGCCGGAGCAGCATCGCCGACCAAATTTAATTGTAACAACGCTCTCGCTTTGTCCCAGTCCTTCTTTTCGTAATACACATGGCTCAACACAAGCCGAATCTGCGGCACTAGATAGTGCGCCGGGAAATCGTGCAAGGCTTCTTCCAAATCGTATGCCGACAGGTCCAGACAATCAAGATGCAGATACATTTCGCCAAGCCGGAGAGAGACTTCGGGGCGACGATCCACCAGATTGGCTCTGACGAATTTTTGATACTCCGCGGCTCCATTGCGGTAATCTTTGCCGAGACGGTAATTTTCTGCGCCGCGCCAGAGCAGTTCGGAAAATTCCCGCGTATCTGAAAGTAACTGTGCCAACGCCGCAAAAGCGGCACCGGCATTGCGCCACTTCAACTCGGCATCCTTGGCAATTTGGTTTCCGCGTTCTCCGAAAGTTGTTTCGGCTTGCAATTGGAGCGATGCCGCCCAACTTTCGTAGGTTTCCCCAATCAATCGGGCACGGTCGGCAGAGGACATCACGCCGTTCAACATGTTCAATAGTTTGACGGCATTGGCATAATCATGTGTTTCAATGTCGTTCCGTACCATGTCCATACACCGCGTTATGATCATCTCTTTCGGTAACCAGTGCGAAACGTAATTGGGGTTACGACGTAGGTTTTCAAACGTCTGAGCGAACAAGCGGAACGCGGCATCGGTATTACCCCTAGTGTGGTCATGTTCGGCGAGAAGAAAAGTAGCACCAGCGGCTTCCGGCGAATCAGGAAACGTTTCGATCAGACTACGAAAATGATTGTCTGCTTCTTTCGACATTCCCATTTCCGAATGGCAAATTCCAGTGAGTAGCCGGGCAGCGCGTCCCCAGGGATTGCTGATGTCTGTTGCCAACCGAACCACTTCGGAGAATCGGCTAATGGCTTGCTGATAATGACCTGCGGCGGCACCTCGATATTCCCTTGCACGTTTCAAAATGGGGTCGTTCTCAATAGGATCATATACAATTTCCGGCGGTGTCGAAGTCGGCACGGGAGCGGGTTTTGTATCCTCTCGGGGCAACACGATAATCTCGTCGTCTAAAGCGTTATTCGCATATTGGGAACGCATTTCCGCAATCCGCTGTTGTATTTCAGACGTGTCATCGAACAACCCTAGAACCGGTGCAGGTGGATTGGAGGGACGCATAAACTCTCGAAGAGCCTCGTCGTCAACGGGAATCACCGGTGCTGGTACGGTGGGAACTTCTGCCGGCAATACGGACTCCGGCGGTTCCGGTTTGACCGGTGCGGGGGCGACGGGGGGATAGCGTAACAGACTTGGATTGGGGTCGGTTTCAAGATCAATCGCTTGATCCCGTAACCGCCGGGCTTTGAAAAGTTCGATTTGTCCCTCGACAAAATTGCGCAACAGAGTAAATTGTGCAAAGCGAGGGACTTTGGTGAGCGTTTCTTCGGCGGCTTCAATTCCGTCGACGTGCAAAGCAATTATCGTTTCGAGGAGATGGGATTCGGCAAGTTCTTCTTCGAGTGCCGTCGGTTCCTCTTGAAAACGTTGCAGGTACTGTCGGGAACGTTTCCGATCATCAGGAGAGGCTCCCCAAAAGTAGGCGTTTGCCAAGTACCAATAGACTTCCTTGGTGTGCGGGTATCCTTCTTCAAGGGCAATGCGGAGAGGGTCCCGACATTGTGCGAACTCTCCACAATGGAATAGACTTTTTCCGAGCAAAAACCAACCGGTGTCAACTCTGCTGGGGAGAAAATTGTACACTGCCGCCTCTTTCAGATAATTGGCAGCGGTAAGATAGTAGTCACGCCGGTCGGCGGGCACTACCCGCTCCGCAATGGCACAGAGGGCGGCACCCTGCAAAAACAGGAAGGGCGTGCGTTTTTCCGGTTCGCGAGGAGAAATATAGTCGAGAGCGTAATCGGCAAGTAGTTTGGTTTCAGGAAAGAACCCGAGGTCGTATGATTTGGTGACGGTTTCTAATGAAGGACGGTGAAGATAACGAACCCAAGAACTAATGAAGAGGTAAGAAAGCGTTGCGGTAATGAAAAATGCAACAACTGCGATAATAATAGCATAGAGAACATGCTCCTGAGCCCATTCGATGCAGTCATCCCGGAAGTCGAGGGCAATGTCAAGATAAACATTTCCGGTAGAAATGCTTCCCCCCTCTTCGTCCTCATCTTCGTCTTCGTCCTCCTTGCCCTTTCCGGGCGGACTAGGCGCATCCTCATCGTCGTCCGCCTTTTTAGGGGGCTTGTATCGCCGCTTTCGGACTGGCTTCTCTTCCTCTTCTTCGTCTTCGGCAGGACGCTTTGCCATAGTGGAAACGATAACGTTTTTAGCGGAGACCGTCAAGAGGAAACGGCGTGGAATTATCGACTGATTCGTGCCCGTAGTGCTTGCCCTCCCGAACAGCCTTGCTCTTGAAAGGGCTGCCCTCGTGCCGATTTCTCGGTACGTAATTCCCTTTTTTAGCGAGTACTGTACAATGGAGAATTGGTTTGACGATGTCATTAAACGCTGGTTTTATTGTCCATGCCGATTCGTTTCTTTTGTGAACACTGTCGCCAGATGCTGAAGATCGGCACGTCCAAAATGGGAAGTGTCGTGGATTGTCCCCGTTGCCATAAATCGGTTGTGGTTCCTCCGCAGTCCACTCCACAGGCGGAACAATTGTATCTAATGCTGAAAAACAAGCGTTCCGAGGCGACGGCATCCCCGAAAGCGGTAACACCGCCAATTGAAGAGCCACCTGTTTCAGAACCGGAACCGTCCGTCCCTGAATCTGCCTGGGACGAACTAGGGGGAGAAGTTGACGATGCCGATTTGAATCGATGGATCGATGATCTCTGGACGACCATGCCAGAAAACCAACGGGAAACCACTCCCGCACATCCAACGTTGATGTCGATGCCCAACCCCATCACCTCAGATGAGGTTGCTCTGATCACGCTTCAAAAACGGTATCAACTTACGGCAACGCTACTCTATGTTTCGACTGCCGTTGCATTTTTCTTCGGGATCATTTTAGGCATTGGTGTCCATGCCCTCTTCTTTTCACCGTCTCGTACTCACCAACATGGGGTAAACAGGGAGCAAACCAGCATCAATGAAGTTACAGGAATGCTCTACTACCTCAACAAAAATGGAGAGCGTCTTGCCGATGCCGATGCGGTGGTGATTTGTTTGCCGAAGGATCGCTCGCCGAGTCCGTTGTTTTCTTGTCAAGGTTTGCGTCCTGAAGATACGTTGAATAATGATACCGTGCAACTGATCCACGAACTGGGCGGAATCTATGAGAGAGCCGATGCCAATGGCTCGTTTACGCTCGCATATCGAGAAGGGATACGCTATTTTGTTGTTCTGCTTTCTGCACATCAAACACGGGCGGACGGTGTGGTGAAACCTAGTACCCTTCAAGAATTGCGGCGATATTTCCGGGATCCCGAATTGCTGGGTGAACATTGTTTGAGGGCAGACGAATACGAGTGGTCGGGCGGGACACATTCATTGGGACGGCATACGTTTGAATCAGTGGAATGATTTGGTACAATGGGCGGTAGGGTCGTCGAGTTTCTGGCGCTTCGGCATAGCAATTTGTTCGGGTTAGAGAATAATAACCAACCTATTTTACCTATAGCCCCCAATTGCGCAACGGGAATGAGCGCACCCAAAGTAAAGTGCCGTAGATTTTTCATTTGCCGGTCTGCCTTACCCCTCTGGGGTTGTCTTGTCCATTTGGGTTAATGGGCTATACTGTTTCAGATATGGAACTCACACCACGACAAATAGTAGCGGAACTCGATAAACATATCGTCGGTCAAGACGAGGCAAAACGGAGCGTGGCGATTGCGGTACGCAACCGCTGGCGGCGGCAGCAAGTCGAGGAGGCGATGAAAAAGGAAATTTCGCCCAAAAATATCATGATGATCGGTCCCACCGGTGTCGGAAAGACTGAAATTGCGCGAAGACTCGCCACCCTAACCGGTGCACCCTTCATTAAGATAGAAGCGACAAAATATACCGAGGTCGGATACTATGGACGCGATGTTGAAAGCATGGTACGTGAACTCGTCGAAAATGCTCTCAGCATCGTCCGCTCCTCGGAACGGGAAAAAGTCAAAGAAGAAGCACAGAAACGTGCCCATGACCGGTTGGTGGATATGCTTCTTCCGCCCCCTTCAAAAAAACGTAAACCATCCGAGGACGAAGAGGATGACGAAGACGAAGAAGATGATGATTCCGAAGATATGAGCATGGACGACCGTGTTCGTGATCTTCGGCACGACCGAAATCGGGAAAAAATCCGAAAAATGCTCGAAACCGGGCAAATGGAAGAACGCACGGTAAGCATCGTTACAGAAACGCGTGCCATTCCAATGATCATGGGCAATATGCCGGGAATGGAATCGATGGAACTCGACATTCAGGCAATGTTTGAAAAAATTGCCCCAAAAAATCGAACGCGACGAGAACTGACCGTCAAAGAAGCCCGGGAGTTTTTAGTCGAGCAAGAGAGCGACCATCTGTTGAACAAGGACAAAATTCAATCGGCTGCCATTGAATTGGCGGAAAATTTGGGGATTATTTTCATCGACGAAATCGACAAGATTGTTGCCAGTGAAAAGCAGCACGGGGCAGACGTTTCACGACAGGGAGTCCAACGTGACCTTTTGCCCATCGTGGAAGGTACAACGATTCAAACAAAATATGGTTACGTCAAGACGGACCACGTTCTTTTCATTGCGGCGGGAGCATTTCACCGAGCCAATCCGAGCGATTTGATGCCGGAATTGCAAGGACGGTTTCCGATTCGTGTCGAACTGAAAGATTTGACCAAGGATGATTTTGTCCGTATCTTAACCGATCCTGATGGTTCGTTGACGAAGCAGTATTATGCTCTGATGCAAACGGAAAAAGTCGAGCTACAGTTTGAACCGGACGGCATTGATGCTCTGGCGGGTTATGCGTTTTCGATCAATCAAAAAATGCAAAACATTGGTGCCCGACGCTTGTACACGATTATGGAGCGGCTTTTGGAAGAGTTGAGTTTTGACGCACCGGAACGACCGGGAGAAACTGTGGTTGTCAATGCCGAATACGTCCGACAGCGGATTGACGCACTCTGCAAAGACGAGGACCTGAGTAAATTTATTTTGTGATAGAACCCTATCACATCACTTTCATACCCAGAAACTTTCGTTGGGTTTGCCTACGCGCATGACTCCGTCTTGACATTAAACTCGACCATACCAATATCCTCTGACCGTTTCAGAGTACCGAATTGCAGGTCGGGCAGGTCTTTCAAGGACACCGTTAGTATTGCCGAAATTTCGGGGCGGTGTGAACAAAAATCTGCTGTTTTTTCCGCACCAAGAATAAAAAACGCGGTCGAAAGCAGTTCCGCGAGCGTGGCCGTCGGAGCAAGCACCGTTGCCGTAAAAACGCCTTCCGCTGGCTGTCCTGTTCGGGGATCAATCAAATGCGAATACCTACGTCCGCCATGCCGGAAAAACTGTTTTTGTGAACCTGATGTCGAAACGGCAATATCGTTTAACGTCAATTCCCGAAGCCGTTGATCGGGACGTAGCGGATGGGCGATGCCGATTCGCCAATCGGTTCCCGATGCCAACATGCTGCTCAAACCACCGTAAAACAAGAATCGGCTGACTCCATGTTCCCGGAGTTTTTCGGCGGCTATGTCGAGAGCGAACCCCTTTCCGACACAACCAAAATTGAGTTCGATTCCCTTTTTTTTGAAGCGAATAGTTTGTTCACTCTCGTCCAATTCCAAGAATTGATAGCCGGTATGTTCCTTCGCCGTGTCCAATTCATCGGTACTTGGAATACGTCCTTGTCGTCTTGCAAATCCCCATGCTTTCCAGAGAGAACCGCTCGTGACGTCCACCGCCCCGCCGGTTTCTTCAGCAAGATGGACGCATAATGCAATGAGGTCAAAAAGTTCCTTGTCGAGTCGAACGGGACCTTCGTGGGCAACGAGATTAAGGTAATGAATTCGGCTCTCAAACCGGAATACAGACAATAGAGATTCGACGCGTTCCACTTCGTCGAGTGCATCGAGAGCCGCTTCGGTTCCCTGTGGAAAAACCCGACGTGAAAAGGCGACCTCAAAAACATCGTTCATGGCTCTGCGTTGGACAGTCAATAAAGCCAACTCTTTGGGAGAATGCCAAGTCATAGAACTGATATTTTAACGCATTTCGAGAAATTTTGGCGTTGTACCAGTAGAACTGCAACGTCTTTTTTCCCGTCACTGCCGCCCGCAAATGCCCGTTTCCCTGCTTTTTTTGAAAAAAAATGAGAATTTTTCACAGGTCTGAAATAAGGCTTTCGCCGAAAAGTAATATACCGTCATTCCCGCGAAAGCGGGAATCCAGAGAGTTGATATGGAAGCCTTCTGTCTGGATTCCTGCCCACGCAGGAATGACGAAAGCGGCATGACATTTTCGGGCGGAAGCCTAACCTGTCAGCCCCGATTGGACAATAGGATAATTCAATGGTAATATAGAACTGTCATTGCGGAGTTCGTTGTCGGAACAAGTCACTCGTTTTGCCGCTACCGGCAGGTGGGGGCGGCGCATTGTCATTAAACAATGGAGACACGGTACCAGACGAACTACGAGCCGGATTTGCATCCCGGGCATTCACCCGGGAATCGGCATTATCTGGAGTGAATTTCGGTGAAACCACCCCTCCCGACTGGAGTGGTGATCCCTGATTCGGCGGAAGCACTCGCGTTTCCGGTGTCAGTTCCATAGAACCAAAAGTGTAAACCGGCGTTACATTCTTCCATGCCATCCGGCTCAACAAATCCTCCAAACTGATTGTTTTGACCGCTCTGTTCTTCGCACTTTCCAAAAGTTCGTGCTGTACCCGGGCAACCTCAGGTTCCAATGATCGGACGGGATCCCTGCTGACAACAATGAAATTGGTCAGGTCATCTATTTTGGGTTCGTTGCCGTCTCTTCCTTTCAAATGCTCTTCTCCATCCGCGATCTTGGCATTCTCATCAATCCAGCAATCGACAATGCCACCATTCATTTCAATCAAACGTATGATCGCATCGGTGCCTGATCCGACACTCGAACCGGGCAAATGCATTCCGGCGGTCAGCGCAAAACGAATTTTTTGCCCCGGCTTCCAAATGGGAGAGTAAACGACATCCCCCACCATAATAGGATCCGTCAAAATATCATCGAGAATCCGAACTTCAGCCCGATGGGGACCCAGAACCCGCATTACCTCAACACTTGCTTTGGAAACATCGCGGGCAATTTCCCGTCGGCAAACATCGCAATAGACCGCATCATGACCGACAGGACCCGTACGGAACGTTATTCCCGTGATGCCCGCATGATAGACACTAAACATCGTTCTTACCAACAATCCGTCATCTTTACCCAGATTGACAATTGCCGTTCCTGCCAGTTGATCGACAGCAATGATTTTTCCGGCGGGATGTTCCACGTTAGGATTGCGAATGTCTTCTAGCATGCCGGAAAGATTGGTATTGGTCTCCCGAATATCCCGATTGGCATTGGCAAGTTGCCGTACCTGGTCGTTCAATTCATTCCTGACCCTTTCTGATTGACTGAGGGTAATGTTCTGCTGTTCTTGAGCATCTTTTATTTTTTGGTCGTATGTTTGTTTTGATGCCAAAAATTGGGTTTCCTGTTTGCGGCGTTCGGCTTCCGTGTCCTCCTTTTCTTTAGCGAGTTTAGCAGTGGCTGCCTCATATTTACTTCTTTCATTGCTAAGGTCGGACTGCGCCTGTGCGAGATCGTTGCTCGTCGTTCGGTGTCCTACCTTTTCTTTTTCCAAATCTTCGAGCAAGGCGGCAAGGGTGTCGTGGTAGGTTCGAGTGGAGTCGTTTTCACCGGGTAGGGCTTTTTCCATCAGTTCGGCGTACTGTTTTCGCAGTTCATCCAGTGCGGTTGCTTCCGGCACACCAATCATGCCTTTTAAGGTTCTGTTCTCCCCTTCCAACGTAGCCGCCTTCTGCGCAGCATCTTTCTGGTCTTTTTGCGCCTGCCTGGTTTGTTCTGACAGAGTTTGATGATTTCGTCCCAACAATACGAGCGGGACAATCAATCCGACGACCAAAATAATTGCGATAATCGCAGTAACTTGCCAAGCATTGCCTCTCATCTTGGAGACTCCTTCAAAATGTTACAGAAACTAGCCATTCTTCCTATTTTAACGTTTTCGGAATCCAATGGCAACCGGGGATAGACAATCCCCCCGTTGTTTTATCGGCACTCAAAGCCCCCTCTGGTACACGATTATAGGGGACGATGCTAGATTCCTCCTTTCACATGCCGGTTGTAGGAATTGTAGCAAAGAATAACCGCATTATGTTTACGGCAGGTTACGAGTGGTTGCGAAATGTTACTGAAGGTTACGGTGTCATTATAAAGTCTAGCCCCCGGATTTCGCCCAGGGCTGACGCATCAAATCGCGGAAGTCCCTTGTTTTACAGGATGAAATCGTTTTCAAATCGCATTTTGGGGATTTTTCAGGAGCATGTAAGACGAATAACATT
>Ga0082212_10005381_pt1 | contig 17455 bp, 11 predicted proteins | sample TergutNt197P3_FD_71548 | JGI IMG/M metagenome (GOLD analysis project Ga0082212, IMG submission 71548) | Neocapritermes taracua P3 segment gut microbial communities from Petit-Saut dam, French Guiana - Nt197 P3 | ecosystem: Host-associated > Arthropoda: Insects > Digestive system > Gut ... | reverse complement strand
ATGCGGATCTAAGCGAACAGAGCGATAGCAAACTCAACTGTCTGAGCGCAACGCAGTGGAGCGAGTTTTGAGTTTGCCGCGGCGGAGCATAGAGCCGCACAAGACCGGAGAACGGCTTGCGGGGCAGGCCACGTCCAGACCGCCCCCCGTAGCCTTGCGCCGCTAGAAGATCGATATTTGAAGGCATCGCTCCACAAATTTGTCATGCACCCACTCGCGGGCTTTTGGTGGTTTCCGAAGCCCAAACATGCATCGGGATTGTTGTCGACATGACGTTATCTCCTACCCCTCCGGATGGGACTTGGCATGGTCAAACAGAAAGCCTCCGCCTCAGCCCATCGATTCGCAGGTCAATTGCACAATTCGCACGATTGCAGGTAGGTTTGCATGGGAGGACAGCTCTGATATAATAGGGGTGCTGTCTTAGAATTGGGCAGAATGGGTTTGGCAAATATTCGAACGGGAAGAGGGAAACGAGCACATGGCGCAAGCTTCGTCAAATATCCGAAACTTCTGTATTATCGCCCATATTGACCACGGCAAATCAACCTTGGCGGACCGGTTGCTGGAGGTTACGGGAGCTCTTTCGGCCCGGGAGTTGAAGGAGCAGGTTCTGGATTCTATGGATTTGGAGCGGGAGCGGGGGATTACCATTAAGCTTCATGCGGTCCGGTTGAAGTATCAGGTTATGGATGGCCGGGAGTATGAGCTTAATCTTATTGATACCCCTGGGCATGTGGATTTTTCTTATGAGGTGTCCCGAAGTCTGGCAGCTTGTGAGGGGGCTCTTTTGGTGGTGGACGCGGCGCAGGGGATTGAGGCTCAGACTTTGGCCAACGTGTATCTGGCTCTTGAGAACGATCTGGAGATTATTCCGGTCATTAATAAAATCGATTTGCCCAGCGCCGAGCCGGAGCGGGTACGCCGGGAGATTGAGGATGTTATCGGTTTGGACGCCAGCGAGGCGATCCTGGTTTCGGCGAAACTGGGGACCGGGATTGATGAGATCCTGGAGGCGATTGTTCATAAGGTGCCGCCCCCAAAAGGGGACGACGCGAAACCTTTGACTGCGTTGATTTTTGATTCCAAGTTTGATTCGTATAGGGGCGCGATCCCCTATATCCGCGTGATGGACGGGAGTCTGAAACGGGGGCAGAATATCAAAATGATGGCGACGGATAAGGTGTTCGAGGTTACCGAGGTGGGGGTGTTCGCCCCGGCGATGACGGTGGTGGAGGAACTGAAGGCGGGCCAGGTGGGATATCTGGCAGCCAGTGTGAAGAATGTTCAGGATACCCGGGTGGGCGATACGGTGACGGATGCCAAGAACCCGGTGTCTGAGCCGTTGCCGGGATATCGGGACGCGGTGTCCATGGTTTTTTGCGGGTTGTATCCGGTGGATTCTTCGGATTATGATCGTCTCAAGGATGCGTTGGATAAGCTGAAACTGAATGATGCCAGTTTGCTTTATGAGAATGAGACTTCGGTGGCGTTGGGGATCGGGTTCCGCTGCGGATTCCTGGGGTTGTTGCATATGGAGATTATTCAGGAACGGTTGGAACGGGAATTCGGGCTGAACATTATTATTACAGCTCCCAGCGTGATCTATCATGTGTTTACGACCAAGGGCGAAATGGTTGAGGTCGATAGCCCTATTTCGTTACCGCCGCCGTCGCAGATTAATTATATTGAAGAACCTATGGTGAAAACCAGCATTATGGCGCCGGTGGAGTATATTGGGGCGGTTATGGAGTTGAATCAGGATAAGCGGGGCACGTTCCATAATATGGATTATATTACCCAGACCCGGGTGAGTATTCATTATGAGTTGCCGTTGAGTGAGATTATTTATGACTATTTTGATCAGTTGAAGTCGCGAACGAAGGGATATGCGTCTTTGGATTATGAGTTGTCCGGGTATAAACGGGCGGACCTTGTGAAGCTGGATATTCTGTTGAATGGGGAGGTTGTTGATGCGTTGTCTTGTATTCTGCACCAGGACAGGGCGTATGCCCGGGGACGTAAACTGGTGGAGAAGCTTAGGTCGCTGATTCCCCGGCAGATGTTTGAGGTGCCTGTTCAGGCTGTGGTGGGGGCTAAGGTTATCGCGCGAGAGACAGTCCGGGCTATGCGCAAGGATGTGTTGGCGAAGTGTTATGGAGGAGATATTACCAGGAAACGGAAATTGCTGGAGAAACAGAAGGAAGGCAAGAAACGAATGAAACAGGTGGGGAGCGTGGAGATTCCCCAGGAGGCTTTTATGGCTGTGTTGAATATTGAGGAGTGAATGATCTCTTGGTGGGGTTCGGGGAAGAAATGGGTCAAGGACGCGTCATGAAAGATGGCTTGTTCGAGCAACAACCGCGGGCGCTTTATGTACATGTGCCTTTTTGTGGGAGCAAATGTGCTTATTGTGGCTTTGCCTCTCATGTTCCGGAACCTGGGAGCAGGGAAAAAGAGGTGCAAGGATGGCTTGCCACCCTCGGGGTGGAGGTCGGCGCGAGGTTGGTGAGACGATGGCATGGGCAACCGATGTTGCGAACAGTTTTTATTGGGGGAGGGACGCCAACTTTTTTGACGGAGTCTGAGCTTGAGGCTCTGATGAGTCTGTTGGATCCTTACATGAAACCGGCTCAGGAGATAACCGTCGAAGCTAATCCGGATTCTTTGACATCGGTCAAAGCGGATGTCCTCAAGCGCTATGGCGTGAACCGTGTATCCTTGGGGGTGCAAAGCTTGGATGAAACCTTGCTGCGAACGTTGGGACGCAGGCATTCCCCAGGGGATGTTCGACGGGCTGTAAGCGTCCTCAGGGAACAAGGGTTTGCCAATATTAATTTTGATCTTATGTTTGGTTTGCCGGAGCAGGATATAGAAACCTGGCAACGGACTGTGACGGAAGCTGTTCGTATGGAGCCCGAACACCTTTCGCTGTACGGTTTAACGGTGGAACCGGGGACGGTGTTCGCCAATTTGCTGGGACAAGGCGCCTCGGAGGTGCCAAACGATGATGACCAGGCGGATATGTATGATTGGGCGGTAGATTACTTGGCGGACAAGGGTTACCGGCGTTATGAAATATCCAATTTTTCTCGGGAGGGTTTCACCTGCAACCATAACGAGGCTATCTGGCATGGCGATGACTACTTGGGGCTGGGTCCCGCTGCTGTTTCAACGGAGCGGGGTGTGCGGATGACCAACGCGCCTTCGGTTGCTACGTACATCAGGGAGATGCAAAGCCTTTCTTCAGATTCTGCGGCTGTTGCGGTTAACGACACGGATCTTTCTGGGGGTATCGGGCGTCGGGTCTCAGTTTTGTCAGTATGTCAGCAGATGAGCGAATACATGTTTCTTGGGTTGAGAACGACACAAGGTGTTAGCAAAGAAGGCTTTTTGCGCAGATTTGGGGTGGAAGCGGCGGATATTTTTGACCATGTTTTGGTAAAATATAGTCGTGTAGGGGTTTTAGCGGTTGAGGCGGATCGAATTTTTATGCAGCCGCAATATTTTTTTGTGGCGAACTCTGTTCTTAATTCATTTATTCTTGAGGAATAAGCGTCAGGAACCCTTGACATTCTTTTACCTTCATGATAATCTTAGTTTTAGCACTCACCCGATCAGAGTGCTAATAAGCATGATTCAGCTGGTTAGAACCTTGGGCCTCGACACAGGGGGTGCTTATGGAAATTGACGAACGCAAAAGAAAAATTTTGTGGGCAATTATACAAGATTATATTGCTTCTGCCGAACCTGTCGGATCGAGGACGTTGTCGCGCAAGTATGATCTGGGGGTTTCGTCGGCGACGATTCGCAACGAGATGTCGGATCTTGAAGAGATGGGGTATATTGAGCAGCCCCATACATCCTCCGGGCGCATCCCTTCTGAATTGGGATACCGATATTATGTGGACTACCTGATGGAGCCGCCGGCCTTGGAGCAAGGGGAAGCTGATTTGATCCAACATGAGATTGCCTCGAAAATCGACGAGGTTGACGATGCCTTTGCGCATACAGCGAGTCTCATCTCCCGCTTGACGAAGTTGACAAGTGTTGTCATCAGTCAGAATCGGCATAGTGTGCTCAAGATGATTCATTTTTTGCCGTATCATAAACCCGGTCAGATTATTATGTTGACGGTTTGGGATGACGGTAAGGTTGAGAATTCGGTTGTCGATATAGGCGAAGAGGTGTCCCCTCAGGAATTGCAGACATTGACCAACATTTTCAATGATAAGGTAGGCTCTGTATCGCCGGGCAATCTTAAGGATGCTGTTCTGCGGGAAGTTCATAATGAGCTTATTCAAAAGAAATCCCTAATGAGTCACCTCATCCAAAGTGTGAATAAGTTAATGGAGGATCAGGAGGATGAAGCCGTTAATAAGGTGTTTTTTGGCGGGACACTTAATATGATTAATCAGCCGGAATTCAAGAATTTTGAGAAGATTAAAGATTTGTTTGGAGTCTTTGAGGAGCGTCACAAGATTATTGGCCTGATGCCGCGTAATTATGAAGGATTGCTTGTTCAGATCGGTTCGGAGAATCATGAGGAGGTTTTTCAGGATTGCAGTTTGATTACGGCAACATACAAGATTAATGGTTTGCCTGTCGGGTCCTTCGGTATTCTTGGCCCGACGCGTATGGATTATGGGCGGGCTGTGGCTATGGTCAAGTTTGTGGCGGATAGCCTATCGTTTATTATTAGCAGCAAGTCCTATGACCCTTAGCAGTATGTGTAAGAACCTATTGTCGTATCTTGTTTGGTTCTGAGCCCATTGTGATGAAGATTATGCGGTCATAATAAGAATGGTTCACTTCGGAGGTTATGCTTATGGCAACGAAATGGAAGGCAGGGAACTTGTCGGCGACAACTCGTCAGAATGATAATAGGCCCAAGGATATGGGGCCACCCAAGGATATGGGGCCGCCCAAGGATATGGGTCCACCCAAGGATATGGGTCCACCCAAGGATATGGGGCCGCCCAAGGATTTGGGTCCGCCCAAGGATATGGGTCCGGAAATGGGTCAGGCTGGGGATACCGGGTCACCCAGGGAGGATAGCCGGGGGCGTCAGTCTCAGCAGAGCGGTGGACAGCCTCAACAGGGCGGTGGGCGTCAGTCTCAGCAGAGCGGAGGACAGCCACAGCAGGGCGGAAGACGTCAGTCTCAGCAGAACGGTGTGATACCCCAGCAGAGCGGTGGTCGTCAGCCTCAGCAGAGCGGTGGTCGTCAGCCTCAGCGGGGTGGCGGGCAGCAGCCTCAGCGGGGCGGCGGTCAGCAGCCTCAGCAGAGCGGTGGTCGTCAGCCTCAGCGGGGTGGCGGGCAGCAGCCTCAAAGGGGTGGCGGGCAGCAACCTCAACAGAACGGTGGTCGTCAGCCTCAGCGGGGTGGCGGGCAGCAGCCTCAACAGAGCGGTGGTCGTCAGCCTCAGCAGGGTGGCGGGCAGCAGCCTCAGCATGGCAGTGGGGATCAGCTTCACCTTGGTGGGGATCAGCCTCAGCAAGGACGCGGGCAGCAGCCTCAACAGAGCGGCCGGCAGCTTCGGCAAGGCAGCGGCCAGCCTCAGCAAGGCGGCGGGCAGCAGTTTCGGCAGGGTAGTGGGCGTCAGCCGGTGTTGCCGACGGAGGACGGCGGTTTCAGATTCAGGGCTATTCCAGCTTCGTCTGGAGGGTATAAGTTTCCGAAGAATCCTTTCCCTGTTATGGATCTTCCGGAAGCTGATGGAGGTATAATTGCGGAAAAGATGACCAATTTAGCGTCAACTGAAAAATTGAAAAGTGAGAAGACGAGTAGCGAGTATCCGATGAATGATAACTTTCTGGATGATGAGTACTCAGGAAGCGAAGAGTTGACTGGTGGGGAGATAACAGACAGTGAGACTGTGAGCGAGTCTTTATCTGGCGATGAGTCGGCAAACAAACCGGCTGACGAAGAATCGGAAAAGGGGCTTTCAACCAGCAAGACAGCGACCGGTGTAGTCTTTGCGAAAGACAAAGATAGTGATAAAGACCAGGGAAGCGGCAAGGATAAAAAGAAAGACGGGGATAAGGAACACAGAGGGAAAGAGAACAAGGACAGGGATAAGGAAAGCAAAGAGGGCAGAGACAGAGAGAAGGAGCGTGAGCGAACGAGGGAACGGGAGGCCCAGCTGGCTATTGATGATCTGAAGCGGGTGCAAGCTCTTTCAGATGATTATTATGCCAAACTGCAGAGGCTGCAGGCGGATTTTGACAATTTCCGCAAACGTTCCGTGAAAGAGAAGGGCGATGTTATCAGATACGCTACTGAGAATCTGATTCTACAGTTGTTGCCGGTGGTGGATAATTTTGAGCGGGCTATTGCGGCGTCTGCCGCTTCTCAGGATTTTGAGACGTTGAGCAACGGTGTGGATATGATTTATAAACAGATGCTTAAGATCTTAAATGATGAGGGGGTTGAGGCGATCGAAGCTGAGGGAAGGGAGTTTGATCCGAATTTACATGAGGCTATGTTGAGCGGTGAGGTTGAAGGCCGTGAACCCGGCATGGTTTTGCAAGAGTTTGAGAAGGGCTATCGCCTGAAAGACAAGGTGATCCGCCATAGCAGGGTGAAAGTGTCCTGCTGATGAGTAAGGAAGCGTCGGCTGTGTCGGCTGTGTTTTGTTTTCTTTCAGAATATGATTTGAGAAGTAATTAAAGGGAGGTTTTCGCGAATGGGTAAGGTTATCGGAATCGACTTAGGCACGACGAATTCCTGTGTTGCTGTGCTTGAGGGGGGAGAAGCTGTTGTTATCCCCAACGCAGAGGGGGCTCGGACCACACCGTCTGTTGTGGGGTTTTCCAAGACGGGGGAACGGTTGGTTGGGCAAGTGGCTAAGCGTCAGGCCGTTTCAAACCCTGACAATACGGTGATGTCGATCAAACGACATATGGGTTCAGATTACAAAGTGACTCTGGAGGGGAAGACATATTCGCCTCAAGAGATTTCCGCGATGATTCTGCAAAAGATGCGTGCAGACGCGGAGGCTTATTTGGGAACATCTGTAAACCAGGCGGTTATTACAGTTCCGGCTTATTTTACGGATTCTCAGCGTCAGGCGACAAAGGACGCGGGGACGATTGCCGGACTTGAGGTTTTGCGTATCATTAATGAGCCGACAGCGGCGGCGCTTGCCTACGGCCTGGAAAAAGAAGCCGATCAGACGATATTGGTTTATGATTTGGGCGGCGGGACTTTTGACGTTTCGATTCTTGAACTTAGTCAGGGCATGGTCGAGGTGAAAGCTACCAGCGGGAATAACCATCTGGGTGGAGATGATTTCGATAAGAGATTAATGGACTATATTGTTGCGGAGTTCAAGAAAAGCCATGGTGTTGATCTGTCCAAAGATCGTATGGCGGAACAGCGGCTAAGGGAAAGTGCCGAGAAGGCCAAAATTGAACTTTCCGGGGTGACTACCACCAATATTAATTTGCCTTTTATCACAATGTCAGCGGAAGGGCCGTTGCATTTGGATATCACGATTAGCCGTGCTAAATTTGAGGATTTGGTTGGGGATCTGGTTGAGTCGACAATGGGTCCGACCCGTCAAGCCATGGAGGATTCTAAACTGAGTTTCAATCAGATCGATCAAGTTATTCTCGTGGGTGGGTCTACCAGGATTCCTATGGTGCAGGAAGCGATTAAGAGGATTAGCGGCAAGGAACCCCATCGGGGGGTGAACCCGGATGAGGTTGTTGCGTTGGGGGCGGCGATTCAGGGCGGTGTTCTGGCCGGTGAAATGAAGGATATCGTTTTGCTGGATGTGACGCCTCTTTCGTTGGGGATCGAAACTCTGCGTGGTGTATTCACCAGGATTATTAACCGCAATACGACGATTCCGACCACAGGGGCTCAGATTTTCTCGACAGCTGATGATGGGCAGACTTCGGTGGATATTCGTGTGTATCAGGGTGAACGTGAAATGGCGGCAGCTAATAAGTTGTTGGGTCAGTTCCAGCTGGCGGGGATTCCGCCGGCGCCCCGAGGGATTCCTCAGATTGAGGTCAAGTTTGATATTGATGTAAATGGGATTGTTCATGTTTCGGCTAAGGATATGGCGACAGGCAACGAGCAGAAGGTTACCATCACGGCTTCGGCAGGGTTGAACCAACAGGATATTGAAAAAATGCGCAGAGACGCGGAACTTCATGCTGAGGAGGATAAGAAGCAGAGAGAGATTATTGACGCGCGCAACGAGGCGGATTCCAATGCTTATCACGCGGAGAAAGCTTTGCGGGATTTTGAGGGCAAGGGTGACGCGGACGAGATTGCGCGGATCAATCAAGCCATCGCTGATTTGCGCGGTGTTGCCGAGAGCGATAACGTGGTGGAAATGAAGGCGAAGATAGAAGCTTTGAACAAGGTTTTCCATCCGTTTGTGGAGAAGATGTATCAGCAGCAGACCGCAGATGGTTCTGCTCAGACGTCGTCTGCCCAGACGTCGTCTGCCCAGACGTCGCCTGCCGGAAACCAGGATGGGGCTTCTTCCGGACAAGAGTCAACGCGTCCTGCAGACGAGGATGTTGTTGACGTGGAATATAAGGAAGTTAACAAGGAGTCGTAAGGTTGGATAATCTGTTGCTCTTCTGTGCAGAGACGTTCTCTTGGGACGCGTTTCTGCACAGGACCACAGAGCAAGGGAGAGGAGCACGAGTCGTGGCATGAAGCGAGATTATTATGAAGTTTTAGGCGTCAGTAAAAATGCTGAGGCTGATGAGATTAAAAAGGCCTATCGTCAGATCGCTAAAGAGAATCATCCGGATATTAAGCCGGGGGATCAGCAAGCTGAGGAACGATTCAAAGAAGCGACGGAGGCTTATGCGGTTCTGAGTGATACGGAAAAACGTCGTCGGTATGACCAGTTCGGGCATGCGAGTGTTGAGAATGATGCTTTCAGCGGCTTCAATATGGCGGATTTTTCCGATTTGGGGCTGGCGGATATTTTCAGCATGTTCTTTGGCGGTGGGGGCCGCACCCGGTCCCGGGGACCGGCACGGGGCAGCGATTTGCGGTATGATCTGCGTATAACGTTGGAAGAAGCGGCTTTTGGTGTTAATAAAACTATTGAGTACCCTAGGTCCGTTATTTGTGGCGATTGCAGAGGCAGCGGTGCCGCGCCGGGGACCCAGCCTGTGACCTGTTCGACGTGTAACGGTTCGGGTCAAATGCGACAGGTGCAAAGGACGCCTTTTGGCCAGATGGCGACGTCTCGCCCTTGTTCCACATGTCAGGGTCATGGACAGATTATTACGGCGCCTTGTCCGAAGTGTTCGGGCAAAGGGCTTGTCAGGGAGTCCAAACAGCTGGAAGTTGTTATTCCGGCCGGGGCGGAGGATAACCTGAGCCTTTATTACGCCAATCACGGTGAAGTGGGGGAAAAGGGCGGTGCGGCCGGGGATCTTTATGTTGTGCTTAATGTGAAACGACATGATTTCTTTGAGCGCCATGGGGATGATGTATATTGCGAGGTGCCGATTACATTTGTGCAGGCGGCTCTGGGGGCCGATATCGAGGTGCCGACTCTTCATGGGAATGTCAGTATAAAGATTCCGGAAGGAACTCAAACGGGCAAGGTGTTCCGTGTAAGGGGTATGGGTATTCCTCAACGACGGAATGATCAACGAGGTGATCAGCATGTGAGGGTACTGGTGGTGACACCTGTTAAGCTGACGGAAGCCCAGAAGGATCTGTTGCGCGAATTTGGTGAGGTTACGCCTGAGGATAAGCAGCAAGGGAAAAAGACTTTTTGGGATAAGGTTAAGCAGAATATTCAGAATGCGACGAGATAGCCAACGAATCCTGATTAGGGTACAGAATTTCGAATAGGGACTATCTATTGGGACCATAATAACCTGTGAAGTGATGTCAGACCATGCCGGAATGGTGGATGTTGTTTTAATAGTCAATTGGTCAACAGGCCGGAGCCGATTCCTATCGGCCGGACCGGTATCTTTCGGTCTTGAATTGGTCGGCCTTGTCAATTGTTGAAGGGTGTTGTGTACGTCGCAAGAAGATAGACAACGGGCAAAAAGTGTGAAGAGAATCATGACTGTTATGAGTATCTCTTTGCTTTTGTTTTTTGTTTTTTCGGGATTTTTTATTATTCAGCTTCACCAACAGTTGTCGGCAATAGATACGGCTTTGTCCTCTTGGGTTGTTTCGTTTGCCCTTAAGTTGCTTGGGGTTTCTGCGGGTTTGGCGGTTGTGATTGTTGTAACGGTCTTGTGGAATATCCGGCCTTTGCGACGTGAGTTGGTGGAGGCGTTCTGGAAGGTCGAGGAGAGTGGCCAGGAGGTTGATTTCTTAAACCAGGAGGTCGATTACCTGAATCGACACGACGGCTTGACGGGTTTGTACAACCGTGCGTACTGGGATGAAATGATCCTGAACAATGTCCAGGAAATGGATAATTATGGGATCATGATTTTTTTGGTTGATAGTCTGAAGTTGACAAATGATGCGTTAGGGTATACGACGGGGGAGAAGGTTTTAGCGGCTTGTGCGAAGTGTTTGCGGACATGTGTTGGAGAGGAGGGGATGTTGGCCAGAATCAGCGGGGCTGAGTTTGGCGTTCTGTATCCTTGGGGTGATGATAAGTATATGGCTTCAGTTTATGACAAGATTGTACATGAGTTGGATGAGCGTAATAAAGTTGGGGATTTGGTGCCTATGCATATTTCGGCCGGTTGGGCTGTGGCAAAAGGGTTGAATGATAGTTACGAGACTATTCATTCCCAGGCTTACGGGAAGTTGCATAAGGTCAAGCAGATGAATCGCCAGTATGTTTCTGATAGTATTTTTGCTGTTATTGTTGATAGGCTCAAGGATCTGGATTATTTTGAGTCTGGTCATATTGATAATCTTATGGCGCTGGCGAATGAGTTTTTTGAGATCTATACAGGCAATGTCTATATTCTTGATCTGTCTGTGCCGCGTTTTGAAATGTTGGTGCGTTATCATGATATTGGGAAAGTGGGGCTGCGGGAAGATATCCATGAGTTGGCGTCTTTTACCCTTGAGGATCGGTTGGAGATGGATCGTCATGTGACGATCGGATATCAGGTGGCAATGTACATACCTCATCTGGCGTCTATCGGAGACCTGATATTGCGGCATCATGAGTGGTGGGATGGTACGGGAAGTATTTTCGCATACAATGAGGAGTATATTCCTGTGGAATGCCGGTTGTTCGCTATTATTGACGCTTTTGAAGCGATGACGGGGGTGAGGCCGTATAGAAAGGCTGTTACACAGGACAAGGCGATGCAGGAGATTAATAAGTTCGCGGGCAAACAATTTGATCCGACTTTGGTGCGGATGTTTTCTCTTATGCTGCGGGCAAGGGTCTGAGGGAGGGCCGGTTCGTGCTTCAGCCGGCCAGAAGGATCTTGACACCAATACCGATAAGGACAAGGCCGCCGATTATGGTGGCCTTATTTTTAAGGAAGTGTCCGGACAGGCGGCCGGCGAGGCGCCCGAGCTGAAAGCCTATGTAACAGAGCAGGAATGTGACGATGCCGATTGTGAGGACGGAGACGAAGATATCGTTTTGAGTTAGAGCCAGGGTTATACCAACGGTGAAGGCGTCTATACTGGTAGCAAAGGCAAGGATGATCAGTTGCCGCCATTTGGTGTCGGGTTGTCCGGGAGCGTTGGTTTTGTGCGCACGAAGTCCGTCCAGGATCATTTTGCCGCCTACCCAGACAAGGAGCAGGAAAGCGATCCAGTGGTGATGGTGCAGTATAAAGCTGAAATCGCTTAGGGACCAACCCAAGGCCCAGCCCAGGACAGGCATAAGCGCTTGAAATAAGCCGAATGTGAAAGCCATGATCAGAGCGATTTTTTGGGTGGGGCGTATCAGAGAAACGCCATAGCCCATGGAGACAGCGAAGGCGTCTGTTGCGAGACCAACAGAAATGAGGAGAAGTGTTATTGTCATATATGTAAGTATACTCTAAGGCGGTCTTCGACCGCAAGTATTCAGGATTCAGTATTCAGGATTCAGAATGTGGATACCTCCCTTAATTGGTCAACAGGTCTTGGCTATTGGCTGCGAAAGTGGTATTCTGGTTGGAGGAGCAGTCGAGTTAATTATAAGGGGGATTGAGTTATGATGAGTGTGCACCGGCTTTTTGTAGAGAAGAGGCCCGGGTTTGATATTGAGGCTCAGGGTTTGCTTAAGGAACTGAAGAGTTATCTGGGGCTTGATACCCTCACAGGGTTACGGTTGTTTAATCGTTATGACGTGAGCGGACTCACTCAGGAGGCATTGGAGGGTGCCATTTGGAGAGTGTTTGCTGAGGCCAATGTTGATCAGGTATTCCCGGAGACTTTGGATATGGAAGGGTTTTCCCATGTTTTGGCTGTCGAATATCTGCCGGGGCAGTTTGATCAGAGGGCTGATTCGGCGGCACAGTGTATCCAGATTCTGACCCAAGGGGAACGCCCTGAGGTGCGGACAGCGAGGGTTCTGGGATTGTGTGGGGAGATGACAGAAGAGGATGTTGCCGGGATTGCCGAATACTATATTAATCCCGTAGAGTCGAGATTGGCCGGGTTGGACAAACCCTTGGAGCTGGATCTGGCAGCGGCGGATCCGGATGATGTGCCTGTGCTTACAGGGTTTACGACCTGGTCCCGGGGAGAATTGGAAAGCTGGAGGAAAGAGGAAGGGTTGGCGATGTCCGAGGAGGACGCGCTTTTTTGCCAGAGCTATTTTCGGGATGAGGAGAAGCGGGATCCGAGTTTGACGGAACTCAAAGTGATTGATACATACTGGTCTGATCACTGCCGACATACAACTTTTCTGACAGAGCTTACCGCTGTCGAGATTGAACCGGGGGTGTTGTCCGGTGCGTTGCAAGTTGCGTTGGATAACTATTATGATCTTCGGGATGAGGTGTATGGGGAAACCGGGGAGATTGTCAGCTTGATGGATATGGCTGTGATTGGGCAAAAGGTTATGAAGAAGCGGGGTTTGTTGGAGGATTTGGATGAATCTGACGAGATTAACGCGTGCAGTATTGTTATGCCTGTGGAGGTCGAGGATCGCTATGAGCCTTGGTTGATTCAGTTCAAAAATGAAACGCATAACCATCCGACGGAGATTGAGCCTTTCGGTGGCGCGGCAACGTGTTTGGGGGGAGCTATTCGGGATCCTTTGTCCGGGCGGGCTTATGTGTATCAGGCTATGCGTGTGACAGGGAGCGGCGACCCAAGGACGCCTTTGGAGGAGACTTTGCCGGGGAAGCTGCCTCAGCATAGGATTGCCACCGGAGCCGCGCGGGGATACAGTTCTTATGGGAATCAGATCGGGTTGGCGACAGGGCAGGTCGTGGAGCTTTATCATCCTGCTTATGTGGCGAAACGTATGGAGATCGGGGCTGTGATTGGGGGGGTTCCCCAGAACCGGGTACGGAGGGAGCGTCCGGTTCCCGGGGATGTGGTGGTTTTATTGGGTGGGCGCACAGGTCGGGACGGGTGCGGAGGTGCCACAGGGTCCTCGAAGGCGCATGATATGAGTTCTCTGGAGGCTTGTGGTGCTGAGGTGCAGAAGGGTGATCCGACCACGGAACGCAAAATCCAGCGATTGTTTCGAGACGGTGATGTGAGTCGGCTGATAAAGAAGTGTAACGATTTTGGGGCCGGAGGTGTCAGCGTTGCCATTGGTGAGCTGGCCGGCGGTCTTAATATTGAGTTAGATAAGATTCCTCTGAAGTATCAGGGGCTTGACGGGACGGAGCTGGCTGTGTCGGAGTCTCAGGAACGCATGGCGGTGGTTCTCGATGCTGAGGATGTGGCGGCGTTTGTCAGGGCGGCGGACAGGGAGAATCTGGAGGCGACGCCGGTGGCGCGAGTTAGTGACGACGGGCGTCTGAGGATGTTTTGGCGAGGCAAGGATATTGTAGATTTGAGCCGCGATTTTCTTGATACCCATGGTGTCAGACAACAAGCCAGTGTTCTGATCCCAAGTCCGGATCCGACGCAAAATTACCGTAGGCTTGTGCCGGAGGTCTGTTCCGGGGGTCTGTTGGCGGAGGCTTGGCGGAACAATCTGCGGCGTTTGGAGGTAGCCTGCCAAAAGGGTCTTGTGGATATGTTCGATTCGACTGTGGGAGCCGGCAGCGTGTTGCTGCCTTTTGGCGGGATTTGGCAGATGACGCCGGAGGAGGCTATGGTGGCCAAGATTCCGTTGGAGAGTGGGGAGACTGAGACGGTGTCGATTATGTCGTACGGTTTCATACCGGCCCTGTGTGATTGGAGCCCTTGTCATGGGGGAGCTTATGCTGTTGTGGAGGCTTTGGCGAAGGTGACGGCTGTGGGAGGGGATCCCTGGCAGGCCCGGTTGTCTTTGCAGGAGTATTTTGGGCGTGTGGGTACGGACAGGAAACGTTGGGGGAAGCCGTCGGCAGCTCTGCTTGGGGCGTTATTGGCTCAGAGTGAACTGGGTGTGCCCGCGATCGGGGGCAAGGATAGTATGTCGGGATCTTTTGGGTCTCTTGATGTGCCGCCGACTTTGGTATGTTTTGCGGTAGCCCCCGGCCGGAGCAAAGAGACGGTTTCCGCCGCGTTCAAGGAAGCGGGCCGCCGCATTTTATTATGGAAGCTCCCGGTTGACGGTACGACGGAGTTGCCGGATTGGTTCCGCGTGCGGCGTATGATGACAACGATTCACAGGTGGTGCCGCGAGGGTAAGGTTGCGGCGGCTTCTGTCATCAGGGAGGGGGGGCTGGCGGGAACGATAACCCGGATGGCTCTTGGCAACAGAATCGGGGTGGTTCTGGGGGGAGAGATTGATTGGGGACTGGATGATGGCGTTGTGAGAGAGACGCTTTTCGCGCCATTGGTGGGGTCGATGGTGTTGGAGATGACGGAGGCCTTTGAGCCGGATCGAATTGGGGCTGACGGAATTAAGGCTGACAGAGTTGAGGCTGACGGAGTTGAGGCGGATGATCTCTGTTACTGGATCGGCATGACCCGGGAGCAGCCTCGCCTGGAGTTGCCCCGGTTCCATGGGGATGACGAACATGGGCCTTGGGTCTTGCCGTTGTCTGATCTGGCGGTGTGTTGGGGTGAGCCGTTGGAGAGGGTTTTCCCGACGAAAGCAGATGAGGGGTTCTCTGATGAAGTGACAAGACCAAACGAGTCGCCTCAGCCGGAGTTGCCTTATTATATCCAGAGACGGAAATTTGCGCCTTTGGCGGTAAACAAGGGGGCCAAACCACGGGTTTTGATTCCGGCTTTCCCTGGGACGAATGGGGAGACGGATATGGCACGGGCTTTCACGCGGGCCGGGGCTGAAACGGATGTTGTTGTTGTGAGAAACCTTACAGGGGAACATGTTGAGCAGAGCGTTGGGATTCTGCGGCGAGCCATGGAAAAGGCGCAGATGATTGCTTTCCCCGGCGGGTTCTCCGGAGGGGATGAGCCTGACGGGTCCGGCAAGTTCATTGCTGCGTTGTTCCGTCATGAGGGGCTCCGGGAGGGATTGGCCCAATTTCTTGAGGAGGGGGACGGCCTAATTATTGGTATTTGTAACGGGTTCCAGGCGCTGATTAAGCTGGGACTGCTTCCCGGAGGGCATGTCGTTGATATTGATGAGAGCCACCCTACGTTGACTTTTAACTGTGTGGGTCATCATATGTCCCGTATGGCATATACGCGCGTGGTCTCTGTTATGTCGCCCTGGCTACGTTTTTGCGAAGTGGGGCAAAGACATGCGATTCCGATTTCTCACGGGGAGGGACGGTTTGTTGCGTCAACAGAACGGCTTAATGAGCTGATTGGAGGCGGTCAGGTTGTCGCTCAATATGTGGATGTTGACGGGCGCCCCAGTATGGAGAGCCCTTGGAATCCTAACGGATCGGTTCTGGCGATAGAGGCAATTTGCAGTCCCGACGGTCGGATTCTCGGAAAAATGGGTCATTCGGAGCGTACGGGCCCCGGTCTGGGTATCAATGTTCCCGGCCGGCAGAATCAACGCTTGTTTGAGGCCGGAGTCAGTTTTTTTACGGGGGATTAATTTTAGAAACCAGGGTGTTAAGGGGGTAAAAAAAATTATATTGCCAATTCTAATGAAATGGTGTTAAATGTAGATATCACGAGAAGCCAATAGTTTGTACGAGAGAAAGGGAGCGATACAATGAGCAAACACCTAATAAGATTGGTGGCCGGTTTGGGCCTTCTGACTTTGCTTGTCTGTTGCGCGGGGTGTGATGCGATTAACAATTTGTTGGCCGGTAATAAGGAACCGGAAGCGATTATCCAAGCTGAGATCAATCTGGAGGCGGCTTCAGACGAGGATAGTTTTCTTTGGAATGGCGCGAAGATTACCGGGTTGACCGATAAGGGCAAAGCTCTTGTCAATGTTGTTGTCCCCCAAAAGGCGACATCGATCGAAGCAGGTGTTTTTACCGGGAATACGACCATGAAATCTGTTGGATTCCAGAATCAGAATATCGGTTTGCCGGAAGGACTATTTGTTGAATGTTCTTCCCTTGAAATGGCGTTGTTGCCAGCGAATCTTAAGGTCGTACCGGATTCCCTTTTCAAGGGATGCCGAGATTTAAAAGAAATTGTAATTCCTAATCAAGTCACAGAGATCGGCAAGATGGCGTTTTTCCAGTGTATTTCTTTGGAAAAGGTAACCCACGGTGACAAGATTGAGGTTATTGGGCGTCAGGCCTTCCATACTTGTGACCAACTGAAAGAGTTTGTGTTTTCACCGAGTATTAAAGTGATTGGGGAGGGCGCTTTTTCCTGGTGCTATAACCTGGAAAGTGTTATCCTTACGAGTTCTGAGCTTGAGGTTCTTGAGGTGAGAACTTTTTCGAATTGCAGCAAGTTGGCCAAGGTTGTTGTTTCTGAAGGCGTCAAAAAACTCGATGTGGGTGTCTTTACGCAATGTCCGAAACTTGTTGAGGTCTCGTTACCGGAATCCCTTGTGGAGATTGATTCGGGGGCTTTCAAGAATACAGCCGCTCTCAACGCGGAGCCGAAAGCCTTTAAGGTTGTTGAAGAGTCTTTTGCTGATTTGAATTTTGGCGGTTATGCCACGAACGTGGATACAAAAACTTATCAATAGTCTAATGCGGGCTTTGCCCGCAAGTATCCAGGATTCAGTATTCAGGATTCAGAATGTGGATTTTCTTTGATGTTGTTGCTACCTAAGTGACTAACCCTGATCTTGGCTATTACCGGGATCAGGGTTAAGTATGTTGTTCTAGGAATAGCAGATCGTTGGGAGTCCGGTTGAAGTCTCTGTAAAAAGCTAGAGGGTTGGAGGTGAGGGGCCGGCGGAAGGATGAAGCGGGAGGGGCGGGAACGCAAGAATTGGAAGAAAAAAGGTTGGGTGAAAGAATCAAAATAGGAAGAATAGAGCATACATATAGCGCTAAGGAGAAACATATACAATATTGCGAAATCTGGCAGAATTCGG
>Ga0082212_10005380_pt1 | contig 17456 bp, 12 predicted proteins | sample TergutNt197P3_FD_71548 | JGI IMG/M metagenome (GOLD analysis project Ga0082212, IMG submission 71548) | Neocapritermes taracua P3 segment gut microbial communities from Petit-Saut dam, French Guiana - Nt197 P3 | ecosystem: Host-associated > Arthropoda: Insects > Digestive system > Gut ... | reverse complement strand
CCCAAAAGTCCGGCGGCGAAGACCAACGGCTCGTTTTCGGCGAGACCAACTGGACGGATTACGAGTTGACGCTGGAAGCCCAAAAAACCGGCGGGGCGGAAGGGTTTCTCGTGTTGTTCCGCGTACAAAACGACAAGGAATTTTCGTGGGCCAATCTCGGCGGCTGGCAGAATGTTCGAAACGGCATCGAACGGCGCAGTGCCGCACAAAATCGTCAAAGCGGTGTCGGCGGGATGGTCGATGGTTCCATCGAAACCGGCAAGTGGTATTCGATCAAAATCCGTTGTGAGGGCAACAACGTCAAGGTCTTTCTTGATGGGCGACAAATCCTCGATGTGACTGATCCCGAAATGGCGAAAAGCGGAAGCATCGGCATCGGCACCTGGTCAACGCAGGCGAAATTCCGCAACATCAAAGTGACCTCGCTCGACGGCCAAACCGTGCTCTTTAATAAAACGCCGGAAGTTTCGCAGCAGGTGAAAATCAGGAATTGGGAAACCAATCCCAATCGTGTTGGAGGGGGAACAGTGAGATTGAACACAACAGATGCATATAACGGCAAAGTGAGTTTGGAACTTGCCGCAGAAAGTGGACGTTCGCTGGCAATTGACCAAGGCGGTTTTAATCTCAAAGCGGGGGAAACTTATGTTCTCTCATTATGGGCAAAGAAAATTCGCGGGGGTGCCGGCTTTTCGCTTCGTGATTTTGTTCGCGGAACATCCAGTGATGGTGATATCAGCTTTATGTTTACTCAAGGGGATAGAGGCCAGGCTTTCCCCGATGCCTGCATAACAACCAACGAATGGACACATTTTACGACCGAAATGACTCCTTATCATAATATGGATGAAGCCGTTTTCAACTTGCTTGTGATCCCCGGTAGCACAACTATACTCATCGACCAAGTGAGTATCATGCCGAAGAGTTGGTTGGCGAACGGCGGGTTTCGGCCTGATCTTTTGGAGGCGATTGCCGACATCAAGCCGCCGGTGGTTCGCTGGCCGGGCGGATGTTTCGCGTCGGCGTACCGCTGGAAGGACGGTATCGGGCCGCAGGAAAAACGGCAGGCGTACCCGCTGAGCATCTGGGACGACCGCGACGTGAACAGTTTTGGCACCGACGAATTTATCGCCATGTGCCGACGCACCGGCAGTGAGCCGCTCATCGTCATCAACACCGGAACGCCCGGCTGGAATGCCCGTCGCACGCCGGAAAGTGTGGACATCGATTGGGTGCAGGAAGCCTGCGATTGGCTCGAATACTGCAACGGCCCGGCCACGTCGAAGTGGGGCAAGGTGCGTGCCGAGAACGGGCATCCCGAACCGTACAACGTCAAGTATTGGGAAATCGACAACGAGATTGAATCCCCGGTCGAAGAGTACATGGCCGCACTCAAAAAGTTCATACCGGCATTGAAGAAAATCGATCCGTCGATCAAAATCATCGCTTGCGGTTCCTGGCGGGGAAATCGCGAACGCTGGGACAATACGCTCGTCAACGAAGTCGGCGAATTGTTCGATTACCTCAGCTTTCACCAGTACGACGACCCGAACACATTCAAAGACGGGCCGGGTAAACTTGAGCAATACTTCCTTTCGCTTGGGCAGGTGATTAAAAATTCGCCGAACAAGCACATCAGAATTTTCGATTCGGAATGGAACGCTCAATCGACCGACTGGCGCACGGGGCTGTATTGCGGCGGCATTTTGAACGTGTTCGAACGCTGCGGCGATGTCGTCGAGATTGCCGCGCCGGCCTTGTTTTTGCGGCACAACGTTGCGACGGCCTGGGACAACGCCTTTGTGAATTTCGACAATAAATCGTGGTATCCCGCCCCGAATTACGTGGTGATGAAACTCTGGCGCGAACATTACGCCCCGATTCGCATTGCGGTGGACGGCGACGCCAACGGCCTGAATGTCGTCGCAACGAAATCGGAGGACGGCAAAACGCTGTACCTCAAAGCGGTCAACCCGACGAACGAATCGCGTAGCATAACGCTGAACACCGGCACCGACATCGCCGAGGCGACGCTGAAACTCGTGACGGCCGACAGCCTGAGTGACCGCAACACGCTCGAAAACCCGAACGCCATCGCCCCAAAAGACGGCAAAGTGCAACGCGACGGCCAAACCGTGCGATTTGAACTGCCGGCCTACTCAGCGGGCATCTTGGTGGTACAATAATGTCAAATTGGCGGTCACGGCGTGACCGCCCTACCTTACCACTACGCGATTTCTACCTTGCCGCTCACTACGCACTTTTCTGCTGGATTCGTGTTGGTAACGGGATGACCTGTTGTTGACCGGCGACAACATCTTCGGTGATTTCGTATTTCGCACCGGGCGGCAAGTCGGGTAACTCGAACATGATGTCCAGCATCAGCGATTCGACAATCGATCGTAAACCTCGGGCACCGGTCTTTTTCTCGTAGGCTTTTCCGGCGATGGCCCGGATCGCACCTGCGGTAAAGTCCAATTCAGCGTCTTCCATCTGGAACAGCTTTTTATACTGCCGGATGAGGGCATTTTTCGGTTCTTGTAAGACACGGACAAGAGCATCTTCGTCGAGCGGGTTGAGCGTGGCCAACACCGGTAATCGTCCGAGCAGTTCAGGAATGAGACCGAATTCCAGAATGTCATCGGAAACGAGTTGCGACAGGTATTGGGCGTCGCGTTCATCAGAAGATTTGGCCGACTGAGCCGCCCCTTGACCGAAACCAATTGATTTTTTACCGAGTCGCCGACCGACAATGTCCTCGATGCCAACAAAGGTTCCGCCGCAAATGAACAGGATGTTTGTCGTATCAATTTGGATGTATTGCTGCTCGGGATGCTTGCGACCGCCTTGGGGGGGAACATTGGCGACCGTTCCTTCGAGCATTTTCAGCAGGGCCTGTTGCACGCCTTCGCCGGAAACATCCCGAGTGATCGACACATTACGGCTCGTTTTGCCGATTTTGTCGATCTCATCGATGTAAATGATGCCGCGTTGGGCAGCTTCGACATCAAAATCAGCGGCGTGCAAGAGTTTGAGCAGCAGGTTTTCGACATCTTCACCGACGTAACCGGCTTCAGTCAAGGTTGTGGCATCGCCGATGGCAAAAGGTACATCAAGAATACGCGCCAGTGTTTGGGCAAACAAAGTTTTCCCGGAACCGGTCGGTCCGACGAGCAGAATGTTTGACTTGTCCAGCACAACATCATCCGACTGCTCGGCGGCGATCAGTCGTTTGTAGTGGTTATGCACGGCAACGGCCAGCACTTTTTTTGCATGATCCTGACCGACAACATACTGGCTCAGGTGTCCGACAATCTCGCGCGGCGAAGGTACTTTACCGAGTTCCTTGTCACTGGCACCCCGTTTTTTACGTTCTTGGGTCAGTATCGTTTGGCAAAGGTCGATACACTCGCCACAGATAAAAACCTCACCCGGTCCTTCGACCAGAGGACCGACTTCGCGGTAACTTTTCCCACAAAAGGAACAAGACGCATTTTTGCGATGAGAGTTCGCTCGACGTTCTGACGTAAAATCCCGACCGGAGGGCATAATTGATCCTTTTCTACGCTTAACAGTCATATCGCATAACAAAATGAGTTATCACGATCATAACTTATGCTCAAATGGTCATCAATCCTTCAAACCTTGTTTATTCGTTTCCGCCATGATGACGAACCATGATGTTTACTACGCAAACAAGGATAAAAGTTCCCTCTCAATTTTTGTTGTCTTGGACACTCCACGCCAAGCTGGATCGATTGTTTTTTTGTAAATCTTTGCTAAAATTTATGTTATGGCTCAGAGAAAAACAAAGAAAAATTTTTGGATTGGCCTTATACCGTCTGTTCTACTGTGTAACGAAACTGTCGGCAAGACAACCCTGTGAAATTTTTATCGGCCAGGCGGACTAAAAATCTTTTGTGAGGTTTGGCTTGGTAGCTTCTTCGTTGTGACTGTTTCAACGCAAACGATTGAAAAATGCCGAAACATTGCGTTTTGACTGTATATTTTGTGATTTATCATCCAAAAATACGTTTTCGTTCTTTTTCAATGGCCTATAATCTGCTAAAATGTGCTGAAAATTTCTTAGGTTCGATTACTAATACAGGAAGGTCAACTCAATGAAATGGCATTTAACTCTTTCGGTACTGGCATGTTGCGTTATTCTCATTTGTGGCTGCCAGGGTTGTTCGAAATATGATGGCGAAATTCAAAATGTGTCTTACGACCCAACCCGTGAGCTTTACAAGGAAATCAATAAATCCTTTGAAGACAAATGGTTGGAGGAAAAAGGCGAAAAAATCCGGGTCAACCAGAGTCACGGAGGTTCCGGTGCCCAGTCACGGAGCGTCATCGAAGGAAATCCGGCGGATGTCGTGACTTTGGCTCTCGGATATGATATTGACGCGATTGTCGAACATGGGAAAGACTTGCTTCCGAGTAATTGGCAAACGAAATTGCCGAACAACAATTGCCCTTACACCTCGACGATCGTATTTCTTGTACGAAAAGGAAACCCCAAAGGGATACACGATTGGGACGACCTTCTCAAAAACGATGTGATGATCGTGACGCCGAATCCGCAAACATCGGGTGGTGCTCGCTGGAATTACCTGGCGGCTTGGGGGTATATGCTCAAGCAAGAGCTTGGCGATCTGGGAGCTTTGCATGACCCGGATCGTGCGGTGGAAGTGGCTCAAGCCCAGCAAAAGGCCGCCGAGTTTGTGCAGAAGATTTTTTCCGAAACCAAGGCACCCGCCAAAGACACCGGCGCGCGTGGTTCGACAACCCGATTCGCCCAAAACGGTATGGGTGACGTGCTGTTGGCTTGGGAAAATGAAGCCCTTTTGTTTCAGTCCGGCACGGGTGAATTTGAGATTATCGTGCCGTCGCTTTCGATCCTGACCGAACCGCCGGTTGCACTGGTTGAGAAAAACGTCGATGCGAAAGGCACCCGGGATATTGCAACAGCCTATCTCAAGTTTCTGTATGAACCGGAAGCTCAGGAAATCATTGCGAAAAACCATTACCGTCCCACCGATCCGACGGTGGCCGCGAAATACGCCGCAAAGTTTCCGAAACTGGAGTTGATCACGGTTGACCAGGTGTTCGGCGGCTGGTCAAAGGCGCAAAAAGAGCATTTTTCCAAAGGCGGCACCTACGAAAATCTCGTCATCAATGCCGGGAAATGATTTTTTGCCACTGGGTTGTGTTTCACGCAAAGACACGAAACACAACGATCCCAAAGAGTAGAGGAGGACTACCATGCAAACATTGACCATTGAATTATTGAACCCCAAGGCGAGAACCATTCTTGATGGTTTAGAAGATGCCGGGCTTATTGTGATTGCCACATCGCCGCAACAGCACCGAATCATGGAACTCAAGGGGCTTGGTTCGGAGATGTGGAAAGATGAAAGTGCCGATGATTATTTGCAAAAGGAGCGTGAGGCATGGGACTTTTAGAGATGATGAACAATCAACTCGTGTATATCGACGCTGCGCCGTTCATTTACTTTATGGAAAGAAATCCATTATATAACGAGCCGCTTGATGTTTTTTTTTCGTTGTTGAACCAGGGCAAAGTTCGAGCGGTCACGTCAATCATCACTCTTACGGAAGTGCTGATTAAACCTTATCGTGCAAAACAATGGATGCTTGCAAAAAAATACGAGTCGATTTTCCAGGAAACTTCCGACTTGGTTTTGCTTTCGGCTGATGCGGAAGTCGGTCGTTTGGCGGCCCAACTCCGAGCTTCTTACGCTTTGATGACGCCTGATGCCATCCATTTGGCCACCGCAAAGATTCACAGGGCGGATTTCTTCCTGACCAACGACAGCGATTTTCGAAAAGTCGATCCGACCGACCAACGTTTGCCGAAAATCGTGTTTATTGACGAATTGTGAAATATCGCGAAAAACGATGACTCGAATGAGAAATTCCGCACATCACCATTTCAAGGAACCAACCCCATGATCGAACTTGACGAATTCGCCATGACTCGCAACGATTTTTTCTGGCTCATATTCCGGCATACATTGACGAGGTTTTGCTGGGCATATGCCTACGTTGCCGTCAGTTTCATCGCCTTAATGATTCTGCACGACGATTTGGCGGCTTTATTGGTGATACTCCCGGGGGTACTGATCGCATATTCGATCTTACACTTCATCACATGCCGATATTACCTTCCATCGGCAAAAGAGACTCACTGTTATCAGAAACGAAAAATCTCTTTCGATGCCGATAAGTTTCATATCCAGTGCGAAGATGGTTCAGAATCCCATATTTTACTGAGCCACGTTGTTGCCGCAGATCGTTTGTGCGGTTATTACCGATTGTTTTTGAACAAGATCAACTTTAGTCCCGTCCTCGTTTCGGCCTTTCGGTCGGAAGAGGACCGCCTACGATTCGAAACGGAAATTCTCGGCGATAAGTTGAAAACGAAAACGGTTCCCCTGAAAGCGATTTTCATTTTCCTTTTAGTCACCGTTTGCCTGCTCGGTACGGCGTTTGCGATGAGTCAGGCCGTGTGAATCAAAAATCATTCGTGTTTCATCCGTGAAAATCCGTGGCAGAAAAACCGTGGCAAAGAAAAAACTCAAAAGACACAGCGTACTACCGGGTTTTGGGTTGACGATGGGCTTCACCATCGTTTATCTGAGCCTGATCGTATTGATTCCGTTGGCGGCATTGTTTCTCCGGGCGGCAGGGATCGGTTTGTCTGAATTTTGGAAAATCATCTCCGACGCTCGTGTGTTGGCCTCGTTCCGAGTGACTTTTTCGATGGCGTTTTTCGCCGCATTGACCAACGCCGTGTTCGGATTCATCGTCGCCTGGGTGCTCACGCGATACACCTTTCCGGGTCGGCGGTTTATCGACGCAATGGTTGACCTGCCCTTCGCGTTGCCGACCGCCGTGTCGGGAATTACGCTTTCTATACTGTACTCGAACCAGGGTTTGAATCAGGGCTGGATCGGACGACTGCTACCATTTGCGGTTTCCTACACCCCTCTCGGAATATACGTTGCCTTGACGTTTATCGGGCTGCCCTTCGTCGTTCGCGCGGTTCAACCGGCCATCGACGACATCGAACGCGAACTCGAAGAGGTTGCCGCCAGTCTCGGCGCGTCGCGTTGGCAGACGTTTTGGAGAGTGATTTTCCCGGCCTTGATGCCTGCACTGCTGACCGGTTTTACAATGGCCTTTGCACGGGGTATCGGCGAATACGGTTCGGTCATTTTCATTGCGGGCAGTACGGAAATCACGCCTCAGTTGATTTACATTAAGCTCGAAGAACACGATGTTACCGGTGCCACTGTCATTGCCGCGACGATGCTTGTCATTTCGTTCGTGTTGCTGTTCGTCATCAACATACTGCAACTTTGGGGAACGCGAAAATACCGCGAAACGAAGTGAGGTTACCATTTTTTCGTACGCAGATGTCGAAGAGAAATAAAATAAGCAAACGATTATGCCAAAACATGACCAAACAACCCTTATCACTGCCGATCGCGCGACAACCGAGCCGCGTTGGGTGCGCTATCTGCTCATCGGTATTGCAGTGGTCTTCGTGATGCTGTTCCTATTGTTGCCATTGCTGTTCTTGATGGTGGGGGCATTCGGCAACGGTGTGGCATTTTACCTCAAATCGCTGACAGACGAAGACACACAACACGCACTGTTCCTGACCTTGCTTGCCGCCGGGATTGCCGTGCCGGTCAACATCGTATTCGGGTTGGCCGCGTCGTGGTGCATTGCGAAATACGAGTTTCCCGGCAAGTCGGTGTTGATTACGCTGATCGATTTGCCGTTTGCGATTTCGCCGGTCGTAGCCGGGTTGCTGTTCGTCCTGCTTTTTGGGGCACACGGCTGGTTCGGATCGTTTCTCGAATCTCATCACATCAAAATCATTTTTGCCGTTCCCGGTGTGATCATCGCGACGCTCTTCGTGACCTTTCCCTTCGTTGCACGCGAGCTGATTCCCGTCATGCAATCGCAGGGCGTGGAAGAGGAACTCGCCGCGAGAGTTCTCGGCGCGAACGGTTGGCAAATATTCTGGCGGGTAACGCTCCCGAACATCAAATGGGGGTTGCTCTACGGCGTGATTCTGTGTAACGCCCGCGCGATGGGCGAATATGGAGCCGTTGCCGTTGTTTCCGGTAGCGTCCGCACATGTACGCTACCGCTACACATTGAAAACCTGTTTAAGGAAAACCTGACTTACAATGCCGCCTTCGCCGTTGCATCGCTGTTGGCCATGCTCGCCATTGTGACGCTGATTGCCAAAACGTTCATCGAAATGAAAACGGCGAAAGAGAGAATGTGAACACACAGATAATGCAGATGGTCAAGATTTACGCAATGTAAAAAGAGATTGTTTTTAAAATCTGCGAAAATCCAATTGATCAGCGTTATTTACGTGTTAAAAAACATGAATGAGCATTTGCGATTTTCCGTAACATTTCAGTCAAAAATCCATAAAAATTGGGGTTTATATAACGAGGAGTTTGTAGTTCAGCACGCAGTGACCGCCGCAAGTTCCCGATTGCCACTCATACAATAAGGTTTGGGTATAAAAATGATGTTCGAGTTTTTCCCACCGCCGCCGCGACAGATTACATTCTTATGGCGATTGACTTTGCTCTTGGTCGCAGTGTTTTTTGCGGTGACATCTGCTGATTTATTCGCTTTCTGCCTCGTAAATGATGAAGAAGGTGGCATTTCATCCTCTGCAAAAATTGAATTGCTGCCTGACGTTCCATCCGGTTTGTTTTTGCAAAAAGACGTTTGGGGAGACGCCGTGAATGAAAATGTTCAGGCGGTTCTCCAGTCCGTGTTCAATGTTTTTTCGAACATTTATGGCAGTGAGTATATTCTTCGCAAGAATAAATCAACAATCATTAAGCGAGCCTCACTGCCGCGTACATTGACCGACTTATCAGCAATTCATCTTGAAACGAAAGACCGATTTTGGTGCCAATACATGTACCAATTCGCGCATGAGCTTTACCATTATACTTGCGGTGATCCTGCGGAATATGTACGTCACCAGTGGTTTGAGGAAATGATTGCCGAGATGCATTCCTTGTATGTTTTGGACGCAGTGGCGGACAAATGGGAAACAGACCCGCCATATCCCAATTGGTCGAGTTTTACTCCGTCGATCCGGGAATACTATGACAATGCAGTCCGCAATGATGATATTGGCATGAATGATCGTGAACTCGCCCGATTTTTCAAAGAAAACAGAGTCATTTTGGAAAAAAAACCGTATATCCAATTTCACAAAACAACCAAGGTGCTGGATGAAAGAGCCGACGATGAGAGCATCAGACTCGCAAGTGCTTTTTCGCCGATTTTGTATAAGGAAGTGTTCAAAAAAGATAACAATGCTTGGGAAGCACTCAAGGTCGTTCACGAAATGGGAAGATGCGAGGACTTGTCATTTGAAGAATTCATCAACGAATGGCACAGTCGATGTGATGATACGCGAAAAGGCGCTGTTTATAAGATCGCAAATATGATGGAAGTTGAGCTAAAATAAATAATAGGCGGTCACTCCGCGACCGCCGCAAGACCCCATGGAGTAACCGCATGAAACCGCATCCGGCACAATGGTGGTACTCGGAATCATCCGACGGTGAAGGTACGCTCGTTTGCGAACTTTGTCCGCGACAGTGTCACATCGCCGAAGGGAAAGCCGGTTACTGTTTCGGTCGGCAAAACCTCAATAGGCAACTTGTTTCCGCAGTGTATGGTCGCTCGATGGGTTTTTGCATTGACCCGATTGAGAAAAAACCGCTTTACCATTTCCTGCCCGGTTCGCCGACGCTTTCCTTTGGGACAATTGGTTGCAATCTCGGTTGCCGCCATTGCCAGAACTGGCAAACGAGCCGATGCCACTCACTCAACGCACTTGTCGAACAAGCGACGCCGGAGATGATTGCAGAGACCGCGATGCAACTTGCTTGTCCGAGCGTTTCGCTGACTTACAACGAGCCGATCGTCTGGGCCGAATTCGCGGTCGATACGGCGCGGGCATGTCGGAAATTGGGCATCAAAACGGTTGCCGTCACGAACGGTTATATCAGGACGGAACCGGCAAAATGGTTTTTTGAATATATCGACGCGGCAAACATTGACCTGAAATCGTTTCGTGTCCCATTTTATCGAAACATTGCCGACGGGGCATTGCAATCGGTACTCGACACGCTGATTTACCTCGCAAAGGAAACAGGCGTTTGGCTCGAAGTTACGAACCTGATCATCCCTGGTGAAAACGACTCGCCCGATGAACTGAAAGACCTGTGCAACTGGATCGCCACCGAATTGGGCGGTCACATCCCGTTGCATTTTTCGGCATTTCATCCGGCATACCAACTGCTGCATCGTCCGCCAACCGATGCCGGAACCTTGCTCCGTGCTTATGCCATTGCCCGATCTTGTGGATTACGGCATGTTTATCTCGGCAACTTGGCATCGGCAGGACATCAGACCACGTATTGTGGACACTGCGGCGTTTCGCTACTCGAACGCAACGCCTACGGTGCGATGGTGACCGACAACATTTTACTCTCGTCACAAGAAGACGGTAACGCAACATGCCATAAGTGTGGCAAACGGCTTGCCGGTTTTTTCGCGTCCACCATCGGCACTTGGGGAAACCGCCGACAGAATGTCGTTGTCGGCAGGCAAAGGTAGTACGCAAGAAACCAAGAATTAATGTATCCGTTCACAAATAACTGTTCGTTAAACGCCCGAAGCTACCTTAGCCTTGGTTTTTAGACATGGATTATTCGGCGGTGGCCAGAGTCGGCGGTGAGGTATCGAGCCGGCAATCAGTGGCGAGTGACCAGTGGCTAGTGACCAGTGGCTAGTGACGAGAGAGCAGGGACTGGTCAGATGCCGTCGAAACGTTGACGGTTTTTCCGATAAATCCGACGCTTTTTCTGAAAACCATGACAAACTTTCTCAGAAATTTGCGACTTTTTCAGGTGATTTCAGCAAAACTTGTGACAAAATCGTCAAACGATGTGGTGAAATCACCACACGCGATCGTGATTTCATCAGTCGATGTGGTGAATTCACCTCACGCGATGCAGTCAACAGGGCCGGCCAATACTGATCAACAGATGAAACAGATGTAGCAGATGATTTTAAAAATATCTGTTACATCTGTTGATCATTTGCATTGATGGTTTTTCTTGTGAAATCTACGGAGTTGATGTTCTTCGTGGTAAAACAGGACAGTGAACGGTTACGATCATTTGAAGTCATTATTGTTGTACTGTTCCTCATGCGGATTCGAGTTGCTTGATACGCTCCTGTTGAGCGTCGATGGTCTGCTGTTGAGAGCGAACAACGGCTTCGAGTTGCTCGATTTTACGGAAAAGATCGTCAAGTTGGTGCTGATATTCCGGCCTCATGAACGACAAGAATAACAGTTTTCCTAAAATAAAAAAAGATCAGTTTGCGTACATTTTTTCGTGAACGGTTACAAATTTTCTAATAACTTTTGTGATTTTTCTCAAGATTTCCAATTTTGTTGTGTCGCAATAGGATTATGATTCGTTATATAATCCTGAGTAATGATCATTCACTTGGAAAATCTTGTTCAACTATTAAAAAAATTGGAGGAACGAAAAATGACACCCAAAGTTATTACAAAAATCAATCTATTAATGGTGACAGTCTTATCAATTCTGTGTCTCTGTTGCGTTTTGGTCGTGGCGCAAGAGAACGCGGCTGTTTCCCAGCAATATGACAGCACCCCTGATGTCACTCCGTCCGACGTGAGTGATGCCGCGTGGGTTTATGACATCGGCAGTTTTACTCTGCCCGATGGAACGACGACTCGTAAAAAAGAGTATTACGCAAAAATATTCAAAGCGGAAAATAAACCCTGGATTATTTTCCATGAGCCGATTCTCTTGTTTGATCCGGTTCAACCGGGTAAGGAAATCCAAGGATATCCGAATACCGTACAATCCGCTGAGATGAATGATGACGGATCGGCAACTTTGACTTTTCACATTCGGATGAGCACGCCTCACATCAGAACACAGATCATGGAAACGTTCAAGCGTGAAGCATCGTCCATCATTGAAGGATGGAAATTGAAAAACGACGGTATAAGCAATGAGATTGTGCCGAAGCTGTGGCCTGTCAAAGCGGCTTTCATCATTTGCCGTCTTCCCAACAACACGGTGTTGTCCCATTTTCCGATTATGAATCTGCAAAACAGCACGGAAGGCGTTGCAACACTTGTGCTAAACTTTTCACCGGACGAGTTGGCCATGTTCAAAGAAGCGGCTGCGAAAGATGAAGTCGAGTTTTTGGGGATTTACAGCTTCACCGGACGTTTTATCGAGACAAGCACGGTTTCCCTTGTCGGGAGTTTGGATATTAATTCCGAGCTCGTCAACGATCTGAACTCCAACCTGACTTCCGATCAAATTCAGGGCAAGGAGTATGTTTTTCAGGAATACGCCAACTCAGCAAGTAATAGCATCAGCCAAAAAATCAACGTCGATATTTATGCGCGAAATCCTGGTGTGGTGGATTCATTGCTGGCCAGAGTCAAGACGAATGAAATTATGTCAAAGGTTTTTGACCTTCACACAAAGGCATTGAGTGATTTGACTCCGGCGGAGGAAGCGACTTTGGAGTTGTACCTGACACCGCAAATCCAAGCATGGGCTAACCAGAAAAGTACCAACGAAAGTGAAACAAGCCAGACAGATACAACGGATTCGTCGTCGGTCACAAAATCCGTGGTTGACACACGGGAAAAAATCAAAACCGAGTCCATTGGTGCAAATGTTGGGGCATCGGTTGGCCCCTTTTCAGCGGGGGGGAGTTATAACCTAACAAAAACCGACAAAGAGTCCAATCAAAAGTCGGATGTCGAGCAAACAGTTCAATCCCTGAATACCTCATTGGGAAAATCTATTGGCGTAACGTTTGGTCAATCTGCGAATGGAACAGGGATTATCCCGAAAGAAATCCGCCTTTTTAAGCGAAACTCTGCGGTGACCAAACTTGAGTTCAAGGAATTCGACACGATCACCGTTGGCAGAGATGCGAAAACCGCCACGTTGAGTATTTCGCCGGTTCCTCTCAGTTTGACCGTGGATCGAGTGGATACGCAAACGAGTGCCAAGGCGTACTTGCCGGGAGTTGTGACCACCACACCGGGCATGATGTTTCCCTGGGTTGGAACCGACGAAGCCGTGCCGTGGGGTTGGGTGATTCCGGACGATCGCGAATCGACCAATGGCCTGCCCAATGTTTTTCCGGTAGCAAACTGGGTGCCGAAAGATTGGCGAGGAAAACGTATTCCCGATTTGACCGGGTATTTCATGGCCACAACGAAAGACTTGGAAGAGGTATTGAGCATTCACAATGCTGCGGATTATGACCATACTCACAATGCGGCGGTGCCGGAACATAAAATTGCTGTCAAACCGGTCGAAAAGGTTGAAGGAAGTGTCGTCGTTGGGGCAGAGCGTGTTACCAGTGAAAACATAGCCCGAATTCTTGAAGCAAGTATTGGGAAGGGATTACGGGAGGATGCGGCAAACTATTTAAAAAACAAGATGAGTTTCCGCAGTGCAGTCTTAAATACTTTCTGTGGGTGGAATGGTGAGGAATATTGGGCAAATCCACTTTATTGGAATAATTACTACAATAAGCCGTTTGCTATGAAAGAATACTCCTGGTACCGGAGTGAATATGCGTCAAAGAACAACTACCCAGAGATTCCTACTCGTAAATCTGTTATAAAAAATAATGAAGGCCGCCTTGTAGAAACGGTGGAAAAAATACTCCAACTATCCACCCGCAATGGGTTGAAATCTGATGGACATACGACCACGGGTCCCTATACTTACGCCGAGGTCATCAATGATCCGGTCAAGATACTAGAGGTGATGTCCTATCACTGGATGCTCCAGGAGCCCTGGGCCGCACATAATTATTTTCCCAAGAATACGAATGTCCTTCCTGCCACAACGAAGATCACCGTTCCTGCAATCGACATTAAGGCAAAAGACGCACCGTTTGAGCTTAACCCGGATGCACCGGAGAACATGCCGTCGCATTTCAAAGCACGGCTTATCCTGCGGATTTTGTAACCCCTGCACAGCGGAGCGTAAGATTGTAAAATGTTGCACAGTGTTTTACGCTCCGCTTCGCCTTGACATTATCCATTCCTTTTCATTCAGGAGGATCAAATGAGATCAAACTTATTGTTACTTGTGATTTTTATCGTATGTTGTTCGGGATTGTCCTTTGCGCAATTGCCTACGGAACAACAACGCCAACAGGCGGTCAATGATGCAAACCAAGCCGCATCGCAAGCGGAAGCCGTCGCAAGCGAAGGCCGGCAACGATTGCTTGAAACCGCAGCGAGAAATAGAGCAAGAAACGCTCAACTCAGCCAAGCGGGTTTTGATGCGCTTGATCGCGCTATCGAAAGCGCAAATCAGTCCCTTCAAGAAACCACGCAAATCCATGACGCAAATCGTAACGCATTTATAAGCGGGTTTGATCGCTTCATGGAACCGATTCATGCCCAAAGAACACCGTGGTGGCCGTCGTTTTCTTCCGAACCGCAGGAAACTCAGCCTTCATCGGAACAACCGACGGCTGACCAACCGGCAAATACCAATGGTTCGCCGATCAACTTCACGGATAAACTCCCGCCAATGAACCTCGGTTTGCGTGAACCGATAGCATTTTCCGACCAAATCAACCCGGAGGACTTTTTCGCGCCGGCAAGTGGAGCGACACCACTGCCGCAAGCATCTGCGTCTGTTGGGGAGGATTCATCGGTGCCGATGTGGAAGCAACAAATGGCTGATCCGCGGAACATGTCGTTTTATAACGTGCCGCTCGTTAAGTTTGACGATTTGCCAAAACCAGTACAAGATTTCATTGCCCCGCCGGGTTGCGATCCTTTTGTACGCTGGGGCGGGGCTGCGGAATTCGGGATTGGAGCCGCCGCCGTTGTTGGGAGTGGTACTGCGGCCACTCTTACGGCACCATCCGTCATCGTCTCTGGGGTTTTTGGGCTTGGCGTATTCAAAGGTGCAGACCATGTCGTGACCGGCTACCGTCAGTTTTTGACGTGTGAGCGACAAGATACGGGAACTTATACTGCCGCCAAAACTCTGACAGGCAGTGATACGGTTGCATCTGTCGTTGATGCAGGAACGGATTTGGCACCTGTGATCTATGCAGGGGGACAAGCGGTTGGACAATTTGCCAGGAATGCACTACGCCAACCCAAAAACTCCCTTTCAGAGTTAATGTCGCCAAATGAAGCGACAAGATATCAGGATTACTGGAAGAACTTAACAAAAAATGCACCGGAAATCGCAAATCCTTATGAGATTATACCAAAATATGATATAAACGGTAACTTAAAATCAGTTACAACCTACGACGTATGGGGCTTTAGAGCGTATCAATATGAAACTCCATTTTCACTACAACATGGTGAAGGTTATCACATTTATGATCAAAGACTACCACTAGGAGCGGGTGGTAAAGGACCACGTTCTGAACATCATCCGTATGATTATTTCGATGTGATTCCTTAAAGAGTCCAAATTGTTGAATTTTTTCTTTCCAGCGAGGAAGTATGGAGTCTTTCCATGTCGCGGGGAGCGTAAACGGGGCTACGTGTCCCCACGCTCCCCATTTCTGATTTATGAAACGATCCGCAACCTCTCCAAAAAATCCTTCGCGTTCACGCTGTTGCGCTTGTGACGCTGGTGGTGAAAAACTGCGAAATCCGTACCAGCATTGTTGTTTTTTGTACCACCAGCGCAACAATTCTGTCAAAAAGACGATCGCGCCGGATTGAGCATCAAGCAAATTGAGTCGAACATCAGGCAAATTTTATCGAACGTCAAGCAAAATTTGTCGAGCATCAAGCAAAATTTATCGAGCATCAAGCAAATTGAGTCGAACATCAGGCAAATTTTATCGAGCGTCAAGCAAAATTTGTCGAGCATCAGGCAAATTGAGTCGAACATCAGGCAAATTGAGTCGAACATCAGGCAAATTTTGTCGGGCATCAGGCAAAATATCGCGGACGTTTTCGTGATTTCATGGCAAATAATCGGTACATTCTGTAAAAGTTGACCGCGATTTTATTAATTCTGCACAAATGTTCAGATAAATCTAGCTCGTAAACAGGGAAAGTACGATAGAATTTGAAAGTTAGGTAAAAAATGAGTGGCTAGTATGAAGCGAGTCGAAAATGCAATCCGTTAGCGAGTCGAAAGATCAATCCGCTAGGATTGCATCTTTCGGTAGAAAACGAGTCCTATTTATTATCACCTGCATCCTGTAAGGATGCATCTTTCGGTTCAACCGGGGGACGCATTCCCAGAGTGTTGAGTACAAAGTGCAAAGATAAGCGCAGAGTTAAAATCACTCTGCGCTTTTATCTTTGCGCTCTGCGATTATTCTGATCTGCGTGAATCTGTAAAATCAGTGTTATCTGTGTGCTTAAACATCGGGAACCATTCGGATTTCCGCGTTGGAAACCGGCTCCCAATGGACAAAAAACAGATGTTGTGGTATGCTTGTCACGTCGTAAAATGTGACTTGCAGATGCACCGTTCCGAAACGGCAACAGTTTTTTCAACCACATAATTCCCAACCGGCACAGACTCAAATGCCCAAAAAGACGACTCGACAAACACGTGGTAAATCCCCAAAGAAAAGTTCTGCGCAATGGACGGCGACAAGTCGTCTGCTCCGCAATCTCGAACCGGAGGAAATGTTAGACCTGTTTCGGCAGCTTTATCTTTTTTCGACGGATAATGCGGAATTGATCGACTCGCAATTCAAGTCGTCTCACGGCGATAAACTGTTGGAGGAATACCGCGAAAAAATCATTCACGAATTCTTTCCCAACAACGGTCGGTATGACAGTTTTCCTCAAATGGGCAAGATGAAACAATGGATACGCGATTACCGAAAAGGAACCGGGGATTTGGCCGGTACGACGGAACTGATGGTGACGTTTCAGGAGCAAGGAGCAGATTTCACGATGGATTACGGTGATATTAATGAACGCTTCTATGATTCGCTTCTTTCCGGTTGGAATGACTTGATGAAAATGTTGACCAAAGACGCACCGGAATTGTTTTCCGCATTTCGGAAACGGCTGTTGGATATCGTAAAACCGGTTTATGGTCAAATCGGTTGGGGATATAGCGATGGTGTTTACGAAGCGGTCGCTGATATCTACGCTTTTCACGGACTCGGTATTGAACGTTCCGGTGATAGGAAAACCGGATATCAGTTCCATGTGATCGAGAAAAATAAGAGTGAAAGCGAATGATTCCTCGCACGAGGTTTGAGACCACGTAATTTTCACGGAGGGAGATATGAAACGTAAAACGCCGTTTGCCCATCATGCTCTTGAGCGGGTA
>Ga0082212_10005379_pt1 | contig 17458 bp, 16 predicted proteins | sample TergutNt197P3_FD_71548 | JGI IMG/M metagenome (GOLD analysis project Ga0082212, IMG submission 71548) | Neocapritermes taracua P3 segment gut microbial communities from Petit-Saut dam, French Guiana - Nt197 P3 | ecosystem: Host-associated > Arthropoda: Insects > Digestive system > Gut ... | reverse complement strand
CAATACAAATCAAACAGGAGGCACATAAAGCGGGGATAGTTTTGTTTTAACGAATGAAAAGAGCGGGCACACCAGCAATGGAGGGTACTATCCGGGCGATCCGACGTTACCTCCGGAGCAACGGATGGGCTGCCGATGCTTCTTAACTGGGCGTGTTGATGGCTTAGAAAACGTAAGTGCTGCGGGAAAAACAGAGGCGGCCTTAGAGTATATTATTCGTAGGCAACAAAGATTTCTTGTCTGACAAGAAACACAGATTATCTATACAGAGAGAAATTCTTTTCGTCTTTAGCAGCAGCGCTTGTGGTAATGTGGGTAACTCCGTCTCACGCAAGGAGTTATCCAAGGATGTGGTAAACACGAAAGTGTTTTCCATAGCCGTCATTTCCATAAGCTGCCCAGCGACGGCGGCGTCAATCCGGCGCCCCGCCCCTGACAAGGTTTTGCAATTCAGCGACTCTCCGCGCCCACCCGCCCAGCGGGGCGCCTTCATTCCCGCCATCCGGCGGGGAAAATAAGGGAAGAGACCAGAAGCCTCTTCCCAAACACACCAATCTCGAATAAGATGTAGTTGACAGACAACATCGAAAGAGGTGGCGTGTTTATGAAAAACATAACAGAAGGGCAACTGAATTTCAAGGCTTTTGAGCAGGAAATATTCGAAATAATGTGCGGGGTTGCACGCGATCTGATGCGGGAGTACCTCGAATGGCGCGACCTTAGCATTATGGGGTTGCGAGATACCAAGGAGTACCGCTATGTCGAGAGGCGAGCGACGACGGTAAAGACGCTTATGGGCGAGGTTGCTTTCAGCCGTGTCTATTACAAGAAGCTGGCTGGAGGCTACACGTTCTTGCTGGATGAAGCGATGGGGATATATTGCGGCTGCGGTCTCGCCAGTGAGAACCTCACGGAGCAAATCGTCATCGAGTGTACGGACAAGTCATTCCGTAAGGCCGCCGACGATATCAACAGCTTCACGGGGCAGAGTATCAGCGCGATGGGCGCATGGGGCGTATTCCAGAAGTACGGTAATACGATTGAACAACAGGTTGCGCGGCTGAAAGAGCTTGACGACAACGGCTCAACCGGGCACCTGGGCAACGTGTCGACACGGGTCCTGTTTGACGAATATGACGACGTCTGGATTTCCCGGCAGAAAGAGAAACGGAGCAAGCGCGGCGACGACGCCAAGGGCGAGGCTGATGAACCAGATAAAAAGCCGGAAAAGAAGCTGGGCAAGAAGCCGGTGCATGTGGGCATAGCGTATACGGGGTGGGAACAGGCCAAAGACGGCAGCTACAGCACACTGGACAAAATCGCATACGCTTCCTTTGGCGATGTATCCGGGTTCACAGCGACCTTTGAGGCGCTATTACGACAGTGCTTCGATATGGACAGCATTGAGCGCCGGGTCACGAATGGGGACGGCGAGGCATGGATCAGGACCGCTGCGGAGGATAACGACTCTGTTTTGCAGCTGGATGCGTACCACAGGGGCATAGCAATCATAAAGGGTGTCAGCGATAAAATCGACAGAGGACTGCTGAATAGCGCGATCAAAGAAAAGGATGTTGAAAAAGCGTTAAGCCTTATCTGCGAGATGGCGTTGGAAGCGCAAGACGAACCGACGCGGGAGAAGCTCGAAAAGCTGTACGGTTACTTCCACAACAACAAGGACATACTACTGACATGGCAGGAGCGTGGCATAGACCTCCCCGCCCCACCGGAGGATGTAGAGTACCGCGGAATGGGCGTCCAGGAATCAAACAATTACAGCCTGATAACGCACCGCATGAAGCACCGTAGGGGTAGTTGGTCGGAACGGGGCGGCGACCACATGGCAAAGACCCTCTGTTTCCGAAGCACTGTTGGGCTTGACGCGATTCTTGGGGCTCTGCCTGAACCTCCACCGGTCGAAGCAAGGCCGGAGCCGCTGTCGGCGGCTAAAGCACCCCAATATGACGGTAAGGGTTACGACGCTGGCTGGCTATATGCGGAAATGCCGTTTGAAAATACGTTCAGAACGAACGGGCGGGAAGCGATCAGGAATATGCTGAGGCTGAGGCCGCTATCCCAGCTACCTTTTTTGCAAGGGAGCTGAGTGTTATGGCTGCTGTTATGAATCAAAGCAACGCCCTCGCTCGAGCGAAACTTTCGCAGGTGAAAGTTTCCGTTGACCCCCAGATCGCGACTGATTTCAAAGCGGTATGCGCTGCCGCAAACGTATCAATGGCTGCCGAGCTGACCCGCTTCATGGTCGATTACTCCAAAGGCACAGTGAAGCGCAAAGTTGCCCCGGACTACACGACAAGGCGCAAACGCCGGTCTGTCATTAGGCGCATCATAATGGAACTGGAACAACTCAGGGCGGCGGAAGAGCGTTTGCTTGACAATGCCCCTTACAACCTGCAAGACGCTCCAATCTACGAAACCGCCGATGAGTATATTGCGATTTTTGACGATGTCATTGGTCTGCTGGAGGGGGTGATGGTACCATAAATGTCAACCCGGATCTCAACATTTTATGCTCGTTGATTCTTGGGTTAGAAACATCAAATTAATATCTTTTCGAGATTTGGTATATCGTGCCTACTTTTACTTGACAGACAGACCATAAAATTTAGTATTGCAGTACAACGCCGTTTATGTTATCCTTTACGTAGATGGAGTTAACAACTCCGCAAAATGTTGATTGGGTATAGAATCCCACAAAATGAAACGAGGACGCGGTCAAACCGTGTCCTCGTGCATTTCCGGTGTTCTGCACTCTTACGCTGGAGCAGGAGAAGTGTTTTTGGTATACGCATAAACGAAAAAAGCAGGGGCGCGGCAGGGTCCCGTGTTCGGATGTCTGCTCGCGCCCCCTGTTCCGGGTGCGTTTTTTGATGTAACGTATCAAAGTCGTATGAAAATATCAGCCAATCTTACATTTTTCCTTGACTTATTTAAGCTAAAACGTTATAATTCAGACACAAGGCGATGACTTAGGTCGTTTGCTGGGACTGGTCGTAAGATTTGGGTCCTACCACGGCGGGGAGATACCCCGCCATTTTCTACGAGGGATTTTCTACGAGGGGAAGTACTGGAAGTGAGTGTTCTTAGCGTGTTTGTCGATGAGTCAGGTGTATATGGTTCATACGAAAAACATTCACCTTACTATATCGTGACATTAGTATTACATGACCAAGCAATCAGTATTTCAGACAGCATAACTACATTCTCTGGTAAAATGGCCGAGTTAGGATTATCTGAGGCTGTTATCCATTCAGGACGGTTGATCCGCAGAGAGTTCGAGTACCGTGATATGCTTTTACTGGAAAGAAAACGTATATTCAATGTTATATATAACTTTTCCCGTACTGTAAATATAAAGTTCCATACTTTCATGGTGGAAAAGAAGCAAGTTGCTGATGATGTTGACTTAACATTTAGGTTAACTAAACAGCTATCGTTATTTCTCCGAAAACATCTGGAAGCATTAGTTGAGTACGATCGCGTCGTTGTTTATTATGATTACGGGCAGAATGAACTCACGAAGCTTTTAATATCGTCATTCAATACGGCATTAACTAATGTTGAAGTCAGGAAAACAAAACATTCTGACTATAGATTATTTCAAGCTGCTGATATGTTCTGCACTCTTGAGTTATTGTCGGTGAAAGCAGAACGCAAGCAACTCACTAAATCAGAACTGGCTTTTTTTAAGTCGGAAAAGGATCTTTATAAATCCTATCTTCGGGCGGTGAAAGTAAAGAGGTTTTGACAAAACACGATGAAGCACACTTGATATGAATATAAGCTTGTTTTTAAGTTGAGCCGGGGAATATCCCCGGTTCGCTTTCTAATTTACACCGAAAATAAAAAAGCAGGGGCGCGGCGGGAATAGTCATCATGCATAAGGGCTAACTGCAGCCAGGGAGCGGAGTTGCTTCAGGTTTGCCGTTGCACAGAGAACTGTTCCCATTAAGGCTGTCAAAAAGCGGTAAATGTCAACATACCGGTGTTACGGTTTCGTCCTTTCTTTATTGTATTCAGCGAATCCTCTTTACCAGTTTTACTATCTCATACCACAAAACCGAAAGCGCGCCTAACCCAAGGACGGTAAAAAAGTTCGCGTTCTTCCTGTCGGACAATGCTGTAAACGCTCTTGCGGATTTGCTCGGCTTCTACCTCCTCAAACGCAAAACACTCATCAGGCACTAATGCTTTGGGAATCGGAGTAGTTTATGACTACTCCTTTTCTCGTATTCAGTAATACTTCCGGCTGCGGTAGCGGCAAAATATAAGCAGCTAACTTATTGCCGCTAACTTATTTGACATTTTTACGCCCATTATATATAATAGGCAACACTAGTTTTTTTGGAGGAGTATTGATTTGAAAAAGACATTATTTATCAGGATTTTCTGGCTTATAGCAGCGTTCGCTATCATAGTCGCGCCGGTCACGGCTCTCGCGTCGCAGCCGCCCGAAGGCGCGGAGATCTCGGATATTTACAGCTCGTGGGCGGGGTTTGATATCTTTATGGCTGAAACTGTATACGGCCTTGGGAATGAAGGCACGTATTCCAACTTCAGGGGCGGCCTGACGACTGAGAAATTCGCGCCCGTATATAAAAGCCTGGCTGACGCGCTGGGCTCTTCCGCCGAGCCGGATCTGACGCCCGGCGCGATTCTGACGCGCGGGCAGACCGTCGCCGCGCTCTATGGGTTGCTGGCCTCCGAGCCTGCCGAAAACGAAGAAGCCGCCGAATACTTTGTTGCCGAGGGGCTAATGCAGGGCAGGGCGCCGGGGGACTATCAACTGGACGCGGTATGCACGGTGCAGGAAATGATCGTTCTGGCGGTAAGGGTCTATGAATATGCAGTCCGCCTGGCCGGAGGAGACAGCAAAGGTTTCTTCTGGGAGGTAAAGGGCGCCAACAATACGGTCTATATCCTCGGCTCGATCCATTTAGGAGATAACGCCATATACCCGTTCAGCGAAAAGGTCATGTCCGCGTTCGACAGTTCGGCAAACCTTGTCGTGGAAGTAGATATCGCAGGTTTGAGCGATGAAGAGATGGAGTATATAGTGGCGCTGCAACTGGTGGATTTCGAAAATGGCGAGACTATTGCCGATTACCTCTCGGAAGAGACGTTCGAACTCTACAAAACTCTTGTCGAAGCGCTGGGGCTTCCTGAAGATATGTATTATCTTAAGCCATGGGCGGCTACGCTGGGGCTGACGACCATGCTCATGGCGACGGGCGACGTAGAAGAAAGCGCGGCGATAGGGGTAGATATGCTCCTTCTTACAAAAGCCTACAGTATGAATAAGAACATCCTTGAGCTCGAAACCTCCGTATTTCAAATTGAAATGCTTGCTTCGTTCTCACGGGAGTTGCAGGAATTGCAGCTTCTGGGCGTATTGTTATCCGTCCTTGGAGAACCTGATGAGGCTGCGGAGGCCGACGACCTTGACAGCGCGGCGCTTCAGGAGACAATGGAGTTCTTGCTTGCTGCCATCAAAGCCGGAGACGATGAGACCTTTGGCGAAATAATGGCGATCACCAGGGCCGCAGAAGACGATGATCCGTTATCTCTCGAGTATTCCAACGCGATGTGGGCGCATAGAGATATCGGTATGGCCCAAGGGATCGCGGCATTTTTGGATTCCGAAACAAACGACGGCGACTACTTTGTCGTGGTCGGCGCCGGACATTTGTTTGGCGAAGGGTGCGTCATCTTCCTTTTATCGGAAATGGGATATGACGTCGTCAGGGTGAAGTAAGGAGCGGCAACAGGAGGCCCGGAGGCGCAAAATGAAAGTCCGTACTCAAATAATAAGCTTGTTTGGCCTCATGATTTTTGTGGTCTCTTGTATCCTTGCGGTTTTTATGATCTTCAGCACGAGTGAGATAAGGAATCGGGGCGCCACCATGTTCGAGGAACTGGGCGCCCATGCTGAAAACAGCGTCAGGCAGGAGCTGCAGGATCTTGCCGACAATATAGGCAACTATGTACTCGTGCTGGAAGCGGAGATCGACAGGAGCATGCTCAACGCGGCGAGGGTCCTTTACGAGTATGACCGGCTATCGGATGGCGCGACGACCCTGGACGACTTATTGCGTATAAAACAGGAAACCGGCATGTCGGACCTGTATCTCGGGGATAATGACGGCGTTTTTACCGTGTCTACCGAACCGGAGGCCATAGGCATTTCACTTTTTGACATCTGGGAAGGCTACCGGATGCTGGTCACAGGGGAGTCTGATTACCTCCCGTCAGACCTTAAGGTCAAGGTTGAAACAGGGGAAATCTTTAAATTCACAGCGATACCGCGCGCGGACGGTCGCGGCGTTCTGGAGTCGGCGCTCGACGCCGGCGCCATCGAGGACTATCTGCAGCGGTTCATAAATAATAACAGAAGCATACGGTCCATGAACCTCTTTGACATCGACCTTATGACGCTCACGAGCAACTATGCCGCCGACGTCCGGCCTTTCTATACGAAGGGCGTCAATGTGCCCCGTGGGACTTCGGAAATAGACGAGTTTTTCGACGGCTATTCCGATATCAAAATCACCATGGACAGGCAGAACGCCCAAATCTATTACCCTGTGACGGACGGGAGCAGGGTTCGTTATGTGCTTTTCATCGACATTGGCACCGCGAGTTATTTCGCGACTCAGGACCTGGTTGAAGAGTCCATTACCGAACTGGTCAGGGAAAGCTCTTACTTCAGCGCCCTTTCACTGGGCATCGTCCTCGCGACCCTGTTGGTTTTCACGATCGTCATTTCAATAATTATAAATAAGCTGATAAGAAGGATGGAAGAAGCGATAGACGCCGCCAGGACAGCCAACCAGTCAAAGTCTGTTTTCCTGTCAAATATGAGCCACGAGATCCGTACGCCCATGAACGCGATCATCGGAATGACTTCGATTGGCATAGCGGCGGACGACAGCGACAGGATGAAGGATTGCTTCCATAAGATCAACAACGCTTCAAAACACCTGCTGGGGATAATCAATAATATTCTGGACATGTCAAAAATAGAGTCCGGCAAGTTCGACCTTTCCGAATCCGAATTCGATTTCCTCAAGATGATCGACCAGGTCGTGAACGTCAACAAATTCCGGATCGAGGAAAAAAACCAGAGTTTTTCGATGAGCGTCGACAAGAGGATACCCACATTTTTGTTCGGGGACGACCAGCGTCTTTCCCAGGTCATAACAAACCTCATCAACAACGCGGCTAAGTTTACGCCCGAAGGCGGGTCTGTAAAACTCGACGCCCAGTTCATCAGCGAGGAAAACGGCGTTTGCACCATAAAAATAGCCGTCAGCGATTCCGGCATAGGTATAAGCCCGGAACAGCAGACAAAGCTGTTCACGTCATTCCAGCAGGCCGAGAGCAGCACGTCCCGTAAATTCGGCGGAACCGGGCTTGGCCTCGCGATATCAAAGAGCATAGTGGAGATGATGAGCGGAAAGATCTGGATAGAATCCGAACTTGGCAAAGGCGCGACCGTCGCTTTTACGATACAGGTCAAGCGGAGCGCCGGGGGGCTGAGAGAGGAAAAGGCTCCGGACGAAACTATCGATCAGTTCAAAGGCCACTGCATTTTGCTTGCCGAAGATATAGAAATAAACAGGGAGATCGTCATTTCCCTGCTTGAACCGACACTGCTGACAGTCGACTGCGCGGAAAACGGCAGGGAAGCGCTGGAAATGTTTACGGCGGCTCCGGATAAGTATGAACTGATATTCATGGATATGCAAATGCCCGAGATGGACGGGCTGGAGGCGACCCGGAGGATCCGCGCGCTCGACGTTCCGAGCGCGAAGATCGTTCCGATAATAGCAATGACCGCGAACGCGTTCAGGGAGGATATATTAAAATGCCTTGAAGCCGGCATGAACGGGCATCTGGGAAAACCGCTGGATTTTGAAGCAGTTTTAAGCAAGCTGCGGACCTATCTGGTGACAGGGGTGGCGGGCGGCCTGGTGTGGGATAAAAAGTACGAACTGGGAAACAATCAGGTCGACAGCCAGCATAAAAGCCTGTGCGACGTAGTCAACAACCTTATCCGGCAGTGCGAGCAGGGGAATACTACGGAGGCGGTGCAGGAAACCCTGACATTCCTGGCTGATTACACCACCTACCATTTCAATAGTGAGGAAGCCCTGCAAATCAAAATCGGCTATCCGGGGTATAAGGAACATAAAAAGGTACATGAAGCGTTTAAAGCGACTGTCGTAAAACTTATAGAGAATGTCAGGCAGTACGGCACGTCGGAAAATCTAGCGAATGATATCCGCGAGGTAGTGTTGAAGTGGCTGATTAATCACATACAAAACGAGGATATGAAAATAATCAGCTATATGCACCGGCAGGAGGAAGATCTCTGATATGAGCGGTGAATACGGGAACGATTTCATAACGATAACGGATGACGACGGTAATGAATACGAGCTTGAACATCTTGACACCGCTGAAATAAACGGCGGGCTGTACATGGCTTTTTTACCAGCTGATATGGACGAGGACGACGAGGAATTCGGCATGGTTGTCCTTAAAGTCGTCGTTGAGAATAATGAGGAGATTCTTATAACGGTCGATGATGAGGATGAACTGGAAGCGGCGTACGAGGTTTTTGTTGAACGTTTGATAAACGACGACGAGGAAGAAACCGGTAAAGTGTAAGCGTTCGGCCCACCGGGCGCATCGGACCCGCACTAACGCGCGATTACCCTGCTTTGTTCGTGATAGGCCTTTTTAAACCCACATTTATAATAAGGGACGCTGATTCTCTTCCGGTGAATTGCAGGCCTCCCGGGCCGCGCGCGACGCGGTTTGGATGTTGGAAGCAGCGAAACCGGGAGGAGGCGACCCACCTGCCAAATGGTGCAGGTTATAAATGGGCCTACACGGCACGGCGGGGGATTTGACAATTAGCAATTGACAATTGACAATTGACAATTGAGGATCTCCAAAAACCTCCGGTTTTGTCATCCTGAGCTTGCGAAGGATCTCAATGCATTGCAGTACAGGCGCTTGGAGATTCTTCGCCGCCCTTTACATCAAAGGGCGTGATCAGTAATGACACTTCGTGTGGTTAATAGAGACACTCAATTGATATTTCTCTTGCTTGTACGGTTACTATAAAGTATAATGCAGAGCGTTATGTGGCGCCGGGGCAATGACCGGAAACCGGTGCGGACAGATAGAATAGAAATGAAAAGGGACTGACAGTTTATGAGCGGATCATTCGACAAGAAATCAAGCGGCGCGGACCGCAGGCAGGCCAGATACCAAAAAGAGCAGAAAGAAAAAAGAAAGACGAGGATCATCGCGGTTTCGGTTACTGTGGTCCTTGCGTTGCTTTTTTTAGGGGCTGCTTTTCTGAACTCAAAATACATACGCCGTAATATGACGGCTGCGACGATCGGCGACGTCAATTTTACTGCGGTGGAGTTTGACTATTTTTTCAAGATATTCCATCAGGAATATGAGAATTGGGTGAACGAGCAATTCGGCGAAATGGCCGGCATGAGCGGCATGCTCCCGCAGAGCGGCGTCTCGCTGTCGAAGCAAATCTATGATGAGGAAACAGGCGAAACCTGGGCGGACTATATTACTGAATACGCAGTCTCGCAGCTGTCGGTCATGGTCCAGTACTACAGCGCCGCGAAAGCTGCCGGGTACGTTCTGCCGGACGAAATGCGGGCGGAGTTGGACGATCAGATCGCTTATGTCAAGATGTATGCCGAGATTTACGGGTTCCCTTCATTTGACTATTTCCTCCAGCAAAACTACGGGATCAACATGAATGAAAAATGCTACCGCAAGATAAGCGAGTTCATCTTCACAGCCAACGCGTTCAGCGAGAATGTACGTGATTTGCCAGAATACAGCCAGGCGGCGCTGGAGAGCCACTATAATGAGAACAGGGATATGCTCGATATTTTCACGTTCAGGTATATACTGGTCGGCTCTGAAACTGTTCTGAAGGATGATTTTGATACCGACGAAGAGTTTGACGCCGCAAAGGAAGTTGCTCTGGAAGAAGCGAGGCAGCAGGCGGCACTGATTGCTGCCGGGATAGAAACAGAGGACGACTTTATCAACGCCGCCAGGGAGTATGATGAGGATAGTTTTGACGATCCGGACTCCACCTTAAGAAGCTACCCCGGTTCATGGCTTGGTAGCTATTATGGCCCGTGGATGCGGGAGAGCGAACGCGTATACGGCGACATGACCAACGAAGATATGACCAGCGGCACTTATATCGTGTTCTTTATCAGCCGTGACGACAACTCGTACAGGATGACGGAAATGAGACAGATACTCATACTCCGGGAGGACGTCCACGACGCGTACTACGGCGATGACGACCATGACCACGACCATGATCACGAAGACGACGCGGGATTCCTCGAAGCTTTGGAGTGGGCGGACGCGGAAGCGCGGGGGCGCGCGGATGTCGTCATGAACTTGTTCCGTGAGGGCGGGGCGACGGAAAGCAGGCTGCTCGAGCTCATGGCGGATTACTCGGACGATACGACGGAAGGCGGTTTTTACGATAATATCCATAAGGATCCGACGACGCAAGGGAAAATGGTACAGGAGATAGAGGACTGGCTTTTTGACGAGAGCAGGCAGTACGGCGATTACGAGATGATCGAAACCGAAGCATATGGGTATCATCTGGTGTTTTTCATGGGGCACGGCGACAGATACTGCGATGTACTGGCCGACAATGAAATGCGGACCAATGACTACAACGCGTGGCAGGAGGGGCTGGCCCCGGTCGAATTTTCCAAACGCTGGGCATTTTTCTTCACAGAACAGTAATTATTTATGCGAAAGGGATGGGCTTGTATATGAAATCGGTAGTAGTTCTGAAAATAGGCAGCTTGAGAGAAACGGACGAGTCGAAGAAAGGGATAATCGAGGTTCAGGATATCCCGGAACCTGCGGTCGGCGACGAGCATATCAAGATCAAAGTCGCGTATTGCGCTATATGCGGTTCGGACCCTCATATCATCCAGGAGAACCCGTTCGGACTTGAGACTCCGTTCGGGCTGGGGCATGAGATGTCGGGCGTCGTCGTTGAAGTGGGGAAAAACGCGGTTAAGAAAGGGTTGAAGCCCGGCGACAGGGTCGCGGGCAACTTCCTGCGCTTTTGCGGCACATGCTATTACTGCCAGAACGAGCAGCAGCAGTTTTGTGAAAACGCGGGGGAATCAAATCAGCCGTGCTACTCCGAGTATATAGCGTGGCATGAGTCGCAGGTATATAAGCTCCCCGACAACGTAAGCCTTAAAACGGGATGCCTGCTTGAACCTTTATCGGTAGCCGTAAGGGTCGCCGATAAGATCGAGCCGAAAATAGGTCAGCGCATCGCTATATGCGGCGGCGGGCCCATAGGGCTGTTCGTGCTGCAGTGCGTAAAAATGATGGGCGCAGTAAACCTTACACTCTTTGAGCCGATAGCGGAACGCCGTAAACTAGCCGAAAAATACGGCGCTGATTTTACCATAGACCCGCTGGCGCAGGACACAGTCAAAGCAGCGATGGAAATCACAGACGGTCGCGGTTACGACGTAGTGGTCGACTGTTCCGGGGCTGTCAGCGCGGCCGCCGCTTTGCCGTCGATCACGGCATATGGCGGTAAACTCCTGTATGTCGCGATGTACCCCAACGATTTTGAAATGCCGCTGAACCTCTATAAATACTGCTATGACAATGAGCTGACGATCACGGGGACGAAGATTTCCCCGTACACGTTCCCGCGCGCGGCGCAAATAATGCCGCGTATGCAACTGGATGATTTTACGGAGGCAGTGTTCGACATCGACGATATCGGGGAAGCTTTCCTGACGCAGCTCTCCGGTAAATATCCGAAAATCCTTGTAAGATGCAATAAGTTCGAGGGCGAGTAAAGAGTGAGAATTGAGGAGTGATGATTTGATGCGAAATTATAACGTCGATTTGAATATAGTAAAAGAGCTTGAAGAAAAAAGCGTTAAAATCCGCAAAGATCTGCTCGGTTTTATCCATCGTATCGGGATGGGGCATCTGGGCGGGGAGCTTTCGATCGTTGAAATGTGTGTGGCGCTCTATTACAAGTACATGAATTATGACGTCATGAAACCCGACTGGGAGGATCGCGACAGGCTTGTGTTGTCAAAAGGCCATTGCTCCGAGACTTTATACACGATATTCGCCGATCTGGGCGCATATACGATCGACTATATGGTCGAGCATTTCGAATCGCTGGAAACCGCGAAATTCGGGATGCACTCCAACCGCCACTATTGCCCGCAGATAGAAGTATCGGCAGGTTCTCTGGGGCACGGGCTTCCTATAGCCGTGGGGCTCGCGCTGGGCGCGCGCAAACAGAAAAAGAACTGGCGTACATTTGTGATAACCGGCGACGGCGAGCTTGACGAGGGGACTAACTGGGAAGCTATGATGGCTGCCGCGCATTATCAGCTCGGTAACCTTGTATGCATCTGTGATAAAAACGGCGTATCTATGACAGGCCCCACGCGCGAGGTCATGAACCTGGACCCGCTTGATGAGAAAGTCAAGGCGTTCGGGTGGGACGTTAAGGTAATAAACGGGAACAACATGTACGAGGTTTGCGATGCTTTGCAAAATCTACCGCCCGCAGAACCGGAATACAGGAGAAAACCGGTGTTTATAATTGCGAACACCATTAAGGGCAAGGGCGTCGACTTCATGGAAGGCGACTACAAGTGGCACGGCGGCGGTATCGCGGAGGAGCAGCTCCATCAGGCGCTTGCCTCTGTAGAAAACGGAAGGAGGGTGAGATAATGGCTGCGGAAACTACATTTAACTTCGACCAAATGCTCTCAAGCGCCCGCGAAGCCTATGGCGAGGAACTCTTCAATATGGCTGAAGAGGGTATCGACTTTGTTTTTACATATACCGATAATGTAGCGCCGTCGTCATCGGCAGGCAAGCTGCTGAAGAAATACCCGGACAGATGTTTCAACTTCGGCATAGCCGAGCCGAATCAGGTTGGGGCGTCGGCGGGGCTGGCGTTATCCGGGCTGACAGTTTTCGCTCAGGTATTCGGACCATTCCTGTCGCTGCGCGCCGCGGATCAGATACACACCGACATAGCGTATAACGACGTTAACGTACGTTTGATCGGTACGCATTCGGGACTCACAGCGGGCGGCGGGCCGACGCACAATACTATCGCCGACCTCGCGCTCTACAGGGCGATCCCGAACCTGACAATATGCGTCCCGGCAGACGCGGACCAGTGCTGCAAGATCATAAGGAAATCCATGGATTTCAAAGGCCCGATGATTATCCGCATCGACCGCGGAGGGTCTCCGAACGTATACGCTTCAAGCGATTACGAGTATGAGATCGGAAAAGCTATCGAGACGATCCCCGGTAACGACCTTGCGATAATCTCCGCCGGTTCCAGTGTCTACTGGTCGATGATGGGGGCAAAGATACTGAAAGAAAAGCATGGTATCAGCGCGCGTGTCATCGATATGCACACGATCAAACCGATGGATACCGATATGCTTATCAAGTGCGCGCGCGAGACAGGGTGCATCGTGACAGTCGAAGAACATTCAATAAACGGAGGGCTGGGCGGCGCGGCAGCCGAATACCTGCTGGAGGCGGGCTTCAGCGGGAAATTCAAGCGAATAGGATTACCGGACAAATTCGCTTTGCTCGGCAACCCGGACGAGGTCTACGCGTATTACCACATGGATCCGCAGGGCATTGCCGATCAAATCGTTGATTTGGTGAAGTAGTACAGAAAAAATTCAGGAGTCGGGAACGGAGGGAATTATGGCGGATATCAGAGATTTTTCACTTGATTATTTCAGCTTGAAAGGTAAAACAGCGATAGTTACCGGGGCTAATCAGGGTTTAGGAATGGCGTATGCGCTTGCGTTCGCAAAAGCCGGCGCCGACATCTTTATCCCTCATTACACAGCGGATATTGCTGAGATCAAAGGGCTTATCGAAGCCGAGGGGCGCCGCGTTGAGTTTGTGCGCGGGGATCTTGGCGACAGGGCGCATGTCGACGAAATAATCGAAGGCTGCGTCAAAGCGTACGGCAAGATCGACATTTTGGTCAATAACGCAGGGACGAACCATTTTGAAGACGTTATGACATTTCCGGACGAACAATATAAGAGAGTTACGGACGTCCAGCTCAACGCCGTATATTATATGACTCATGAGGCGGGTAAAGTAATGGCGAAGCAGGGCGGAGGCAAGATCATCAACATAGGTTCCGCGTTGTCATTCACAGCGGACAAAACATGCCCCGCGTACGTTATATCGAAGCACGCCGTTATCGGGATCACCCGATATTTCGCGAGTGATTTCGGTAAATACAATATTCAGGTCAACGCGTTGTGCCCCGGCTTCTTCTATTCAGAAATGAATGCGGCGATAAGCGACAATAAGGAGTTCTATGACCATGTGACGAACCGTATCCCGCTGGGGCGCTGGGGGATCTCGCACGATCTGATGGGAACTATTGTTTTCCTCGCCAGCCGCGCGTCGGATTACATGACCGGGTGGTACGTATCAGTCGACGGAGGATTCGCTACGACGATTTGACCCCGGCAGACTTCATATCATTAGCATCGTTATTGGCGTCGTCGCACAGACTACAACGGGGGAGTAAGCCGGTGAAGCTTAGACATATTGAGCCCGGTACAAAGTTAACTGTTTTTGTAGAGCATGATAACCAGGCTGCGGGCGATGGGATCGAGGCTGTTTTTCGATATCTGGAAAACGATAACCACTTTTTGATCAAATGCTCAAAGCTGTACGACGGATATGACGTGCTGGATCATGACAAAAACCTGAAAATCAGCTTTGCGATCGGGCCGTATATCTATACATTTCACGGTCGGGTTATTGAAAAGCAGCGTAACAGCGGTATGCTGATGATCGAGCAGCGGACAGAGTTGAATAAGATAAACAGGCGTATGTACGAGAGGGATGAGATCCGGCTGCATATCAGGATCGACGGGTTGCCGACGGCTATGATAAGCGAGTTGAAACATCATAAGATACGTAATGAGCCGGATATGATAGAAACGACTTTTGATGTCAGTAGCGGGGGGTTATGCGTAATCTCGCATAGGGTGTTGAGATCGGAACATGACCCGTACTATCTTCTTGAATTCGCGCTAAGCGACAGGGACTCATTTCTTCTGCCTGCAAAACTTGTGCGGCGGTCAAACTATCCGCGGACGAGGATCGGAAAATACGAATACGGCTTTCAGTTTATTTTCGATAAGCATCCGGACGATAAAGGCAGGCTGACCAGCGCGATACTGAACAAGAAACTTTCGCACGTGTAAATAACTCTGACCGGAGAGCAAAGCGCCGCCTGTCCGGTCAGAGTTAACATTAAGGAGTAGCTATAAATGCCTTTTTTTAAGCAACGCCCCAGAACCGCCCAGCAAAAAGCGCAAAGGACGCAGATGCGTATCATAGTAAGGCTGGCCTGCTGCGTTTATCTGGTATTCTATGTGATCGTGCCTATGTTGAAGCCGCAAGCCGAAGAAAACACGATGAACCCTGTGTTGAGGATCAGCATCGTTGCCGCTTTTATTGCGGCCGTAATACTGATCGGCGTACTCACGGTCAGGGAGGTAATAATCAATTGGAAAGCAGGGCTCTATAAGGCTGCTGCTTACAAAGATGATCCCGGTGTTTGGGGCACAGCCGGCGCCGATGAGATCGGCGAAGGCGAAGGCGAAGGCGAAGGCGATGCTGACGACGAAGACGACGAAGATGACGACGACGAAGACGAAGATGGCGACGACGACGATTATGACGACGATGATTACGACGAAGACTAAGATGGCGACGACGAAGAAGACGACGACGAAGATGACGACGACAACGGCGAAGAAGACGAAGAAGACGAAGAAGAATTAGACCTTAAAGATCAAAAAAACCAATAGAAAACATGAAAACCTCGTTCTCTCGTCCACATTCTGGCTCCTGGCTCCTGGATCCTGACTCCTGACTCCTGGCTCCTGGCTCCTGGCTCCTGGCTCCTGGATCCTTGTGCTCCGCAGAGCGCATTAATCAAAAAGGGCTGACGCGACTTTAGCGGACAGCTCTTCTTTATACATATCCACTATGACATCGGCGCTGCTGCCGTCTTTGACGCCGAGTTTTTTCAGGAGTTGGTTATATACTGAACGGGGAAGCTCATTAAGCCTTGCAGCCGCAAGCTCGAAAGCAGCGTCGACCATATCCTGTTGAGTCAGGACCAACTGCTTTTTTGCTTCCTGCGCCGCAAGGTCGTTAAGTTGCCCGAGGCGGTATTCCGTATCCTTTGCTCCCGCTCCGACATATTTCCAGTACTCATCCTGTTCTGTCTGTGCGTAAGACGCCCGTATGCGTTCGCATTCTTCAGCTGCCTTTTTAATTATGACCTCGCATTGCGCGGCGTTTTCTGCCTTTATAGACTCAATGACGCTTTCTATTCCAATCATGTCCAATATACTCCTATCGGCGGGATATCCCTTGCAGGGAGCAGACGCGCGTTTATCACTCGTTATCCTCGTTTTTTTCTTCAAAGACCAGCGGGGAATAGAGTTTGCGCGCGCCCACGAAGAGTTTTCCTAGAAATTTGGGCCATATCTTGACGGGGACGTCGTCGAGTTCGTCGGGGCGCGGGTCTTGAACGTCCCACGCGTGTGTATATCCCGATAAAATAGTAAGCAGGTTTTCCACAGATTTGACTGGTATCCAACCTGTTAGCAAAAGCGTATAATCCGTCCCGAAAATCGTGATACTCTCCTGATTCGCCCCGTATTGCCGCAACTCCACAGTTTCGCGATCAGCCAGCGACGCAAGCTCGCTGACGTCGTTAGAATCACCGGATGTTGTTAGGTCGACACATCCGAAAAGGATCAGTTCGCGTATGAACCTGTCAAAATCGGCGCGCAAAATGAGCATACTGATTTTTTTCATTCTTGTTTTAATCATTATTTACTCAGTATCCTTTCAACGATCAATTGCGCGGCCGCGTCGAGGCGTCTGTCGGCGCGGGCGCGCAGCGTCGCCTGCCGGTTAGCGGTCGTCGATGCGAGCTCGACAGCCTGCGACGCCGCTTTTTGGTCCGCATAGCGTCTGAGGTGCGCTATTTCGGATTCAGCGCGGACAAGCGTCGAAGCCACGGATTCTTTTCCCGTGGTTTCAGCTTCATCTACCATTTGCTTCGCGTTCCGTTGCGCGAGGGCAATGGAGAGACGGGCTTCTTCCTCCGCGGTTTTTATGCTTTTCATCGCTTCAAGACACAAATGCAACACACCCTTTTAGTTAGGAGTTAGGAGTTAGGAGTTAGGAGTTAGGAGTTAGGAGTTAGGAGTTAGGGGACGGGGGTTTACCTGGTTACAGGTCAGGGCGTATCCGGGAAACTGCTTTTTTT
>Ga0082212_10005378_pt1 | contig 17458 bp, 16 predicted proteins | sample TergutNt197P3_FD_71548 | JGI IMG/M metagenome (GOLD analysis project Ga0082212, IMG submission 71548) | Neocapritermes taracua P3 segment gut microbial communities from Petit-Saut dam, French Guiana - Nt197 P3 | ecosystem: Host-associated > Arthropoda: Insects > Digestive system > Gut ... | reverse complement strand
TTTCTATGAGATAATCGGACGGCTTCAATCCATCAACATCCTGCAGACCAATAGCAGTTTGCCAAATTTGTGCCTTCTCTTTTTGTGAAGGCTCGCCTTGTCTAATATATTCGTCAAAATTTTGCATGATAAATATTTTACCGTTTTCGTGTCATACTATTTTCTATTGATTCTGAGTGATCCATGTTGTTACTCCCGACCCCACAGCAACTTCTTCCCAAACCCTAATGTGTTGTCGGTGAACTTTACTTCGCAAAGCTCTATAATCCATATTGGCGCGTTGTTGAGCACTGCGTATGGAAAGCGTTTGAGGTACGCTCTGTGCATCCTTTTTTTTGCTTCCGGTGTAGAAGGCTCCATCAAGATGCCACTGAACTGCACGCCGCGAATCAACCCAATGACTTCAGTTTCCAAAGCAATGGCACCCGCCACTCTTTGGTTTTGCAACGCTTCCACAATATGGCGGGTAGCCGGATCGGAAGTAAAAACCAAAACGGCGTCCTCCTCCAAAAAAGCGTAGAACACAGATGAACACCAAGGCGCTCCATCACAGCAGGTTGCCAACGTAAAAACGTGGTGTTTTCTAAAAAATTTTACCATTCGATTGTCCATGAAGTGCGGAAATTAGTGTGTGCAAAGATAGGAATAGTGAATGAATAGCGAAATTTGATATACATTTGCGTCTATGATCGCAAGGCTCTTCTCCCTCATCTTCCCGCGCCTCTGCGCGGTATGCGGCAAATCGCTGATTCCGGCTGAAAAACTGCTCTGTATAGGCTGCATCTCCGACCTGCCCCGCTCCGGCTACTGGCTTCAGGAAGAGAGTGTGGTTACTACGATTTTCGCATGTGAACCCAATATTGAACACGCCTCCTCCTTTTTATACTATAGCAAAGAGAGTCCCTACCACCAACTGTTGCATCATCTTAAATATAAGGGAGAAAGTCATATCGGACTCGAATTGGGGCTGTGGTTTGGCGCCGAATTGAAGCACGCCCCCCGCTACCAAACTATTGACGTGGTGATTCCCGTGCCGCTGCACCCCCACAAAGAGCGCACGCGCGGTTACAACCAAAGCGCACTCTTTGCGCAAGGCATTGCACAGCAAACGGGATGGGTTTTAGAGAGGGATGTTGTCAAACGCATCCGGCGCACTACCACGCAAACCCAACTAAACCGTCATGAGCGCATGATGAATGTAGCGAACGCGTTCCGGCTTTTTTACCCGGAACGCATTTTGGGAAAGCATATTCTGTTGGTTGACGATGTACTCACCACCGGAGCCACCCTCCAAGCCTGCGCCTCAGAGTTGCTCAAAGCGCCCGATTGCAAAGTCTCTGTGGCTACAATTGCCCATATTGAGTAACTCCTGTTTTTAGAAACGTCCTACTCCCATTCGATAGTAGCCGGTGGCTTGGAACTTATATCAAACACCACCCGATTTATCCCCCGAACATGATGGATAATACGATTGGATACCTTAGCCAGCACATCGTAGGGAAGACGACACCACTCGGCAGTCATTGCGTCCGTAGAGTCCACCGCCCTCAACGCCACCACATTCTCGTAGGTGCGCTCATCTCCCGTTACGCCCACGCTCTTTACCGGCAACAATATGACCCCTGCCTGCCAAACAGAGTTGTAAAGCCCCTCATCTCTGAGCGTTGAGATAAAGTGGTCATCTGCTTCCTGCAACAGACGAACCCGCTCCTTTGTAACCTCCCCAAGAATCCGTATCCCAAGTCCGGGTCCGGGGAAAGGATGGCGTTGCAAAAATGAGTCGGGCAATCCCAAACTCTTTCCCACGCGGCGCACCTCGTCCTTGAAGAGCAGCCTAAGCGGCTCCACAATTTTCAACTTCATACTATCGGGCAATCCCCCCACATTGTGGTGCGATTTAATGGTTTGAGAGGGTCCGTTTACAGAGATCGATTCAATCACATCTGGATAGATGGTGCCCTGTCCCAACCACTTGGCGTCTGTAATCTTTTTTGCCTCCTCATCAAAGATATCAATAAAGGTGCTACCAATGACTTTGCGTTTTCTTTCGGGATCTTCCACGCCCGCCAATCGGGAGAGAAAGATATCTGCTGCGTCAACTCCAATTACTTGAAGCCCCAACTCTTTATAACTCTGCAATACAGATAAAAATTCGTTCTTTCGCAACAACCCATGGTCCACAAAGATGGAGGTAAGTCTGTCGCCAATCGCCCGATGCAACAACAACGCGGTTACTGTGGAATCGAGTCCTCCGGAGATTCCCAAAACTACTTTGTCCGAACCCAACTTCTCCTTTAGTTCCAACACAGTGTCCTCAATAAAGGAGTCAGGCGACCAATTTTGCGCACATCCGCAAACATTCACCACAAAGTTCTGAAGCAGCCTCTTCCCTTCCGTAGTGTGAACCACTTCGGGATGGAACTGAATGCCGAATGTGGCCTCTCCTTTGATTTGGTACGCCGTATTTTGTACTTTTTGGGTAGAGGCAATCACCGAGTAATGGGGAGGCAATGCCTCAATCGTGTCCCCATGTGACATCCACACCTGTGTGTTTTGCCCGATTTGCCTTAAAAGAGGAGAAGTTTCATCCACAAAGGTGAGGTTGACTCCTCCATACTCCCTTTTATCCGAAACTTGCACCCGCCCTCCATAGCGATGGGCTAAATATTGCGCTCCATAACAGATACCGAGTAGCGGCAACTTGCCCTTTATATCCGCAAGGTTGGGTTGAGGTGCATGTTCATCTCTGACAGAGAAAGGGCTTCCCGACACGATTACTCCCTTTACCGAAGAATCCGGAGCAGGGAAATTGTTGTAAGGATAGATTTCACAATAGACATTCATCTCCCTTATTCGCCTGGCTATCAATTGTGTATATTGAGAGCCACAATCTAATACCCATATTTTTTTTTGCATACGATACGTTTAAAATCACGCGCAAATGTACAAAGTTTTTCAAAGTGTATTATCAGAAAAAAGTCTGTGTGGTTTAAAAATTTTTCTTCCGATATTCAAACCCTAAAGTTGCATTTACTAATCGAGCTTACGTTTGGAGAATTATTCGAAAATATTTGGTAATTAGGAAAACAACTCTTATATTTGTTCCTCCACTCCAGAAATGGCTGAAATCTGTTTTCCCATGTTCAAAAATTCACATACCCCAAGAGACCGTATCACATGCAGGCTCCCGGAAAATAGCGGGAGCGGATGAGAATATGATCATATTACAATCATAGTATATATATTGACATTTATAAATTTTATAACACACGATTATGAAAAACAAGGTAGTGAACCTGAAAACTGCCATCATGGTAATCCCATGTATTGCATGCTTTCTGTTTTGTGGGTCGTGCAGTAATGATCCCCCCATAGAGCCGTTATCGGATGAAGAGGTTTCATCTAATTTGGTAACGATGAGAGGTATTTTTTCCAATGGAAGCATAGACCCTGAACTTCTCATTGGAGAATGGAAACTAACCAAGTTTGCCTATACTACAGATGGGAAAAAAATATCTGATGTGGTTGCTATATTAAATATACACATTGACGATTTCATGCCATCCAAATTAACTTCAATTTGGCGATTCGATGAATCTATCCGTGAAAACTCTATTGGAGAGATGCGCGATCTTCCCGATCTTCCCGATCTATCCTCAGGACTGTTTGTTACCTTAGCTATCGGACAAAGGGTTTTTTTATACTCGATATCAGATAATTTAATAAGTTACCACGTAGACTGTGCATCACCTTTTAGGACAGGATACTCGTTTTCAGATGAAGGCTGGGATTTTTCAGATGAAGGCTGGGATGTGTATAAAGCGTTACAGAACACATTTAGTTTTGTAATAATAGACAATGTGTTAATCATACATTTCACGGAAGGTGAAAATAAAAATTTAATCATTTTTGAAAAACAAAATAAACGATGAAAAAACAAAAACTACTCAAATCTGTTGTCATTTTTATTGTGGTCGGACTACTTTTTTCGTTGAAAGGCTGTCATATAGCTGAATCACAAGAAGAAGAAAAAGAAGGTGCTACGATTAATTTAGCGCCTGAAAATTTAGTTTCCATAGAAGAACTCCCTGAATGGATTCAAGATGAAATAGAAACAATCATGGCTGGACCGGATGCTGCTTTTTTATTGCAAGTATTTAAAGGAGAGTGGAAAAATCAGATTATTTACCTTATATATGACGCTCATCAAAGTTGTTTTTCCTGTGATTCCCGTTACGAAAATGGGGAAAAGATAGGAGGAATTGTAGATTGCAAGAAATGGACTCTTATCTATAGATGTGGCCGAATAACGACGGAAAGTTTCTTTGTTCCGGACAGGCGGGAAATAGCGGAAAGGTGATACGAAAAAGTGATGATATAATTAGTCATGAAAAAATTAAAAGACATTCTAAAAATTACATTTGTATTGCTGATGGCATGCAATACAAATATGAACGCGCAGCAAAGAGGCGCGGTAGTATCTCCCGAAGTACACGCAGATAATTCGGTTATTTTTCGTTTTGTGGCTCCTCAGGCTCAAAAAGTGGAACTATCGGCGCAATTCTTAACTGATAGATTGCTTATGTCAAAGGATGAAACGGGATTATGGAGTGTAAAAACCCAACCGGTGATACCGGACATCTATCCCTACTTTTTTGTTGTTGACGGTATTTCCGTTGCCGACCCCGGCAATGTATTGATGTTTCCCAATGAGCGTTTTAAAAACAGCTTGGTGGATGTGCAGGGGCAAACGTCTTTGATTCAATCCATACGCAATGTGCCGCATGGCAAGTTGACATACGAGTACTATGAATCCCAAACGTTACATGATACACGTCCTTTGCTCATCTATACCCCTCCCGGATTTAATCCGCAAAGCAATAAACGTTATCCGGTACTCTATCTGATTCACGGTGCAACAGATACTCACGAAACCTGGTTCAAAGTCGGAAGAACAAACTTTATTCTTGACAATCTTATTGCACAGGGTAAGGCAGAGCCAATGATTGTAGTCATGCCTTATGCCAACACAGGTATGACCTATCTGGGAACTCCAATGACAATCGCACAAAACAGCGCCCAAAATTTGTTCAATGAAGAAATCACAAAGGAGATCATCCCTTTTGTAGAGAGTCACTATAACGTAATAACCAATGCCGAGGGCCGCGCAATTGCCGGTTTTTCACGCGGAGGTCGTCAAACGCTTGATGCGGGTTTAGCGTATCCCGAAATATTTGCATACGTCTGCGCATTTGCACCTGCGGGTAATTTAGACAATTTCGAAAATGGCAGTTATGCCTCTGCATCAGACCTAAAAGCCAAACTTAAACTGCTATGGCTCAGTTGCGGAACCGATGACACCTTATACCCGCGTTCGTTGGATATTGTCAAGAAATTAGATGAATTGGGCATCCCTTACGAAAAGATGTTTACGCCTGGTGGACACACTTGGATGAACTGTCGGATTTATCTGACGGAAATTGCACAAAAGATATTCAAGAAGTAGTTTTTGCTAATTCCGTTTTTTGTGCTTTCTTTATAGTTCGTTGGTTTTTTTGACGCTTTTTTCTCAATTTGTGTGTATTTTTCAACAATACCCCCAAAAAATCGCACTGCTTTCAAAAAAATATGTACTTTTGCAGGTAAAACCGCAAATCATTATGAATACCCATCGATTTAGAGCCTTTGACGAGATGGCCAAACGGGAGCTTCCCGAAAAAACAAGCACAAAAGAAAAGGTATCGAGTTACTTTGGGTGCGACGTATTTGGTAAAGAGCAGATGCGACAATACCTTCCGAGAGACGTCTTTGAGCGCGTAATGGGCGCTGTAGAGGAGGGAAGACGGATAGATCGCAAAATTGCCAACGAGGTGGCTTTGGGTATGAAAACGTGGGCAATCGAACGTGGCGCTACCCACTATACCCATTGGTTTCAACCCCTTAATGACTCTACGGCAGAGAAGCACGACGCTTTTTTTGAGCCGCTCGCCGGTGGAGGTTCGTTTGAGGTTTTTCGCGGAAACCTGTTGGTGCAGCAGGAACCGGACGCCTCCTCTTTTCCGAATGGAGGGTTGCGTAACACCTTTGAGGCACGAGGCTACAGCGCTTGGGATCCCTCATCTCCCGCGTTCCTTATGGGAAAGACCCTGTGCATTCCCAGCGTCTTTGTCTCCTATACCGGAGAGGCGCTCGACTTCAAAACACCGCTACTCAAATCGCTCATTGCAATTGATAAAGCCGCGGTGGAGGTGTGTCAATTTTTTGATAAAGATGTGACCAAAGTTTCAGCCATGCTGGGTTGGGAACAGGAGTATTTTATTGTTGACGAGGCGCTCTTTTTGGCACGTCCCGACCTGATGGCCACGGGACGCACCCTTATGGGGCACACTGCCGCCAAAGATCAGCAATTAGACGACCATTACTGGGGTTCCATTCCTGCAAGGGTTGCCAACTTTATGCAGGAATTTGAGGAGCACGCCTATCGTTTGGGCATTCCATTGAAAACGCGCCATAACGAAGTGGCGCCGTGCCAATTCGAGTGTGCGCCCATGTATGAGGAAGCAAACATCTCCGTTGACCACAATACCTTATTGATGACCGTGATGCGTCAGGCGGCGGCACGGCACAAATTGAGGGTACTCTTTCACGAGAAGCCCTATAAGGGGGTAAATGGTTCGGGTAAGCACTGCAACTGGTCTTTAGCCACCAATACCGGAGTGAACCTTCTCGCGCCCGGCAAGACGCCCAAGAATAACATGCAGTTTTTAACCTTCTTTGCTGTCACCATGCGTGCGGCAGCCCAATTTGGTTCTCTATTGATGGCTTCCATTGCCAATGAGCAAAATTCGCATCGCCTGGGCGGGCATGAAGCACCTCCTACCATCCTGTCGCTCTTTGCCGGATCTACCATTGGCGCCATTCTTGACGCCATCGAAGAGAGAATCAGCGAGAAAAAACTCTCTCCGGACGAAAAAAGCGGTATCAAACTCGACATAGGCAAGATTCCCGAAATTTTGCTTGACAATACCGACCGCAACCGCACCTCTCCATTTGCTTTTACCGGCAATCGATTTGAGTTTCGCGCCACAGGCTCATCTGCCAATTGCGCCCTTCCCCTTATTGTGCTCAATACGGCAGTCGCGGAACAGTTGACCCTCTTCCGCAGCAGTGTGGAGGCTTTGATTGAAAAAGGATTGAAAAAAGACGAGGCGATCCTTCAGATGATACGTAAATTCATTCTCGAAAGTAAAGCCATCCGTTTTGAAGGAAACAGTTACAGTGATGAGTGGAATCAAGAGGCCGAAAAGCGTGGACTGCGAAGTATTTCAAACGTACCCAAGGCATTCAAGGAGTACCTTAGATCCGAAACAATACATCTTTTTGCCAAACATAAGGTTTTTACTGAAGCTGAATTGCATGCCCGTTACGAAATCCGCAACGAAATGTTTTTGAAAAAAGTGCAGATTGAATCGCGGGTGTTGGGAGACTTAGCCACCAACCACATCATTCCCACTGCCATCAAGTATCAAAATGTATTGATCCAGAATGTGGCGGGTATTCGCGACCTCTTTCCGAATAACTTTTCGGAGATGGCTAAAGAGGAGGTCGGCACCATCCACACCATTAACGAGCATGTGAAAGCAATCCGAAATTTGGTATACAACATGATTGAATCACGTAAAAAGTGGAATGTGGAGGAGAATCTTGCGGAAAGAGCGGCAGGTTATGAAGCTGAAGTGAGGCCGTTTATCTTCAAAATAAGAGATCATATTGATGATCTGGAATTGATTGTGGATGATCAATTGTGGCCCCTTCCTAAGTACAGAGAGTTGATGAACTTGGGATAACCGTATTTTTTGTTACTTTAATCTATTATTTCTCACCATGATTGACTACTTCAACTCTTTTGGTATTCGGGACGCTATTGATATTGTATTGGTAGGGTTTGTGATTTACCAGATCTTCAAGGTTATTCGCAGGACAAATGCCATGACTATTTTTCTTGGCATCATTGTTATATATATTATCTATCAAATAACAAAAGCATTAGAGTTGAGGCTTCTTAGTTCTCTCTTGGGCTCGGTTATGAGCGTGGGGGTACTTGCCCTCTTTGTGGTATTTCAACAGGAGATTCGACGCTTTCTGTTGCTCTTTGGATCGCGTTACACCCAAAGAATTCAAAAATCGAAGTGGTTTGGAAAAATCTTTAGAAGGAAGAGCAAAGGCTTGAGCGAGGAGTGTTTGGACGAGTTGGCACAGGTATGTGGTAAAATGGCGGAAACCCGAACCGGAGCGCTCATTGTGTTGGCAAGAGACTTTTCTCTTGACGGTATAGCGGAGACGGGAGATATGATAGACGCTGCCGTCAGCCGCCGTCTAATAGAAAATATCTTCTTCAAGAACAGCCCTCTTCATGATGGAGCCTTGCTCATTGCTTCAGAGCGTATTGTGGCGGCACGCTGTACGTTGCCCATCTCCGAAAATCCCCATATTCCTCCTCACTACGGAATGCGTCATCGCGCCGCCGTAGGGGTGAGCGAGCAGACAGACGCCTTTGTTGTGGTGGTATCGGAAGAGACAGGAAACATCTCTACGGTAGAAGGCGGAGTGATTAAGACGTGCGGCGATCTGATTCAACTTCGGCAATCCATTGAGACCGCGATGCGGTGGTAGGAGGTGTGCGTTTCAGTAGGAACTTCTCCTCCTTTCCCTTACAAAGTCGAATCACATTATTGGTATGCGTAATCAATATGAGCGCCGCCACCACGATGCTAAAAATTTTTAGCGTTAAGGTCTCATCCGGTTGAAGCCACAGGGCAAACATGCTGTTTACCAAGCAAGGAAAACAGATGGCGGCGGCAATCGAACCTAATGAGATGTATCGAGTGGTCACAAAGAAAACCAAAAAGACGCCAAAACAGATGAGGGCGGCATACGGGTGGATAGCCAAAATCACTCCGCTCAGGGTAGCCACCCCTTTTCCTCCGCGAAAACGGGCAAAGACCGGAAAGATATGTCCCACAATGGCGGCAAAACCCAACCCAATTTGAAAACCTACAAACGAATTGGTTTCGGGTGTAAAGTGGGTGATAAAGACCAATGAGACAGCCAACACTCCTTTACAAATATCTAAAATAAAGACAGGTAATCCCGCTTTCCACCCCAAAATTCGCTGCACATTATTTGCCCCGGCGCTCCTGCTCCCGTATTGACGCACATCCACACCCCAGAAGAGTTTCCCAATCCATACGGCATTGGGAATAGAGCCAATCAGATAGCCCAGCAACACAAGAACAGGGTAGTGAAAAACAGTCATGCCACTTAGATTTTGGACGCGAAGATACGTCAAATCGTGGATACGCCAAAAAAGGCAGTGCCAATAAATGAGATTTTCGCCTATATTTGCCTCATGATATATCCGCACAACTTTGAACAGAAGATTGGGTTTGACCGCATCAGGGAATCGATTGCGGGGCGCTGCTCCTCCATAGCGGGAAGGGAGAAGGTGGCGAACATTTGTTTTTGTGCAGACTACGAGGCGCTTATGACGCAACTGCTACTTTGCGACGAGATGCGGACAATCTCTATGCTCGACAACACCTTCCCCGACAGTGGTTTTGTGGATACGCTCCCTTTTTTGAGGCAATTAGATAGCCCCATTTACTATATTGACGTACCCTCTTTGGTGCAGTTGCAGATTGCCCAGAACGCCTTGCGCGGGGTGATTCGTTTTTTTGAAAAGTGCAAAGATGGGGCGTATCCCACCCTCAAAATGCTCTCCAAAACGGTACAACTCTTTCCCGAAGTGGGGCGGCGATTGGAGACGCTGTTGGATAAATTCGGAGCCATTCGGGACAACGCCTCCCCCGCCCTGTCGGAGATACGGCGCTCCATCAGAGAGAAAGAACAATCAATCTCCAAAAGGATACACTCTATTTTGCGAAGCGCTCAGGAGGAAGGGCTTGCCGACGAAGAGGCAACGGTATCGATTCGGGATGGACGGATGGTGATTCCTGTATCGGCGGCAAACAAACGGAAAATCAAGGGATTTGTCTATGATGAATCGGCATCGGGGAAGACCTCTTTTATTGAACCGTTTGAAATTGTTGAACTAAACAATCAGGTACGGGAACTTCACTTTGCCGAGCAGCGTGAAATTGTAAAGATTCTCATTGCCTTTACCGACTTCCTGCGCCCATACGCGCCCGAACTGATTGCCGCCGCCGACTATTTGGCAGAGATTGACTTTATCCGCGCCAAAGCCACCATTGCTCTCCTTATGGAGGCAGGCAAACCGGTGGTGCTTCCCGATCCGGGCATCCGGCTGCACAAGGCGCATCATCCACTCTTAGCGTCCGCCCTAAAAAAAGAGCGCAAAGAAGTTGTTCCCCTAAGCCTCACCCTCACCCCCGAAAAACACATCTTACTCATTTCGGGACCCAATGCCGGCGGAAAATCGGTCTGTTTAAAGACGGTGGGGCTGTTGCAATATATGTTGCAATGCGGGTTGCTTATCCCCGCTTCGGAGAGCTCCGAGATGGGCGTATTCCAATCCCTCTTTATTGATATTGGAGACGAGCAGTCGTTGGAGAACGACCTGAGCACCTATAGTTCACACCTACTCAATATGAAACAGGCGCTTCAACATGCCGAGCGCAACACCTTGTTGCTCATAGACGAATTTGGTTCCGGAACAGAGCCTGCCGCCGGCGGTGCCATTGCCGAAGCCATTTTAGAGCAGTTTGAGGAGAGCGGAACCTTTGGGATCATTACCACGCACTACACCAACCTCAAATTCTTTGCCACCCAAAGCAAAGGGGTGATCAACGGCGCCATGCTCTTTGACGTACAGAATATTCAACCCCTCTTTAAGCTCGAAACCGGGGTTCCAGGCAACTCCTTTGCCTTTGAACTTGCCCGCAAAATCGGACTTTCCGAGCCACTGTTAAAACGGGCTGAAGAGCGTGCAGGAAGCGGATTTATCGATTTGGAAAAAAACCTCAAGGGGATTGCCCGCAACCGGCGGAATTTAGAGGAGAAGTTAGCCCGAATCAAACAAACCGACAAGACGCTCGAAAAGATCACCGACAAATATCAGACAGAGTTAGAGGAGATTAGTCGGCTGCGCAAAAGTATGATTACAGAGGCAAAAGAGGAGGCAAAACAGATTCTTGCTACGGCAAATAAGCAGATAGAAAATACGATACGAGAAATCAAAGAGAGTCAGGCAGAAAAAGAGAGAACCAGAGCAGCACGAGAAACGCTTGATCGTCTTAGAGGGGAGTTGGAGCGCAACACAGATGCGGAAACAGACCAAAAAATTGCCCATAAAATGGAGCAGATTCGACTGCGAAAGGAGCGAAGGGCTGAAAAGGCGGCGCAAAGGGCGGCAAAGGGCAACAATCTTTACACGGAGGGTGGTGTGCAGCAAGCAGGCGGCAACACTACACGCACCGGCGGCGCTCCGCATGAACTTTCTCTCTCTGTTGGAGACAAGGTGCGCATCAAGGGGGGCGACTTTGCAGGCGAGATAGTTCGCATCAGCGGCAAAAAAGCCTCCGTGGGATTTGGACAGATTGTTACTACCCTCACATTGGATAAATTGGAACGACTCTCTCAAAACGAATACCGCACGCTGCAACGCCCGATCCCCGCCAAAATCGCTCCCCAAAGCGTGCAACTTTCGGAGCGCCGCCTCCACTTCAAACCTTCCATAGACATTCGCGGCAAACGCTTGGATGAAGCACTCGAAACCATCACCCTCTTTATTGATGACGCACTCATGGTGGGCGTGAATGAACTCTCTATCCTGCACGGCAAAGGAAACGGCGTACTGCGGGAGGAGATTCGGAAATATCTGCGCACCCTTGGCGGCATCGCCTCCTTTGCAGACGAGCACATTGAGCGCGGTGGCTCCGGTATCACCGTTGTAAAACTTGAATAGCCACATCAAAAGTATAGAAACATCATTGCTCCCCTGAAATTAAGAAACTGTTTAAAAGCAAAACAACCTCAAATGTACAAACGCATAATATCTTTCATCTGTCCCCCGAAGCGACTTGTCGCTTTTCTGCTCTTCCTCTCCGCCTGCGCCGCCAATCCGGATACCAAAGCGCACGAAGCAACGGACGCCTTTTTAACCGCCTACTTTACTGTCGATTTTGAACGGCTCATTCCCTTGTGCGCCACCGATTCAGAACTCAAATCCGACATGGAACGAAACGCTCGGGCACTCGGTTGGACGCCTCAACAAACGGACGACAATCAGCAAGAACGGCAACAGGCGCTTAAAAGGCGCCTTGCTGACCTTGCCGACTATAACTACCGCATTGACCATGTTCAACTGAACCATACCAAAGACAGCGCTTTTGTCTCCTACTCCATCTTTACCCCCGAACTCCCAGACGGGATAGCGAGCCGCCTCACCCTCATTAAGGAAAAAGAGGATTGGAGGGTTGCCAAACTGCTGTAGTTCGAACTTTTTTTTACATTTGCACAATAATAACGCTACACTATGAATCGCAATCTAATCACCATCCTCATTTGCTTTGTTCTTGCCGGTTGCTCTCCTTTGACCATGGATAAGGCAACGTATGCCGACTACGCTATTCTTCACTGGGAAGACAGTGGTTTCTTTGACATTGGAAAATTTGGAACCCACGACGTTGGCATTCTCGGATTGGATAAATATGCCAATTTACTCTTCTTCTTAGACAAAAACATCACCTTTCGTGCTGCCTCCATTAAATACTTTACAGAAGATCCGGACGGCTTTCCGGTAGAGGCATCCGGCTTGGTGTTTCATCCCCTCAACAAAAAGAGCAAGGGCGTGGTTGTCTCTCTCCCTACCGCCCGTATTGGCAGCGTGGGACCCAGCGACGAGGTATTTGCCATAGAGGGGCTTATGGTGTTTCGAGGTTATACCGTGATTATGCCCGATCTTCTCGGTTTTGGCGTGAGCAAAGGGATCACCCAATCCCCTTTTCTTATGACACACAACACAGGCAAGGTGGCTTATGATATGCATCGTGCTACCGCCCAATATCTATGGGACACATTCCAGTACGCCCTCCCCTCCGAAGCCATCATTATGGGGTACTCCTTGGGAGGATCCGCTGCTTTGGCCACCCAAAAATACTATGAAACCTGTCAAGCCCATTCGGTAAAGGTGAAAGAGGTTCATGCAGGAGGCGGGGCGTATGACCTAACTACTGCCTTTACCACCTTTTCTCAAACCCGTTTTTCGGAATATCCCTCTATTCCCAAAACCATCCTCACCTTTGACCACTACTATAACCTCAATTTAGATCTTAATCAGATATTTACGGGTGAGTTGCTAGATCATTATCCGGACTGGTACAGTGGGAATTACTCCATCCCTGAACTAATGGATCTCCTTGGTCCCCATATAGACTCCTATATGCACGCAGACTTTTTTAAACCGTTTGGTCAGCAAAATGGACAATTTGAGAAACTCTATCCCTGGTTGATTGAAAACTCCGTATCGATAGGATGGCATCCCAAAGCGCCCGTCTATCTGTCACATTCAAAGTTCGATACTTATGTTCCGATTGAATGTGCAGAAGTCGCTGTCCGGAATTTTCGAAGAGCCGGTTCAAACATCTCGTTTACCGTCTATCCGGGGAATCATCTTATCATAGGCTTATTCTACTTTTTGGAATCGTTACTGCGATATTTATAACTTAAACAAGAATCACACCATGAAACGCACCCTTTTTTCTCTCGCCCTTTGCGCCTTTTTTACTTGTTGTACAAACCTGAATATGGATCAAATCGAGTTTATCGAATATTCCGTAGAAAATAGCGAAACTGCTGGCTATTCAGACTTAGACAACTTTCATGAATTGCTCGGAGATTATAAAGACTTCCTCTTCTTCTTAGACAAAAAACTCATTTTTCGTGTTGCCGCCCTCTCTTATCCCACTATAGATCCCAACGGAAAACCGGTAACCGCCTCAGGGTTGGTTTTTCACCCCGTCAATAGGAAGAGCAAGGGCGTAATCGATTTTATGCCCACTGCGCACATGGACAGCGAAGGCGGGGGCACCGATGAACTCTACGCCATAGAGGGGATTTTAATCCTGATGGGCTACACCGTGATTATTCCCGATCTGCTTGGGTCGGGAATCAGCAAACATTTACCCATCCCCTTCCTCTTTGCCGAAAATACGGGCAGGGTTGCCTACGATATGCGCCGTGCAGCCGCTCAATATCTGTGGGATGAATTCCGCTATCCATTTCCCTCCGAAACCATTATCATGGGGTACTCACTTGGCGGGTCGGCTGCGCTTGCCGCCCAAAAGTATTACGAAACCCACCATTCCAATACGGTAAAGGTGAAAGAGGTATATGCAAGCAGCGGGGCGTACGATTTGCAGGTTGCTTTTGAAGTCTTTGCCAAGACCGGATTTTCCGATTATCCCGCCATTCCAAACATTATTCTTGGCTTTAAACACTACTATTTTGATGAGCGTGGAGAGACGTTAGACCTTACACAAATCTTTACCGGCGACCTCCTTGCAAACTATACACATTGGTACAACGGCATATACACCTCCCCTGAGATCATGGAAATGCTGGGTACAGACCTTCATGCTTACCTTCATGAAGACTTTTTTAAGCCATACGAACAGCAAAACGCATCCATACAAAGTCTCTATCCATTTTTAAAAGAGAACTCATTAACAGAAGGTTGGCGTCCCAAGGCGCCCATCTATATGACGCACGCCAATGTCGATACCTACGTTCCTACTGAATGCGCAGAGGCTGCTGTAAGAAGTTTTCGCAGGGCAGGGGCAAACGTCTCATACATCAGTTACCCCGGCACCCACCTGACTACCGGCTATCTGTGGTTTATCCGTGCCATCCTTCACTTCCTTTAAAAACTGTTCCATCAGGAGCATCCTCCGCTTTTTATAGATGATTATGAAGGTCGTTTTCTCTTCTCTGCTGCTTGGCGCGCTCTTGACCGGCTGTGTAGCCATGGATCAAGTGGAGCGCATAAACTATTCCCTCATTGATCACGAAACTGTGGGATATGACGATTTAGACCGATTTCACCCTTTGTTGGAAGAGTATAAAGATTTTATTCCGTTATTAGATAAGGGATTAAGAAGTAGAATTGCCGCCATTTCCTACTTTTCGGTCGATCCAAACGGGAAGCCTGTAGAAGTTTCAGGGTGGGTTTTTCATCCGGAAAACAAAAAGAGCCGAGGCGTTATTGAGGTTCTGCCTACCGCGCATTTGGTGAATGAGGGAGGCATCACAGATGAGTTGTATATTGTGCAGGCTATTCTCATGATGACCGGTTTTACGGTTATTGTGCCCGATTTCATTGGTTCGGGGATCAGTAAAGAGAAGTCCATTCCCATTTTCATGGCAGAAAATACCGGAAGGATTGCTTACGATATGCGTTGCGCCGCGGCTCAATACCTTTTGGATGAGTTCCGCTATATCCTTCCTTCCGAAACTACCCTCTTGGGGTACTCCTTAGGAGGATACGCTGCCTTAGCCATCCAAAAATACTATGAAACCCGTCATGCCAACACCATTAAGGTAAAGGAGGTTTACGCCAGCGCCGGACCGTATGATTTGGTCGTTGCTTTTGAAACTTTTGCCCGAACCGGACATTCCGAATTTCCCGCGATTCCCTGCGTTTTTCTAACCATAAAACAATACTATTTTGATGCGTTTGGGCTCGAATTTGGTCTCTCAGACGTTTTTATAGGGGAGTTGCTTGCAAATTATCAAGACTGGTATAGCGGAAAATACACGGAGTCAGCCATTTTAAAGAAACTTGGCACAGATGTCCATGCGTATATGCACGCCGATTTTTTCAAGCCATACGAACAGCAAAACAGCACCCTGCAAAGTGTCCGTCCCTATTTGGAAGAGAACTCCCTCACAGAAGGATGGCGTCCAAAGGCGCCCATCTATATGACACACGCCAAGGCAGATGCCTGTGTTCCGGTGGAGTGTGCAGAGGCTGCGGTAAAGAAATTGAGAAAAGCGGGCGCCAATATCTCTCTCACCATCTATCCGGGAGATCATTTTTCCGTGGGTTATTTGTGGATACTAAGAAACTTCCTGACTTTTATGTCTCCTTTATAATCCATACATATTCCATCTTTTATGACCTTTACCGATACCCACACCCATAGCAATTTCTCCCGAGACAGCCAAATTTCCGTGGCACAGGCGGCAGAGGGGGCTATGGCAGTCGGGTTGCGCGGGATCTCCATTACCGATCACCTTGATGTGGGAATCCCGGAAGGCGCTGTGGGAGACTATTTCGACATCTTAGGACAGCAATCTGCCATCAAAGCGTGCATCGCTCGGTACGGAGCGCACATCAATATCTTTGCAGGCATTGAAGTGGGATTGCAAACGCACTGCCTCAAAGAGATTCAGGAGACACTCTCAGCCCACTCCTTTGATATTGTGATTGCCTCTGTCCACTTGGTGAACAACGTGGATCCCTATTGTGGAGACTACTATGTGGGCAAAAGCCTCAAGGAGTCGTATCGCGAATATTTAGAATATTACGTGGAGTGCCTCAGTCGATTTGACCACTTTGACGTTATGGGACACTACGACTACATTTCCCGCTGGGGTCCTTATAAAGAAAAAACACTCACCTACAGATCTTTTGCAGACCAGTTGGATACCCTGTTTAAAATCATTATTGAAAAAGGGAAGGCGCTTGAGTTGAACACCCGTTCATTCCTGTCGCGCAACGAAGAACCCCCGCCTCAGTTTGACCCGAATATCTTCAGGCGCTACAAAGAACTCGGAGGCGAGATGGTTACTTTGGGTTCAGATGCACACAACACAGAGAGACTCGGCGACAAATTCGGGGTTTACGCCGCCAAACTAAAGGCGTACGGATTCCGGTACCTTACCCACTTTGAATGTCGCAAACCCCTACTTTCGGAAATACCTTAGATATCCGAAGTAAAGCCTATACTATGCTGATAATAAAGGTAATCAGGTAATATAGCAGCCCAATAACGCCGAGTCCTGCCAAAGCCCAAATGATATATTTGATAATATCTCCCATTTTAGTTTGATAGTTTAATAGTTAGTTTAATGGTTTGATAGTTGAAAGATTAGAAGATCCATGAAAATATCAAAGCAATTAAGTAAAAGAACAACTCAGGCAAGGTATAAAAAATCCCTATTCCAGCCAAAGCGTAGATAATGAAGTCCCACCACATAACTGTAAATCATTTAGATTCGTTTTTTCCTACTCTAAACCGTTTTCGGATTCCCGGGGCAAAACCGACGCAAATATATACTTTTTTAAGAAATAAAACATCCCCCCTTTTTATGTTCGAAAATTCAACCCATAAATGCAACTTTTTGGGAGGATCTGATGATGGCTAATTTTTATTGAGAGAAAGAGAAAGTAGAAACCACTTTCCCTTTCCCCTCAAAT
>Ga0082212_10005377_pt1 | contig 17458 bp, 18 predicted proteins | sample TergutNt197P3_FD_71548 | JGI IMG/M metagenome (GOLD analysis project Ga0082212, IMG submission 71548) | Neocapritermes taracua P3 segment gut microbial communities from Petit-Saut dam, French Guiana - Nt197 P3 | ecosystem: Host-associated > Arthropoda: Insects > Digestive system > Gut ... | reverse complement strand
AAATAGTTTTTTTAGATGATGTTTGTTTTCAACTGTTTGCACCCGTTCTAAATCCTATGGGGTTGCGAGGCTTTTCAAGTTCTTTTTTATAGGCAATATATTCATCAAACAATTCAAAAAGAGCATCAAATTTCATATCATTTTTATCTAACCTTGAATTGGTTTCGCGCATAAAATTATCTAACTCGTGTTTTAGTTCGGAATAATTTAAAACATATTGGCGAATTGCCACAAAGGCGCGCATAATTTTTCTATTTATCTCAATAGCAGTATCAGAGTTTAACACACTACTTAGCATTGCTACGCCTAATTCAGTGAAAGCAAAAGGCAAGTATTTAATATTGCTTCCTCTGCCTTTGTTCAAGGTCACAAATTGTGATCTTGAAAGCGGAATGGTTTCATTTTTAGTTAGTTCAAACATAAAGTCATCACCTTCAAAACGTTTTAGATTACGCCTAACAGCTTGTTTGAGAACCCTTGTTTCAATTCCATACCGCTCCGCCAAGTCAAAATCGAGCATTACTCGCATGCCGCGTATTTCGTGGATCCGTTGAATTATTGATAACTCAATAATATCTTCTTGTTTTGTGGGTATTATTATATTTCTCTCCATAGTAATAAATTTCTGCGATTTTTTTTTTCTTAAAGAATCAAAATCTTTTAATTTTTAATTGATTTTGGTGTGGCAAAAATAAATTATTTTCCATTTCAACACTTGTTTTTTGAAAATTATTTTACTAATAATCAAAATGTTAAAGCGTATAAAAAAATGCAGAAAAGTTGAAGAAATGTACTTTTAATGCGAAAATTGCAGAAAAAATCATTTTTTTGCTAAAATCTCTGCAATCGCCTCCGAAATCGTTACCCCTGTTTCGTGTTCAATCCATAGCCATTGTCCATTGGGGTTACATTCTAAAAAAACGTATTCGTTTGAAGGGGTGTAAATAAAATCGAAACAACCGAAATGAAGCCCCAGGCGTTGCAAAAAAAGCAGACACTTTTCTTTGATGATTTGCGGTAAATCGTAAATTTCGTGTTTCAATCCGTAATCGTAGCCTTGTCGCCAATCAATTTTTCCCTTATTTTCATCTAAAATCTGAGAGTCTATTTTACATGCAAAAAATTGATTGTCAACTACGGTAATCCTTAATTCAAATTGTTTTTCAATATAGTTTTGAATATAATTTACAGTTTGGCAAAATGTTTCAGCGGGCAAATTTTGCAAGACTTGTGAAGAAACTTTTTTAGCATAAAACACATATTCCAACTCAGTTGTTTCGTCCCAAATACTATCATTTTCTATAGATTTTAGAATAAGGTATTCGTGTTGTTCGGCAAATCTTAAAATATCTTCTTTTCTATTTGAAAAGCAGGTTTCCGGCGTTTGTAAACCAACCTCACGGGCTATTTTCAGTTGCAGCATTTTGGAAGATGCAACCCTGTCGTTTACAATGCTGCCAATGGAAAAAATATCTTTTAAATAAAACCGCAAAAATGAGAGAAAGCCTTTTGCCTCCTCCAAATTATGCTTGTTGATTTCAGGATTATTTTCAATAAACAGTTCTTTTGGCAGTTCGGGGCGACGTTCCCAAACGGCAGTTATTTCACTGCCTTTCAACTCTAAGTTGTTTTTAATGTTTTTGATATAAAAATCGGTCTCTTTATCATTGCAGTACCAGTGAAACTGATAATCGGATAATAACGCCTCCGTATTCAAGCGAAAGACCGGAATTTGTCTCTCGCTTAAATACTTAATTACAGGCGTTGGGTGAACATCTTCTTTATTCGTAATGATTAAGATCATTATACAGTTTTTGAATCGTCAATCTCATTTTTTTGGTCATTTTTATAATTACCATTTCCCCACTTTGTTCTGCTCGTTTTCAGAGATTTTGTTCCTACTTGCCGCATATCATAAACTATTTGACAAACAGTATCATAAGTAATAGATACTTCATCTCCAATTTTTTGAATAGGTTCAGGGTTTGTAAATCCCATTAATAATGGCATAGGGATTTCATTCCATTGGTTTAATTGATTGTAATTCATAATAATAAATGTTAAATTTTGCCTACTCTAAAAAGTTTTCGGCTGCCCTTATTTTCTGTTTAATATTTTTTCAAAAACCTCTTGCTTTTTATTCAGATTTTCTGTGCTGTTGAATTTATAATTTCGTGAAGGGTGATGTATTATGTAAATGGGTATTACGCCTTTTGTTTCAAAAATAAGTGCACTTTTTTTGGTTTTGTCCGAGAAAAGCAATCCGTTTTCTTCTTTGTTATAACGAATATTCAGCCATTTGGGAACATCAAAACCCAACATCAAAATTGCTTTCGGTTTTAAAATATCAATAAATTCTTTGGTCATTTGAATACAAAAAGAGAGAGCCGTTTTTCTGTTTTCGAGAAGCGATAAATCTTTCACTTCCGCAGTGTTGAAATAAACGGCATTCATAATAACCGCATTTTCTAACACTTTTCTCAAATTGGGCGTACTAAAAATTTCTAAAACAGGTTGGTTAATTTTCCATTGTGGGTCGTTTTCATACGCGATATAAGCATTACTTCCATCAACTCCACAATTGAATAATTTATCAATTTCTTTGTTTGCAGAAAATGGATTACTACCTCCCGGATTTGCACCTATGATTAGCAACTCAACACCTTTTTGCAAAGATTCTTTTGAACATTGAAAGGGGTAATAATCTTTGTTTAGAATTTGTCCTAGTTCATTACATTTTTGGTAAACTTTGTGTATCCAAAGTTCTAATTCGTGTTCAAATTTTGTGTTTTTCATATTGATAAATTATTAATGTATTAACATTGTAAGAAATATAATTGGCAATGTACATAGAACGATTGAAACCGTAATGCCACAAAACCTGTCCAATGTATATTTCCAAGAAAAGTCAAAAAGGCTTACATTGCTGTTTCTCCACAACATACGGCGCGAGACAACCTCTCTTATATTGACATAAGTAAAGTGTGCCAACCAGCCGCTTATAACTGTGGCAATAGAAAAAACTATCCATAAATAGGTAATATATCTACTAAACAATGCTTGGACTTTTTCCGGATCGCTCATTATCCATCCTTGACTTTTTATGCCCCATGTCAAAAGGATAAGTCCTCCAAGCGTTACAATGTATTTAAAAAATGATACCCCATTTTTCTTGGTAGGATTGATAAAAATAACGAAATACCCTAAGAGCACTGCAAATAGAATAGCGAGAGAGTCGCTTGTTTCTTGATCTGTTTCTGCTTCTATTGTTTCTACTCCTAAAAAAACAAAATAGATAATACTACCTATAATTGCAGTAAGCACAAAGCTAAATATCTCAAAATTGGCGATGAGCCAGCATTTAAAAGTTTTCATAGATAAATTTATATAAATAGGGATTTAAAAAAACTTAATTCAAACGTTGAAAAATCGTTAAAGATACACCTTACCTTGCCGGAATATTCATAAATATCTATTTCATAGTTTGAATAATCCGCCTCAAAACTAATGCGATATATTGGAAGCGCAATATGTTTTCCTACAAGACAAACCAATTTTCCTAAACGTTTACCCTCTTTTAAAGCAGCGTTTTTGTTATTTTCGTATAATTTTCTATACTCCGCGCCTATTTCATTCGGTAACGTTTGTTCGGCATCTATTAAAATTTCTTTTTCGTTTTTGTATAACTTGTATATTCCCTCTTTTAATTCATGGTTATCAAATACATACTTGAGTTGTGCGTTGTAAGTACGATATTCGTCATCAGAATTGACAACTTTTTCTGTGTCATCCCAAGAGGTGGATCTGTAAGCAACACAATCTAACTTTTTGACATCTTTGAACTTTTTAACAATTTGATATTGATTTGAGAATAGTTGAAGTTTGCCACTGCCGTTACATGCTTTACATTGGATTTTTCCGTTTCCATAACAATCGGGGCATTTTCCTTTTCTTGTTCGTTTTACACCAGAGGCATACATTCCATCATCATAATCTACAAGCCCGCTACCTCCGCATTTTTCGCACCTGAAAAAGCCTTGCCCTTCACAATGCGAACATGCGGGCGCTTGGCTTGCATCACGTGTGGTTACAGCGCAGATTTCCCATTTTGAGTTTTTTTTGTTATCCCAAATTTCTTGAAATGCGTTGTGCATTGCATCAGGCGATATACCATAATCAAAATCGTAGGGATTGCGTGTAAAATCGTCCATTGCTATCTCTTTACTGTCAATTGTTTCAGTTACCACCTCATCTCTGTTTACGCCAACCATAAAAAATTGACTGATAAGCAGATGTCCGGTTTCCATACTCGCATTTTTAGCCATTTTACTCATTTTTTTCCAAGCCCTTCGCTCGCTGGCATCCCAGTCTTTTGTTTTGTGATAAGTTGCGTCGCTAATCTTTTGTAGCCATTTTTTAGCATCTAAACTTTGCGGGTCGATTTTTCCCTGAAATGACCAACGAAATTTATTACGGTACGCCCTATCATTTTGGTCAACAATTAGGTCGTCCCAAAAACTATTTACATCATTCATATTATAATCCCTAATACGTGTCGGGTGCAACCTTTTTTTTAGAATATTTATGTTTGCTTCTTTCAGTTTTTACTACTTATTTTTTGTAGTGAATTTCCTTTTTTTATTTTCAAATTTTGCATAAAAAAAACCGTGAACTTTCGTTTACGGATTCTGAGGTCTTAGACTACCTTTACATCAATAATGAAAACTCACGATTTCTCGTGAGCGTTCATGCTTTCATTCGATGTAAGTTTTGAAAAGTGTCTAAGTTTTCAGAATCCAAATCAGCATTTACGCTTTTTTTATATGTTTTTTGTGCTATTTAACACTCTGTTTTTTACGTCATTCTGTTATTTTTTTGTTATTAATCTATTGAAGTGCAAAAGGGAAGGTATTTTTTCAAAGGGAAGGTAAAATAAATCCTCTTTTTTTTGCTATAAAATTACTTACGGGTGCAAAAATATACTTTTTTAAATTTCTGATTTTTAAATTTATTCAAGAGTTACATACAGCCTTTATATATGCCGCACCAAATACCCCAATTTATAAAGATCTAACCTGAAAAGCGATGGGGTTTTTAAGATTTTTTGTTTGTTGTTTTGAAAAAACATTTTGTAAAACAACCGGAGCAACGGAATTAACTTTAACTTTTTGCATTTGAAGTAGGTTGCCAGCAATCGGTTTTCACTCACAAAACCGGCATCTATTTTGTTTGCTTTCAACAGCGAAATTAAATTATCTATGGAGGTTTCCACTTTTTTTAAGTAATCTTCGTTAGAGTCCAACCCATCGTGAATAAGCGCGTTATTGATGTGAATCACAGGGATGTTGGCATTTCGTAACTGGTTGCCGAAAAAGGTATCTTCATTACCATAAGTAGAAAACGATTCATCAAATTTTACAAGTTCAAATATTGATTTTGAGAAAACGGCGTTGAAAGAGGTGAACGATTTGTAAGGTTTTCTGTTTCTGAAATCGGCATCTGTGGCTTCTCTTTTTTTGCCGTAAAACCAACGCAGGTAATATTTTGGGTTCGGTTTCTGCTGCCTGTATGCCACACCACCAATAATGCAAATAGGTTTCAAATTTCTGGATATTTCTACCACATAATTGTTGATGTAGGTAGAATAAAGCACCGCCGCATCGCAATCCATAAACAGCAGGAAGGGGAAGTTTGCTTTTTCAACCAACAGGTTTCTAATTTTTGCGCGTCCAATATTCTCAGGCAAAGAGAAATAGGTTACGCCTTGCAGATTTTGCAATTTTTCGTTGCCGTGCAGTTCGGTCGAAGCATCGTCGCCCAAAATAATTTCAAACTCCACGTTGGCATACGTGAGTTGCGCGTGCAAGTCTTTCACCAATTTGGCTACGTTGAAATTGTAAATAGGTATTAAAACTGAAATCATAATCCTGAATCTAAAATTTTACCATCTTCTATGAGTAAAGAGCGCGAGGGAAACTTATCAATCATCATAAAGTCGTGAGTAGCAATTAAGACGGTGGTTCCTTTTTTATTAATATGGTGAAAAATTTGAAAAATTTCTTCGGAAGTAATGGGGTCTAAGTTTCCGGTGGGTTCGTCGGCAATTAAAAGTTCAGGCTCGTTAAGCAGGGCGCGGGCAATGCACACGCGCTGCTGCTCCCCGCCCGAAAGCTGGTGCGGATACTTAAAGTGTTTCGTGCTCAAGCCCACCATTTCCAACGCTTTCATTACGCGGTCTTCACGTTCAAGTTTGTCTTTACAGCCAATTGCCCTAAGCGCGTTGTCCAAATTATCGTAAACTGTTTTTTCTGCCAATAGTTGGTAATCTTGAAAAATAACTCCTAATTTTCTTCGCAAATAGGGTATCTGTTTGGTTTTAATGGTTTTCAAATCGTAGCCCACAATTTCTGCCTGTTCGCCGTGCGCCTTTTCATCGGCAATTAAAAGTTTTAAAATGGAAGATTTGCCCGTGCCCGTTTTGCCAATCACATACACAAACTCTCCTTTATGAATCGTAAGCGAAATATTATGCAAAATCATCAATTTCTTTTGATAAATATCAAGATTTTTTAAGGTAATGATTGGAGAATTGGGGTTAATTGGGTCTTCCATAATTATGATTACTAATTTAAAGATTTAAAATTTAATATCTAATATCTAATATCTAATATCTAAATATCAATCTTCGCATAATGCGCATTTTGTTCAATAAACTCTCTTCGCGGGGGTACTTCATCGCCCATTAACATAGCAAAAACGCGGTCGGCTTCAGTGAGGTTGTCAATAGTAACTTGGCGTAACGTTCTGGTTTCGGGGTTCATCGTGGTTTCCCAAAGTTGCGTTTCGTTCATTTCTCCCAAACCTTTGTAGCGTTGCACGTGCAATCCGCCGGTGTTGGCGCCGTCGTTGGTAAACTCAGCAGTAACGGCTTCGCGCTCTTTGTCCGACCACACGTAGCGCTCCTGTTTTCCTTTCTTAATTAAATAAAGTGGAGGCGTGGCAATATACACGTGTCCAAACTCAATCAACTCTTTCAAATGGCGGAAGAAAAACGTAAGAATCAGCGTGGCAATGTGGCTTCCGTCCACATCGGCATCGGTCATAATGATTACTTTTCCGTAGCGCAATTTTTCAATATTCAATGCTTTGCTGTCTTCTTCGGTGCCAATGCTAACGCCCAGCGCAGTGAAGATATTTTTAATTTCTTCGCTTTCAAAAACTCTGTGGGGCATTGCTTTTTCTACATTCAAAATTTTACCGCGCAATGGAAGAATAGCCTGAAATTTGCTGTCTCTGCCTTGTTTGGCAGTACCGCCTGCGGAATCTCCCTCAACCAAATACAATTCGCATTCTTCCGATTTTTTAGAGGAGCAGTCCCAAAGTTTTCCGGGAAGCCCGCCGCCACTAAACACGTTTTTGCGTTGCACCAACTCGCGGGCTTTGCGGGCGGCGTGGCGTGCCGTAGCCGCCAAAATCACCTTGTTCACAATCTCTTTGGCATCTTTCGGGTTTTCTTCCAAATAGTTGCGCAACATTTCGCCCACCATAACATCCACGATACCCATTACCTCGTTGTTGCCCAACTTGGTTTTGGTTTGTCCTTCAAACTGAGGTTCAGCCACTTTCACAGAGATAATGGCGGTTAAGCCCTCGCGAAAGTCATCGCCGGAGATCTCTATTTTTTGTTTTTCCAACTTTTCCAACATCTTACTTTCATCGGCATATTTTTTCAGCGTTCTGGTTAAGGCGCGTCTAAAACCGGCAAGGTGTGTTCCGCCTTCTATTGTATTGATATTGTTTACATAAGAGTGAATATTTTCAGTAAACGACGTGTTGTATTGCATCACAATTTCCACCGGCACGTTATCTTTTTCGCCTTCCATATAAATGGGGTGCTCCATAATCTTTTCGCGCCCACCATCCAAATAGCTGATAAAATCTTTCAGCCCTTCTTCCGAATAATAAACATCTTTCAAAAATTCGCCGTTTTCTTTTTCTTCACGTTCATCAACAATTTCGAGGGTAATGCCTCTGTTTAGAAACGCCAACTCTTTTAATCGCGTGGATAATGTGTTGAATTTGTACTCGGTAACGATAAAAGTGGTGGCATCGGGTTTAAACCAGATTTTGGTACCGCGATAGTCGGTTTTGCCCACTTCTTTCACGGGGTACATCGGTTTTCCATATTCAAACTCCTGCATATAGTGAATGCCGTTGCGAAACACCTCAGCGCGCAGGTTTTCTGAAAGCGCATTCACGCACGAAACGCCTACGCCGTGCAAACCGCCGGAAACCTTGTAAGAATCCTTGTCGAATTTGCCGCCCGCGTGCAGCACGGTGAGTACCACTTCCAAAGCGGAGCGTTTTTCTTTTTCGTGATAATCGGTTGGAATGCCGCGCCCGTTGTCTAACACAGAGATCGAGTTGTCTTTATGAATAGTAACCCAAATATGGTCGCAATGACCGGCTAATGCTTCATCAATAGAGTTGTCCACTACTTCATACACCAAGTGGTGCAGTCCGCGCTCGCTCACATCGCCGATATACATTGCGGGGCGTTTGCGCACGGCTTCAAGGCCTTCTAATACTTGAATATTCTCTGCGGTATAATCTGCGGGTTGTTGGAGGTCTTTGTTGTCTAAATCGCTCATAGTCAAAAATAATCTGTTTTTTCAAAAAGTTTGCAAATATAGTAAAAAAAGGATAGGGTAAAACTACGAAATGCCTACTGTTTTTTCATAAATTCCCTTCAGTTTTTTAGCCACATGCTCCCATTTTAAATTATCCACATCTTCTTTGCCTTTTACTGCAAAAAAGTCGGCTAAAGCGGGGTAGTTAATAATTCCGTAAATGGCGTCTGCCAACCCGTCAATATCCCAAAAATCTACTTTAATGGCGTGGGTAAGCACTTCGGCAACCCCGGATTGTTTTGAGATGATAGTAGGCACATTTGCTTGCATCGCTTCCAACGGTGAAATGCCAAACGGCTCTGATATGGAGGGCATTACATACACATCGCTCATCCCGAACATCAAGTCAATATCGCTGCCTCTTAAAAATCCTGTAAAGTGGAAACGGTCGGCAATGCCCAGCTCGGCAACGCGGCTAATGGTTTGCGCCATCATATCGCCATCGCCGGCAAGCACAAAACGCACGTTCGGTACTTTTTCCAGCACTTTTTTAGCTGCCTCCACAAAATATTCGGGACCTTTTTGGAAAGTAACACGCCCTAAGAACGTTACAATTTTTTCTTCTACATATTTATTACGAATAACCTCCTTGCCGGTAGGTTCCACCGCATTGTGCAACGTGAACACCTTTTCGGCGGGGATGCCGTATTTGTTAATCACAATATTGCGGGTAAGGTCGCTCACTGCGCAAACGGCGTCGGCTTCCGTCATCCCGTATTTTTCCAAGCCATACACGATGTCGTTCCGGTTGTGTTCGCCCGAGCGGTCAAATTCCGTAGCATGAATGTGCACCACCAACGGTTTTCCGCTCACCTGTTTTGCCGCGATACCCGCTTTGTAAGTCAGCCAGTCGTGCGCATGAATGATGTCGAAATCATAAGTTCGCGCAATTTCTGCAGCCACCATCGCGTAGTGTTCCACTTCGTTCATCAGGTTGGAGGTATATTTTCCGGAAAACTCATATTTGCGTTTTTCGCTAATCTGTTCCTCTTCAAAAACTCCGCTATTCAGTTGGTCAACAATATGAAAATACTCATCCACACCAATATAGGGCACCAATTTTGAATCCACTTCCAAAAATTCCACTTTGTCGGAAAAGGTTTGCAGGTGCACAAAGCGCGTGTTCACTTCCACATCGCTGGCGTTAATAATTTTAACGTAAGTTTCATCTTCATCATTCGAAGCCTTGGGCATCACAAAAAGCACCTCAACATTATTTTTTGCCAACCCTTTAGTAAGTCCGTAACAGGCTGTACCTAAACCTCCTGCAATATGCGGGGGAAATTCCCAGCCAAACATTAATACTTTCATGGTAATCGTTTTTTATGTTTAAAATTTTAGGGCGCGAAAATATAGAAAGTCCACAGATTTACACAGATTATCACAGATTTATTTTTTTGTAAAAATTTGCGTAAATTTGCGTAAATCTGCGGACAAAATCTAGTATCCCAAAATCTTCAACATAGACTTATAACTCTGTTCTTTAGCAAAGAGTTTCGTTACCGCTTCACCGTCTTCATCTAATGAAATGATAATGTGTTTCGGTGCGGGGGTCAGGCAATGTTGAATCCCGCCGTATCCGCCCACCGACTCTTGATAAGCTCCGGTATTGAACAATCCGATATATTGAATATCTGATTCATCGCGATCAGTTGTGCTGCTCTCAACGGCGGCGCTATTTTCAAAAATTTTGGGTAAAAATACCGCGTTCAAGTGCGCTTCCGAGTTGTAGTAGTCGTGGCTGTCGCAAGTGAGTCCACCCAGAAACACGCGCTCGTACTCCCTGTCCCAGTTGTTAATGGCAAGGATGATAAACTGCTGGTTAATTGCCCAGGTATCGGGCAAAGTAGTCATAAAGGAACTGTCAATCATATTCCACAACTCGCGGTCGTTTTGTCGTTTTTGTTGCAAAATAGAATACAAAACTGCGCTCGCTTCGCCCACAGTATAAGAGCCAAATTCGGTAAAAATGTTGGGTTCTTCCACATTTTCTCTGTCGCAAATCTGCTTTATTTGCGACACAATCTCTTCTGCCATATAGGCATAATCGTAGTCGAATGAGAGCGAACTCTTAATGGGAAACCCACCGCCAATGTTCAAAGAATCTAATTCAGGGCAAATCTTTTTCAAGTCGCAATACAAATTAACACACTTGCTTAGCTCATTCCAGTAGTATGCCGTATCGTTTATTCCGGTGTTAATAAAGAAATGCAACATCTTTAATTGAAACTTTTTACTCTTTTTAATTCGGCTTTCATAGAAGGGAATGATGTCGTTATATCTAATTCCTAATCGAGAAGTATAGAACTCAAATCGCGGTTCTTCTTCTGCAGCAATACGAATACCTAACTTACATTTCGATTGAATCGCCTCTTCAAGTAAACTAAATTCGTGTTTGTTATCTAAAACAGGGATGATGTTTTTATATCCGTTTTCTAAAAGATTTACGATATTATCAATGTATTGCTGTTTTTTATAACCGTTGCAAATAATAAAGGTATCTTTATTAAATTGCTCCGTTTCATTCATCGTTTCAATAAGATTAAGATCGAAGGCTGAAGAGGTTTCAATATGCACGCCGTTTTTCAATACTTCGCTCATAACAAACTCAAAATGTGATGATTTTGTGCAATAACAATAGTTGTAGTCGCCTTTGTAATCGGCTTTGGCAATAGCCACATTGAACCAACGGCGCGCGCGCTGAATGTTTTGCGAAATCTTCGGCAAAAAAGTAATTTTTAACGGTGTACCATATTGTTTTATGATATCCATTAACGGAATGTTGTGAAAATACAATTCACTGTCCTCTACGTGAAACTCCTCTTGAGGAAATTCGTAGGTTTGGGAAATGAGATCGATGTACTTGGTCTTCATTGAATTTAAGGTTTAATGTTTTTCTCTGTGTTACTTTGTGTTCTTAGTTTCTCTGTGTTGAAATAAATTAGCACAGAGACGCAAAGAACGCAGAGTTTCACAGAGTTTGGGCGGCGAAAATATAAAAAAGTGAATTGGATTGGAAATATTTTACCAATTTAAATCATTTGGATGATGATTTTTTTATGAATGTAACAAACTTGGATTGATTTATTTACTGCAATCAATATGGATATTCTTCCGTCATTGGGTTATCCAAACGATTATCATCAGCATAATCATCATTCATACTGGAGTTCATAATCTCGAAACTTTGATTTGGGGCAATGCCATCAAATGAGGAATCGGCGCTCATTCCGAAGTCGAGATCGGTAAATCTTGTGTATTGACTTTGGAAACGAATCCGGATATCTTCGGTACCTCCGTGTCGGTTTTTTTGGATCATTAAATCCGCTAAACCTTTCGCGGGCATTTCATCTTCAAAGGTTTCCAACTTGTAATATTCAGGTCTATAGATGAACATTACGATATCGGCGTCCTGCTCAATGGAGCCCGATTCGCGCAAGTCGGAAAGTTGAGGGCGTTTGGAGGCGGAGCGTTTTTCCACCTCGCGCGACAACTGCGACAAGGCAATTACCGGCACATTCAAATCTTTTGCCAACGCTTTCAACGAGCGCGAGATATAGCTGATTTCCTGTTCGCGGTTACCCTTTCCTTTGTCGGTGTCCACACTCCCCACCATCAATTGCAAATAATCCACAATAATAAGTTGAATATCGTATTGGTGTTTCAATCTTCGGCATTTGGCTCTTAAATCAAACACCGACAGCGCGGGTGTGTCGTCAATAATAAGGTTGGCGCTATTGAGCGGTCCTAATTTGTTGGTTAAGATACTCCATTCATCATCAGAGAGTTTACCTTTGGCAATTTTTTCGGAAGGGATTCCGGTTTCAATAGAAAAAAGCCTGTGTACCAACTGCGTAGATGACATTTCAAGCGAAAACAGCGCCACCGGACGTTTGTGGTCAATGGCAGCATTGCGCGCAATAGAAAGCACAAATGAGGTTTTCCCCATACCCGGACGGGCAGCAATGATGATAAGGTCGGATTTTTGCCAGCCACCTGTTTTTTCATCAATAGCCCTAATGCCGCTGGGCACGCCGTGAAACTGATTTTCAGCATCTTTCAGCGCCATCAATTCTTCCAGCGCTTTTTTCATCACCACATTCAACTCCTTACTATCGCGCTTAAAATTCTCTTGAATAATGCCAAAAAGGTTGGTTTCGGCTTTGTCTAACAGTTGTAGCACATCCTTTGAATCTTCGTAAGCATCTTTAATAATGGTGTTACAATTGTTAATCAATTCGCGCAACACAAACTTTTCCATTACGATACGGGCGTGATACTCAATGTTTGCGGAAGATGCCACGCGGTTGGTTAAGGATGCCAAATAGGAGGGACCGCCTACCTGTTCCAGTATTTTAGACTTTCTTAAATGAGATGTAACCGTTAATAAATCAATAGGTTCCGTATTATCAAAAAGTTCTCTTATAGCTCTGTAAATAAAAAAATGCGCTTCTTTATAAAACATTTTAGGATGAAGAAAATCAACCACTTGCCCCACGGCTTCGGCGTTAATTAAGATAGCGCCCAAAACCGCCATTTCAAAATCTAATGCTTGCGGCGTTAATTTTCCGGTTACTCCCAAAGTAGATTCCAACGTGTTGTAATGTATTTTTTGCTCGGTGCGTTTAGCTGTAATGTGTTCGTTTGCCATAAATTAACAAAAACTGTTTCTTTTTTTAAATTTTTGCCAAAAATAAGGGAATAATGCAATTTGAGCAGGTATTTGTTGATATGTTGAAAAAAAAATGTAGTACTCCCCAAAATTATGACAACCATTTAAAGGGACGAAATCCATATCAGCATGGATTGGCAAAGGCAGGGCACAAAAAAGATTACATCAAATTCTTAATCAAAACAATTATGGTAATTTTGCACTCTCCATGAAGGAGAATTTTCAATTATTCAATAAAAAACATACTTTTGCCGCCAATTAAAAATCAACCTAATTATGAGTAAATCAAACCCAAACGAAAATACGGAACTGTCGCCCAATAAGCAACCTTTGTTCAGAAAAATTAACTATATCTTAATAGGAGTTGGCGTGTTGTTCTTAGCGCTGGGATATTTCCTGTTAGTCGGCGGTGGCTCTGAAGACCCCGAAGTTTTTTCTCCCGACATTTTTAACGCACGCCGTTTGGTGGTGGCGCCCATTCTTATGTTAATCGGTTTAATCGTAGAAATAGTCGCGATTATGTACCGCGCAAAAAAATAAAATGCAAAAAATTAGAAATATTGCGATTATCGCACACGTAGACCACGGAAAAACCACCCTGGTAGATAGAATATTACATCAGGCAAACCTGTTTAGAGCCAATCAACAGGTGCAAGACTTGATTTTGGATAACAACGATTTGGAGCGCGAACGCGGCATCACCATTTTGTCGAAAAATGTTTCGGTACGCTATAACGATGTGAAAATTAATGTGATTGACACACCCGGTCACAGCGATTTCGGCGGCGAAGTAGAGCGCGTGCTCAATATGGCAGACGGCGTGCTGCTCGTGGTGGACGCCTTTGAAGGTCCTATGCCCCAAACCCGTTTCGTTACCCAAAAAGCAATTGAACTCGGACTGAAACCGATTGTGGTGATTAACAAGGTGGATAAACCCAACTGCTCGCCCGATTTGGCGCAGGAAGCCGTTTTTGAATTGATGTTTAATTTGGGCGCCAACGACGACCAATTGGATTTTCCTACCGTTTTCGGCTCCGCAAAACAGGGCTGGATGGGTCCCGATTGGAAAAACCCCACCACCGACATCGGTTATTTGTTGGAACAAATCATAGAACACATTCCCCAACCCAAAGCCGAAGAAGGCAATTTGCAAATGATGATTTCTTCGCTGGATTATTCTTCCTACGTGGGCAGAATTGCGGTGGGAAGACTGAAACGAGGCACCTTAGATTGGGGGCAAAACGTATCGTTGGTAAAACGAGACGGCAAAGTGGTTACTTCTAAAATTAAAGAGTTGTATGTGTTTGAAGGTCTGGGCAAAGAGAAAATGAAAAGCACCATTTACCCGGGAGAAATTTGCGCGATTCTCGGTTTGGAAGATTTTGAAATTGGCGATACCGTTGCCGATTTTGAAGCACCCGAACAGTTAGAACCCATAAAAATAGACGAACCCACGATGAGTATGTTGTTTACCATCAATACTTCACCGTTTTTTGGACAAGAGGGTAAATTTGTAACCTCGCGGCATTTGCGCGACCGCCTTTTTGCCGAATTGGAACACAATTTGGCAATGCGCATTGAAGAAACCGGCTCGCCCGAAATGATGAATGTGTTTGGGCGCGGCATTTTGCACCTTTCTATTCTTATTGAAACAATGCGCAGAGAAGGCTACGAGCTGCAAGTGGGACAGCCGCAAGTAATTATTAAAGAAGTGGACGGCGAAAAACTTGAACCGGTGGAACAACTTACGGTTTTAGTGCCGGAGGAGTTTCAAAGTCGCGTAATTGACTATGTTTCAAGAAGAAAAGGCGATTTGATACATTTGGAAACCAAAAACGACCGCATTCACTTGGATTTTATGATTCCTTCGCGCGGCATTATCGGCTTGCGCAGTCAAATTTTAACGGCAACCGAAGGCGAAGCTATTATGTCGCACCGTTTTATAGAATTTCAACCGTGGAAAGGCGAAATTGGCGGCAGACACGCCGGCGCCCTCATCGCGATGGAAACAGGACAAGCCTACGCTTACTCCATTGACAAATTGCAAGATAGAGGTTCCTTTTATATTGAGCCGGGTGAAAATGTTTACGCAGGACAAGTCATAGGTGAACATATTCGCCAAAACGATTTGGTGGTAAATGTGTGCAAATCGAAGAAACTAAGCAATATGCGCGCCTCCGGTTCCGATGAGAAAATGCGTATTGCGCCCGCCATTAAATTATCGCTGGAAGAATATATGGAGTTGATTAACAAAGATGAATATTTGGAAATTACGCCGCAATCGTTAAGATTAAGAAAAATATTATTAGACGAAAACGATAGAAAACGAGCCAGCAAAACCAATGAATAGCACCATTTGCCTTTCCGGAATGGAGTTTTACGCCCATCACGGCTGTTTTGAAGAAGAGCGCCAAGTGGGCACGCATTTTAAAGTGGATTTGATTTTGGAATATGACGCCACGCAGGCTGCCCAACACGACGATATTGACCAAGCCGTAAATTATCAGGAGGTTTATTTAGAGGTGAAAGAAATTATGCAACATCCTGTAAATCTGTTGGAAACATTATGCCAAAATATTTTATCTATGCTGAAAGAGAAATATTCGCAAGTAAAGCACGCGGAGGTTACAGTGCATAAATTAAATCCGGCGTTAGGCGGGAAAATTCAGGCGGTAAAGGCTATAGGAAAATACTAAAGTTTAAGGTTCAAAGTTTAAGGTTCAAAATCTTTTAATTCTTAATTTTTAATTCTTAATTGATTAAAACGTTTTCAAATTTTCATCATTGATAACCATATTTTCGCCTACTTGTTTTATAACGGCAATGCCTTGACTAATAGATTCTGTTTCTGTGCCTTCTTCAAAGTGAAATGCAGCCAAGCCAAGATATATATCATAATTTGCATATTGTGGAAAAAATTGTTTAAACACAGCCGCTTGTTTGAGCAACTGTGCAACATCATCTATACGAGCTTTGTATTTTATTTCAATAATAACGGCAGATGTACAGTTATACAAAACTAAATCGTATTCGCCTTGGAGATTAATTTTTTTTCTCTTCTCTTTATGGTTATGAAATATGCCATCATATTCTTGCCCTGCAAATTGCATACTTTGTTCAAAACTGTTTATAAAATATGATTCCGCAACTTCGCCGTTGGAATGACCAATTCCTCCGAGTTCTTTATGCATGGCTTTAATGGAGTCATCAATTTTTTTTCTGTCATTATCCGCTTGTCTCTCCATTCGTTCCATAAATTCACTAAATTTCTTTCTATCTTCTCTCATTTCTTTAAAACCTTGTGCATTTTCCTGAATTAATGCCCATGCACTTTCAAACGTAGCCTTTGGTAAATCATTTCTATTTCTCATAAATATTTTAAGTTATTAATTGATGCCGCGAAAATAAAAAAGTTTTGATACAAAAATGAAAAATTGAAAATTATTTTTCTAATAATCAATATGTTAAAAAAATGAAAATGACACATATTTTGGGTAAAAATGTACAATTTATGTCTGTTTTTGCTAAAAACTGCCAAATCTTTTCCGAAGTGTAATTTTTCATGCTTTGTAAAAAATAAATATCCATCATCAAATATAAAACAAGTGAATAAAATTGTCATATTTTTGCCGCCTTATTATACATAATAGAAGAATATGAAAAACAGTAAATTAGGCATTGATTTTAATAAAGTTAATGAAGCCAAAACAATTGCGGCTTCTATTGCTAATGAAGTACAACAATTTGTAAACCAATATACCACAGTAGCAGTGGAGCGCACGCTTTGCCGTTTAATTGGCATTGACGGCGTTGATGCTCACGAAGTACCGCTTCCCAATGTAGTTGTAGATCAGTTGCATCAGGCAGGGTTGCTGGGGCAGGGTGCGCTCTACTTTTTGGGTAATGCTGTGCTGGAAACACAGTTACCGCTTCAACAAATTGCGGAAAAAATGGCGCAAAATGTGTTAGATATTACCAAACTTCCCATTCATTCCGAAGAAGAAATTAAAAATGCCATAGCGCCCTATATTGAAAATGCGATGCAACGAATTTCTACCAATGTGGCGCAGCGGCGTAGTTTGTTGGAAAGATTGGG
>Ga0082212_10005376_pt1 | contig 17458 bp, 16 predicted proteins | sample TergutNt197P3_FD_71548 | JGI IMG/M metagenome (GOLD analysis project Ga0082212, IMG submission 71548) | Neocapritermes taracua P3 segment gut microbial communities from Petit-Saut dam, French Guiana - Nt197 P3 | ecosystem: Host-associated > Arthropoda: Insects > Digestive system > Gut ... | reverse complement strand
CGGACATAAAATAAAGAAGTTAGATGAAACATGTTTCATCTAACTTCTTTATTTTAACTTTAATTGCAAAATATTCAAGCACTTAAAAAATAGTTAACGCACTATTTTTTGCATCATTACCTTTTTGCTAAATGTGCATTTTATACCCTAAAATTGCATTTACAGGTTTGCTTAATCGGTGGATTTTCTGAAATAAAATTCGCTCCACCTATTATTAGTTTTTTCAAAACAATTCTTTCGGATTAATCTTTAAAAACTCATTATTGTGTACCGACAGAAGATTCAACTAATCGTCCCCATAGTTCCGGATTGATAATTGCTTCTTCATAGGTATCATTACCTTGAGAAGTAATCAAAGGATTATTATATACCTGAAATTTGGGACTTGAACCACGTTTACGGATAATATCTCCCGCATACTTGTCTAAGCCTGCTAATAATCCACAATCAGATAAAAGTTTCAAATAATTTGCCAAAGTAGTAGTATTCCCAGCATCTTGAAGTTGTCCTATGACTTTTGTATAAGAAAGAATCTGACCGGAATATAAACAGCCAAGTTCAAACAATCGTTTTAATAAAGCAGGCTTATCAACCCGCGTCAGCATTAATATATCTTTGGAGATACTCGTTTCTATCAGAGAATCTTTGATATAATTTTTCCAACGCTCTTCATCACCAATCAGAGTTGCAGATCCCGGATATCCACCAAAATAAACATACTGTTCTATATTCCATCCAAAAGCTTCTTGCATTTCAGAATAAGACCAATGCCCCAAATACAATGTTTCAAATCTACCTGCTAAGGATTCTGTCAATCCTTTTTGAATTAATAAACGTGAAGAACCCAATAAAATCACTTTAATATTGACATTTTCACGGGTATCTTTATCCCATTGTTGTTTTATAACTTCACTCCAATTATCAATCTTTTGTATTTCGTCAATTACCAACAAAAATTCAGTAGCTCCTGATGCTCTCAATCGTAATCTTGCTGATTCCCATACTTGCATCAACCAAGCAGAATTTGTTGCTGAAATAGCATCTGCCGATTCATATAAATTGGATATGGTTAGTTGAGACAAAAGCTGGGTTACCATTGTGGTTTTACCCACTTGACGAGGTCCTAAAATAACTTGAATAAACTTTCTGGGCTCTTCAATTCTTGCTTTAACCGACTTTAAATATGGACGTTCAAACATACGATTTAAATTTACTCAATATAGAGAGCAAATTTACTCAAAGTTTTCAAATATGCAAAATTTTATTAAAAATAATACTAAGCAAATAACCATATTTCCTTATTTGTCTCGTGTCAAGGAATTGTTTCTTGTTACTGACAATCTTTTCTCATTTATTAGAATTTATTTACTCTGTTTTCAATGGTGTATATAATTCTATTAAATTTTCTTCGGGATCTCGTAAATGAACAACTCGCATTCCCCAATCGGGTATATCGGTTGGCTGATTAATGAACGTAACGTCTTTTGCCAAAAGTGCGTTGTAAGTTTCGTCAACATTCTCAACTTCAAACGATATCATCATTTTTTCTCTGCAATTGGTCGGCTGACTTTTGTCTGCATTGCCAACAACGGGCGCAAAAAGGTCGGACACAAATATTGCCAATCCTTCAATGCCGTCGGCAACTTTGAAACTTGCATAAACGCCTAAATCAAATTCGGCTTCAAACCCAAGTTTTTCGGTGTAAAACTCGAAACACTTCTTGTAGTCTTTGACTAATAATCTTACATTGTTAAATTTCATAATCGAACTTTTTTAATTAATAATTGTATAAAATATTGCTATGTTGCTTTTCTTATATGTTGTTTCTCTTCAATTTACTATATGTTTCAATATCTGTAAATATATTTCCACTTAATAATTCTCCATCTCGTTCTATTCCTTCAAACGTAAATCCCAATCGCTTCGGAATAGACTTACTTTTCTCATTTCCAACGGCACATTTAATTTGTATTCTGTTTATTTCTAATTCATTAAATGCAAAATCACAAAGCCGTTTGACTGACTTTGTTACAATTCCTTTTCCCTGAAAATTCTTAGATATCCAATAACCAATTTCTGTTTTTTTATTTTGCCTGTCTGTACACTTATAGCCTATTAATCCTACAAATTCATTTTCATAACGAATTGTAAATACATGTTCAAATCTATCTTTCGGCAGATTTATTGTCATTTCAACAAATTCTCTTGAATCGCCGGGTTTCTTTGTAAACTCAACAAAAGGCAACCATTTACCTAAATATTCCCTTTGATTATTAATAGTATTAAAAATATCTTTATAATCATTTAATTCTAATAGTCTTAACAGTATTTCTTCGTCTATTTCTAATATTTTGCTCATACTATTTTTTATTCAGCTTTAATTCAATTCCGCAAGCTCTTATCGTTTTGTATTTTTTATTTCTCTCAGTCGTTATTATTTATGCCCACTTTTTCAATTTTGGGAAAAAAGATTTTGTTTATTTTTTGGAAGTTTCTTTACGACTTCTGTTACCGAGTGCTCTATCAATTCGATAATCAGTTTATCAGGAACATCTTTTTGAATATATACAGAATTCCACATCAAATTGTTTCCCGCATAATATCCTTTCGTAATGCCTTCGTATTTCTCTCTCAATTCAACTGTTTTTTCGGGGGCACACTTCATAACAACAAAATGCTCGTTATTTTTTGGATTCAGAGGAAAAAATGCAAACATCTTCCCCATAATTTTATACACTATTACATCTTCTCCGAACGGTGTGCATTCTTCTGCATTTTTTATTGCAAGACAATGATTCCGCAATTCTTCAATATTCATATATTTTTAGATTTTGTTTAAATTTTGCCGGTTACTTCAAATATATATTGTTCTAGTGCCGTAAAGGTATGCAGAATTTCTCTATATGAAAAGAATATTGAACCAAAACTCTCTTATTTTTTTAAAGATTATGCATAATAAACTTAAAAAAATTTCTTATTTTATTTTATTAGTTAGAATAAACTAACTATTTTTGCAAAATCAAAGTATAATAATATGGAAAATAATTTAAAAGAAAATATAGCAAAGTTTACGCGGCTTATATCAGTTGCAGAAGAGGATGCCAAGGAACAATGTGAAACACAAAATTTAACTGCAACTCAGCTCAACTATCTTGAAATCATCGGTGAATTAAAAAATCCAACCATTACGGAATTGTCGTCTATTATGAGATTAACAAAACCTTCCATAACCATTGTCGTTGACCGTTTGACTGCCAAAGGTTTTGTTCGCAAAGTGCAATCAGACAGTGATAAGAGAAGTTCACACTTGCACCTAACCGAATTGGGTGAACAAATCAACAAGCGACACGATTACGCCCATAATTATATGATTAGCTTCATTGAGAAAAAACTTAATGAAAACGAAATGAAATTATTTACAATATTATTAGATAAAATTACTAAATAGAGTGCGAAGGCACGAAAGCATGAAAAGCGCGAAATAAGATATTCGTGCTTTCGCGCCTTCGTCCATTCGTGCTATTCTATCATTAATGCAACACAAATTATAAAAATGGAAAATCTAAAGAACACACAACTTTCCGGTTTAACGGACAGCGAAGTAAAATCGCACATTGCAACAGATGGTTACAACGAACTGCAAGGCAGTAAGTCCCGAAGTTTTTGGACAATCATTCTCGGCGTAATGAAAGAACCCATGTTCTTGCTACTTATCGCTTGCAGTACGCTTTATATGCTACTCGGCGATATCACGGAAGGCTTTATGTTGCTGGGCTTTGTGTTCGTAATTATGGGCATCGAATTTTATCAAGAACGGAAAAGCGAAAAAGCGTTAGACGCCTTGAAAGATTTAGCCAGTCCGCGAGCATTAGTTATCCGTAACAATACGGAAATCCGCATCGCGGGGCGCGAAGTCGTGCATGATGATATTATTGTACTTCAAGAAGGCGACCGAATTCCTGCCGATGCAACCGTTCTTCAAAGCGTAAATTTGTTGGTTGATGAATCATTGCTCACAGGCGAATCCGTTCCTGTGCACAAACACGATTGGATGGGCGAATCCGATAATATTCAACCCGGAGGCGATGACCAGCCTTTTGTTTATTCCGGTTCAATGGTAGTGCAAGGCAACGGTTTGGCAAAAGTTACTCACACCGGAATGAATACCCAAATCGGAAAAATAGGAAAATCAATCGCCGAAGTAGATGAATCGCCTAGCCGATTGAAAAAAGAAATTGGTTCGTTAGTCAAACGTCTAACCATAATCGGCGGAATATTGTTTGTCTTGGTAATCGCTTTATACACTATTACACGCGGCGATTTATTACAAGGTTTTTTGGCAGGTATTACGTTGGCAATGGCAATGCTTCCCGAAGAATTTCCGGTGGTGTTAACTATTTTTATGGCTGTGGGCGCGTGGCGTATTTCCAAAAAACGAGTGTTGACGCGGCGACCGAATGCCATTGAAACATTGGGTTCGGCAACGGTTTTGTGTACCGACAAAACAGGAACATTGACCGAAAATAAAATGAAAATTGCCAAATTATATAATAAAGAAAATTATTGGACAACCAAAGGCGCAAGCGATTTCCCAGAAGAATTTCACGGTATTATTGAATACGGAATATTGTCGAGCCAGCTAAATCCTTTCGACCCGATGGAAAAAGCTATTAACAACATCGGCGAATCATTTTTGAAAGGTACGGAACATTTGCACGCCGATTGGGAAATGATAAAAGAATATTCACTGTCGAAAGAATTACTGGCAATGTCGAGAGTTTTCCGAAGTAAATCTTCCAACCAATTGGTTATTGCGACAAAAGGCGCACCCGAAGCCATTTTTGACCTTTGCCATTTGTCTGCCGATGTACAGGAAAAATATGCTGAAGCAGTGCAAAAAATGGCTTCGGAAGGATTGCGCGTATTGGGCGTTGCCAAATCGAGCGTACCAGAAAGCCGACTGCCCGAAATACAGCACGATTTCGATTTTGAATTTGTAGGTCTGATAGGCTTGTCCGACCCAATCCGCCCCGAAGTTCCGCAGGCAGTAAAAGAATGTCGAGAAGCCGGAATCAGGGTCATTATGATTACGGGCGATTATCCGGTTACGGCTCAAAACATTGCCAAAGAAATCGGGTTAAAAAATTATTCCGAATGTATCACAGGCGCAGAATTGGCAGAAATGGACGAAGCTGAATTGAGCGAAAAAATCAAAACCATCGACATTTTTGCACGAGTAGTACCGGAACAAAAGTTGAAAATTGTGAATGCTTTGAAACGTAACAATGAAATTGTTGCTATGACAGGCGACGGCGTAAATGATGCTCCTGCATTGAAATCTGCCAATATCGGTATTGCGATGGGCAAAAAAGGCACAGATGTAGCACGCGAAGCATCTGAATTGGTTTTATTGGACGATAATTTCGGCTCTATTGTGGAAGCCATAAAAATGGGACGCCGTATTTTCGACAACTTACAAAAATCATTGGGATATATCTTTGCCATTCACGTACCAATAGCAGGTTTGGCGCTTATTCCGGTACTTTTTGCCGGTTTTCCGCTTGTTCTTTTTCCCGTACACGTTGTTTTTCTTGAATTGATTATCGACCCTGCTTGTTCGGTCATTTTTGAAGCCGAGCAAGCCGAAAAGAATGTTATGTCGCGTCCACCTCGAAAAATCAAAGAAGCGTTTTTTGGCAGTAAAAAGATACTAATCAGTTGTATACAAGGATTTTGCATACTAATAGCCACATTGGGAGTATATTTCGTAACGCTCGAAACAGGTTATGAAATCGGCGAAGTAAAAGCTATGACGTTTGCTACATTGATTTTTGCCAATATTGCAACTATACTTACCAATCGTTCTTGGGAATCGTCTATTTTCACCATTTTGCGCACGCCCAACAAAACCGTAAAATGGGTAGTCGGCGGTGCGGCATTATTTATTCTTTTGGTGCTGACCGTTCCGTTTTTGGAACGTCTTTTCCAATTCACGCCTGTCAGTATTTGGGAAATTGCTATTACATTTGCAATCGGAATGAGTACGATGATTTGGTTTGAAATATATAAGCGTTTTTGGTTGAAGAAACAATTGGAATAATATCTTTTTCTTGAAATTCAATCTCAAAAAGCAACTTATATTATGGCAAAAAAGGAAAAAATATAAACCGTCTGAAAGGACATAAAATAAATTGTTATGGAAAAAATTAGAAACATTTTAGTGATTATTGGAGGTATTAACTTCCTATTGTTTGGATTATTTCATCTATCTTTTTGGCATGGACTTGATTGGAAAAACGAACTGATAAAATTAACTGAAATAAACAGTAATGTGATGCAAATGCTAAATATTGGAATATCAGTTTTTTTATTGTCATTTGGATTTATTATGCTTTTTTATCGCATAGAAATTTTAAACTCCGCATTAGGCAAGGCTTTGCTGATTATTTTTTCATTATTTTGGTTTGCAAGATTAGTTGGAGAGTTTGTATTTCCGGGAAGTTCAATAATATTTGGATTAATCTTGTTTTTATGTGTACTTATTTACCTGATACCGGCAATCATAACTAATAAACAATAAATATAAAACTAACTTTTTTAGCCAATATGAAACGAGTCCCGATTTTCGGGACGATTTCCATACGACCTTAGTGTAAAAATATAAAATGTTAACGTATGAAAACACGTTTATTATTACTTCTTTGCATTTTCTTCGGACAATTGATCTTCGCCCAAGTTCGCATCGGAATTGACGGACTTACCCACGACCACATTCACGGTTTATTACGAGATTTCGACAAACGAGACGACATTCAGATTGTCGGCATCGCCGAAAAAAACAAAGCGTTGATACAACGTTTAGCCGAGCAATACGGTTTTGATACAAGCATCGTTTATGACGATTTGGCAACAATGATTGACGCGACCCATCCGCAAGGAGTAGTTGCTTTCAATTCTATTTATGAGCATTTGAACACAGTGGAAGTTTGTGCGCCAAAAGGAATACATGTTATGGTAGAAAAACCGTTGGCGGTCAATTCCAAGCATGCAAAAAAAATGGCAGATTTAGCCAAAAAGCACAACATTCATCTTTTGACAAATTACGAAACAACGTGGTATCCGGCACATTACAAAGCTTACGAAATGGCAATATCCAAACCGGAAATCGGCGCAATTAACAAAGTCCTCATCAACGATGGACACAAAGGACCGGTAGAAATCGGTTGCAGTGAAGAATTTCTCGCTTGGCTTACCGATCCCGTATTGAACGGCGGTGGTGCAGTGGTTGATTTCAGTTGCTATGGTGCAAACTTGATGACATGGTTGATGCGAAATGAAAAACCGATTGCCGTTACCGCTGTTCTGCAACAAATCAAACCCAAAGTATATCCCAAAGTAGATGATATGGCGAGCATTTTGCTGGTTTATCCAAAGGCACAAGCTGTTATTCAAGGCTCGTGGAATTGGCCTGTGGATAGAAAAGATTTGGAAATTTACGGCAAAAACGGATATGTAAAAGTTTTCAACGAAAATGATTTGGAATATCGTTTGACACGTGAGCTACCAGTGGTAAATGAAAAAATAACAGAATTTCCGACCAACGCCAAAGAGCCGTTCAGTTATTTTGCTGATGTAATTTCCGGTAAAACAATAGTAAATCCTACCGATTTATCGTCTTTGGAAAACAATTTAATTGTAGTCGAGATTTTGGACGCTGCCAAAGAAAGCGCGAAAAAAGGAAAAACGATTCGATTGAAATAAACTTGAAGAAAAAACATAAATGTATTTCATTGGGAAAACTCCGCTTCGGCTATTATAGAGTTTTCTAAAAACCAAGCTGTTACAAAACAATAACAAAAAACAAAAATAATTTCACAAAAAAACGTTTTATAAGTTTGCAGATACAAAAAAAGGCAGTATATTTGCACCCGCAATAGCAAAGGTGCCATAGCTCAGTTGGTAGAGCAACGGACTGAAAATCCGTGTGTCCCTAGTTCGATTCTTGGTGGCACCACAAAAAGCAAAAATCCTGAAATTCAAAAATTTCAGGATTTTTTTATTCTCTTCCGTCAAAAAAATACTGCCAATTTTTCATAGGTTTTTGTATTATCTCATATAATCATTGAAATTTGCCTCAAAACAGATTTTCGCTTATTTATATGTCAAGAAAACGAATTTTAATTACGGGAGGAGCCGGATTTATCGGCTCTCATTTATGCGAGAGACTTCTCAATGATGAAAATGAAGTAATATGTTTAGACAACTATTTTACCGGCTCTAAACAAAATGTCATTCATTTATTAAAAAATCCATTTTTCGAAATAATTCGGCACGATGTAACGCTTCCTTATCTTATGGAAGTAGACGAAATATATAACCTGGCTTGTCCTGCATCACCTGTTCATTATCAGTTTAACGCCATTCAAACCACAAATACATCGGTAATAGGTTCAATCAACGCATTAAATCTTGCCAAACAATTAAAAGCTAAAGTTTTACAAGCTTCCACAAGTGAAGTTTACGGAGATCCTATTCAGCATCCACAAAAGGAAGAGCATTGGGGAAATGTAAATCCAATTGGTATCCGTTCATGTTATGATGAAGGCAAACGTTGCGCCGAAAGTCTTTTCATGGACTATCATCGAATATATAATATTGATATAAAAGTCATACGTATTTTTAACACATACGGTCCTAAAATGGCTATTAATGACGGAAGAGTCATTTCTAACTTCATTGTCCAAGCATTAAAAAATGAAGATATTACTATTTATGGCGACGGTTCTCAAACCCGAAGTTTTCAATATATAGATGATTTGATCGCCAGCATGATAAAAATGATGGCAACAGATAAATCATTTATTGGACCTGTTAATCTTGGAAATCCGCAAGAATACACAATCCTTGAGCTTGCAAAAACAATAATTAAACTAACTAATTCTAAATCAAAAATTATTTTTTGCCCCTTTCCGGCTGATGATCCTAAACAAAGAAAACCGGATATAAGTTTGGCTAAATCTACATTGGATTGGGAACCAAAAACAAAATTAGAAGATGGTTTAATAAAAACTATTGATTATTTCAAAAACAAAATTTAATCATTTTTAAAAAACAAAACAATATGAAAATCAGCTATGGCATTACAGTTTACTGCGAAAACGAAGATTTGAAAAAAATGTTGAATCTTTTAATCTCAACTATTGACCCGGAAGATGAAATTATTGTCCTTTCGGACTCCGAACACGTTACAGATGAAGTATTAACAACAATAAATTTCTACATTCAACAATCACCAAAAATTAAACATATCTCCTATCCTATCTGCAAAAATTTCTCTCAATTCAAAAATAAATTATTAGATCACGCCACCGGAGAGTATATATTTTCTGTAGGATGCGATGAACTGCCCAACATTGAAATAGTAAAAGATATTAAACAAATTATCTTATCGCACCCCGATAACGATTCCTTCTTTTTCTCCAGAGTAAATAAAATAATAGGAACACCGGAAGAAATAAAAAGATTTCACGATTGGAGTGGACATTCGGAAGAGCGCGCAAAAGAATTAGGAGATATGATTGCCGATCCCACTATTCATCCCGATTGGCAAAACATTGTCTGGAAACTGAACCAACATCCAAGATTAGAATTTACCAATCTGATTCACCATGTATTAATAAATACAAAAAATCCGCTACACGTATCTCCCGAAAATGGAAAATATGTATTAAATCACCATACGCCTTATTCAAAATGGGAGCATAATTTAGAATTTTTCAATACCATAGAACCATATGGATACAGCGGAAGTGTTGAAAATGATATTTTAATAAAGAAAGGACTTTTGTAATACAAAGAAAAATGCAACATTGGTAACAATCCTTATTTTTATGTCATAAATTTTCACTATATTTGTAATTTGAGTAAAATTGTACTTTTTACTACATTTGTATGTTCCAACTAAACTCAAGTTACCTTCCAACAGGCGACCAACCGGAAGCTATCCAACAGCTTTCGAGTAATATTCTTTCCGGAGTACAATACCAAACATTGCTTGGTGTTACCGGCTCCGGGAAGACTTTTACGGTCGCCAATGTAGTGGAAAAAGTACAAAAACCGACATTGGTTCTCAGCCACAATAAAACATTGGCGGCGCAGCTTTACAGCGAATTCAAAGGTTTTTTTCCCAACAATGCCGTCGAATATTTTGTGTCATATTACGATTATTTTCAGCCCGAAGCCTATTTACCCATTACAGACACCTACATAGAAAAAGACCTGTCTATCAACCAAGAGTTGGAAAAGCTGCGCTTATCTGCCACTTCATCATTGCTTTCCGGGCGAAAAGACGTGCTGGTTGTTTCCTCCGTTTCCTGTTTGTATGGTATCGGAAATCCCGAAGATTTTTATAGTAATGTCATCGAAGTAAAAAAAGGCATGAGCATCGGTCGGAATGCTTTTTTGCGGAAATTGGTCGACAGCCTTTATTCGCGCAATGAAATAGAGCTGAACCGAGGAAATTTTCGTGTAAAAGGCGATACCGTTGATGTATTTCTTGCCTACACCGATTATATTTTGCGGGTTATTTTTTGGGGCGACGAAATAGAAGAAATAGAGACAATCGACCCTATAAACGGCATTGTGATAAACGCCGTCGAAGAAACACTTATCTATCCTGCCAATATTTTTGTTACCACAAAAGAGCGTATTCAACGCGCCATTGTGGAAATACAAGATGATTTAGTAAAGCAAGTCGATTTTTTTAAAAGTATCGGCAAAGAGTACGAAGCCAAACGTTTATACGAACGAGTAAATTACGATTTGGAAATGATTCGCGAATTGGGTTATTGTTCGGGAATAGAAAATTATTCGCGGTATTTAGATGGTAGAGCGCCCGGAACACGACCGTTTTGTTTGCTCGATTATTTCCCGAAAGATTTTTTGATGGTAATTGACGAAAGCCACGTTACCATACCGCAAATAAGAGCGATGTATGGCGGCGACAGAGCCCGAAAAGAAAATCTTGTAGAATACGGTTTCCGATTACCTTCCGCTATAGACAACCGTCCGTTAACATTCGAGGAATTTTCCGAACTCACACCGCAAACCATTTACGTGAGCGCAACGCCTGCCGATTACGAGTTATGCAAATCCGAAGGCTTAATTGTAGAACAAGTTATCCGCCCTACAGGATTGCTCGACCCAATTATAGATGTTCGTCCGAGCTTAAATCAGATTGACGATTTATTGGAAGAAATTACCGTCAGAATTGAAAACAACGAACGCGTACTGGTTACCACATTAACCAAAAGAATGGCAGAAGAACTCAACACTTTCCTTACACGAATGGATATCAAAAGTGCATATATCCATTCCGATGTCGAAACATTGGAACGCGTGAAAATAATGGAAGACCTGCGAAATGGAAAATACGACGTATTGGTAGGCGTAAACTTGTTACGTGAAGGATTGGATTTACCTGAAGTTTCGCTCGTCGCCATTTTAGATGCCGACAAAGAAGGTTTCTTGCGTTCGCACCGTTCGCTCACGCAAACCGCAGGGCGCGCTGCCCGAAACCTCAATGGAAAAGTAATTATGTATGCCGACAAAATAACCGAAAGCATGCGGCTCACAATTGACGAAACAAATCGCAGGCGCGAAAAGCAATTGGCTTACAACGAAAAACACCACATCACGCCGCAAGCCATTAACAAGGAAAAGAAATCTATTCTGGGAAAAAATTATGCTTACACAGAACCTGAAATAAACATCGCTGCCGATCCTGTTGTACAGTACATGACCAAAGATCAGCTTAAAAAAGCCATCGAAAAAACAAAAAAAGCAATGCAAAAAGCAGCCAAAGAGTTAGAGTTTTTGGAAGCTGCCCAATACCGCGATGAATTAATGAAATTAGAACAAATGTTGAAAGGAAAGAAATAGAATACTTCCCACAAAGACACAAAAAACACTAAGGAAATGAAACCTTAGTGTTTTTTGTGTCTTTGTGGGAAATACTTACCTCAACAAATTAATATCTCCGCTATATTTTTTTCCTCTGTATCTTCTTCCATCGGCGCCTGTCGCATCAATCACATAAAAATAAGCTCCTGTTGGCGCTTTCGTGTTGCCGATATAACCGTCCCAACATATATCGGGACTATTAGAATGAAACACTAATCTGCCCCATCGGTTGTAAACCCACATATCGTATTTTACAATAGATTTATACGCTATGCAAAATTTATCATTTATGCCGTCATCATTGGGCGTAAACACATTAGGTACTTCCAGCTCCGATTCCCAAACCGTAATCTCAACCGAATCTTTTTTTATGCAACGCTCTCTTTCGGTCGTTACTTCTACGCGAGCAGTATATATTCCATATTCATTAAACGTATATAAAAAAGATGGTTCTGTCGATTGCCCTATTTGCACATTAGGTCTTTCTATGTTAACTATCTGCCACCTGTAAAATCCACCGGGCAAGTTTGTATGAACAGTCAACGTTACATCAACCGGCGCAGAACCTTCAACATTTATTCCTTTGAGGTTTTCTGGGTCTTTTCTTTCGTTATCGGCTGTGCGCGGAGTAATAACAGCCCATGCTTTGATATACGGCTTAACTGCTTCGTCTTTTATCGAAGTAGAATCTTTGCCGAATTCTCTTGCAAACTGGTCGTTGTGCAACACAAATGTAGTAGTATCTTTATACACATCAAACAGGTGAAACGAAAATTCTCCACTCGAAGGAACATTTTGTATTGCACTCACTTGTTTGTCTATAAATCTTTCGTTTTCGTCGCTCCAATCTAACGTTTTGTACGATAATGCGGCTATTCTCGGCACATTCAACCGCGCCGTTCCATTGCCGACACAAAGTTCCATTTCGGGAAAAGAAAGACTTGCCGACACAATAGTTCTATCACAGTCTTTTTCCGAAACAAACAATGAATTCACACTCGAAGCATAATTATTGTAATTAAACACAAAAAAACGATGCCTTTCTATTCCGTTTATTTCCAATATATAACCTGTTGCATCTTCCAAATTCAATAACGTTGTGCTCGTTGTTTCCGTTTCGGTCAATATATCTTCCGGCGCCGATGTGCACGTATATTTTTTCCAATTAAATGTTCTTTCTTGTGTGTCGGTAAAAGTTATTTGCGCTCCGGCAAAACCGTTAAATACATACGCAAAATTAATTCCTGTTGCTGCCGGAAAATCATGCCTAACAAATGTACCCGAAGCACTTAAATTGGCAAAAACCGCCGAAATACAACAATAAATGAAAAAGAAAAACAAAAATAGTTTCTTCATTGCTTTGCAATTATTTAATGCAACAAAAGTAATAATTTATCACGAACAATAAAACATTTAAGTTTGATTATATTTGAACAATTTTCCAACTAAACAGCTAACCATGAAAACAGCTTCATTAAAAGAAATAAAAAAGGAACTCGAAATACTTCATCCAAGTGAATTAATCAATGTTTGCATACAACTCATAAAATACAAAAAAGAGAACAAGGAACTTATTAGTTATTTGCTCTTTGAATCGGATGATGAAATAAATTACATTCGCGAAATAAAAAAAGAAATAAATGAGCAATTTGAAGAAATAAAGAAAAGTAAACCTCATATTGCAAAAAAACAATTGCGAAAAAGCCTTCGCATCCTAAATAAATTTATCAAATATTCCGGAAATAAGCGTACCGAAGTTGAACTTCGCATTTATTTCTGCCAACAACTAAGAAAATTGCCCAATTCTTTTTTGAAACAAAATACTATTGCGACATTATTTTTGCGACAAGTTCAAACAACTAGAAAAGCGTTAAGTGGTTTGCACGAAGATTTACAATTTGATTACGAAGAAGAATTGAAAAAAGCAACGGATTAATTCTCAATTTATATTTATCTTTGTCATGCAAAAAATAATACTATGTCAAAAAAAACATATTTTATATCCGATGCACATCTCGGTTCTTTGATGGTCGAAAACCCAAAAGAACAAGAAAAATTACTGGTGGCTTGGCTTGACGAAATAAAACACGATGCCGAAGCACTGTATATGCTTGGCGATATGTTTGATTTTTGGTACGAATACAAACTGGTGGTACCGCGCGGCTATACGCGTTTTTTGGGGAAATTGGCGGAACTTTCGGATATAGGCATCGCTGTTCATTTTTTTATCGGAAATCATGATTTATGGACAACCGATTATTTTGAAAAAGAAATCGGCATGATTGTTCACAAAAAAACAATGATAACCGAAATTCACGGCAAAAAATTCTTGTTGGCACATGGCGCCGGATTGGGCGACCCAAGCAAAAATTTTAAGTTCAGGCTTTGGCTTTTTCACAACCGTTTGGCGCAACGATTGTTTTCTACCCTGCATCCGCGCATCGGCGTTAGTCTTGGATTGGCATGGTCTAAAAACAGTCGAAAAAAAAAGAACGGCAATATCGCGGAATATACATATTTGGGCGAAGACAAAGAACATCTCGTGCAATTCGCCAAGTCTTATACCGGCGATCATGTCGATTATTTTGTTTTTGGACATCGGCATATTATTCTCGATTTAATGCTGAAAAACAAAAGTCGTGTGCTGATTATCGGCGATTGGCTGAAACTGTTTACATACGCTGTTTTCGATGGTGAAAACATATACATTGAACAATATATAAAGTCAAATATTTGAAAATCATCTATTATAAATCTAAAATCGTAAATTATATAACATGACAGAAGGAAAAACCTTGGGTTTGATTGCCGGAAGCGGCATGATGCCGGTAGAAATTATCAAACATTGCAACAAAAATAACATTCCCATCTTTGTAATAGGATTAGAATCTTTTGCCACTGAAGATCAGCTCGCGGAAGCGCCACACACCTTTGCCAAAATAGGCGAAGTAGGAAAAATGATGAAAGCCTTGCGAGCACACAACGTACGTGATATTGTGCTGGCAGGTGGCATCAAGCGTCCGTCTTTCAAAGAGTTGATTCCCGACTGGGAAGGTGTGAAAATTGTTGCCAAATTAGCCATGAAAAAAATGAGCGACGATAATCTTTTCCGTGCCGTGATAAACGAAATAGAAGCGCGCGGATTCAAAATATTGGGCATCGAAGAAGTCGTTCCCGATATGCTCTTTCAAGAAGGCGTTTACGGCAAAGTAAAGCCGAGCAAAGAAGACATGGACGATATTGAGCGCGGTTGGACAGTGGCAAAAGCCATTGGAGCAGTCGATGTTGGTCAAGCAGTAGTGGTACAAGAAGGTTTGGTGCTGGCAATGGAAGCCATCGAAGGAACAGACATGGTACTTTCACGCGCGGCATCGTTGCGTAAAGAAGGGAAAAAACCAATTATGGTAAAAGTGCTTAAACCCGGACAAGATATGCGTGTCGATTTGCCTGCTATCGGTTTGCAAACTATGGAATTGTTCGTGAAATATGGCATTGGCGGAATCGCCGTAGAAGCCGGTGGAATCTTACTTATCGAAAAAGATGCCGTGATAAAAAAAGCCGATGAAAACGGAATTTTTATCATCGGATTAAAGAAATAAAAAACCCCTCTAAATCTCCCCTCAAGGGGAGACTTTAAGAAAGGGTTAAACAAGATTTAGCGTGTATATCGAATAATGAAAAAAACAGGAAATCTTCCAAATACAGAAAAGTCTCCCTTGATGGGAGATTTAGAGGGGTTTAAAATCTACTTTATTGTCGGCGAGCCATCGGGTGATATATTAGCTTCGCGCCTAATGAAAGCCATACGTAGAAAACATCCCGAAGCCGAATTTTTCGGCATTGGCGGCGAAACAATGCACGCCGAAGGATTCAACTCGCTGTTCAACATAAAAGACCTTTCGGTAATGGGCGTGATGGAAGTGATTCCGAAACTGCCTGTAATTTTGCGCCGTCGAAAAGAAGTGCTGGCTGACATCGAAAAAGTGCAACCAGATGTGATTGTCACGGTCGATAGTTGGGGATTTATCAATTCCATTTTGAAAAAACTGAAAAAGAAAGGTTGTAAAATTCCAAAAGTTCATTATGTAGCTCCGCAAGTTTGGGCATGGAAAAAAGGGCGTGCAAAAAAAGCAGCGCAAATCATGGAGCATTTGATGACTCTTCTACCCTACGAACCACCTTATTTTGAAAAGTACGGCTTGGATTGCACGTTTGTCGGACATCCTGTAATTGAAAACACTGCCGACTTGCCGACAGATATTTCGCTGTTGCGCACGCAAACCGGAATTCCAGAAAATGCACGCGTGTTGTGCGTATTGCCCGGCAGTCGACATAGCGAAGTAAGTAAATTGGCACCTATTTTTATCGAAAGTATAAAGCGAATAAACAACGAAATTCCAAATCTGTTTTTGTTGATTCCGTCGGTAGAAACGATGAAGGATGAAATAAACGAACATTTTAAAAATATTGAAATTCCTTACAAACTAATTAGCGGACAACAAGCTCGTTACGAAGCATTTTGCATGAGTGAGTTTGCCCTTGCAGCATCGGGAACTGTTTCGTTGGAATTGGCGGCTTGCGGTACGCCGCACGTTATCGCCTATACATTTAATCCGCTGACAAACAAAATCGCGGAACTGTTGGCTATCACAAAATATGCTAATCTGATAAATATTTTGGCTGACCGTTTTATCATTCCCGAATTTGTATTGCGCAACTGCAAAGCCGACTTGATTGTCCCGGAAACGCTTTCTTTTTTGCAAAATAAAGAAAAATGCGAAGCTCAAATTTTGCAAGCCAACGAACAACTCACGAAACTAAAACCGACAGACAAACTTCCATCTGAAAAAGCTGCAGAAGTGGTGTTGAATGCTATGAAGATTTGATTTTTTGAGAAATTGAAAAAAGTTGAGGATATTTGTAAATTAGGTACAACTTACACAGATGTAACCAGATATGAATTATCAATTAGAAATAAAAGAATTTTGTAATTTAGTTCGGAAACGTTCTGAAGAAAACAAACAAGCGGTAGACGCATTGTATAATATGGCACTTTATGGGCAAGTAATGTCCATATTACGCCAAGAATTAGACTCTATGATTAGATGCATTTATTTGTTGTATCAACCTATTGAAGATAGGAAAAGTTTGATTAATCAAACTCTTACAGGAAAACGATGGCAATATAACAATGGGAGAATAATCACAGATAAAAATATGGTTGAGATTGCCAATAACTTACAAGGTTGGACGAAATCAGTATACAAATTTGGTTGTGCATTTATTCACCTATCAAATTTTCATGATTACGAAAATGCAGATATGTTTACGGATTTAGATTCAAATGAAAAAGAAGACATTAAACAGCATACGAATCACTATCATGGTTATGATCTAAACCAAACATTAACATTTCTTTCGATAAAACCTTACTTATCCCAAGTATTTATGAAGGTTTACGGCAATTTAGAGTGTTATATATCTGACTTAGAAAACA
>Ga0082212_10005375_pt1 | contig 17460 bp, 9 predicted proteins | sample TergutNt197P3_FD_71548 | JGI IMG/M metagenome (GOLD analysis project Ga0082212, IMG submission 71548) | Neocapritermes taracua P3 segment gut microbial communities from Petit-Saut dam, French Guiana - Nt197 P3 | ecosystem: Host-associated > Arthropoda: Insects > Digestive system > Gut ... | reverse complement strand
GGTTATTCATCAGCCAGCGCGCCACTATTACCTTCTGTTGATTACCTCCCGAAAGGTTGATCATCCTCGTCCTCAACGACGGTGTTTTTATGCTGAGCGACTCAATATGCTTTTCGGTATCCGCACGCATGTTCTTAAGGTTTATAAAACCCAAGGCGTTAGTGTAGTGCGGGATACTGGCTACCGAGGCATTTTCGAGCACCGACAGCCCGGGGAAGATCCCGGTCGCACGGCGTTCTTCTGTGAGCAGCCCCATATTATTTGCTATAGCGTCTCTCGCCGACTTTATTTTAACCTTTTCGCCATCGATAAATATCTCTCCGGATTTGATGCTGCGGTCACCGAAAACGGCCTCCACCAATTCGGTGCGTTGCGATCCCACAAGCCCGCCTATGCCGAAAATCTCACCTTTGCGTACAGAGAAGGAACAGTTTTGGAATGAGTTGTCATAAGCGGAGCAAAAATCCCTGACCTCCAAAAAGGTTTCTCCGGGAACATTATCCTTTTCCGGGAACCAGTTGGTCATCTCACGTCCGACCATCCGGTTGACTATAAGCTCCGGGGTCAATTCATCGGCATGCCAGGTCCCGACCGACTTTCCGTCGCGCATTATGGTAACTTCGTCGGAAATCTGCAGAATTTCGTCAATTTTATGCGAAATATAGACGATACCGACACCCTGTGACACTAAGTTGCGGATGATGTCGAACAGAAGCTGGGTTTCGACATCGGTCAGGGATGAAGTAGGCTCGTCCATAATTATAATCTTAGCGCCGTATGAAACACTCCGCGCTATTTCGCATAACTGTATGATGGATGCGGACATCGTCATCGCCTGCGCGCGCGGATTAATATTACTCATATTAAGGTCGTCAAACAACTTCTGCGTTTCTTCGTACATCTTTTTGTGGTCTACAAACGGCAATCCCAACACACGCTTTGTCGGTATCCTGCCTATCCAGATGTTTTCCGCCAGACTTCGGCGGGGTATCGGATTCAGTTCCTGATGGATCATTGATATTCCGTGCTGGATCCCTTCCAGCGCACTTGAAAACTTAACGCTCTCGCCCTCGATAATTATTTCTCCTTCATCGGCGTCATAAAGACCGAAAGCGCATTTCATTAATGTGGACTTCCCCGCGCCGTTCTCACCCATAAGCGAGTGTACCGTACCCTTTTTAAGCGTGAAAGAAACGTCATCCAGCGCCTTTACTCCGGGGAAGGTTTTATTGATGTTCTTCATCTCAAGAATTACGTCCTGTTCAGCCATAACTCTCCTTTCTTAGAACGGGAGAGTATCCCAATCCTGCATAAAAGCGTTTAAGGGATACTCTCACCAAATAGCATTAGTTTTTAGTTTATACCGGAGGTCCTAAGTCGGCCGGGATGTTGTCTTTGTTGATCTCTTTGTAGTGGGTCCATACGAAACCATGCTCGTCGACTTCGAGGTTAAGCGGAGTCATCCAGTCGCCGACTGCTCTGATGTTGGCGGTGTTGACTTCTTTGCCCTCCTGCAGGCACTTGGCTATGGCAACGCATGCGCCGCCCATGGCTATCGGGTCGTTGAGGGAGGTGGCTAACAGCGTTCCGTCAGCTATGGCTTCCTGTCCGACTACGGTGGCGTCAACGCCGAACACCGGGATGTAGGTTCCGCCTTCTACGAGGTAGCCTGCGCCCTTGAGCGCGTCGATGGCGCCCAGCGCCATGTCGTCGTTGGAGGCGAAGACATACTCTATCTCGTCGCCGTGCGCTGCGATTATGGCGGTCATGACGTCCTGAGCCTCGGCTCTGTTGTAGCTGGCGGTCTCGTTTGCGACTTCATTGAGCGGGATTCCCGCGGCTTTGAGGACGCCGGGACGGCCGTATTCGTCACTGCCGTCTCCGACTGAGTGACCCATACGAAGGGTATTATGGATGTGGCCTATTGAACCCTGGAGATAGACATAGTCCATGATTCCGTCGCCGTTGCGGTCGGATTCTGGGTGGGTTTGCCACCAGTTGAGCGCGGCTTGACCCATGACTATTCCGGACTCATGAGCGGCGGAACCGACGAAGAACACCTGACCATGGTACTTGTCCATAAGATCAAGCGGCGGCTCGTTGCCGTTCCAGAGGATGAGGGGGATTCCGGCAGCCATGAACTTCTCGATGACGACTTCCGGCTCAAACGCGGGGTCGTTGGTGGCGACTACGTCGACACCCTGGATGATGAGCATGTCGTGGATGTTGGTCATCTCGGTGTTGTCGTTCTTGCCGTCATACACTGTCAGATCCAGTCCGCCCACATAAGGAGCGAGGGCCTCGATGTTGCGGCGGCAGTTTGTAAGGAATGTGTCCGAGAACTGCGAAAGGCAGACCGCGAACTTCCAGTCTTCGTCGCCGCTCGATGAGCTGCTGCTCGAGGAACTGCTGCTCGAAGAGCTGCCGCTCGAAGAACTGCCGCTCGAAGAGCTGCCGCTCGATGAATTATCCTTGCTGCCGCAGGCGGCAAGCGAGAACACCATCATCACGGCCAAGAGAATTGCGAAAAATCTTTTCATTTCTTGTCCTCCATGAAATGTTTGGGTTTTATTTTTTCCGTGTAATCCTACACGGTCTACCCACAAATAAAGAATCAGATAATCTGCATGACAAAAGCCGTATCTGACAAATTAATTATACTTAAAAAAATGATTTTGTCTATACTTAGAGAACAATAAATTCACTAAAGCTAAACAAACCGGCAAAATTTTAACCTTCTGTTAATCTATTGTCATTCTTTTTTATTGTATTTGTACACTCATTCGATTGTTTTATATACAATGTGCTACTATCCGTTTTTTCCGAAACGATAGGCGGTACAGCTCGAGAAGACGGTGTCTTTCGGCAGCAGTGAGCTCGGAAAATGAGGTTTATTTATTGAATCCGGAAAAAACTGCGTCTCGAGACAAAAGCCGGCATGCTTGTTATAAATCGCTCCGCCCTTTCCCTTTCTTCCGTTCATACCGTTGGCGGTATAAAGCTGAACCCCGGGAAGATCGGTGTAGGTTTCCATGAACCTTCCGCTTTTCGGATCATGCGCGGTGGCTATTTTTCTGAAATCGCTGCCTCTCAGGACGAAGTTGTGGTCGAATCCGCCAAGGTCGCTTCCGGACGCTTCGAGCTCCGCTATCGCCTCACCGAAATTTCTGAAATTTCTGAAGTCCAGAGAAGTTCCCTCGACATTTTTTATTTCGCCGGTCGGCAGAACCGTGTCGTCGGCGGGTGTGTAGAAATCCGCCTCTAACATCAGTTCCTGGTCTTTTATGGTTCCCGAATCATGCCCGGCGAGGTTAAAATAGACGTGGTTGGTGAGGTTGATAGGCGTATCCTCCGAGGCGACGGCGTAATACCGGATCATCAGCTCATTGTCCTCGGTGACAAAATACCTTACGGTCACGTCAACCTCTCCCGGGAAACCTCCCTCTCCCTTGTCAAAAAGCGCGAGTTTTACGCTGTCAAAACTGTGGTCGGTCACGGTAAAATTCCTCGCGGCGTAGTTTCCGGCGCCGCCATGAAGACAGTTGCCCCTGTCATTCGCCGCGAGGGTATATTTCCTTCCGTGAAGCGTAAAAGAAGCGCCTCCTATGCGGTTGGCGACGCGGCCTATGACCGCCGCCGAGCAGGAACCGTCAGACGCGTAATCCTCAAGCGTCTCCTTGCCGAGTATAACGTCTGTCTTTACGCCCATTTCCGACAGCGTCACGCTGCGCATGATGCCTCCGTAGGTTATTATCTCGGCCTTCATCCCGTGGGTGTTCTCTATGGTCGCAATCAAGACCTTTTCACCGTTCGGGAGCGTTCCGAATTCTCTGAGTTCCGGCACTGTGATGACCTCCTTTTATAAACTATAGGTTCCCTGTTCATCTGCATTATCAAATTCTATATCGAGATAACGCGCTACCTCACGCAGCACCGGCAGGTACTTTCCGTAAACTCCGCCCACATGGTGGATATACGGTCCGAATATGAGTTTTTCCTCCCAGCGCTTCCAATCCTTAACCTCGAGCCATACATACGTTCCGTTGGTTTCGGGACCGGCGACCTTTTTGCCTTCTCCGGCAAAGAGGATGTATTTTCCGTCGACCTCATCGAAGCGGCAGACGGTTATATCACCGTCCTTCATCTCGAAACGCTCCTGCGCCGCGACAAGGCGCGCGTCGCTGTCGGGGTCTTTCAATGAATACGGGAACGGTCCGCAGTGCCAAAGCAGTTCGGCGTTGTCGTTTTCGGGATGCCGTATAGTTAGGTCGGCGAGGAACACCGCGTCTTTGAAAAGGGCGCAGGCGCGAAGTATCGCCATGGTAACGGCGCCGTTCATATCGGTCTCGCAGGACGCCGGGTATCCGAGGTCGGCGAGTTCTCCCATCGCCGTACAGGGCGAGAATCCTATGAGTTCCGGGAACGCGGGCCAGCATTGCATGGCGGCGGCGGTGCATCCGCTCTCCTCCATCAACTGTTTTAGAGCCATTCTGAGAGCCGCGATATTCTTAGCCGTCGTTTCTCCGTCGGCTGTTTGATTTCCGTCCCAGTCGGTCAACGCGTTTTCGGAAATATCCATACGCCCGGTGAGGTCTTTACAGTAATCCGAAAATTCCGCAGAATTCTTCTCGACTATCTCCTTGGCAAGCTTAACGACATTATACGGCGAGACCGGTACTACGGTTATCCCGAACTTGGTCAGCAGGTTGGCGTCATTCGCCATCACGCTCATAAAAGGTACCGGACGCTCTCCTACCTTTGCGATACGCAGATGTTTCAGGCTCTTGAGCACGGCGGCGGTCCTCAGGAAACGGTCAAATCCTTCGGCGAACTCCCCGCTGTCGGTGTCCACATTGTAGATGTAGCTGAACTTTACCCCGTGGCGGCGCAGCACCTTGGTCGCGGCGAACATCCCGCACTGGGTATCGCGTCCGCGAACGGCATCGGTATTCGGGAACTCGTCCCTCGAGCCCCAGACCAGCACCGGGACATCGAACTCTTTGGCTATCGAGGCCACTACCGATTCTTCCCCGAAATCGCAGAAGGGGAAGAACAGCGCGTCGACCTTAGCGGCGTAGAATTTATCTACAGCGGCCGGAACCAGCTTCATGTCAAACATGATTCCGTTTTCGGCTATATCATCCAGATCGACTATCTTTACCATGTCGCTGTTTACGGCTCTCACGACCTTCATGAACCGATCTTTCTGGCGTTTCGCCTCCTCCATGCTCAAAAACCCCCGCTTTGTCGGGGCAACGCCGAGTGTCAGTATTTCTTTGTACATAGTTGCTTTCTCCTAAAATTATTGTTATTTCTTCCGGCTGATCCAAACTGACTTATCCCAATTATAAATTCTCATTACCGAATTGTCTATATTATATAGGTAATATATAATCTTCCGGGTACGGACCGCTACACCCGCATTGTGCGTTTTGGTTTTCGCGTTTCACTGTTAAGGTATGCGAACAAGACGCTTGCAAAATAATAATGCGGTCATTGAGCGGTATTGCAAAAACCGAAAATAAAAAAGACCGCCGGCAGCCGACGATCTTTTTATTACTTTATTACGCCGAAAAATCCACACCCTGATCCATTATCCATCTAATCATCTCCATGATGCTGTCAAACTGTCCTATCTTTGAGGCTAAGAAAAGCGTCAAGAATATAACGAGAGCAATGACCACCAACCAGATGATGACCTTCAGCAGCGTGTTCTTTTTTTTCTTCTTGGGCGGCTTTTGCTGCTGCGGCATATTTCCCGCCGCCGGTCCGGGGGTTTCGGGCATCGGGGGGTTGTTCATGTTCTGCTGCATAATCCACTCCTTAGTTAATAAATCAATTGCGTATGCGCTTCCACATCAAATCCAAATCGATAAACATCTGGTCAAGCATCTGTCTTATCGATTCATACTTGCCGGCTCTCATCACTACCCAGAGTATCAAAAAAGTTCCGAGAGCGATGACGGCGAGAATGATGATAAGCCGCACTATGAATTTCAAGGTCTTTTTTTTCTTTCTGCCTTTCGCTCCCGTCCCGGCCGCTTGTCTGTTGGGATCGTTTTCCGGCTGATACTGCGGGCCGCTTTCAGGCGCCGGCGGTTGAGGCGCCGGTTGTTGGGGCATACCCGCGTTGGCGTTGACATTGTCCATTTACTACCTCCCTATCCTTTATACCTTTAATAACTGATAATCCGGCGGTTCCAAATAACGCGGAACCGCCAAATTATTCCATTATTGCTTAAATGATGATACTTGAGCTCTTGCTATCTTGTTGTCTGCGCTTCCTCGGCCGGCGAGTGGTATACCCCGGCTTCCTCCTCGTTCGGTTCTTTTTCTCTTTTTTTGACAGAGAAGTGTACAAGAACAAGGATCATATCGATTATGAAGAACAATCCTATGATAGGCGTCCAGTGGGTAATCCAGACCATCGGCAGCCGTATGTTCTCCAGCAACAGGAACAGCAGTCCGGGTATAATACCGGCGAGTATGGCTATCACGCGGAGCGCCATGACACGCCTGCCGTCGTCGCGTTTTTCTTCAGCACCGTCAGCCGCCTGCTGCATGTCGTAGTCTTTACCTTCCTCGTCCTGCTTTTTCTTAAACGCCGTAACCAGAAGCACTATGGAACTCAGCAGCGCGAGAATGGACATCATCAGGTTGAGCAGCGACCAGGCTATACCGGTTCCGAAACTTCCCAGCGGCACCTTGTTGTCAATGAGGTCGGTCACGAAACTGCTGAACGGCACCGGAGGTACTGTCGCCTCGGCGAGGATCATATCGATGTAGTCCTGCGGCGGGTCTACAGGCGGATTTACTCCGGTGTTACCCGTAGGATTGACCGGCGGGTTGGCCGGCGGGTTGCCGCCTCCCGGAGGAGGATTGACCGGCGGATTTACCGGCGGGACTACCGGCGGAGGTTCGTCCGGCGGAGGTTCTTCGTCAGGAGTTTCATCCGGCGGGGGAACGTAGTCGGTTCTCGGGTTGAGGAATTCAACCTCGACGAATCCGTCACTCACGGCTTTTTCTCCGTTTATTACAACCGTTCTCGAGTTTTTACTCGCGAGCTTGTAGCCTTCGGGAGCTTTGGTCTCGACAATGATATATGTTCCCGCAAGAAGCTTGAGCTCCTCGTTAATCCCGTTCAATGTTGTGAAGGTCCAGAACGGGCTGCTGTCTATCTTATTGCCTTTGCTGTCCGCGCGCCAGATCTCAAACTCGGCGCCGTCGAGCAATTCTCCGGTCTCGAGGTCTTTCTTAATTACCCTGAGGCCTCCGGGGGCGAGCCTGCCTCCGGCGGCTACGGTGGCTCTGCCGTAGGTGAGGTTAACACCCTGCCAGTTATCAACTCCCAATCCCGTAAGATGCGCGTTGTTGTTGAGTTTGTACCCTCCCGGGCCTCCTACCGCGGTCTGTACGTCGAACAACGTCTCGTAAACAACGGTGTATTTAGAGTCCACGTCGGTGAGGAATTTGATGGCGAAGGTGGTGGTATAGGTCATCGGGTTGCGTATCGGAACCGCGGGGGTCAGGATGTAGTCGGTTCCTTCGGTGAGCTTTGCGCCGCCCGCTTCTCCCGCGTACACCTTAATGCTGCCCTCTACAAGTATCAACCCTCTCGAGATTGTATCGGTCAGTTCGGCGTCCTTGATGCTGTGCGCTCCGTCCTTATTGACTGCTATAGTCCATACATAAGCTGCCGTATCGCTCGCTGTTACCGCGTCGCTCGCCTGTTTGTCGAGATAACTGGAATCCGAGTCCATGGTGTACTTCACGCTGGCGTTGAACTCCCTGGTCAAACCGGAGGCGTCGGTGACTATCACCTTATCGGTGAAGGTGAAGTCGGCCGGCATTATCTCTTCGATGGTCTTGTAGCGTATGATATACCACTTGCCGTTGATGGCGGAGGCGCTGAAGGAAAGCGTGAATCCCTCGGTGGAGTTGGCCGGTGATTTAACGACGGTTATCCCGTAACTTGACCAGTTCGCGTAGTCTATCTTCCTGCCGCTGCTGTATGAAGCGTCGTTTGTAAACGCCACGGCGCTCATGTCATAGATCTCGAGGTCGGTTATCTTGCCGGAAAAACGCTGGCTGTCGTCGGGCCCGAAAATATCGTTCAGGGTCAGCCCTCCGAGGTTGGCGCGGTTTATGTTTACCCTTATCTCCCACTGGATCTGATTGGTACCCTTGATATGGGAACCGGTCTTACCGCCGTTGTTTTCCTTGACCGTAACCGAACTCACGCCGGTAGAACTCGTCTTGTTGACGGTATTTCCTATCTTGTAGTCGGCGTCGACGTCGTTGCGGAACTGGAGATAGGTAGCTCCGTTGCCCATATCGCTCAGGGTATAGCTTGTCAGAAATTCCATCCTCAGTTCGACTCCGGCTATTTTGGGTATCCCCAGAGGTCTGAAGGTCACGGTAAAGCCGGCGTTGCCTATGAGCGAGAGCATATAGTCGGTGCCGCGTATCAGATTGATTTCTTCCCCTGTAGCGTTGTTCTTGAAGACCAGGCTGCTGTCTATGAGTTTAAGCGTCCCTCCCGCCGGGGGTTTGAAGGTGTCGGTGAACTTGAGTTCCTGCACGTCTTCGTTCACATTAGGCATACCACCGGGATTGAACACCACCGTCCAGGGGATCTCCCTCTTGATGAGGTCGGCTGTTCCGGCTGTTTTTGTGACCTTCGGCGCTCTGAACACTATCGGGTGTACGGCTGTTTTGCTCTTGCTGCTCTTAAGGTTTTCATTGTTGTTTATGGTGTAGCTGGCGGTGAACTCGTTGCCGTAATCCAGCGGTCCGGACTCGGGATGCTGCACCGGCAGCTCGAAAGCCGTCAGATAGTTTATTTTAATGACCATCCCGGGGTCGGTTATTTTATCTATCCCGGAGGCGGTAAACTCGACGGTGAACCCTTCTTCATCTGCCGTAAGCAGATAGTCGGTTCCGGCGACAAGAGGCAGAGGTCCTCCTCCGGCATTGTTATAAAATACCAGACTGTCCTCGATAAGGCTCATAGAGCCGTAGGTCCCGGCGTATGACGGAGGGTTGAATTTGTCGGAGAAGATGAGCTCGGTCACTTTATCTATAGTGACCACTTCTCCATGGGTCCCGACGATTCCGCCCGGATCGAACACCGCGCTCCAGCTTATGGTCTGCGCTTTGGCGTCTAAACTCAGCGAGGATTTGTTTACGCTCGGGGGTCTCCTTCTTATGGTGGCTTTCCCGGAACTGTGCGCGTTAGTTCCACCCTCCCATTCAAAGGTCCAGTATGTTCCGTTCCAAGTACCGTGACCCGGTCCGTATCCGTCGGTGATCGTTTTCCCAATACCTTTTATATTGAGCCCGAATTCAGCAGAAGCGGTGTTGCCGAAGTCCAGTCCGGCGTCATTTACTCCCGGTTCTTCCAAATCGCCCGGAAGCTCGAAGCCGACATAGAACTCGACCGTTATCGCCTTTTCTCTCACCTTGGCTATCCCTACCGTGGTGAATTCCATGACAAACCCGAGTTCCGGTTCGGTCGTTCCCTCGGCATAGGTAAGCTTGATGATGTAGTCTACGGACGAGGAGAGAAGCAAATTCTCGCCGCTCACCGCGTCTTTTACTATTATAGAACCCTGTTCCAGATTCATCGTTCCGCCGGCAGGCGGGTCGTAGACGTCGGTGATGATGAGTTTGGAGGTTATCTCGTTATAGATGCTGTTTTTAATGTCCTCGGTTATATTGCCCGGGACCTTGACTCCGCCCGGATCGATGGTGATGAACCAAGGCATTCTCTTGTTGAGGATATCGAGCTCCCCGTTTATCTTGCCCACGCTGGGAAGACTCGCTTTGATGGTCTGTTCATCCTCTCCGGTCACACTCGCGCTGCGGGTGCCGACCGTATAGTCTATTTTAACTTTGTTGTTGTATACCAGATCCCAGGTTTGAAGCGGTCCCGTCCCCGGAGGTGACAGCGGATCAGGAAGGGTGAAGGTGGTCGTGTATTCCACGCGAAGCTTTTTGCCTCTTATCTCTGTGAGACCGGACTCAGTGAATGTAATGGTAAACCCGGTCGAATCCGATGTCAGAGTGTAGTGTGTTCCTGTAAGGCTGATAACCGCACCGCCCTCTTCTTTGAAGACCAGGCTTCCGGCTTTCAGTGTCATGGTTCCGTTGCCCGGTGGGGAGAAGGTATCGGTTATGACGAGTTTGGTGACCGCGTCATTGTTCGTTCCCATTCCGCCCGGATCGAAGACTAAGCTCCAGGACATCTCGCCTGTGGACAGGTCGATGGAACCCGCCTTCGCTTTTTTAACGCTAGAAGCTCTTAGATTCGTGACCTTGGACGGACCTCCGGTCACTCCGGGATAGTTCGGGATATTTATCGTCGCCGTATTTCTGACGCCGGTGTTCATCGCCGTATTGCGCTCGGAGACGGTCATATCATAGGGATCTTTAAATACCGAACGCACCACCAGCACATATCCCTTGCCGTCAAGCGCGCCCGCGGCAAACGCTGCGTCAAAACTCTTGTCGCTGCTGCGCGTCAGGGTCAATCCCGTGATACCTATATTCCCGCCTTTGGTGTAGTCACCGTTCGCGGGATTATAGCTGCCGATTTCGTACAGCTCCACCGCCGCGAGACCCGTTGTTCCTATAAGTCCGGCAAGATTATCGGGAAGCGTGTGCGGTCCGCCGTCGAGGGTATCGGTCACGGTATAGGTTCCGGTCAAGTTAAGCTTCGCCGGGTTGACGAGTATCTCCCATTCGGCGTAGTAGACCGAACCTTTAACCACCGCCGTGGGGGTGGTGGTCTTCTTGTTTATGACCTTCGCCAACGTACCCGCCTGGGTGGCGGTATCGGAAGGATTCGGAGCTCCGCCCGGACGGTCGGCCGGGTCGGTTACGAGCAGTACATTGTTTCTGTAGTTCTTGGACGCCGTGAACGCGGTACCGTCGGCTTTGGAATGGTCCACCGCGGTCGCGAGGGTTATCTCGTAGGCGCAGCCGTTGGTTCCGTTAAGCTGACTCGCTGTAAAATCAAAGGAAATACCCCCGTCTGCCGTATAGACAATTCCGACCTCGCTTATGGCTATCTCCGACTCGCTTATGGTTTCCCCGTCGCCGCCCAGCGTCTTTTTGAGTATCTTTATAACGTCGACCGACGGATCTTTCGTAAATTCATGGATCCCCAGTCCCGCAGTGCCGGCGGGGGTATCGGTCACGGTCACTCCTGCTGTAAAATCATTTTTGAAATCACCATTGACCAGCACCTTCCACTGTATGGCGTTGAAGTTGTTGGTGTCGGCGGTGAAAACGCTGCCCTCTCTCTTGTACAACCCCGCCGCGTTCTTGCTTACGCGGGGCATCTTGACCTCGTCGTCCTCCGGCTCGTTTCCGGGGAACTTAAAGGTTATTTCTATCGAATCGTCAAACACCGCGACTATTTCGGGTCCCGAGGTCAGCGCCGCGGATATCAGGGTCGTTATATCGCAGCTGAACGCCACTCCGCTGAAATGACCCATGTCCTCAACGAAGGTCATTTTTATGTCGCCGTTGGATTCGAAACTGAGATTCCCGAAATGGATGCCGGTTCCGGTTGTGTCATAAATTTTGATTACCGTGCCGGACAGTCCCGGAAAGGGAATATTTGCCGGCAGGCTTCCGACTATCATATAGTCTCCCGCGTAAATATCTTCGAGCGCGGATTTTTCCAAATGCCACTCATACTTGATTGCCATTGAGTTGTCACGCAGGATATCATAGTCCGCAAGATATATCTCAGGATAAACTCCTGTTCCGATGTCAAGCACCGTCGTTGTCAGCGGGATGCTGTCATCGGTGAGCGTGATTTTCAGTCTGTATAATATCAGACCTTCGGTCGAAAGTTTTACTCCGGTATGTCCCGGATCGCCCGGTCCCGGATCGTCGCCTTCGGGATCATCGCCCTCTTCCTGCAAAGCCATCCCTTCTTCCTGTTCCTCGAAGGGATCGCCGAGGGCCGGATCCACCCAAACAACCTCCTCCTCTTCGGACTGTTCGTCCGCCGGAGCCGCTCCCACAACCACCGTCACTGTGGGGACGTCGGCAGTAATCGGGATGCCGCTTGAATTCGTAAACACAGGGGTAAGAGTATAGTTCCCCGGAACGTTTCCGTCATAGCTCCCGCCGGAATCCCAGTACTCTATCCCGAATTCTCCGGTTCCTTCGGTTTCCCCTTCCTCATCCTCCGTCTTGTAGGCGTAGGACAGGGCGGACGGCAGGATTCCCGACAGACTCTCTGCGCCGGTCCCGTAGTCGACCTCAAAATGATTCCCGCCGTTGAGTTCCAGCCGGTAGATACCGTCCGGTTCGGTTGCGAAAATCACCGGCGCCATTAGTGAGAACAGCAGCACAACGGCCAGGGATATACCGATTCCTTTCTGCGCCCGGCTCGTGCGGAGTCTCGCGCTTATGTACCTTTCCCTCTTTTTAGCTTTCTTCTTCATTCCTTTCGCTCCTCCGTTCCATAAAATATGAAAAAACAACTGAAAAAAACAACCTTGCGACGGGTCTCAAAGCAAATCAAATAAAAATGAAACGCCGTTTTTCCACAACTTATGTGTTTTCCTCCTAATAGAATATATTAAATATATCACCAGATATAGAGGAATGCAATAATGAACCCGGCGTTTTACAGAAAAGAGACAAATTTTGTGCTGATTAAGTGACAGAAATGTTACAGAAAACGCCTCCTTTTCCCCGAATATTCAGTTTTTTGTAAACTTTTCGTTACCGGAGCAATATCATGCCATTGTCGTCGCTTCGATGACCTTGTCTATCGGGAACATCAGGTCGCTTCCCGTGGCTTCAATTATCAGCTTGTCCTCTTTTACCGCAATGCTTATCGCGCTTATGGGTTTATCCGAGTTATCTACAAGTATGGTGGCTATCTCGTCCTCGACCGTTTTTCTGATGGTCCTTCTCAAGTCCCTCGCGGCGTACTTGCCTCCCCCGCTCATCTCGGCGAGTTTTGCCAGCGCGTCGTCGTCGTACTTCAGGGTTATAAATTTCTCGAGCAGCGGTTCGCGCATCTCCTCTATCATCAAAGCGGCTATGCTCCTCAGACTCTCTCCGGACAGAGGTTTGAATATCACCACTTCGTCGACGCGGCTTATAAACTCCGGTCGCAGGAAATCGCTGAGAGCTTTCTTGGATTTATCCTCACCCGCCTCGGCGCCGGTCCTTCCGAACCCCGCCAGGGTCACCTTGTCGTTGGAACCGGCGTTGCTGGTCATGACGATGACGGTGTTCTCGAAGCTCACCACCCGACCCTGCGCGTCGGTCACCTTACCCTCGTCGAGAATCTGAAGCAGCACGTTCATCACGTCGGGATGCGCCTTTTCAATCTCGTCAAACAACACCACGCTGTAGGGGCGTCTTCTGACCTTTTCGGTAAGCTGTCCCGCCTCGTCATACCCGACATATCCCGGCGGAGAACCAATGAGCCTTGAAACGGCATGTTTTTCCATAAATTCTGACATATCCAGACGTATCAAAGGGTCAACGCTGTCAAAAAGCTCGGTCGCCAGCACCTTGACGAGTTCGGTCTTTCCGACGCCGGTGGGTCCGACAAAGATAAACGAAGCGGGGCGACGGCGTTTTTGCAGACCTACCCTCGAGCGCCTGATTGCCTTAGAAACCAGTTCGACCGCCTCGTCCTGTCCGATGATGCGTTTGCGCATCGCCTCCGCCAGTCCCTGAACCTTTTTATAATCGTTTTCCTCGATCTTCGAGGCGGGTATCCCCGTCCACAACTCGATGACCCTGGCGAGATCGTCGGTGGTCACATACAGATTCTCCACCTCCTCGCGCAGCGCGCCTCTCTTCTCGTCGACCCGGATTATCTCACTTCGGACCTCTGCCAGGAGTTCGTAGTCGATATCGTCTTTTTCGCTCTCCTCAAGTTCCCTCGCCTTGAGCTTTATGAGCTTAGCCGTAAGTTCCTCATACTCATACAGCTCTCTGCTTCGCAGCGCGCGGCAGGCGGCGGACTCGTCCAGCAGGTCGATAGCCTTGTCCGGCAGGAACCGGTCTGTTATATATCGTTCAGACAGCGAAACCACAAGTTCCACTATGTCGTCGCCGACCTTTATATGGTGGTAGTTTTCATAGTATTCTTTAATGCCCTTCAGCATCTCAACGGTGTCTTCGATGGAGGGTTCCTCCACCTTAACCGGCTGGAATCTGCGCTCAAGCGCCTGATCCTTCTCGATATACTTCCGGTATTCCGAAAATGTCGTCGCGCCTATCACCTGGATCTCTCCGCGCGACAGCGCGGGTTTCAGAATATTGGCAGCGCTCATCGCTCCCTCGGAATCCCCCGCCCCGGTTATGTTGTGGATCTCATCGACAAACAGTATTATATTCCCGTCCGCCTTGACCTCGGAAATAAGCCCTTTTACCCGGCTTTCAAACTGCCCTCTGAACTGCGTTCCCGCAACGAGCGCCGTCAGGTCCAGCAGATACAGCTCCTTGCTCAGCAGTTTCGGCGGGACGTCTCCGGAGGATATCCTGAGCGCTATTCCCTCGGCTATGGCGGTCTTTCCCACTCCCGCCTCACCGATTAGACAGGGATTGTTCTTCTGTCTTCTCGAGAGTATCTGCAGCGTCCTGTATATCTCCCTCTCTCGTCCGATTATTCGGTCCAGTTTCCCCTCTTTCGCTTTTCTGGTCAGGTTGTCGCCGTAGGTGTCCAGGAATTTTCGCTGAGGCGTTTCCGGCTGTTTATCGCGCCTTTTACCGCGCTGACCTTCGTTCCTCGGTTTGGGCTGCGCCGCGCTGCCGCCTCCCATGAAGAACTGCGGAAACACGGGGGTCCCTCCCTGCTCGAAACCCGGGGTGTCGTTTTCCTGATTTTGATTGAAGCCGAGATCCGACCCGAGCATCTGGTCAGAAAGCATTTCGAGTTCGTCGTCGCCCAAGCCAAACCGTTTCATGAGATCATCCACCGGTTTGAGCCCGAGTTCCTTGGCGCAGACCAGACATAGCCCCTCATTCTTTGTAACATCCCCCTCGATACGGGTCATAAATACTACCGCAGGTCTTTTTTTGCATCTTGTGCATATCATCTTTACTGTCTTACCTCTCCGGAACTATAGTTTTCGATCCCGCCTTTTCACGGCGAATCGGGAAATTTCTCAGATTCATAATCCTATTTTAGCACTCTTGCCGTGAGAGTGCAAGTGTTTTTTTGAATCCGATTTCATTTTAAGGAATTTTTGTGAATAAATTCGCGGCATATAGTGAATATTTTCCCCGCAGGAAAGTGTAAAATCCGGGCAAAACAATTAACGCGATTGCATTTCATCGGAAGGGGTTGAGCCTGAACAGCAGCGCGAACAGTAGAGTGTTGTCATTAATCATTTCCTCATACACCCGGATATTACCGGTAAACTCAAAGAACAGCGCGAAAATCATGGTTATCATAAAGCATATCCCGACCCCGTAGGCTATGCCGAACAGGGCCCCTAAAAACCGGTTTATCCCGCTTACCACGGGGATTACCATGAGCACTCCGGAAACCTTTACCACAATAACGGTAATGCAGATAATTATGATAAACGCCAGCAGAAACAATACCATTCCTATGAGTGGTTCGACCGAATCCCTTATAACGCTGTCGACGACCGCCTCCGCTAAAATTCTGCTGTCATTTGCGGAATTCTTTTCTATCAGCGCTGTCAGCGCGTCTAAATCGTCGAACACCCCTATCAGTATTCCGATAAGACCGCTCGATATCGCTCTTGCGATACTCGCCGCGTCGGAGGCGCCTGTTATTCTGTCGGCTACCTGGGCTATAAGTTTTTCCCGGAACCACATGTCAAATACCACCCCGGAAAGCAGCTTGCTCGCTATGATGGCGGCAATTATAGCAACCATTATCCCGAGCAGCCGCACGAGCGAGGTGACAAACCCGCGGCGCATTGCAGAGAATGTAGTCAAAACTATGATAAAAACCATAAATATGTCGATTATGAACCAATACAAACCGCTGTATTCCTCCCTGTCCGGGTAATATTTATGAAAAACTCAATCCGTTATACCATATGGTTCCGGCCGGTCTATCCTGTCTGACAAAAGCACCGAAACCTTATTCCCGAATAAAAATACTTTATATGCCTTCAGCTGCGTTTCGTACCGCGCGGTATATTCGCCGTCAAATTTTATCTCATGTATAATTCCGGAAGATAACTGATAGAACCTGTCAGCTGCCATGCATAAATCATCCACCGCTCCCGCCGAGTCGATTCTCAATATTTCTTCAAGCGCCGCGGATAAAACGATAATGTGATTTATATCGGGTTGTTGGTTATCGCCGAAAGCTATCGCGAGATTGCCTCCCTCACCCGATACGCGCAAAACTGGTATCCTTGAGAATTCGTATTTGTTTTTGAGTTTCAGTTCCCTGTCATAAAGGTAGGAGCCTTTATCCGTTATAACAACATAACCTTCGGAGGATTCATACGCCCGCATGAATGTCCCCGGGATTACGGTTTCGGAACGCTGCGTCAGTTTTACCGTATCTATAGTCGTGAAAATCGTATCTATTCCGCCCATGACCGCGATAAGGCTCGCGACGTAAACCTCTCTCCCGTTATCTATTATACCACAATTCATAGGAAATCCCTTCGCGCCGTACCAGGTCAGCAAGGTCGCGTAGTTCTTTCCCGATAGTATCAACAGCTGCGACACCGATCGATCCCCCCTGGTCAGAACCGCCACCGTTCCGTCAGCCGCTATATCCGCTGAAATAATAGGATACTCGCTCTCGGAGTAGAATAATCCGGAGGTCCTGTTGTAGACCGAAAATCCGCGGTTGCCGCTGTCATAGACCAATACCCGCGATCCGGACGCCTGCATGGACGGATTGCTGTAGTTGTGCGCGGCGCGCAGCAGCTCTCCTCCTTTGTTTCCTTTTATTATCAACTCGCTGTCGGTCAAAACCGCGGCGGCGTTTTTCAGCGCCGTCACCTTCAGCGGTTTGGTGCTGACGAGCATCGAGGGATATCCGTCCCCGCCGGAAAACGCGGTTTTAAAATAATCTCCGATGTCGCGGAAGGTGTAGAGCTGTATACTGTTTATCAAGAGTATTACACCGGTCAGCAGCATCAATGAGACAACGAGCGTCATAAATCGCCGTAGCTGATATTTTCTCCGTCTTTTCCGCCGCGCAGCGGTTATTTCATCACGTGTTTTCATGGAAAGCCTCCGGGTCGTAGAATACCTTGTCGAGATACAATCCCCCGGCAGGCGCAGTGTAACAATGAATCCCGCGTTTTTTTGAGTCGAATATCCCGGTTATCTCATCGGCGTCCATGTTCCCGGCAGCTACGCTCAGCAGCGTACCCACCATCACCCGCGCCATGTTATATAAAAACCCGTCGGCTGTCACGAGAAAGCTGACCGTCTGTTCCTGCCGCGTGACCGAGAAATCCGATACCG
>Ga0082212_10005374_pt1 | contig 17462 bp, 15 predicted proteins | sample TergutNt197P3_FD_71548 | JGI IMG/M metagenome (GOLD analysis project Ga0082212, IMG submission 71548) | Neocapritermes taracua P3 segment gut microbial communities from Petit-Saut dam, French Guiana - Nt197 P3 | ecosystem: Host-associated > Arthropoda: Insects > Digestive system > Gut ... | reverse complement strand
AGTACATGGCGACCATTGTAAATTCGCCACTGCTCCATAAAAAAGTACTGTACGTGAAGGGCGCTCCTGAAATCGTTCTTGACTTGTGTAAAAATATTCCTGTCGCAAAAGAAACCATACATCATCAATTGCTTGATTACCAAAACAAGGCAATGCGAACACTGGGCTTTGCCTGTCAAGTTATTGATGACGATGAAAGCCACATAAACAAGGGAGCATGCCCCCTTGTCAACACAAACCTGACGTTTCTGGGTATTGTTGCTATTTCCGACCCGGTACGCGCCGAAGTGCCCGATGCTGTGAAAACCTGTTTAGATGCCGGTATCGACGTAAAAATCGTTACTGGCGACACACCGGGAACGGCAAAGGAAATCGGTCGTCAAATCGGTTTGTGGCAGGAAGACGAGCCGGAAACGCATCATTTGACAGGAACAGAGTTTGCTGCCATGTCCGATGAATCTTTGTTAAACAGAATTTTGGATTTAAAAATTCTCTCCCGCGCCCGTCCTATGGACAAACAGCGATTGGTACGACTGTTACAACAAAAAAATCAGGTCGTTGCCGTAACGGGCGATGGCACCAACGACGCCCCTGCTCTGAAAGCGGCGCAGGTAGGTCTTTCCATGGGCGACGGCACTTCGGTAGCCAAAGAAGCCAGCGATATTACCATTTTGGACAATTCGTTCAGCAGCATTTCACGGGCGGTGATGTGGGGACGATCGCTGTATCAGAACATTCAGCGTTTCATCCTGTTTCAGATGACTATCAACGTAGCCGCCTGTCTGATTGTGCTCATCGGCGCTTTTCTGGGTACGGAATCGCCGCTGACAGTAACGCAAATGCTGTGGGTCAACCTGATCATGGATACTTTCGCAGCTATGGCTCTGGCTTCCTTGCCCCCCAACGAAAAGGTGATGCTCAACCAACCCCGTAAAACCACCGACCATATCATCACCCGCGCGATGGTAAAAAATATTTTGGGCGTCGGACTTATTTTTGTTGTATTGCTATTCGGGTTAGTGCAGTATTTCAAACATGCGGACATCAGTTCGCTCACGCAATTCAGCATTGCAGATTTTGGTCGCAGTTTCTTTGATTTCAGCGCAGGAAACGGGCTGTCCGCCTACGAGTTATCGTTGTTTTTCACTATTTTCGTGATGTTGCAATTCTGGAACATGTTCAATACCAAAGCGTTTATGACAGGAAAATCAGCATTTGCTTCACTCAGCAAGTGCAAGGGTTTTTTAATGATTGCCCTGGTAATAATCGTCGGACAATGGCTGATTGTCAGCATTGGCGGCGAAATGTTTAACGTTACGGCCTTGCAATTTGTGGATTGGGCAATTATTATCGCATGCAGTTCGGCAGTGCTTTGGATTGGGGAGATGCGGAGGCTATTGTTATGTTAAGAAAAAACCTTTCGGCTACTACCCCTCAACCTCACACTTTTATTTCCACTTCCACACCGCTCGGCAACTCTAATTTCATCAGGGCGTCGATGGTTTTGGGCGTCGAACTGTAGATGTCCATCAAACGCTGGAACGCGCTGAGTTCGAACTGTTCCCTTGCCTTCTTGTTGACGAAGGTAGAACGGTTGACCGTGAAAATACGCTTGTGCGTAGGAAGGGGAATGGGGCCGCTAACCGAAGCGCCTGTCATCTTCACTGTTTTCACGATTTTTTCAGCCGATTTGTCCACTAAGTTGTGGTCGTAAGATTTAAGTTTTATTCTAATCTTTTGGCTCATATTGAATGTAATAATAATTTTTTTGGTCTTATATTTAATATCCTCTTAAACTGGTAATCACGTCATTAGCCATACTTTCGGAAAGCGGACTGTAGTGCGAAAATTCCATCGTAGAGGTTGCCCGCCCCGAAGTGATGGTACGCAACACAGTCACGTAACCGAACATTTCCGCAAGGGGAATCTTTGCCTTGATGACACGCGCTCCGCCGCGTTCTTCCATACCGCTGACATTTCCGCGGCGTTTGTTGAAGTCGCCGATAACGTCGCCCATATATTCTTCGGGCGTCACCACTTCCACCGCCATGACCGGCTCCAACATGATGGGCTTCGCATTTTTACATGCCTCGCGGAAAGCGTGTTTGGCGCATATCTCAAACGAAAGCGAGTCGGAGTCGACCGTGTGGAACGAACCGTCCAACAGGGTCACTTTCAGACTGTTCATCGGGAAACCGGCAAGTACGCCGTTTGCCATCGCCGCTTTGAATCCCTTTTCCACCGACGGGATGTATTCTTTCGGCACGTTGCCGCCTTTCACTTCGTCAACAAACTGCAAACCGCTAACGCCTTCGTCGGCAGGTTCCACGCGGACGATGATGTCGGCAAACTTGCCGCGCCCGCCCGTCTGTTTCTTAAATACTTCGCGATGCTGAAACGCCGCTATAATGGCTTCCTTGTATGCAACCTGCGGGTTCCCCTGGTTACATTCCACCTTAAACTCGCGGCGCAGTCTGTCCACAATGATTTCCAAATGGAGCTCGCCCATGCCGTTGATGATGGTTTGCCCTGAATCGGGGTCGGTACGCACCTGAAAAGTCGGATCTTCTTCGGCAAGTTTCGCTAAAGCAGCGCTCAACTTGTCGATATCGACCTGCGTTTTGGGTTCCACAGCGACGCCAATAACGGGGTCGGGAAAAGTCATTGATTCCAGAACGATGGGTTTATCGGGATTGCAAAGCGTATCGCCCGTACGAAGGTCTTTCAGGCCCACGGCGGCGCAAATATCGCCCGCTTCGCACGACTCAACGGGGTTCTGCTTGTTGGAGTGCATCTGAAAAAGACGCGAAATACGCTCTTTCTTGTCCGAACGGGTGTTGAGCACGTATGAACCGCTGTCCAACTTGCCGGAATACACGCGGATAAACACCAACCGTCCCACAAACGGATCGGTAGCTACCTTGAAAGCAAGCGCCGTAAGGGGTTCTTCCGGGTCGGGTTTGCGCGTTACTTCCCTGTCGTTGTTGGGGTTGACGCCCGAAATATTGCCTTTGTCCAACGGGCAGGGCAGGTAAGCGGCAACAGCGTCCAACAGATATTGCACGCCCTTGTTTTTGAAAGAAGAGCCGCATATTATCGGTACAATAGCCTGTGATAGCGTGGCTTTACGGATACCGTTCTTTAATTCTTCAATAGTGATGGACTCAGGATCTTCAAAGAACTTTTCCATGAGTACAACGTCGGTTTCCACTACCGATTCGAGCAGTTTGCTACGCATTTCGGCAGCCTCTTCCAACATTTCCGCCGGAATATCCGTAACGTCTATTTCTTCGCCCTTATCATCGCGCCAGTATTGCGCTTTGAAGGTAATCAGGTCGATGATTCCTTCAAAAGCGTCTTCAGCGCCGATGGGAATAACGAGTGGTACGGGGTTTGATTTCAAACGCTCGCGTACCTGATAAACAACGCCAATAAAATCAGCGCCTTTCCTGTCCATTTTATTGACGAAACCGATACGCGGAACGCCGTATTTTTCGGCTTGCCGCCATACGGTTTCCGATTGAGGCTCAACGCCGCCCACAGCGCAGAACAGCGCCACTGCGCCGTCGAGCACGCGCAATGAACGTTCCACCTCCACCGTGAAATCCACATGCCCCGGCGTGTCAATTAAGTTGATATGATATTCTTGATCGTTATACGTCCATTTACAGGTAGTTGCAGCAGAAGTAATGGTAATACCCCTTTCCTGTTCCTGCACCATCCAGTCCATAGTAGCGGCGCCGTCGTGCACTTCGCCCATTTTGTAGTTGATGCCCGTGTAGAACAAAATCCTTTCGGAAGTGGTTGTTTTACCGGCATCAATGTGCGCCATGATACCAATGTTTCTGGTATACCGTAAATCCCGGCTCATCTGAATCAAAAACGGAAATGAGAGAAAGCGCGGTTCGCTTCGGCCATTTTGTGCATGTCTTCCTTTCTCTTGAACGCGCCGCCTTCCTCGTTGTAGGCTGCGAGTATTTCGGCTGCGAGTTTCTCGCTCATCGACTTGCCGCTGCGTCTCCGTGCATAAAGTATCATGTTTTTTATGCTCACCGATACTTTTCTATCGGGGCGAACTTCCATAGGAACCTGAAAAGTGGCGCCACCCACGCGGCGACTCTTTACTTCCACCATAGGCGTAACATTTTCGAGGGCTTTACGCCAGATTTCCAACGGCGTTTTTTCGTCCTTCGCTTTGTTTTCCACAACTTTCATGGCGTCGTAGAAGATGGTGAAGGCGGTGGTTTTCTTGCCTTCGAGCATCAGATTGTTCACAAACCGCGTTACCTCCTTGTCGCCGTATACGGGGTCGGGTAATAAAATCCGTTTCTTTGGTTTTGTTTTGCGCATTGAGTATTATAATAATGTATTATTTCTTTTTACCTTTAACCGCGCCTTTGGCAACAGCTCCTTTTTTCGGTCTCTTTGCGCCATAGAGCGAACGGCTTGCCAAGCGTCCTTCAACGCCCGATGCGTCAAGCGCCCCGCGTATGATGTGGTAACGCACGCCCGGAAGGTCTTTCACACGTCCGCCGCGGATCAGCACAATGGAGTGCTCCTGCAGATTGTGTCCTTCGCCGGGTATATAAGCGTTGACTTCCTTTTGGCTCACTAACTTAACACGCGCCACCTTACGCATGGCAGAATTGGGTTTTTTGGGAGTGGTCGTGTACACGCGCACACAAACGCCTCGCCGTTGGGGGCAAGAATCTAAAGCCGGCGCCTTGCTTTTGTCAATAAGCTTCGTCCGACCTTTTCTTACTAATTGTTGAATTGTAGGCATATATTTGATTCAAAAACTACTTAAAAAATGGGCAGCAAAGGTAGGTATTTTTTTTTGATAAAAACAAGAATGATGAAAAAAAGGTGAAAATTGTAAATTTTTACGTATGTTTGTCGCTTGTATTTTACAATACATTTTGTATTTATTTTGTTAAACTTTAAAAATTTTATTCAGATGAAAAGAAGATTTCTTTTTGCGCTCCTGACAGGAGCAATGATGACCTGCTTTATTTTCAAAGCAGAGGCTCAGGTTAATGACGGCCAGATACAGGAATGGCGCATTTACAATTTTCAGATGGGAGGCAGTGCAGCACGGCTTGACAGACTGATGACCGATATCCTTCTCCCACTTTACAAGGGAATGGGAATAGAGGTCGCATGCTTCAGGGAGTTAAGCCAAAACCAGCCCGCTGTTTACTATTATCTTTTCGTTTACCCTTCGTTCGACTCATATCTGAAGGCTAACGATATTCTGTTACAGAACAGCGCTTTTGCCACGGCGATGAAAGAGGATGCCGCAGCTAACCGTCAGATGTTCTTTCGTTACGACAGTTACCTCTGCCGTCCTTTCGAGGCATGGAAAAAGGTAACGCCGGTAGCGGGCAAAACCATTTTCGAATGGCGCAAATATGACAGCGCCAATATCGAGGCCGGCACCCGTAAGGTTCAGATGTTCAATCAGGGAGAAATTGCAGTATTTTTAGAGTGTGGCGTCAATCCGTTTAGCTTCGGTCAGATCATTGCCGGAAAGGATATGCCCGGCCTGATCTACGTCACACATTACGCCGATATGGCCGACCGTGATGCAAGTTGGGCAAAGTTCAACGTTCATCCAGAATGGCAACGTATGAGATCCGCTCCAGAGTGGGCTAATGCAACCATTTCGAATAATCGCGTTGTATTTCTTACCCCACTTCCGTACAGCCCCATAAAATAAGACAAAGGTTTACGGTACAGTTCTGACAACGGAGTTAATACAACTTTTTTACAATACTTTCGGCAGTAAGTAGCAGCCGGTCGAAATCAATTCCTGTAATCAGATTCACTCCGGGAGTTTTACCTTTCTCGAAACTGCCGCAGAAATGTTCAAAATCCAATGCCCGCGCACCATTGAGGGTAGCCCATTGCAAGAGCATATCAAGCGGGATATCAGGTGCGTGTTGTTGAATGATTTTTATTTCTTCGAGGATAGATAGTTTTGTGTTTGAGGCCAGACTGTCGGTTCCGAGGCAAATATTTTGGTGCAGTTCTTGCGAAGAAAATAGCAGAAGGTCGGGCAGACGGTTTTGGATGAACAGGTTGGATTTTGGGCATAATACGAAATAAAACTGTCCAGGAAGTGATTGGTGGGGACTTCTAAAAACCCCTTTTGTAACGCTCCCGTCATTGCGGGCATGACCCGCAATCTCCTGAATTTGGGGAGATGCTGAAACAAGTTCAGCATGACGTTGAGAGTTTTTAGAGGTTCCCTGGTATCGAATCAGGTCTTCTTTGGTCGAAAAAGTATTGTGCACCAGCAAACACCGGGACGCTTCGCGCAAACAGTTCATCATTTGCAGCAGCACATCCCGTGAAAGAATATGCCCGTCGGTGAGAAGTCCGTTTTTTCGGAACATATCGGCTAATTCACCTTTACCTTCCAGATAAATATTCATTTCCTCGCCGCTTTCATGATGGTGTATGGAAGTAACTTTCGGCGGCGATGTTTGATACGATTGATGCAATAATTTCCACAATTCCTGCGATACCGAATAAATAGCATGAGGCACAATGGAAGCAGACAGTCCGGCGCTGTCATATTTCTGTTTCACTTGTTGTGCCGCAGTAAATATTTCTTGTGAACGATTGCCATCCAGACCGAACAGTTCGATAAACGTATGATACCGCATACGGCTGTTACATTTGACATTGAGCGTGTCAGCACTGTTGGATATATCCCCCACAGCTACAATTCCGTTTCGCGTCATTTCTTCGTCTGCTGCTTTTGCTGCGGCTACAATGCTTTCAGCGTCTGCGCGGCGCATTTGTCCAACAGATGAAATAAATCCGGGCAATCCTATGTTCGGCTCTATACTGCCTCTCAAATGCGACAATTCCAGATGACAGTGTGCATTTACAAACCCCGGCGCCAATATACCGTTATAAAACTCAAGTTTTTCGCGTTCTTCCACTTTTCCGCCTGTGTCGATGACGTCAACGATGCAACCGTCGTTGTTCACACAGATAATACCATTGCGGAGGGGCGGCGAGGAAACGGGAAATATATAATGTGCAGATAAGTAACGCATTAAAAATTATGGATTACTGCGTATAATATTCCAATTCCAACGCTGTTTGGTTATATAAATTCATATATTCCAAATGATTGAGTTTGGCAAAAACAGCATTGCTCGCTTTTGTAAAAACATCTGTATAATTGGCGATACGTCCTGCGGAAAAATCCTGTTCTATTTCTTCGAGCGTTAATTGAGCCTCTACCAACAGGTTTTCCTTACTGAAACTGATTTGCACAAAATATTCGTTCAGCAGCGATATGAGGGTTTCAACGTGTTGTTGATCTGCGAACTGCCGATATTCCGTTTCGTTTGCTTTTATCTTTACGTCTATTTCCGCCTGTTTGATACGCGCTTGTTGCGGTCGTATCCATAACGGAACCGATAATCCCACCATCCAACCCTGAAAATTGTTCATCCCCTCAATATGCTGGTTCATATATCCGGCATGAATACCGGGGAATAGTTTGCTTTTTTCGAGCTCTGCAACTGATTTTGCCTCTTGCAGTTGTGCTTCGTCCACTGCCTGATGTTTCACAGGTTCAAAACGTTCGCTAATATTTTTATCGGGGTGGATTTGGTACAGTTCCAATTCGGTCTGGCTTATTTCTATCGCATCAGTGAGATACATCAGTTGGCGGAGTCGCGTTTCAGCGCGTTTCAGTTCTTCTTCGGCGATATACATGCGACCCTGATATGCAGCGTATCGCGTACCTGCCGAAACTTTCACCAATTCGGCAATACTGTCGGCAGCGAGGTATATCTCGGCAACGCTGATGAGCGCCTCAAAATAATGGTTGTGTTCCTGCATGATACGCAACCGTTGGCGAAAGTACACCGCATCCATGTAGGCGGCTTTTACCTGCCAGGCGAGTTCGTCTAATGTTAATGCCCGTTCGGCCTGTCGGGTGTAGGTCATCGTGCGGTAGCGCTGCGCCCGTCGGAAATATTCGGGTATGGCGCCAAAATCCTGTGTAACCGACCAAAGCCTGTCGTTCCCCGCTTGTGTATTGCGTTGCCAGTATTTTACCTGAAGCGGGGCAAGTTCAACAGCCTGTCGTTGCATCAACACGTCCTTCTGTCCCGCTAAAGCGGCATTACGGGCTACCGGATGATGGGTCATTGCAATGGCAACGGCTTCGTCCATGCTCACCGGCTGCTGGGCAAACGACAACTGACAGGTGACAAATACGCAAAGAATAGAAAATATAAAATTTACCTGCATCATTATGGCTTGAACCTTGCTTTTGCCAACATCTGCTGGTAATCGTTATCCTGAAGCAGCGCTTCGAGGGTTACCTGATTGCGTTTCATGTATGAGGATATAATTCTGTATCCTAACCATATAGCAGCGCGTCCAGGCGATTCGCGGGTGAATAAGGAGCAGAAAGGCGCCGGGCCGATGAGTTTGTTAATCGTAAGATAGTCCGTAGCAAACAGCATCTTGTTCTCTACCAAAAACGTCCACATCTGAGAGGTATTGTTGTGGCACCAACGCATCTGGCCGGGCGTATAGCCGAATATCAGGCTGTCGGGCGTTGCCGGAAGCAATTGACGCAGGGCGTACATCACTTTCCCTTCGTACAGGATGTTAGCGAGCACGTTATCAATGGAGTCGTTGTAGGGAAACTCGGTATATATCCATCCTTTCATGCAATCGGACACCATATATTTGCGATCCATCGTTTGTCTCAAATAATTGGGCACATCTAATCTTAAATACATATCTTCATTTTTACCGAGGTATTTATCAAGGGCAATGGCCAGAATGGTATCGGCAGTGATGATCGGCTCATTGAATCCCGATATGAGCGTATATACCGAAGGGATTACCCTGTCGGGAAACTCCTTGCGGTAATTGAAAAAAGCCCTGCCCAGTCCGCGTTCAAACTCTTTCAGGTCGGGATAAAGTTCCATGACCCTTTTGTAGGCAAGATTCATGTGATAATCGGTGAGAAATTTGGTCAATTCTTCCGAATATCGCGGGTTTTCAGGCAAGCCAATACTGATTACCATGCTGCTGTATAAGTGGAGCAATTCGCCGTATTGCTGTTCCAAATGAGGAATGGATGCCGAGATGGAATCAATGGGAACAGTGAACAGGCTTTGTTCTAAGCGGCTGATTTTTATTGGTATTTCAGGTTGTTGGCGGCATGAATGGAAAAGTAACACTGCCAAAAGAAAATTGAAAATTGGTTTCATCTATTCCTCCTTTGGTAATTTTCGCGTTGTTTTCTCAATGGATTTTTCATCGCTTGCTACGCGACATTCTAATTTCTTAATATCTTCGGCAGGTGGAAGTTCTTCAGGTTTTATCCCTCGTTTTCCCAACATTTCACGTACAGTTTGGTTATTTTGTACATGCTCGTCCGTAATAGGCTGTTCTCCAAATAAATTCTTTTCTTCAACATTAAAGTTGGTCATTTCCGTTGCCAGATTCTTGGCAGCAATGGTCAATGTGGGCAAGAAATCAGCCAATGGACGACTTGACTTGACGCCCAGACGTTTTTTCATGTCTTCCGTAGTATGCCCGCCGAACAATGCTGTATCCCCTTTTGAACGAATACGCCCGAAACCTTTATCATCAACGCCCCGCTCATAAATATTTTGCGAAAGTTGTTTTTCCGCCGTTCTTAATTTCTCTCTTGTTTCCAGACGGGACAACAAGTTGATTCGTTCTTCTATCAACTCGGTTTTACGTGTTTGGATAGCAAAATAACTTTGGGTAAAAGCAATTTCTTCCTTTTTGGGGTCGCCGTTTTGCGCTATCAGGTAGCAGGCATAGCGGGTAAGCATAAAGTCGGTGACTTCACGTTTTGCGCCACTACCTAATCCGACCATTTTCGTGACCTCACGAAAATGGTCATTTATGTTGACTCCCTGTGTTTTGCATGAATCTACCGCCCGTTGTATAGCGACAATAAAATTCTCCCAACGGGCATATCCCAACAAAATTTGAAGTTCACGGGCAAACCATACTTCAACTTGCTCACTGTCATCCTCATTGTTGATAAAATGAGCGATTTTATCAAAGTTGGATTGATATTGTATGATACGTTGTTTGTCCATTGATTATTTTGATTGAGGAATCATTTGATAATTACCAGTTTTTGAGTTTGTACGTTTCCTGACTTTCTGTGTATCACCCGTACAATATATAAACCCGGTTCAAATCTGCTCACATCCATATCTCCATCGGTATATGGTTCACGATAACGTAATCGACCGGTAACATCATATATTTCAACATGGTAATCCGAAGGGAGGAAGGCTTCCGTCGTTTCCAACTCAATACGTACATGCTGCGACGCCGGATTGGGATACAGTTTCATACGACTATCCGTAACTGTTGCAGGTAATTCCGTCGAGGTGGCAAAATCTTTTCTTTTGCCCATAACCGGACGAATCATTAAGGCGCCATCGTTGATGTCCTGCTGCCAGGTACCGGTATTATACCAAAGGTTACCTTTGTCGTTGTAATTACGGTCGAACCCGACGTTCAGGAATCCGGTGGTTACCTGTACCCATCCAATCCAGTAGGGACTGTACCTTGTGATATATACCGCTTCACTAAGGTCATAGCGGGTAAACTGTCCGGTGGTTTCCGGCGAATATTCCGTTGACGAGAGATAAGTCAATTCACCTGGGCGCCCGTTGTTATCTCGCCAAACAGCTATTTTAAAGCGGTATCGTGCAGAAGCATTATTGTCCGTCGGGTTGAAATATATCATGATCGCACGGAGGCTGTCGGACATGAATGTTTCGTAACGGCAGGCTACGGCGCAGTCCTGCGCATTGTAGCCGCTAAAACCGTAACCGCTTTCGGGATAGCCGTCATCGCGGGCAAAATAGTCTTTGAAAAAGTGATAAAAGCGTACCGTATCATTTTCTTTACGGTCAAATTCGTTGGTATCCAGGTAGCCTTTTATTTCGAACTTTGCCGAATCGACTAATGTGGATTCGAAAGGAAAAGTGATGTCCTGAGAAAAGGTCATGATGTCGTCGGCCTCGATATTTGCAGACCCTTCGTTGCCGGTAGAGAGGGGGCTGATAATGTTGCGATATACATCGGTTACTGTAAAATGTCGGTCCACCCGAACAGCAAGGTTGTAGTTGTTGCGATAGGTTATTTCCACTTTCGGTTCGAGTCTGGTAGGGGCGGCATATTCCAACTGGTTCCAGGGGATGGACTGGTAACCCCTGATCAGCGTTTTCATGGGTGCAATCACGGCTACATCATATGAAGCCGTATCGGTTTCGTTCCGGTTCTTGTCTAAACGTACATAGTCAATGTGCCAATGGTCTGCATTGCTTTTCCGTCCGGGATTGAACGGGTCCTGTTCAAGACTTACATAGTTCACGAAACGGAACTGAAAACCTTTGTACAGGTATTCGCCCTCAACATGGTGAAGTACTTGTTTGAACGGAGGCAGGTCAGCGCCTTCGGTTTTCCAAACGGTCTGCCAATCACTGCGAACCCATTCATGAATTGTGTTGTTTCTTTTCTCGGCTTTCCAAACAGTTCGCCATTGATTACTAACAGACGACTTGAATTGGAGTATCAGCGAATCGCCCGGGTCGGGGCTGTCGCCGTAACCTTGCGGCTGATAGAAAAAGCTCAGAAACACATTGCTCAGTCCGCTTACGCCCAGATCGATGGGACACGAAGTCAATGTATCGGCAGGAAATGATGCGGATGTGTTTTGATACACCTTACCGTCGGCGCCCAAGGCATCGAAAGTAGCCACTCCGTTTGAACGCGGTTCAATGGGATAGTAATTATTAATGAACACATAATCGTCTATCCACCATTTTTTGTCGGGTTGCGACGAGCGCCAATAATAAGTAAAATCGTCGAAAAACGGCGTATCCATAATACTGATGGTGTCAGCCGGCGTATTGTTTTTTAACATTTTCGGTTTACGGTCAAACAAGGCCGGATTGTAGTCGAGAGGAATGAGCGTTGGCGTCTGTCCCAATAATAAAACATTGTAAATCAGCAGGAATACAAGGATAAAATATTTTTTCAGGCCTGTTATCATTCGCTTTCCGTCTCGTTGAGAATCTCCGGTTTTTTTGTTTCATCAACAGTAAGCCACACATCAATGGGCGACCCCAGTTGAAGCATCGCATCCTCACCGGCCGCCGGTCTTTGCTGAAAGATAAAAGCGTTAACCGTATCAGCGCTTGTGATGACTGTATTGTCATATATAGGAACGCCAAAATTCAAAAAATATTGCGCTAAAATTCGGCGCGCTTCGTTCAAAGTGTTGCCCAGCAGGTTGGGAACGGGCGTCTTTTCGTCGCTCAAGCCGCGTCCAAGTTCCAAATCAATTACCGATCCTTTAACGATTTCGGTACCTCTTCGTATTTCCTCTCCTTTATACAATTGCTTTAATACGTAATTTTCAGCGATATAGGGCACATAAATCAATTCTCCGACAGTCAATCCCTGCGACTCAAGCGTTGATTTAGCCTGACGGTAAGACAGGTCAACCACATTCGGCATTTTCACTTTCTCAGGAGCCAGTGCATTAATGACAAGGAATATATTCCTGTTTTCCTTTACCTTTGATCCCGGTTCAGGATTTTGATGAATCACGGCGCCCGGTTTTTCGGTGTTTACATATACCGAGTCGGATAATTGCCATCGCATTTTTTTTGCCTGCAATAAATTTCCGGCTTCTTCCAGCGTCAGCCCTCCAACGTCGGGCACTGTCAACATTTCGCCATGATGTGTGTAATGCCGCAGAAACACCAGCGTAGCATATAAAATGACAACACCTGCAAAAATGAAGATGAGAACATTCTTGACGATATAATGATTGAATACCTTTTTCAGTATTTCCACAACAGGCAAGGAGTTATTATTTTTTTTTGTCATTGGTTTACGAATGATAATGAAACGGCAAAAATACTAATTTTCCCAATTTGTTCTGTTCCAAAAGGCGGAATAATCAGGGCAAACGCATCTAATTTTTTCCTTTCGATGTTATGTTACTGATATTAACAGTGAAACACTCCGCAGGCGTGGAACGTGGATAATCCCGAGTAAGCGCAGCACAACTCGGGACAAAGGAGAAGGCCCACATGTATAAGTCCTGTCTTCGGACTTTCTGCGATAGAAACAAAAATAATTTTGATGCGTTTGCCATGCTTTTTTTCATTCCCCGCAATACGCTGTATCAAAAAATTGTTTTCATTTTTATTGGTTTTGAGGTGTTTTTGAAATAATTTCAACTAATGTATATAAATAGAAGTTTAGAAAACCGGATTGAGGAGACATACGGATAATAGTCTTATTTACCTTGAGCAGATAATCAAACCCTTTTTCATATTCAAATCCATCAATTTTGAAGCTTGATGGCTGCCATCCTGTTTCATCATCTTCTTCTACAACCATACGATCGAATGGTAGTTCCCCTTCAACGCGCACAGTGGTAACATGTAATGACACAATAATTTCTAATTCACCAGTTTGAGACTTAGAAATGATTTTAGTTAATGAATATTGAAAATCTTCATTCTTGCTATTGCTCGCTTTCTTAACTTCCAGGAGATACTCATACCCTTTTTCGTAAGTAAATCCTTTAATTGCATGCAAATTAATATTTTGCTCAATATTTGATCCTTCTTCCTTTGTAATCAAGAAAGTACTAACTTCAGCCTCTCCGGGTTTCTCTCCGAATTCAACAGAGTAATTTGGTGTGTCAAAGACAGTTAACAATATGGATGATTCTTCTTTTTTACATCCATAAAGTAAAACCGCTAAAAATAATAAAATCAACTTATTGTTATTCATATATTTAAAAATTTGAAAATTAAAATTAAAAAAATCATTATTGTGCTGCTCCTGTTTTACAATCGGGCAGCGATACATCAACTACGTGGATATTTCCATAGGCGATTAGATTTATTTGTTTGGATTACTTGAAAAATGATACGCTATATATATAAGACGGAAAAGGTCAATTTTTGTACCCCTTTTTTCTGTTAAAAAATGTTAAATATTTGAAAAACAATCCATATGATCACGTATTCGTTTCAACGCTTGATTCATCTTGTTCCGCACCGTTTGATAGCTAATACCCAGTAGATGACAAATTTCATCGTAGCTTCGTTGTTCCAAATAATGGAGCATGATCAATTGTCTTTGCCGCTTTGTGAGACAGGCCATCATTTGCGTAATTGCGTTTTCGATACGGATTGCTTCTTCTGTTTCAATTAAACACGCTTCATCTGATCTTACTCGAAGGAGATCGGAAGGAATTTCAGAAATATCTGCAATTGACGGTTTACGCGCCATTTCGTCGTTGAGCCTGTTCCTGAATGTACGCAGCAGATAAACATTCATATGACGAATGGTTGACAAATTTTCTTTTTCGCAGAGTTTTAAAAATACATCATGAATGCAGTCTTCAATAAGTTGCACATCATTGGTAAATTTATGTCCGTAGGAAAAAAGAACCTTTTTCATCTCGTTGTATTGAACGGATAGAAGCCGCAGGGATTCATACTTATGGTCTTTCATGCTTTTCATCCGGTCATTCTATCATAAAATCACCGTCGAGGTAGTCGCGCTGAGCATCCATGATTACAATGGTGTACTCGCCGCTTGCCCAACCGCTCGTGTCGATGGAGAACGTGCCTCCGGAAACGGCATTAACCGTTGTTTTGAATGTGGTGTCGCCATGTTCGTCAATGACCTCAACGTCCAAACTGCCTAAGTTGATGTTGAAAACCAACTCAACATGGGCAGCGTACAGACTGGCATCTATTACCGGCTTATACGCCTGACCTCTTCTCAATGTGCCTGTCAGGTCTATGGGCGTAGAAGGAGGAGCAGGAGGCTGAACGTTTGCTTTTGACGGGAAGAGCGAACTGAAGTAATTCAAAATCTTTATCGGATGATACATATAGAATATTTTCACTCTTATCTTCCCCCTGCTCTTGATGTTTCATCCTCAATGCCTGTCTGCTTGTTGCGAGCCGCTCTTACTGTGGCAGAACCGAAATTATACCGGAGCGTCATATTGACGTAACGACTATCCCAACCATTAACCAATGAATAGTTTACATTTTCGTAATGAGCATATCCTTTTTGCTTTGAAGTATATAATATATCGTCAACGGTAAGCGTCAATGTTATTTTGTTTTTCAACAACATCTGTCGAAGACCTACTGAACAATTACCATTCGGTTTTATCACAAAATAGCCCTGACGCATCCCTGACATGTACATACCGGTTACCTCTGCCGACAAGGTGGGCGTAATGGTAATATTGTTGTTCAATTGAGCAATGAACGAAGCGCCCTCGTTTACAAATTCGCCGGACACTTCATTGGACGTATTGATGACATAAGCGCCCTGAACGGTCATATTTGCCATCCATATTTTGACGATCTGCTTGCGATAATTTGCCATTGCCGATATATTTTGATTTCTTCCGAAGTTTTCACGAGTGTTGCCATAACGATTATTGGCGACATCTTCAATTGGCGTCAGCATAATCAAATCGGTAGTGCTGCTGTATGCTATTCGCGTCATCAGAGATTGAGCGAATGTATGGGATAATTGAACATTATGTGTATATGCCGGTTTCAAGTTGGGATTTCCTTTAATGAAAGAATAGGCATCAATAGTAACTTCAAATGGATTCAGTTCGTAGTAAGATGGGCGGCTCAACCTGCGGCTGTACGATAAACCGAGTATGTGTTTTGGCGACGCCTGATAATTTGCAAAAAATGTAGGGAACAGATCGAAATACGATGTTTCGTTTACCTCGCCTGTCATCTTTTGTTCTCCTTTAAAAGAGGTGTATTCTCCGCGCAAACCTGTCTGAAGATTGAATTTTCCTAATCGCTGATTGATATTGATATAGGCGGCATCTATCTGTTCCGTATAAACAAAACGGTTGGTTTGGTTGGGGTCTATCTGCCAGTTGTTACCGATAAATACTTCATATTTCAAGTCATTGTCCGTTTTACTTTGACTTACTTTTGCTCCTGTTTCAATCCGGGCATCTTTCCAAAGCGGTTGTGTAAAGTCTGCCTTTGCCGAATAGACGTCTATCATTTGCGGATTGGTATTTCTCAATTGTTCGATGTCGCCAATCATCACGCCGACAGCATTATAATATCTGTTAGCGTTTTGCTGGAAAGGCTCGCTGCTGAAACGAGCATAATCCAAATCTAAGTTCAACTGTTGTCCAGGCTTGGTAAATGTCGATTGATAATTTGCATTAGCCTGAATACCATTTCTGCCGCCTGATTGCAAGTTGTCTGCTTCCGAATAATTTACTCCGTTATAGGTGGGTGAAATGTTCGTAGTTCCGTTGATAGCGGATGTTGAACCATCCGAATAATACGCATTAACGATTATACCAAAGATATTTCGGGGATTAATAAAATAATCCATTCCAACCCTCGCTGCGTTGCGAATACCGGCTTTGGAAGACAAGGCCTCGGCATCCTGTTGGAAAGTGATCTCGCCTTCCGGAGTCTGCATCACATTTTTTTGATAGATCTCTTCCCGGTTATTATAGCGATTGACGGAATAATTACCGTATAGATTGTATTTTTCGCGCCGCCAATTCATATTTACGCCTGCATTTTCATTGTCAGTCCTTCCTTGCTGATACCCTGCGGTCAGTGTTCCGTTTACGCCGAGTTCCAATCCTTTTTTTGTGCGAATGTCGATAATCCCGCCCGACCCTTCCGCTTCATAGCGCGACGACGGATTGGTAATCACTTCAATACGGTCAATTTCACCTCCCTGCATGGAGTTCAGGAACGCCTGTAACTGCTCGCCCGACATCCGCGAGGGTCGCCCGTCAATCCATATTTGAACACTTTTACCCATCACCGATACATTTCCGTTCTGATCGACAATTAAGCCGGGCGAGTTACGCATAATATCTAAAGCATTTCGTCCGGCGCTTTGGATGTTACCGCTTACGTTCACAATATAACGGTCGGCTTTCATCGTCAGTAAAGGACGGATACCCGTAACGACCACTTCATTTAGCATGGTCGTGTTTTCGGTAAGGATGATGTCGCCCAAATCGCTTTGTGCAGGCACGTTTACGTTTCTATATTCTTTTTCGTAACCGATAAACGACACCTGAACGATATATTCGCCTGCCGCTACTTTTTCTATGACGAATGTACCGTCGTCAATCGTCATCACGCCGGTTACCACGCTCGAATCAGGACGCATCAAAGCAACGGTTGCATACGGCGTAAGCGCGCCGTCGCCTCCATCCTTTACGGTTCCACTAAGTTTATATTGTGCGTTTGCTGTTGTAGCGAACAAACACAAATTGAAGATAAAGATGATAAAAATTTTTTTTTAAATTTTATTTTTTATTTATTTTTTTTTTTTTTTTTTTTTTTTTTTTTTCTTTT
>Ga0082212_10005373_pt1 | contig 17467 bp, 17 predicted proteins | sample TergutNt197P3_FD_71548 | JGI IMG/M metagenome (GOLD analysis project Ga0082212, IMG submission 71548) | Neocapritermes taracua P3 segment gut microbial communities from Petit-Saut dam, French Guiana - Nt197 P3 | ecosystem: Host-associated > Arthropoda: Insects > Digestive system > Gut ... | reverse complement strand
GTTTAAATCGTATCCTACGCTTAGCCCAAGATTAACTCCTTGCCCGAATTTCAACCGGTAGGACGATGCGTATTCTCTATATTCCTCATTATTGATAATGATTTCAGACGAAGTCAGTTTTTCATTTCCGGTCGACAGAGCATATCCCGTATATCCTTTCACATATATTTGTGCATGACTTGACCCACACAGACAAAAGCACAATAGACAAAGTATATTATATTTTTTCATTTTTCCCATAAATTATATTTGATTCCTATTCCGAAATAGATGTTATTAAACAAAATCGACTCTTTCAATCTTTTGTTTTGGGGCAGAGAATAATAATCCGTCTCTTCAATTATTTTATTGACATACAGGATTTCCTCTTTCTCCTTTTTTCCCGAAGGCACAGGACGCTTTTTATATTCAACGGTCGCTTTGTCGGGAGTGTATTTATATTGTTCAAATCCCAATTCTACTGCCAAACTCAATTTTTCCATGAGTTGATAATTATATTCCAATCCGGTTGAATATCCCCAGTTTAGCCGGTTGTCAAAAGTACAGGTAAATATTTCTTCATTCATATAGAAAACATTCCGGGTGGCTGAAGCATAGTGGATAGTTGGTCCAATCCTACCGATGAAAGTAGATTTTCCGGTCGTTGCGGCATAATTGAACAGAGGACGCACAACAATCGAATGATAATTCCACTTGGCACGACCAAGAAGAAGAGTATTACCAAAACCGATGGTTGGCGGGAGAGGTGTGGGTACCGGAACTTCTATTGTATCGGTAAGAGATTTAAAATAACCCAATCCCAATTCAAATCCCAAATGATTGCGGGAAGTATAGCCAATAACAAATCCATATTCCGGACCGGTTGCTAATGTAAAATCCCCCTTGTCATGGAAATCGAGCGTATAGTCATCATAAAACGCCGGTTCGGTTTGTTTTGAAACAGATTGATGATAAATAAAATAGGGTTTAATGTCTAATTTCTGTGCTTGACAAAGACTGCCAACAATCAGCATCAAACCCATAATGTACGTTTTAGTTTTTCTCATATTGTAGCATTTTTATTTGTGTAAAATTTTTGGATTGCAGAGTGTCTTTTTTTCTATACAGAGTTTTCGGTAAGAAATGTGTTAAATTAATAAAGTAATAAAAATTTTTCTTGATAAAATTTCGACACAAAAATAAAAATTGTTTTTGTGTTGTACAAATGTTTTTGGAAAAAACACAGTTATATCTTGACTTTTACTGATTTTATGGTCAAATCCACTTTGTTACTCCTCGCTCACCGCCTTCTCAAAATCCTCCTGCGAGAAACCCCTGCTTGCTGCAAATCGCAGGAGTTTTTGCCGGATTTCCCATTCGTTTTTTCCTTTCACCGATTTCTTTTTCTGTTCAAGCAATATACGAAGCCGTTCGCGGGTTTCTTCGGGATTTAAATTTTTCAATGCTTCCTGTATCAACGATTCGGGAATTTGCCTTTTCCGGAGTTCAAACCGGATTTTGTGGATTCCCCAGCGGTTGTATTTTGCTTTATCGTGTACAAAAGCCTTGCAGTAGCGTTCTTCATCTACAAATTTTTCTTTCCGAAGATGTTGAATGATACGGTTTTGCTGGTCGGACGGAATTTCCCATATATTCATTTTCCGCCGAATATCCCATACGCATCGTTCGGAGCGGCTGCAATAAGCGGCTAAGCGGTGCAAAACTTGTTCGTACTTTAACTTATTCATAGTTTGGCGATTATTATCCGGTCATTTCCCGAAATATCTTTCAATAACTCGACCGAACGGAACTTTCTATCTTCAAATACTTTTGCAGACGCTTGCCCGTAAAGCGAACTCGTTTCTAAGTAAAGCGAACCACCCTCTTTCAAACAACTGCGAGCGAAACCTGCAATCCGTTCGTAGAAAAGCAAGGGATTATCATCGGGGACAAAAAGTGCCTGATGCGGCTCATAATCCAATACGTTTTTTGCCATTGCCGCTTTTTCTTTCAAGGTGATATAGGGCGGATTACTGACGATACAGCCAAAAATAAGCGTGTCGAATGGAGGCGGGAAAGCCTCATCCCTCAAAATATCGTGCCGGAAAAAATGTACGTTTACCTGATTCCTGATTGCATTTTGCCGGGCAAGATCCAAAGCTTTTTCCGAAATATCCAAAGCAAACACTTCCGCTTCGGGAAGATGTTTTGCCAAAGCTATTGCAATACATCCGCTACCCGTCCCTATATCCAACAGTTTGTACTTCGCCCCTCTCTTGTGGAGAGGGTAAGGGGGAGGCGTTTCTTCTTTGATTATCCAATCAACCATTTCTTCTGTTTCCGGGCGCGGAATCAAGACATTTTCATTGACTATGAATTTCAATCCGTAAAATTCGGTTTCACTTAGAACATATTGAATCGGACGGTATTTTTTCAGTTCCTCGACTATCTCCTGAATCCGAAAATGTTCATTTAAAGATAATTGTTTATCTTTGTGCCGCAAAACGGATGATTTATCCATATTACAAACAGATTCCAATATCAAATAACAGAACGATTTGATTTCGGTTTCGGGATAAAAATCCTGTAATTGCTCCTGTATGAAACGAAGAATAGTTTTCATACTGCAAAAGTAAACATAATGAACCGGAACGACAATAGTTCACTTTATATGCGCCGTTGCTTGCAGTTGGCGACTTACGGAAAAGGATTCGTAGCCCCGAATCCGATGGTGGGTGCGGTAATTGTTCACAACGACCGGATCATCGGCGAAGGCTTTCACGGACAATATGGCGGTCCGCATGCCGAAGTGCAAGCCATTACTTCCGTAAAAGACGAGAAACTCTTGAAAAGTTCTACACTTTATGTCAATTTGGAGCCTTGTTCTCATCATGGAAAGACGCCTCCTTGTGTCGATTTGATTCGTGAAAAACAAATTCCCCGCGTGGTAATCGGTCATGAAGACCCTTTCCCTGAGGTCTCGGGACGGGGGATAAAGATCCTTCGTGAGGCGGGAATTGAAGTTGTCTGCAGTGTTTTGGAAGAAGAATGTAAAGAGTTAAACAAACGATTTTTAACATATACGCTTCAGCATCGACCCTACATTTTTTTAAAATGGGCGCAATCGTCCGATGGTTATATGGATCAACTGCGGGAGGAAAACGATGGAAAAGCGCCGGTTAAATTTTCAAATGCTTTCACTCAGATGCTTGTACATAAAGCGCGGGCTGAAGAATCGGCAATCATGGTAGGAACCCGGACCCTGCTTTTGGATAAACCCGCGTTGAATGTGCGGTATTGGGCAGGAAATGATCCGGAAAGAATAACAGCGGATAGCAAGCAGTCGCTTCAACAACAAATCCAATCGCTATACGAACGGAATATCCAATCTCTAATGGTCGAAGGGGGAGCAAAATTATTACAGTCATTTTTAAATGAAAATCTATGGGATGAAATTCAGGTAGAAATAGCGTCGTTTCCATTAATGAAGGGAGTCGCCGCTCCAAATCCCAAAGGAATATTACAAAGTGTTCAAAAATGTGAAAATTCACTGCTTTTCCACTATAAGAACAGCTCTAATTCCTAAAAAAACATAAATATTGCACGGCATAGTGATTAAAGTCAAAAATGTTTCTACTTTTGTAGTTTAAATGAGAGTCGATTGTATGAAAACAATATTAAAAAACGGATTGGGTTTATTAAGTTTTTCCATACTTATAAGTTTGATGGTTTCTTGTTTGGGAGATAATGATGAATATGAAACATATCCGTTAACCGATGCGGAGTTGATATTTTTCAGTTTATATCACAACGATTCGTTGCCTGAATTGGGAAACGTATTTTTTACTATCGATCAACGGGGTATAGATGGGATTGGATTGATATACAATTATGATTCAATGGCTTATGAAACCGAATTGCCTGAAAAAGTATTTATTGAGTATCTCAGTGCAACCGGTATGGACAATGTGTTAAACATTACCGATGGTGATTCGGTTTGGGTGAAATCAGGTGATTTGATTAATATTTCCGAACCGCAAACCTTAAAAGTTTTTGCTTTAGATGGAAAAACGACAAAACAGTACATTGCACAAGTGAATATTCATCAAATATATCCTGATTTGGTGCAGTGTGATCAAATTGCTTCCGATCTGCCTTTTCTACAAACGGAAGATACAAAAACGGTTGTACTCAACGAGCAGTTTCTAAGTTATTCCAAAATAGAAAATCAAATTCAATTACACAGTTCAACAGATGCAGAGAATTGGACGCAAGAAACTGCCTCGGGACTTCCTGCGAATACGGTTATCAGGGGGATTCAAAGCAATGGAACCCGTTTATTTGCTTACTCAGAAGACGGTGAATTATATGTACGTTATGATTTAAACGTCGATCAATGGGTACAGGTAAACAAACCTGCATCTATAAAGATTAAAAGCATATTGGGTTACTTAAATGCCAGCCTTGATCAACCGGAAGGATTATGCTTGGTTGTGGAAACAGATGGAATCAATACGTTTGCGTTCACCGAAGATTTCACCCATTGGGAGTACGACAGTATTATGCCCACTCCTGTTCCGGATGATTTCCCTTTATATGATTTTTCAAATCACAGCTATCAAGTAATGCTGACGGAGAGAATTACCATTTTCGGGGGAATTGCGATAGATGGGACTGCGTATAATGCAGTCTGGTCAACAGAAAACGGACGCTATTGGGCGAAAATAAGAAGTCACACAAGTGCTCATCCTCCGATGTCGAGGGCTAATGTTTTTTATTACAATGACGAATTTTGGTTAATAAATGGTAATTGGGGTGATACATATAACGTTGATATTTATTATTCAAAGGATGGAGGAATTACATGGCAAATGAAAGCACGTATATTAACTGAAAACTACCCCGGACGCATTAATGCGTCTTTGGTCACCGATAAAGATAACAAATATTTTTACATCATCGGAGGAAAACGGACAGATGTCTTGACCGATGTTTGGAAAGGACATTTAAATAAATTGGGATTTGAGCATTAAGGATATAATTTTGAAGCATTTTTAACGTTTTTCATTAGAGAAATATTTTTTTTATGAAATGTGCTTCGAGAAAATATCCCCTGTATAAGGCATTTGTTGTAATGCTTATTTGTTTTACGGGCACAACAGCGGTTGCGCAGGAGTATAAGTACGAAATCGGAGGGATGGCCGGTCTGTCGATGTATATGGGCGATGCCAATCAAACCGCTTTGGTGAGGGGGTATAATCCTGCCGGAGGTTTGGTTTTCAGGCGTAATTTCAATTTTCGCTGGGCATTGAAAACCGATTTGATGATGGGAAGAATAACGGGTGATACAAAAAACACCGACAATGCATTCCCGAATCATGGTGAAGCATCATTCTCCCGTGATTTTTTCAAATTGGGCGGACAGATAGAATTTAATTTTTTGCCGTATAGCGATAAGTTTGCTTATTTGAATACAAGTAGAATAGCGCCTTATTTGCTAACGGGATTGGGGGTTACGGTCGCTCCGAGGAAAAGCCGGACTTTCGGAAGCGTACATTTTCCGTTGGGAGCGGGTGTAAAGTATAAAATCAGAAACCGGATCAATATAGGCTTGGAATATACAGTACATAAACTGTTTAGTGACAGCTTTGATGCTCCGGAAAAAGAAGGGTTTAGTTTGGATAATCCGTATCAAATCCAAAGCGGTTTATTTAAAAATAAAGATTGGTACAATACGTTGATGATTTCTGTTACTTGGGATTTTGGACCAAACGACAGAAAATGTACAAACGAATAATATGTCATTAAAAGAAACTATTGATTTGGAGCGACTTCCGAAACACGTTGCCATCATCATGGACGGTAACGGACGATGGGCAAAGAAAAACGGAATGGATCGGTTTATGGGACACAAAGAAGGGGTTGTTTCCGTTAGAAAAATATCGGAAACGGTTGGTAAATTAGGTATTGATTATTTGACTTTATATACCTTTTCGACCGAAAACTGGAATCGTCCCGAAGAAGAAATCGACGCTTTGATGGATCTGATGATTACAGCCATTCAAAATGAGTCGGAAGATTTAATGACAAACAATGTTCGCCTGAAAGTAATCGGAGACATTGACCGTTTACCTCCGGCAACCTGTGAAAGTTTAAAAAATGTAATCGTCAAAACGGATAAAAATACCGGTTTGTATCTGACGCTGGCGCTCAGTTATTCTTCTCGGTGGGAAATAACGGAAGCCGTGAAAAAAATTTCGAGCGCTGTGAAAGAAGGAGTAATGAATATCGAACAGATTAATGAAAAAACAATTTCCGAACATTTGGCTACATGCAATTCACCTGATCCGGATTTACTTATTCGAACAGGCGGAGACCAACGAATCAGCAATTACTTGTTATGGCAATTGGCATATGCCGAGCTTTATTTCACCGACACTTTTTGGCCTGACTTTCGGGAGGAAGACTTGTATGCAGCCATCGTTGACTATCAGCAAAGGGAAAGACGGTTCGGGAAGACAGGAGATCAATTACAGTTAAAAAATTAAATGAATGTATTCCAAACACTGTATGTATATAAAAACTTTACTCTTTTGCTTCGTAGCCATCGTTGCAACTTCCGTAGGAGCGCAGGATAATACTACTCTTACAAATGTTACAACGAGTAATGATATGATTTCGGATACAATATTTGTTCCGGTGCCGAATGAAAAAACCAATGAAGAACTTCCGGTCATATCCTATTCTCTCAACAGTAATAAAATCTACACGATTGCCGAAATAAAAGTAAGCGGATTAGAAAACTCCGGGTATGAAGATAATATGGTAATTAGTATGTCGGGATTGACTGTCGGACAAAAAATCCCTGCTCCGGGTGAAGAATTTTCATCGGCCATGAAGAGATACTGGAATCGTGGAATGTTTTCTGATGTATCGATCAGGGCTTCCAAGCTAACAGAAGATAGTATTTGGGTAGAAATCCTTTTGAAACTCACTCCGACCATTTCAACCATTAATTATCACGGGATAAAAAAGGGTGAACGGGAAGACATTGAGGCGAAAATTGGCGTATCAAGGGGGTTTTCTATCACGCCTAATATTAGAGATCGCATACATAAGCGAATCAAAGATTATTTTGATGAAAAAGGTTTTAGCAATGCGGAAGTAGATATTCGTCAATCGGACGATTTGTCCAACGAGGGGAAAGCCATTCTCGACATCTTTGTGGACAAGAATGAAAAAACCAAAATCAGTGAAATTTTCATTACCGGAAACGAAAACCTGTCGGATTTTGAAATAAAAAAGGCTATGAAAAAGACCAACGAAGGTTTCAGTCTGAAAAAAAATCCCAAGTTAAGTCTCTTGAAAATATTCAGTACAAAAAAATTCGTTCAGGAGGAATATCAGAACGATTTGGATAATATTGTCAATAAATATCGCGAAAAAGGTTACCGTGATGCGAAAATCTTTTCCGATAGCGTGGTACAAATCGATGATAAACGCGTTTCCGTTTATATCGATATAGAAGAGGGAAGCAAATTTTATATCCGGAACATCAGTTGGGTTGGGAATACCTTATATCCATCTTCCTACTTAGATTACCTGCTGGATATGAACCCTAATGATGTCTATAACCAGATAAAATTGGAAAAACGCTTGAATATAGACGAAGATGCGGTTTCTAATGCTTATTACAATAACGGTTATATTTTTTCTTATATGATTCCGGTAGAAATCTATGCCGAAAATGATTCGGTTGATTTGGAAATTCGTGTCAACGAGGGAATGCAAGCCACCATTAATCGAATAATCATCTCCGGAAACGACAGGGTATATGAAGATATTGTTCGCAGAGAATTACTGATTAAACCCGGCCAGCTATTTAGTAAAGAAGTGCTTACGAATACTTACAGGGAAATTGCCCAGATGGGACATTTCGACCCTGAGAATATGCAACCGGAGTATATACCAGACGAAGAATCCGGTACGGTTGATATTTCATGGGCGCTGGCTTCCAAAGCGAACGATCAGGTAGAATTTTCGGCAGGATGGGGGCAAACCGGAGTTATCGGACGGATGAGCCTGAAATTTTCTAATTTTTCTGTCAGTAATCTTCTTCATCCCAAAACTTACAAGGGGGTTATTCCGCAAGGAGAAGGACAGACCTTGACTTTATCGGGACAGACCAACGGGAAATACTATCAATCATACAGCATTTCTTTCTTCGATCCATGGTTTGGGAAGAAACGCCCCAACTCCTTTCAGCTTAGCACTTATTACATGGTAACCACTCAATTGGACGACCGTTATTACAGCAGCTATTATAATCCGTATTATTATGGAGGATATGGGGGATACGGTTATGGTGGTTATGGTGGCGGTTATGGAGATTATTACGGCGGTGGCAGTTATGCTTACGATGAAAGTAAGTCCATGAGAATATTCGGAGTTCAGGCGGGATATGGAAAAAGACTTTCCTGGCCGGATTATTTATTTAATTTAATGGCAGATGTCTCTTATCAGCGATACATGTTAAATAATTGGGGAGGATATTTTCCAATCAGCGACGGGAATGCCAACAGTCTTTCGTTAGGCCTGACATTTTCACGCAATTCCACAAGTAATCCGATTTATACCCGTTACGGTTCACAATTTTCGCTTTCTGTTAATTTTACGCCTCCATATTCTTTGTTTGATAATAGAGATTATGCTTCCATGAGTTCAGACGATTCGAGAAAATATGAATGGATAGAGTTTCATAAGTGGAAATTTAGAGGCAAACTGTTTATTCCCTTAGCAAATCCGGAACTTGTGAAAAGGACGCCGGTTATGATGAGTCGTGTGGAGTATGGGTTTTTGGGTGCATATAATTCCAACAAACGAACGCCTTTCGAAACCTTCTATGTGGGAGGCGATGGAATGACCGGATATTCAAGCATGTATGCTACGGAAATTATCGGTTTACGCGGGTATGAAAATGGTTCTCTGACACCGTATGGCAGGGAAGGATATGCTTATTCGCGCCTTGCCCTCGAATTTCGCTATCCCTTGATGCTCGAACAAACTTCCACTATCTATCTATTGGCGTTTTTGGAAGCAGGGAATGCATGGACTAATATACAAACATTTAATCCGTTTGATTTGAAACGATCGGCAGGAGTGGGCGCTCGCATTTTCCTGCCGATGATAGGATTAATGGGAATTGACTGGGGCTTCGGATTCGACCGCCCGACTCCAAGTTCACCCATTTCAAAAAGTCAATTCCATTTCATTTTAGGACAAGAGTTTTAATTAAAAATTAAAAATTAAGAATTATGAAAAAAATGATGGTAGTAGCTTTTTTATTGACTCTCGGAGCAATAGGAGCAAATGCACAAAAATTTGCGTTGATTGATATGGAATACATTCTGAGTAATATTCCGGCATACGAAATGGCAAATGAACAACTGAATTCTATCGCTAAAAAATGGCAAGCCGAGGTAGAAAGTCTGCAACAGGATGCGCAGAATCTTTATAAGACATTCCAAGCCGATTTGGTTTTTCTCTCTGCGGAAATGAAATCCAAAAGGGAAGCGCAAGTCATCGAAAAGGAATATGAAGCGCAAGAGCTGAAACGGAAATATTTTGGTACGGACGGAGAATTGTTTAAGAAGAAAGAAAGCCTGACCCAGCCTATCTACGATGAAATTTACAATGCGGTCAAAGATATTTCGGAAAAACAGGGATATGCCGTAGTCGTTGACCGCGGAACCGCCATGCCCATTATTTATGCTACCCTGAAGATTGATATTAGCGATGAAGTTTTGGCTAAACTCGGATATTCAAAATAATTAGGTATCTTTGCCCCCAATTTAAATATAAACTTAATAATTTGATAACTTATGCTTAAAAAAATTGTATTTTTTGCTCTTATGACATTGCCTGTAGTAGCTTTTGCTCAGGAATCTCAGAAAATTGCTTATTTAGATCAGGAAGAAGTAGCCACCTCTATGCCCGAATTTCTACTGATGACAGACTCGTTGAGAAAGATTAATGCTGAATATGAAGCTGATATGGAAATATTGCAACAAGAATACTCGAAGAAACTCGCCGACTTTGTCGCTCAAAGGGATACGCTTAATGCAAGCATTAGAGCTTATAGAGAACAAGAGCTTCAAGATATTGAACAGCGAGCTCAAAATTACCAACAGTTTGTCGGTCAAAGGCAAGAGGAAGTTCAACAAACAATGTTAATGCCGGTTCATACCAAGTTACGAAAAGCAATTGACGATGTAGCTGCGGAAAATAATTTCCTGTATATTATCAATTTGCAAGCCCTCCTTTTCACTTCGCCTAACGCAACGGATGCGACACCTTTGGTAAAAAGGAAATTGGGAATACAATAAAATAGTGACAGGTAACAGGTGACGGGTGACAAGTAAGTGGAATTACCCGTCACCCGTCACCCGTCACCCGTCACTTGTCACTTGTCACTAAAATGAACGCTCCCATTGGTATTTTCGATTCGGGATATGGCGGTCTTACCATTTTAAGTAAAATACGGAAACGATTGCCTGGGTACGACTGTGTATATTTGGGTGATAATGCCCGTACACCCTATGGTAATCGTTCGTTTGAGGTTGTTTATGAATATACGCTCCAAGCTGTTCAATGGTTGTTTAAGCAAAATTGCCCTTTAATTATCCTTGCCTGTAATACTGCTTCGGCAAAAGCTTTGCGTACAATACAACAGAAAGACCTCCCGCGTATCTATCCCAATCGAAGAGTGCTGGGCGTTATTCGTCCTACTGTTGAAGGTATTGGAAAAATAACCAATACGCAGCATGTAGGAGTTTTGGGTACGTCCGGTACCATTTCATCCAACTCATATCCGCTCGAAATAAAAAAACTATATCCCGACCTTGTCGTTGAAAGTGAAGCATGTCCGATGTGGGTTCCTTTGGTTGAAAATAACGAACATAATAAATCGGGAGCTGATTATTTTGTTCAACAGCATATCAATTCGATTCTTGCCAAAGATCCCCGTATCGACGCGATTATTTTGGCTTGTACGCATTACCCTTTGTTAAAAAAGAAAATTCGTTCTTTTTTACCCCAATCAATACGAATATTGTCGCAAGGCAAATTGATAGCAGAAAGCTTAGAGGATTATCTATACCGTCACCCGGAAATAGAAACGCAATGTTCAAAAAATGCTACCTGCCGTTTTTATACAACCGAATCGGAACGGAAATTCGCAACAATGGCCTCGCTATTCTTTAAAGGAGAAAAAATCAATGTTGAACGAATCAATATTGAGAATAGTGACAACTATCTACACTAATTTCCGAATCAACGATTCTTTTTCTCCGTATAACATATCAATGACAGGCAATTCAATCATGGTATAAGCCCCCGGTTGCTGTTTAAAACTTGCACGGGCAACCGCTACCAGCACTTGCGCCGTCAATGCCGGACCATTTATCTGCATATTAAATTCCATCCGTTGATTTTGGGTTTTACCTGACACTCCTTTTCTGAAAATATTCACTCCATGCCCCATATCCAATAAATCATCTACACATTTAACCTGAATAACATGAGTTTCATCGTGAGCAAAATAATCATCGGCTTTAATGGCGGCGGTCACTTTTTCAAAATCATATCCTTCTTTTAATTCAATATATACCATCCGGCGATGAACTCCCGTACCCATAGGGATAGTCATTGAAAGGGCGGCTTTTACTCCTTCTATGGCTTTAGCAGCCACCGTATGTCCCATACTCATACCGGGTCCAAAATTTGTAAAAGCTACGCCTTTGGGAATGATGGCTTCCATCAGAGCCCTGACAATCGAATCACTTCCCGGATCCCATCCCGCTGAAATTACGGCAACGGCATTACCTGCTTTCGCAGCCTGAGCCAATTCCTGTCGAAGTTCTACTATACTGCTGTGAATATCATAACTATCCACAGTATTAATTCCTAAAGCCAATATTTCTTTGGCTTGCTTTTCAACGTTTCGTGAAGGAACGGATAAAAAAGCAACTCGAATATCTTTCAGTTTATGAATGGAATCAACAAATTCCACATTCGCTGTTTTTGTCGAGATTATTTCAGGGTTTGTTTCGACTATACCGGCAACTTCAAAATCCGGAGATGCCTCAATCGCTTCTAATACACACTTTCCAATATTACCATAACCAATTATGGCAGCTCGTATTTTTTTCATACTTTTATTTTTTATTATTTTTTAGTTATTTGACTAAGGGATTGCAGATCAAGTCCGCAATGACAGGATTATTATTCCAACGAGTGAACAACCAAACCGGAACGCAACTTCGGTTCAAACCAGGTTGTTTTCGGCGGCATAATATTCCCCGTATCGGCAATATCAATCAATTGCTTCATGGAAACCGGATAAAGCGCCAAGGCTACTGCCATTTCTCCGCTATCTACCCTGCGTTTCAATTCTTCCAACCCGCGTAAGCCGCCGACAAAATCGATACGCTTGTCGGTACGCAAGTCCTTAATTCCCAAAATCCGGTCGAGAATCAGGTCGGAGGAAATCGTAACATCGAGGACGCCAATCGGGTCGTCATCGTTATATGTGCCCGGTTTGGCGTCTAATGAATACCATTGTTTGTCTATATACAGCGAAAAATTATGCAATTGTTCCGGATGATAAACAGTTTCACCTTTAGGTGTAACTTGGAAGTTTTCGCTCAAGCTGTGAAGAAATTCTTCTTTACTCAAACCATTCAAATCTTTCACCACCCTGTTGTAATCCATAATTCTCAATTGACCGGCAGGGAAGCAAACCGCCATGAAGTAGTTGTACTCTTCCTCACCGCTGTGATTCGGATTTTGCTTGGCTTTCTCGGCGCCTACCAAGGCGGCGGCGGCCGAACGGTGATGCCCGTCGGCAATATACAAATATGGAATTTCCGCAAATAAAGCTGTAATTTTCCCAATAATTTCCGAATCATTGATAATCCAAAAATGATGTCCGATTTTATCATCGGAAACAAAATCATATTCGGGTGTATTTTTAATTGTTCCCTTTACGATGGCATCCAATTCGGGATTATCGGGATAAGCAAAAAACACCGGTTCTAAATTCGCGTTGTTGATACGAACATGTTTCATCCGGTCTTCTTCCTTGTCTTTACGGGTTAATTCGTGTTTTTTGATTTTATCATTTAAATAGTCATCCACATACGAACATACAACCAAACCGTATTGGGTACGTCCGTTCATGGTCTGGGCATAAACGTAGTAATATTCTTTTTCATCTTGCACCAACCAACCTTTTTCCTGAAACTTGTGAAAATTTTCTATGGCTTTTTCATACACTTCGGGGATATGTTCATCGGTTCCTGAAGGAAAATCAATTTCCGGCTTAATGATGTGATACAGGGATTTTTCATTTCCTTTGGCTTCTTCACGCGCTTCTTCGGAGTTCAGCACATCATACGGACGCGAAGCGACTTCAACTACGTATTTTTTTGGAGGACGTATTCCTCTGAATGGTTTAATTGTTGCCATTTGATATAATAATTATGAATTATTTTTTTGTAAAATTACAATTTTTTTAAGTATTGAGGTTTATTATTGGGAATTAAATACGTTCAAAACATTCTTTATTGCCTTTATGTTTGTTTCCCGCTCAAATGAATACGTTTTGCTTTTCAAGTTACAGAGTTCATAGAGTTGCAACGCTTTTTCAAGGTGTTTTTTTGAACTGCCGCCTATATCGTTTAAACCTATTTGATACAAGTACTCTGCCAAAAGTTCCATATTTTCAATATTAAATCCATCAAGGCTACTGATATACTCATTTGAATTTTCTACATTTAACTCTAAAAACTTATCAAGGTCAAAATTTATCTCGTTTAACAACATTCCCTTTGAGTCTTCAATTCTCGCTTCAAGCGTTATTGCCAAATTGTCTTTGCCTCCCAAAAATTTCTGTAGAATAGCGCTTAATATTGCTCCTATTTTTTCAATTTCTCGCAGTATGTAATCTCTTTGTTCCATTATGTATTTTTAATTTATAATCCTCAAACGCTATGAATACATGTAAATAAGTTCATATAAAAGGATTTATGATTTTCATTCGATTTTCTACCAATAAACCATGATGTAAATCTTCAGAATAAAGAATATGACAATCTGCTTCGAGTGCAATCGTTTGCTTCATCGCGATTAAACTTGAAATTTTTCGTATCAAATAAATATTTTGATGGTATTGCCTTAAATTTGCGACCATCTTTCCTTGCAGTTTTCTGCAATGGAATTTGAGGCATATCAAGCGGAAATACTATCACCTCAATATTTCGTCCATACCATTCGCGAGGTATGCTAACCGGTATTATGTTGTCCGCTTCGGTTGGAGTAAAAACTGTTCTGTACATTGCTTAATTTTTATTGTTTATATTGCAAAGGTAAATTTTTAATCTTAAATAGCAAAATCAAAAATAGCAGCATTGAACGCAATCAAATGAATGAATATTGCGGGTATATTACATCGGAAATGGGGTAGCAAACTGCTTTTCTGTTATGTTTCCAATCGAAGTACGGATAGCAAACCGCTTTATAGCCAACCAAAGCAGGATAAATGATACGCTGATATGCGACCTGAACACTTTTTTAATTTTTCGGTTTTCCATACTGCTTTTGTCGATAGTTTTTCTTATTTGTTTGATATAAATCATTTTTTATACTCCTCAAGCCTGTATTATGCGTTGCTTATTCAATACACCTACAAATTTTGTATTTTGTTTAACTTATCAATCAATTTCTCTTTTTCGCGGCTTTCGTTTGTTCGGAAACGTAACAGGGGCAAACTGTATTTTTCTAATATTGTGTCTTTTATGCTGTCTCTTTCCGCTTGTCGAGTACCTTTTTTATGGTGCTCAAAACCATCAACTTCAATTGCAAGAACGGGATTTTTACCGAGTTTATTGTAAATCAAAAAATCCAAATGTGTTAAAGGATTACGTGCATATTTTTGTTCCTGTTCATTCAACTTGGAAAAATCTCTGATAACAGACCGCAGTGGTAAATACACAACAACCCCATATTTTGAAAAATCGCTATATGATAACACTTCTTTGATTAGTGCGTGCATTAAATTTTCACTGTCAAATTCCGATACTTTGCCTCCTTTTCGAATGATTTTCGCTCGTTTTTCTTCATACCCTTTGTATAAACAGTCGAATATGGAACTCAAATCACTTTGTATTACAGAGAAATTATTGTATTCAATATACCGAATTAAATCGGTAATATTCGTATCTTTATCTCTGTCGTTTCCGTTGACAACCAATATCAATTGTTCTATTGCACGAGAAACCGCTACATTTAAACGATTCGGATTGTCCGTAAAATCCGAAATTTCATTATCAACGGTGGAAAGTATGATAACCTCGTTTTCCCTGCCTTGAAACTTATCGACTGTATCTGCTTTTATTATGGTTCCATAAAATGCTTTTTGTAAAGCATCTGTTTGGTTGCGGTAGGGTGTAACAATTCCCAAGTCTACGTTGTCAAGATATTCATTCGGGATAATTTCTTGCTGTATAACATCAATTTGCCTTTGATTCATTCTTTCTCTCGCGTGATTGCCGGGTGGTGTCTTGTAAACCTTAAGAGGCATTCTTTGACTGTTTGGTTCTGTAAGGATAATCAATTGATTGTCGTAAAACTTTTTATTGCAAAATTCTATAATTTTTGGGTGGCAACGATAATGTTCTCTCAAAAGCGTTTTGGGTACATTTGGAAAAATTTCTATAACGGAAGAAAGCAAACTGTGATTTGAATAGCGATAAGATTCGGGTAAATTAAAAGAGGCAAAGACAATATCGGTATTTTCCTGTGTAATAGAATCAACGACATTGGGAAGTTGCTTCAAGTCGCCCACTATTACGGCTCGTTTGGCACAGGAAAAAGCCAATGCTCCCGTTGCTATATCAACTTGTGAAGATTCGTCGATTATTACAAAATCGTAAGAAACGCCGTCTGATAAACTTTGCCTTAAAGAGTAGGTTGTACTCATAATCACAGGATAATCTTTGATAAATTCAGACGATTTAGTACGAAGTCCCTCTATCGTATATATTTCTCTCTTTTTTCGATTATACCTTTTATACAGGTCTGCTTTAAAGAGTTGCATTGAAAGATTAGTGTATTCTTTCATTTTGTTGCCGAAAGAAAATTTTATCAATGAGGCTTCCAATATATCCTTTTTAATTGTTAGTTCCGATAGTTTTACGAGATAGTATTTGCTTTGACAAATAAATATCATCTTTTCAAAAGAAAGTTGGTAAAAAGATTTATCCTTAATGCCATATTTTATTCGAAAAATTAATCTTTTTAAAAACCCAAATTTGTTATCTTTTTTTGCTTGTTTTTCAATAGTTAACCACAACATAAGTAAATCGTCAGCAGTTATGGTTTTTTTAAATTCAACGTATATTTCCGTCTGATTAGTGTGGGTGTTTTGAAAATGTTTATACTCAGTTTTAATGTTGTCTATTTCCTGTTTCAATAAAGCCAGTTCGTTCTTCTTTGCAAGATATTCGGTAAGTTGTTTGAAAAGATTTTGAACAGTTTTCTTTCGTTTTGCTTTTTCGGTATCGGAAAGATAAAATTTTGACAAATCGGGAATGTTCGTCTGAGAATCAATAAAATCTTTCTTGTTTTGAGAACTTCCGAGAAGTGCAGCAATAAACCCGATGCCGTTTTTTTCAAGTTTTTCGTAAACATTTTTTGTCGCAGAATTATTGCTTGATACAACCGCAACGCTCTGCCCATTTATAAAAGCATTGGCAATAATGTTCAAAATCGTTTGCGTCTTTCCTGTTCCGGGAGGTCCTTCAATAATGCTCATTGAGCAAGAAAATGCTTTATTGACGGCATCTTTTTGACTTATATTAAATCCAAAAGGAAAAATTTCAATCGGCGGACAATAATCACTCATTTGAGGGCTTATGCCATTTAGATAATTTGCAAGAATACAATCTTCGGATATTAGCGAGATTCTTTGGTAACTTTTTGCAAGGATATTGTCGCCATCTGCCGTTTTCAGCCCGATTGTGTCCGCAATTTTCTTTAAATAGTTAAAAATGCTGTACCCCTTTTCGTTACTTATTGCCGTCTTAACAATTTTAACCCTGCTGCTGCCATACTGATATTCGGTATTACTACTTTTATAGATTATGATATATTTATCGCCACGGTACGAATGAAAAACAATGTCGTCTGTTTTGTCTTTTCCGTCTATGTAAATCAATTCTCTTTTTAGTGGCATAATTTGGACTTATCAAGTTTCCTGTTAAATTATTCCAAGATATTTTTTATTGCCTTTATGTTTGTTTCCCGTTCAAATGAATACGTTTTGCTTTTCAAGTTACACAAATCATAGAGTTGCAACGCTTTTTCAAGGTATTTTTTTGAACTGTCGCACGTATCGTTTAAGCCTATTTGATACAGGCAGTCTGCCAAA
>Ga0082212_10005372_pt1 | contig 17472 bp, 17 predicted proteins | sample TergutNt197P3_FD_71548 | JGI IMG/M metagenome (GOLD analysis project Ga0082212, IMG submission 71548) | Neocapritermes taracua P3 segment gut microbial communities from Petit-Saut dam, French Guiana - Nt197 P3 | ecosystem: Host-associated > Arthropoda: Insects > Digestive system > Gut ... | reverse complement strand
AATAGATTCATCGCCAGGGGAATTTCTCATATTTATTGCTGTTATTTTTATAATATTTTTATCTTTTAGAAAATCGATAGTTTTCAAAAACTTCTTTTGCGTAGCTGACTTCTTTGTCAAAATTTCTGTTTTCTATTATTTTTTTGGATCTTTGCTGTTGCCAGTTTGAGTTCTTTCTGCAAAAAATAGTGATGGCATCACACAGGGGTTTCTGATTCCAGTTAAGCACTTCCTGCAGGAGAATTTGGCCATTATATTTGTCCACAATATGGGCGATGTCTGCAGCAGAAACATTCGGGTCCCGATAGTGTGTATGTTCCTCAATAGTCGTTTCGTTACTTGCCAGTGAATCTTTCAGGCTTGAATGATGCAGGAAGCAAACGCCATTTTGATTAAGCAAATTGTTAATAATCTGTTGAACGTAAGTGTCAAGAACATCAAGAGACGCATGTACAAGGGAATCGAATGAAAATATAAAATCGTATTGATGATTGGCGACGCTATCCAGTGACATTCCATCATTTACATGAAACTCGCAATCAGGATGAGCGTTTTTGAATATCGCTTTACACGTTTGTACACAAGTCTCAGAAAGATCGATGGCTCGAAATTTGTTGGACAGTGGAAGCAAAAACTTCGTCCAACGCCCGCAGCCAGGTGCAATCTCTAATATGGATTGTGCCGGTAAAAAAGTATGAATTCTCGGGTAAAGTGTCGCAAACCATTGTGTTTCAGAAGATCCCCATGCACTTGACCATTCTTCTCCCATTTGAGACCAGTCGTACGAAGAGGCCCATGTTGATAAATTCCAATTCAAGTCAGGCATATGATTCCTTGTTGGTAATTAATAAAATTTATTTAAAAAGTAAATATGTCTGCTGATCAACCAGGCCATGAGGAAGAATAGTGATAACGTCACTAAAGCCCGTGTTTTCAGCAGCTTTTTTGGCATACTTTTCGGGAATAAAGGCTTCTCCATAAAAATTTTCGTTCATTGCCCCCCCTCCGGTCACACCTTTGGCATTGGAAAAAACAAACTCACCAGCGCCATAACGCCGACGGGCGTCATTGAAGTTATCAAACATATGAGCAAGGCTGTGCTGATAACCACTATTTGTTAAACCTTTTAATTTTTCGCAATAATCCAGAAAGTGCTTATGGCGAGTTGTGAAAGCAACAACTCCTTTTGGGCGTAATATGCGATGAAATTCCTTGAGCCATAATAAGAACGCCTGTTCTGAAAGATGTGAAAAAACAGAGTATGCAACAATCAAATCACAGGATGAATCAGCAAAATTTTGAACAGGGGGAAAAGGATTGATGAGAGAAAAATTTTTATTAGCGAAGGTGCTGGTACATACATCAATAAATGATTGCTCTACATCCAGGCCATAAATATTATTTACGCTCACATCTTTTATAAAAAACCGGCTAATCCTGCCCCACCCGCACCCAAAATCAATGATTTGATTATCAATGGATAGCTGAATATTTTTTAAAAACAAAGCTTCCTTAACAGCAACATAAAATTCGAATGCTTGAGTTAAGGCATCTTCTGCCGCTAAGCCTACTGTATTTTTTTGAAGTTGTTCTGGCGGAAAAGCTGGTAGTCCATATGGAAATTCATTGCCATTTGGATAACTTTTTTTTATCGTCTCAAACCATTCTTGATCTGATAATTTGTGCATATTGACCATCCTGTAAAATTATTGAATACTTTCAACAAAATTATTCATTTTTATTTTTGTTTCATCACTTATATTGTTATTATTTATTACCCATTTATGAATCATTTTGGCTTCATTTGCCAAGGTTGTTTTTTTCTTTGTGTCGGAAGCTATAACACTTTTTTCATGTCGTCTGTGTTTGGCGAAATTACCTTGCACGTAAGCAACCTTCCCGGCATTGGCTAAACGCAAATAAAACATCCAGTCACCGGCGTATCGAAATTGAGAAGCAGCGTCAACTGCAGAATTGTCTTTCGGCTTTCGGAAAAGTGCCGCTGAGACATTGGGCACACAATTAACAATTCCAAGTGCTTCAGAAATTTCTTCTTCTCCAGAGGTTACATAATTTTTTTGCCAGCGTGTTGAATTAGCATTCTTAAGGTATTTTTGACGATAATCCAGATAGGTGTAATTTCCGCTATCATCAATAACGGAAGGTATGGTATAAGCAAGAATAATTTCCGGGTCTTGCATTTTCTTTAACATGGTTGCAAGAAAATCAGATGAGCAACTGTCATCTGCTTCCGCTATCCAAACAAATGAACCGCGTGCGGCTTCCAATCCTGTTTTCCATTGCAAGCTGACATTGCCGGAATTTTTATTGTTTTTAATAATTTGAAAAGAAGCTCTGCGCTGCCATTGTTCAACGACATCCAGACTGTCATCAGTAGAGGCATCATCAAGAAAAATCACTTCCATATCACGGAAAGTCTGACTAAAAATACTTTCCATTCTTGCCGGTAAATATCTTGCGTAATTGTAGTTGGGAACAATCACGCTGACAGGATGAGATTTTTGAGCCAAAAAACGGCATATCCTTAGTAAATGCGGTACGGCAATATTCGTTGTATGCGTTTCCATTAAACAGGATCGCGCTTTTTTCCCAACTTGGATGCGTTCCGATTCGTTATGTAATAGACTAAGAACCTGCCTAGCCATCTTTTCGGTATTTTCAAAAGGGACAACGTAGCCTGGCCCCGTTTTAATAAAATCAGGCATTCCTCCTGAATCAGCAAAACAGATAACAGGTAAGCTGTGCTCGCACGCCTCCAGTGCAACCAGTGGAAACGGGTCTTCTCGTGAGGTTAGTAAAAATAAGTCGGCAGCCCGAAAAAAATCTCTGACGTTAAGGCGCTCACCAACAAAAAAAACCTTATCTTCTATCTCATATTTTTTTGCTAGTTGTTTCGGTGAAGAAATCCGTGTGTCACTGCCTGCCCCTACCCAACAGAAATAAACAGGCCCTAAAGATGCGTCTGATAAAACCTGCCAGGCAACCTCTACAAAAAGATCGGGGCCTTTCCGCCAATCCAGAGTACCGCAACCCATTATTAATTTACCTTCAGCAGGCAAACCTAATTGACGCCGTAAAATTTGTTTGTCATCGTGATCGCCTGCCAAACGCGAAGGTTCAATAAAAGCATCAACAATCTCTATTTTTTCTGGGGAAATTTTGTGGTTGGTAATCAGATTTTTCTTAACAGGTTCTGATGCTGCAATGTAAAAACTACTATGGCGTTTCATCTGCTCGAGAATTTCAGGCGTTGCAAATTTTTTTAAAGAATTTTCCAATTCATGAACATGGGTCAGTATAGGAACCTTTAAGTATGCCAGATTATCATAGCAACGGGCAGCTACCGCCGTATTTCCATAAATAATGTCTGGCGATGGACAAAATTGATTTAGTTCCTCCTGTGCCGGTAGTGCGTCCGTGCACAAAAATACAGGGCAGCACTCTTCAAAAGCATCCCGTAAAACACCATCCCCAAGTAATAACAGATACATCTCTACAGAAGCATGCCGCTTCAACCAGCGCATGGCATGCAAAAGCAATATTTGTGCGCCTGCCAATGCGGCATCATGCCCAACAAATAAAATGCGTAACCGATGTCTGGAGTCATTACAGACCTGTCCGGCATCGGATAAAGAAGCTAATACCCGAGACGTCGCGTTAAGATATGCATACCCATATTTACGATCCGGTTCGAGATAGGCCCCCTCTGCCCATTCATTCCAGGCATTGATAAAGACGAAGCGTTGCTCGGGATGTAATTTTTCTATGGTTTGTTTTGACGCCGCATGCAACCATTTGGCATACTTTTCAGGTGTGCTGCCGATAAAAGCAGTGGCGGCTTGTTTTCGACGGGCCGTGTTATCCCACGAAGGAACCACACAAGGAAATGTAGGAAAAGGCGAAGAAAGAGATTCAAGCATTCTACGGGCAAGGCCATCGTAACTATAAAGATTGCCAGAAAAACCATTATTTAAGTTCGAAACGGAAGCAGTTTCAAGCGGTTTGCGTCTATCAGCATAATGCGGAGGAAATTGTACTGCTGCATCAAAGCCCATAGGCCTTGGATCATAGTTTTCAAAACTTTGCACCATCACAAAAAAAGGCAATGCTTCTTTTTCCTGAGTGCAGACATCTTTCCAACGTCGAAGTGTCGCTTGCATATCAGGCAGTAAAGAGGCACGATAAACCATAAAAACAGGGCGACCATCAATTCTGATATAACGGGCGTCTTTAAAATAACGCAGCAAGTCACGCATTACTGCAATGTCATCTTCCGGAGTATGCCTTTGATTAATTAAAATTTGTTGATCTTCACCGTCCCAACGGCGTGTCCAGTTTTCATTTGCCCAACTTAGGCAAAATGGAATATCCAGCGCAGGATCGGCAAGTAACTGCTCTATGGGCCTTTCCAAAAGCCTTTTGCCATCGAACCAATAATAATGAAAACAAAACCCATGAATGCCAAATTGCTTTGCCATTGCAATTTGCCTATGCATAGTTTCTTTAAGGCGTAAATCATAATATCCAAGAACGCCAGGCTGTTTGGGTTGGTCATGCCCGGAAAACAAAGGATAAGCTGTTGTTACATTGGTCCACTCGGTAAATCCCTCTCCCCACCATTCATCATTTTCAGGAATGGGATGAAATTGTGGTAAATAAAACGCAATGACTTTAATGGCAGGATTATTTATATCAGAAGGTGATGCTGATTCATAAGCGATGGGCGGCGTTATTCCAATACTGGAAGAAGGCTGTATCGTGCCAGCGATGCGTTGAAGTGTACGCCAAAGACCATTTTTCTTATAAAAACGCCATACTTTTTGAAGAGAAGCCTTGGCACGCAGATGTTGCCATTTTTCTTTGTTGGTAATTAGCCCTCTTATCATGGATTTTGCTCTGGTATCGCCTAACCAATGCCTTGCCTTGCGTAAAGGTGCCGTTATTTTCCAGCTTTTAGAATTTAATACCATATTTAGCTGGGCATCACATTCCGCAAGCTGTGTTTCACACTGATTTAGTTGGGCATCGCGTTCTGCAAGCCGTACTTCACACTGATTATTTTTGTTTAGCAGCGTTGAAAAATCTTCATCTATATGCAAATATTGCATCTGATAATTATATAACTGTCTTCGAGCCTGCTCAGAAACATTAAATAATTTCTCTCCGGCATCCCCTTCCTTTAATATAGAAATCTCGTTTATATTGTCATAAAAATTACAGCATAATTTTTCAATTTCACTAGCAAGAACCTTGTCACTTTCTTTGTTAAAATGATGCCTCAGTGAACGATCAACAAATGTATCTATCAGTGAGTCCGATGGCAGATTCAGATTTAAATTGAAGCCTTTTTTTATCTGTTCCAGATTATTTCCGGGCGAATCCAGGAGTGAATCATAATCCAATACCATGCGAGGTAAAGAACGAGATCCGGCTTCAACCGCAAGAACATGGTGACACCAGGAAATCAAAGCGCGTACAAGTGGTGTTTCATTACGACTAGAAAGAGATTTCGCTACTGATAGCGGATGTCTGATCGGAATAACAACGGAAATATCTGCTCCGCGAGAAATAAATCCTTCACGCCACCAGGCGAAAAGATGGCATAACCGGGGTTCCTTGATCACCCAAAGTGGTTGATCAAGAAATTCGGATATGATGGCATCCCGCTCTTTCTCCATAGAAGATAAGGTTTGCATCCACCCTTCCGGAAGAGGAACAGGCACATCCCAGGGAACACCGAGAAAGCTTAAAATCTTTTTATTTAAGTCACGTATTCCTTTGTGTTCCCAAAATCCCTTGGGGTTATCATCATTTGCGTCAATGATCTCTCCCACATATGCTCCAGACATGTGTAATAAGCCTGTTAACATTGACATTCCACTGCGATGCATCCCAAGTACAACTATTCCTTTGCTTGTCACGCTGGCCTCATAAGAAAAAACTCGTTTGAATAATCATCTTCATGTTTACAATGCAGGGAATTTTAATCTGGTTTATACGGGAACGCGTCTTTATTTTTGTAAAGACTGATGCCAAGGTATATCACAACAACTAAATTCGTGTTAGGAGCTATGGTTTTCCTGTGTATTCATATTTTTTTGATCATATAATTACTAAAGCAATAATAAAAATTAGCCTTAGTTACGCATATCAATTTTTCCAAAAAAACCAATATTTTCATCGAAAGACAATACTCTAATAAGAAGCGCATCTTCTATTCTATGTAAAAAAACGCCAGTATCTCCACCTCTTATTCCTACAGTAACCATATATCCGCTTGGAAAAAGTCTGCAACGAAATTGCAACCTAGCTTCAAAGCTTGTTCCCTGTGTGACTGATCCAATTAGCTCATCATATATTCCCGCAAATTCTATACCTTCTAAAGTGCGAAAACACCCACTCCAAATAATATCCTGACGGTTCTTTTTGATCTCAACTTGATAGCAGAGAAAATAAACATTTCCTATCTCAAGCGTATTAACTTGTTCTCCTGATGAGTTTTCAATGCGGATATTGTGTATCTTTGCCCCGTTTTCTTCGTATATCGTTTTGGTTTTTGAGGATCGCGTATGGCTATAATTTTCGGCTACTCTGATATCGTTGTTGTTATCGGATTTGTTTTTTTGCGGAATTCCTCTAAAAGAGGGCCGTGTTTTTCAAATGGCGCATGAATTAATTTTTGATAAGCCGACATTATCATTTTAGGTTTACCTGATAAAATCAATTCACCATGATGAAGAAATATAGCTTTATCGCACAAAGAAATAATACTCTGTGCTGCATGTGACACATAAAAATGGTGCAACCGTTCTTTTTCAGAGCCTCAATCTTGGTGTGGCATTTACGTTGAAATGCTTCGTCTCCAACTGCCAGCACTTCATCCACTACTAAAATACTAGGCTTAACATTAATAGCTACAGCAAAAGCCAAGCGCAAATACATTCCACTGGAGTATGTCTTGACCGGTTGCTCGATAAATTCACCAATATTTGCAAAATCAGTGATAGCGTCAAAGTTTTCTTCTATCTCTTGTCGCGTTAAGCCGAGCACTGTCGCATTCATATATACGTTTTCCCGGCCAGTGAACTCCGGGTTAAAGCCACTACCTAATTCTAAGAGAGCTGCTATACGTCCTCTAGTATGAATAGTGCCGTTACTAGGTATTAATGTTCCACAAATAAGTTGTAATAGCGTCGATTTACCACTTCCATTTTGACCTACGATACCAACGGTTTCACCTTGTTTTACTTCAATTGAAATATTTTTCAGGGCCCAAAACTCTCTGAAATATTGAGGCGGTTGTTTGTGCAATAAATTATATAAACGGGGAAAAATAAATTGTTTCAATCGGGCTCGCGGACTATTATAGATTTGATAGCATTTGCTAACGCTCTCAACATGAATAGCAATCTCAGAGGACATCAGCAAATCCTTTGCGTGTTTTTTGAAACCAAATAAAACCGAGCCACATAGTAAAAATTGCTGCAGCATAGTATGCAAGCAAACTAAACCAATTGGGTAATTGCCCAAAGATAAGCACTGCTCTCGCTTGCTCGATAATAAATGTTAGCGGATTAGCCAAAATAATAAAATGATATTTTTCAGGAATAGCGTCAAGCGGATAAAACACAGGGGAAAGAAACATCAGTATCGTAGTCAATACTCCTACTATTTGACTAACATCGCGTAAAAAAACCTAATGATGCCAATATCCACGCAAAACCCAATGTCAAAATAACAAATGATAATAGCACAACTGGTGTCAGTAAAATTGTCCAATGCAAAGAGCCTGTTATTATTAAAGTTGCAAATAACAATACAACGAGGCTGATGCAACTATGAAAGAGTGCAGAACCAAGAGAAACAACAGGTAAAATTTCCAATGGAAAAATCATTTTTTTGACGTAGTTGATGTTAGAGATGATGAGGCTTGGAGCACGATTGATGATCTCGGCAAAAAGACCATGCACGACTATACCCACAAATAGAATCACCGCAAATTGAGAATGCGTTTCTTCTTCACTCCCCCAACGCGCTTTGAATACAACTGAGAAAGCGAAAGTATGCACACCAAGCATTAAAACAGGATGTGCAAAAGACCAAAAAAGTCCTAATACAGAGCCTCTGTAACGCCCGGCCACTTCACGTTTAACCATCTGCAAAATAAGATGGCGGTGACGTTTTATGCTGCCAAATATCGCTCCAAGAGAAATAGGACTTGTCGCATGAGAATTTGTAATTGCTGAAGTTTTGGATTTTAAACCTGCCTGTTCTATATTCATCGTTTTTTGTGAGATTGTTCCAAATTCTGTATAAGTACATTTTTAAATAAGGTCCATCAAACGCGTCTCGAACTCTATCATAAAGCGGTTCAAATGTGACATTCCAATTTTAAACGAGCATTGTCCATTTTTTTGAAGCATCAAGGATCGCAAGGTAAATAACCTTTCTGGCGGAATTGTCCGTTGAAAATAACTTGTGCTTCCTGGTTGCCTTGCAAATGATGCTGTTGAGATTATTGGTCGCATAAATGGCTTTGCGGGTGTCCTCTGGATAGCCCATGTTTGAATTATACCAGTGGCTGTGCCAGCTTTTAATGATCCGGGAATATTTGGCATCCCAGCGCACTGATATGTGTTAATGCATAGCGCTTTACTGACCCAGTAAAGATTCATACACTCCCAAAGTCTTGTCCACCACATGCCCGATGGAAAATTCGGAGACAACCTTTTGTCTTCCTTCTCGCCCCATAGCCATTCTCAGGTTTGAATTGGATAACAGTCGGTTTAAGGCGACAGCCAGACCGTCAACATGCTTTATGGGAACAAGTAACCCGTTTTCTCCATCTTTTACGACTTCCCGGCAGCCGGGAACGTCGGTTGCGATGATCGGTTTTCCGCAGGCGGCGGCTTCCACCAGGACTTTGGGTAAGCCTTCGCGGTAGGAAGGAAGGCAGACAATATGGACTTGGGCGAATACGACGGGCATGTCGTCTCTTTGACCCCACCATTCGATGAGTCCTTCGTTATGCCATTCTTCCAGTTGTGCTTTAGGGATTGCTTTTGGATGAGTTGGGTCGGTTCCGCCAACGAGTACGAAGCGTGCTTGAGTGCCCGTTTTCTGCAGTAGTCTGGCGGCATTAACAAATTCTCCAATACCCTTGTCCCATCGCATTCTTGAGGCGAGCAGGACAAGCGGAAGCGAGCCTGTTGCTTCCCCCATCGGATGGAATTGTTGCATGTTGACGCCGGCTCCACGAATAAGGGCGATCTGTCGCTTATTGATCAGTTTCATGTCCAGGAACGTGTCCCGGTCGTCCTTGTTTTGAAAGGTAACACGGAGATTGGGGTGTTTAAAGCCAAAACGGTATAGAAAGCGGATGAATTTCTGGCGTATTTTTCCGGTACTGGTAATGGTTGCGACAACTGCCGGTACATGATTCATACGGGCAAGGATGCTGCCGTAAAGAGTTGGTTTTAAGGCGATGAGATGAGCTAAGTCCGGTTTGACTTCCATGAAGATTCGTCGGAGGGAAAAGAAGGTCGCTAGATCAGTAAATAAACTGAGTTTTTCCGGTGTCATGGGCAGCCGGTGAAAGACGATGGAATAGGATTCAATGATTTGTTCGGCTGCATGATTTAGTGGCGCTGCAACATGAACTTCATAACCCGAATTGAGTGCGGTGAGTGCAATGGGAAGACGATGTGATAAAAAGAGTTCGGCATTGTCAACGACAAAGAGCAAAATGCCTTTGTCAGCCTGGCCGAATAGAGAAAATTGTTTGGGGCGATGCTTTTTCACTTTGCTTTTCCAGTTCAGAGGTTATGCGGGTAAAACCGGAAAGTGATATGCCGGTTATTACTGGCATCCAGCCTGATTTTTAGCAGCTGTGATGGCTTCGTGAAAGGAGGTGTATCCTTTCGGGATGGCCGGCCTTGTTGAGGCGTTGCGTACGGCGCTTTCCGCATATGCGGATCGGCTTTGGTCGTATGCAGAACAGGCCATCGCCCGGTTGTTTTGGAGAAGATAGACATTTGCCTGAGTGTAGTGCAGCGTACTGAGTAAATCGTATCGTCCCTGGCTTTGGTACCGGTTCGCTGCTTCATTGTACTTGAGGAGCGCTTTGTCTAGATAGGTATTGGATTTTTCGTAGCGATTGTCGTAGGTAATGCTGTTGTCGAGAAAACCGGCTTCCCGATAGGTTTGCTCTCTTTGCGCGATAGCAGGGGAACGCAGGAATGCGCCAAAGTCACGGTAAGCGTTGCCCAATCCTTCAGGGTTGTTTTCCGTTTCATAGATACGCATGGTTTCCATGATAAGGCGTTCTGCCGGGAGTGGTTGCCCTTTCGCCATGTAATTGCCGGCTTCTTCCAGCTTGGCTGCAGGATCAGACGATTCGGGCATGCTGACGTAGACACATGAAGAAAGTAACAGAGCAGATAGTAAAACGAGGGGAGTGCGTGTTTTTTTCATTTTTACTTTTCTTCTTTCGAGGAGAAGTGAAAAGGTTGGTAAAAATTAATAGAATATTTTCACTTACATGGGGTGAAAATATAATTTGAGTAATTTTAAAGTTGTTTTTGGCGGTGGATGTATTTAATTATAATTTAATTGAGTGTGCGGATAGGTTTGTTTTCTGGAGATTTCTGATGATGCTGATTGTGGCTGCTATACCCGTATTGTTGTTTCTGGGATTGATTGGGTTGTTTATTTATTGCTGGAAGACGGATGAGGAGCGTAAGAAAAAGGCGGGACATGCATATTACAATCATCCTGATAAAGACATGCCTCTTTATAATTGCGGGCATTGTGACCGTTATTCGGTCGGCACGTTTTACTGGTGAATTTTGCAGTTCCCCGGATAGGTTTTTCATGGGGGTGTAAGATGAAGCCGGTTTTCAAAGGATGTTGGTTTTGTCCAGAAAATTGGTTTCTGCCGGATATTCTTCTGTCATTTTTAGCGCGTCTTCTATTTTTCTCAGGTTAGAGAGTAATTGTTGTATTGCTCCGGCAGAAAAGACAGCGCGCATGGTGATACGCGGCACATTGGGATTGTCCTGCGCGTTTTCAATTAGAAGCGTTCCGGTTTCCTGATCAAAAGTGATGGAAATCGGCGCATCAAACGGGATGGTAATGATTTTTTCGGTTAAATCGACTTCATTCATTTATTTCTCCTAAGAGACCGGCTTATAAAATAACTGGCTACAATGTCGGCGCTTTGTGCCAGATTAAAGGCGGATCGCTTGTTTGGCGGTTTTTGAGTGCATGCTGTTTCCGTTATTGTATTCAAATTTTGAAATAATAGTTGCCAGCGGGAATTTTTCATTGTTTTGGTTGCCGGATTGCTTTTTGGGAGGCTAAAAGGATAAACTGCTGGTTTTTCATTAGAAATCAGCAGCATGAGCACATCGTATTCTATTCCCGATCAGGAGATTGTGCGCGAAGTTGCCCGTCGGCGAACTTTTGGCATTATTTCTCATCCGGATGCAGGCAAGACAACCCTGACTGAAAAACTATTGCTTTTTTCAGGCGCGATTCAACTGGCAGGCACTGTCAAAGCCAGGAAAAGCGCGCGGCATGCGACTTCGGATTGGATGGATATCGAAAAGCAACGGGGTATTTCTGTTGCCAGTTCGGTTATGCAATTTGAGTACAGAGATCATGTCATCAATCTGCTCGATACGCCTGGTCACCAGGATTTTTCGGAAGATACTTATCGCGTGTTGACAGCCGTGGATACGGCGCTGATGGTGATTGATGCCGCACGGGGCGTGGAAGCGCAGACGATCAAGCTGCTTGAGGTTTGCCGGATGCGCCATACACCGATTATCACATTCATGAACAAACTGGACCGGGAGACGCGTGATCCGCTTGAATTGCTGGATGAGGTCGAGTCTGTCCTGAAAATTCAGTGTGCTCCCATTACCTGGCCAATTGGCATGGGTAAGCATTTTCGCGGTGTTTATCATTTGCTGCGTGATGAGGTCATGCTTTTTGAGGCGGGGAGTGAGAGAGCGGATCAGGAATTTGAGGTGATTTCCGGCATAGATCATCCGCGTTTGGCCGAGATGTTTCCGCAGGAAATGGAACAATTGAAAATAGAGGTTGAGTTGGTTCACGGCGCTTCAAACCGGTTTGATGCCGAACAGTTTCTTGCTGGCAAGCTAACCCCCGTTTTTTTCGGCTCTGCCATTAACAATTTTGGGGTGCGTGAAATTCTGAATGCGCTTTTGGATTGGGCGCAGCCGCCAGGCGAGCGGAATGCAACCGTCCGTATGGTCGCTCCGACAGAAAAGGCGTTTTCTGGTTTTGTATTCAAGATACAAGCCAATATGGATCCGGCTCATCGGGATCGCATTGCCTTTTTGCGGATATGTTCCGGCCGGTTTGAAAAAGGGATGAAGCTGCGGCATTTGCGTTTGGAGCGGGATGTACGGATTTCCAGTGTGGTGACATTTATGGCGTCTTCCCGTGAACAGGTAGAGGAGGCTTATGCTGGTGATATCATCGGTTTGCCTAATCATGGCAATATGCAGATCGGTGACAGTTTTTCGGAAGGGGAATTGCTGCAATTTACCGGTATTCCTTATTTTGCGCCAGAGCTTTTTCGTTTAGTGCGGATCAAAAATCCGCTTAAGCTCAAGCAATTGCATAAAGGGTTACAACAGCTGGGCGAGGAAGGCGCGGTGCAGGTGTTTAGGCCGCTTCAGGGAAGTGATCTTATATTGGGTGCGGTTGGGGTGCTTCAGTTTGATGTTGTCGCAAGCCGTTTGATGAATGAGTACGGGGTAGATGCTGTTTTTGAAGGAACCAGTACCAGCAGTGCCCGCTGGGTGACATGTGAAGACCGGCGTATGCTGACAGAGTTTGAGAAATCATTATCACATAATCTGGCATATGACGCTGCTGGCAATTTGGCTTATCTGGCAACGTCTCCTGTTAACCTGCGGTTAACACAAGAGCGCTGGCCTAAGGTGGTATTTCACACTACACGGGAACATGCCGTGAAGCTGGACACGGGAGTTTAATCGAGCTTACGGGTGGGTTGCCATACATTAGAGGGACAGTTGCGGACTAAGGGCGAGGTCGATTCCAGATAGCCGTCAGCGCGGAAACGGCGGCCATTCCTGCTGTTTCCGTTCGCAGTATGCGTGCTCCCATCGATACGGTTATAGCGCCATGCTTGATGGCTAATTCTTCTTCTTTACGGGAGAACCCGCCTTCAGGCCCTACTAAGAATGCAATGTCCTGTGGCAGAGTTTGAAAGGCCCAGTCTGCCAGAGTTTGTTTTGCATGCGGACTGAGCATCAGGACAGGTTGTGATTTCTGATTTTTTATCCAGTTCGAGAAAGAAGTGGTATCCGCCAGTTCGGCAAACCGGTTTCGTCCACTTTGTTCGGAAGAGGTAATAATGATGCTTTTCCATCGGATAGCCCGCTTTTCAGCGCGTTCTTCTGTTAGTCGGACAACGGATCGTTCCGATTCAACAGGGCAGATTTTTGCAACACCGAGTTCGACGGCTTTTTCAATAACCCAATCCATTTTGGATGCTTCAGGCATCGATTGCACGAGTGTTATCCGATAGGGAAGTTCGTTCTCGCGCGGCTGATAGGCAAGAATGTCTACAGTGGTGCTATGCCGATTAATGGCGATGATTTTTGCATTGTATTCGCCGCCTTCTCCATTAAAGAGCGTGATGCTGTCTCCTGGTTTCAGACGTAAAACCATCGCATGACGTGCAGCAGAAACGGGCAGCTCCAGCTGGGTATTTACGGAAAGCGGGGCATTGCAGTACAGGCGTGTCATAGTAAACTCCCTGTCGTTGTGTTGATTTTAATCTAAGGAAGCGTGTCTGTTAAAATACAGGCATGTATATGCTTGGCATCATACACGATTAAGAGGGGTGTTAAGCCGGTTCTTTTCTTTTCTATTTTTTTAGATTCAGAATAATCATTATAGTTTTTATACTACGGATCGTTTCCTTAATTTGCCTGTCAATTTGAAAATTATTATTTGTAAAATTTTCAGTTCCAAAACGTTGGTTTTTCACAACTATTTTTTGATCATGGGGCGGCGCTGTTTTTATAATGCCTGATTTCTCAGAATGCATACGGTATTTACAGGCGGTCGTCTATGCTTTTTTGCTTGCGGTATAGTTCTGCACGCCAATATCGACAGAAAGAGAATTATTGGGAAAGGGTTGTGGAGAGTCCGATTTCCTCAATACTGATATTCCCCTTCAGGCTGGAGGTGTCCAGGGAAAACCGCAAGTAGAAGCATGGGTTTTGCTATTAAATTCGTGCTTCCAAGCCTCGCCGATTTCCAAGTCGTTCCGATATAGAGAACCTGGTTCTCATCACTTTATTGCATCCAATTCAGCTGCAATGGCGCTTTGGAGCCGATTGACCCATACGTTGTAATTGCGATGAATGTATCTGGTGTTGTTGCAGGATGCATAGTTCATATTCACACTGTTTTTATAAAGAATAGAATATTTTTCTGCTGTATACGGGATTTCAACAACAGCCGTGTGCTTGTTTCTGACAAGAAGTGATGCTTCAATTTGGCCCCCTGCTTTTTCATTTGCTGTCTCGGTAATTATCCACTTGTTTTTTCTGGCGGCCTGAGCAATTGCTTGCCGAACCTGTTCGGCTGAAAGGGGTTTTTTGTTAACCGGCGTGATAACAATGTCTTTGTAGTCTTGTATTTCTGCAGGGGAATGGCCCCTGTGGCAGCTATACCTTTTTTCAGTGTTTTCATAGTCATCGCTGGCATAAGTTGGAAAGGCCGCGAAAGTGGATATCAATATCACTATTACCGAAAGCAGCCTTATTTTCATAAATATTCTCCTGTCCATAGAAAATCGCATTTGCACGCGAGGTTTAATACAACTAAAAATTCGAGGAAATCTGACGAATTGAAATACTTAAAAATTGCCATTATGAAAGTTAATTTGAATCAATATTTTTAAATTATAATACGCACTCATTGTTTGAATTTAATAAAAGAATAATAAAAACTGTTGTCCTTCGTATAGTAGAGTTCAGAAGTATGAAATTCGGTCCGCTTAGTTTTTCGGTACTGGAGTATGCGGCATGGGCGCCTGGGATTGAAACAAAATCTGCTTGGACAAACTGGGCTTTCCATCCAATTTTCGATAAAACCGTATCAGAGCCAAAACTCCAGGCTATGTCACCAATGCTCCGACGCAGAACAGATTTGCTCGGAAAAATGGCTTTGGAATCGGCTTGGCAGTGTCTTGGTGACCAAAAAAATATTCCGATCGTATATTGCTCCCGTCATGGTGAAGTGGCTCGGTCTGTAGGAATGCTGACAGACCTTGCGCAAGGCGAGCTTCTTTCTCCTGCTTCATTTAGCTTGTCCGTACATAATGCGATTGCCGGCCTTTTTTCGATTGCCCGGTCCGACCGGGTTAATCATATTGCGATAGCCTCCAAGGAGGATGTGGCTGAAAGTGCACTTATCGAAGCCTGTGGTTTGCTGGCAGATGGTGCTGAAAAGGTTATGGTAGTTATTTATAGCAACGCGTTGCCGCATCAGTTGGCTGTTTTTGCAGACAGGGAAGAACTCCCTTATTCCTGGGCGTGGTTGATTGTCCCTCCTCAAAAGGAGGTTATTACTCTTTCTTGTGTTGAGAGCACAGAAATAGAAAATCCATCGGATACGTTGCTTCCTCACGAATTGGAAGTTTTTCGTTTTTTCCTGACAGGGATGAAACAACTGGAAATTCGGACCAGCCGGAATGCATGGATGTGGAGACGCTATCATGCCTAGTTACCTGAACCGATGTTGGCGGATTTTTGGAACCGGACTTAGTTTTATTCTTTTTGGTGCCGGTGGGCTGCTTTTACGATTTTTTGTTTTTCCTGTTATCCACTTGCTTGTAAGAAAAAGCGAAAAACGCATCCGGATTTCAAGACAGGTTATCCGTTTCTCCTTTATTTTCTTTATCGGAATAATGCGTTTTCTCGGAGTGCTTAGGTATTCTGTTTCTGGCCTTGAGCGCCTTGATCGTGAAGGTTTGCTGATTGTCGCCAATCATCCGACTTTGATTGATACCATCTTTCTTGTGGCACTTACCCGTCATGCGGACTGTATTGTGAAAAGCGAATTGTGGAACAATCCTTTTACCCATGGTCCTGTTCATGCTGCGGGTTATATCAGCAATAAGAACAACAACGAGTTAATTGAGGATTGTATTGTTTCACTTGAAAAAGGAAGCAATCTGATTATTTTTCCTGAAGGGACTCGCACATCCCACGATGGCATCATTCGGCTCAAACGCGGCGCTGCCAATATCGCCATACGCGGGAAACGGAATATTACGCCAGTGATTATCCGCTGCTCACCTTTGACATTGGAGAAAAATACAAAATGGTGGCATGTTCCTAAGTGTTTAGCGCATTTCCAGATTGAAATAAAAGAAGATGTCGATATTGCTCCTTTTATCAGGCAAAACACGAGTGAAACGCTTGCCGTCAGACGTTTAACGGATTATATCGAAAACTATTTTAACAGAGAGCACAAAGGGAGAAGTTATGAACTTGTTTGACGAAGTCAAACAGTTAATCCTTGATACTTTACAACTCGAGGATATAACGCTATCGGATATTGATACCGATGCGCCATTGTTTGTTGATGGTCTTGGGCTGGATTCAATTGATGCGCTTGAACTGGGAGTGGCACTTCAGAAACGATATGGCATTACGCTATCTGCCGATTCTGAGGAAACTCGACGTCATTTTACGTCGGTCAAAACCATTGGTAATTTGATTAAGACGGCGGGTAACAGATCATGAACATAAAAATTGCCAATACAAGCAGCAAGGAAGATATTTACAAGGCTGTCGTGGAAGTTCTTCACGATATGTTTGAATTGGAAAAGTCAAAATTGACTATGGATGCCAATCTTTTTACCGATTTGGATATTGACAGTATTGATGCGGTTGATCTGGTTGTCGCATTAAGTGAACTGACCGGTAAACGCATGCAACCGGATACCTTCAAAACAGTTCGTACCATTAACGATGTTGTGAACGCGCTGGCGGATTTACTTTTGGAGAAAAAAGTATAAACGTCCTTCTCATATTGGTCACCATGCTGTATCCGCTGGCGATTTGGCTTGGTCAGGATTATATAGAGCCGCGCTGGCTCTCTTTGCTGTTGCTGGTTACGATTTTGGCACGTCTGCCGATGATGAAAACGCATCGCATAGCGACGGGACTGGCTGCTGCAGCCGCTGTACTGATGGTGTTGGCTGCTTGGAAAAATGTACTGCTTCCTCTCAAGCTGTATCCGTTTTTAGTCAATATGGGCATGTTACTGCTTTTCGGTTTGAGTCTGGTTTATCCTCCTTCGATCATTGAGCGTTTTGCCAGGATTAAGGAACCGGAACTTTCTGACGCTGGCGTTCGGTATACCAAACGGGTG
>Ga0082212_10005371_pt1 | contig 17475 bp, 18 predicted proteins | sample TergutNt197P3_FD_71548 | JGI IMG/M metagenome (GOLD analysis project Ga0082212, IMG submission 71548) | Neocapritermes taracua P3 segment gut microbial communities from Petit-Saut dam, French Guiana - Nt197 P3 | ecosystem: Host-associated > Arthropoda: Insects > Digestive system > Gut ... | reverse complement strand
AAAGCTATGGAGCCCGGCATCCAAATCCGCCAACCCGCCTATGAGCGCGCCCAACACAATAGAGAGTATTAATACCAAGGTATTTGACCCTGCCAAAGCACCGCTTACCCCAATGTACATAATCACCAAAGCAATGCCTTCCATAATCAATTTGCCCACCCGCTGCGGCACTGCTTTGCCAAGAAGTAACCCCACACAAGCGCCAACAAAAACCCCCACGCTATTTACCAGCACGCCAAACATCAGTTAACCCTCTTTTCAAAGCTTATTATTTTCTATACTATTTTATAAACTGTCCAATAGGCCCGCCTATTATCTGTCCGTTTTTGGCAATGGTTTGGCCGCGTAAGATGGTTTGCACAACCCGCCCTTTCATCGGCCAGCCGTCAAATGGCGTGACCTTGCTGATGCTATGCAAATCGTTTGCCTGTATAGTGTAATGGGCTTGAGGGTCGATGATGGTGATGTCCGCGTCTGTGCCGGGTAAAAGCGAGCCTTTGCGCGGATAGAGGCCATAGAGTTTGGCGGGGTTTTCTGAGAGTAGGGCGGCCAATTGATTGATGTAGAGGCGGCCTTCGCTAACGGCATTGATCATTATGGGGGCTAGGGTTTCCACACTGGCCATGCCGGCCGGCGCGTTCCACAGGCTGCCGGCTTTTTCTTCTTTAGTATGCGGGGCATGATCGGAGCAGACCAGGCTAATTACGCCTTCGTTAAGGCCGCGCCATAGTTCTTCCTGATCCTGTTTGGTTTTTACCGGCGGGTATACTTTAATCAAAGAGCCTACACGCGGATAATCCTCATCGCATAGGGTTAGGTAATGGGGGCAGGTTTCTGTGCTTACCGGTAGGCCGTCAGCGCGTGCCGCAGCGATAATATCTACACCTTCACCCGCTCCTAAATGCAGTATATGCAGTTTGACGCCGCTGAGTTTGGCTAGGGCAATGGCAGCGCGGATAGTTGTGCATTCAGCCTCAGCGGGGCGGCATCTTAGGAAGGCGTCATAACCTTCAGTCCGACCTTGCTTTTCTAGTTCGACGGAGAGGGCTTTGATTAAGTAGAAATTCTCAGCGTGTATAGCTACCTGTTTGCCGGTTTTGGCTATTACTTTAAAAATATCATATATTTCGCCATCCAGCAGAGGGGGGATAACATCTTTCATTTGCGGGTCATAATTGTAAATAAGCTGATAAGTGTTGCTGTCTATGGCATAGCCCCAGAAGAATTTGAAGCCAATCGCCCCGGCTTCTGCCATAGCTTCCAGATCATTGATATTTATGTTCCCCAAAGCCAAGCTCCATAAGGCAAAATCAACATGGGCTTTTTGAGCCAGATAATGGGCGCTTTCTGTAAATATTTGCGCATTATGAATAGCCGGACTGGTATTGGGCATTTCAAAAATCGTGGTTAAGCCGCCGCAAGCCGCTGCCATGGTGGAATGAAAAAAATCTTCTTTGTAGCGGGCTGCCTGTAAGCCGTCACGGGAGTGTACATGGGTGTCTATTAAGCCGGGCAGTACATATTTACCCATGGCATCTGTATACTCAGCTGCTTTACCCTCCAGTAATTCGCGGCTAATAGCCGCTATTTTGCCGTCCTTGATGTAGATATGCGCCGCGTAGCACTCTGTGGTATTTACGATCATCCCATTGGTTATAATATGATCCCATTGCATGGCACTGCCTCCTTTATTATTAGATCAAAAATGAAATTCGTGCCGGGTTAAGGGAAATCCTGCTAATTTGCAGGAATACTGATTAGAAAGAAGAATTATTTAGGGAAGAATTGTAAAGCTTAGGGTTTTATTATGAATAACTGTGCAAATTGTTGATCAAGCAACGGGAGGGATGATGATATGTCGGAAATTTTGGTACGCTCCAATCGAGACATTGTTATTGAAAACCTTTATCGTGGCTCGGTGGTGATGATTGGCGCCGAAGGGCGCATTAAAGCTTATTGTGGCGATAGTTATCAAATGACCTATATGCGTTCTACAGCCAAACCTATAATGGCAACAGCCCTTATAGAAAGCGGCGCAGCCCAGGCCTTTGGTTTAAGCCCAGCTGAATTGGCTGTTGCCTGCTCCTCACATATCGGCGCCAAAGAGCATGCTGAAGCTGTTTTAAGCATACTTGATAAAATCGGCTTACAAGAGGATGACCTGAGTCTGGCGGCGGATTTGTCTTTGCAAACTAAACTGCGTGAGCAACGCTTGGCTGAACATGTCCCGCCACGGAAAGTTTATCATAACTGTTCCGGCAAACATGTGGCTATGCTGGCTTTATGTCGGCACAATGGTTGGGATATCGCGAATTACTATGCTAAAGATCATCCTGTACAGGTAATGCTCTTACATACTGTGGCTGATTTTTGCGGTCTGTCGCCCGGCGATATATTTTTAGGCATTGACGGTTGCGGCGTACCGGTATATGGATTGCCTTTGTATAATATGGCGATAGGTTTTTATAATCTCTGCAATAGCGCGCAACAAGCCGGTGCGCGCAAAAAAGCGGCTAAAGCGGTGCTGGACGCCATGGCTGCCTACCCGGATATGGTGGCGGGGGAGGGTCAGTTCTGCACGGAACTGATACGCACCACCCAAGGCCGGATCATCGGCAAAATAGGCGCGGATGGGGTTTATTGCGCCGCGGAGCGCGAGGGTGGCTGGGCTATGGCCATCAAGGTAGAGGATGGCAGTATACCTGTTATTCCGGCAGTGCTTATCCGTGCCTTTAGGCAGATGAATATCCTTTCGGAGGAAGAGCATCAATCCTTGCGCCATTATGCGGTGCGGGATATTTTGGATTGCCATGGGCAAAGAGTGGGTGAGATCAAGGCGGCTTTCCATATGGAGCTGATGTGATATGGGTATGTGGAAGTACTTTGCCCCGGATATAAGCTGCGCGGCAATTACTGATATATCTCTGGATGAGCTGAAAAAGCGCGGTATAAAAGGTCTGTTGTTCGATTTGGACAATACTATTACAGAATGGCATAAGGAAGAAGTGCCGGAGACCACTAAACAATGGCTGCATAATTTAAAAGAGCAGGGGTTTTGCGCTTGTATTGTTTCTAATAACCATGGGCCGCGCGTTAAAAAAGTGAGCGGGCAATTAGGTTTGCCCTGCTTTTATTCGGCAGCCAAGCCGCGCCGTAAAAGTTACCGGCAAGCCGCCGCCCTCTTAGAGCTACCCCCGCAGCAGTTGGCTATGGTAGGCGATCAATTGCTCACCGATGTGCTGGGAGGTAATAGATCCGGTTTGACTACTATTTTTGTTAAGTACATCCACCCTAAGGAGCATTGGGGCACCACGCATATTTTTAGGCCGCTGGAACGCTGGCTGATGAAGAGATTGGCTAATGAAGCAAAATGAAGAAATTAAGATAAGCGGTTTAACTTCTTTAGGTGATGGCGTGGGTAGACATAATGGCTTGACTGTATTCGTGCCTGGCGCATTGCCTGGGGAAACCGTGCGGATTAGCCCTGCGCGGCTGAAGAAAAACTATGCGCGAGCCGATCTAATTGAGATCCTCGAATCGGCGCCTGAACGCATAAGCCCTCTCTGTCCGGTTTATAATAGCTGTGGCGGCTGCTGCTTGCAACATCTTGACTATAATGAGCAGCTGCTTCATAAACAGCAGTGGCTGGCAGATGCCTTGCAGCGCCTGGGTGGCTTGACCCTAGAGGTAAAGCCAACCATCGCCGCTAAAGCGGCGACAGGCTACCGCAACCGGGTGCAATTACATGCAAAATGGCAGGGATCTCAATTTAAACTCGGTTTTTATAAACAGGGTAGCCATGAGTTGACTGAAGGCGGGCACTGTTTATTAATGCGCCCCATATTAGCGCAGCTTTCAGCTCTGCTTGGTCAATTGCCACCCAACATGACGGGGTGTTTGTCCGGTTTGCGGCATATTGCTTTACGCTGTGACAGCCTAGGCGAATCAGCTATGCTGGTTTTGGTTGGCGTAAATGGGCAGGCTAAACATGATGAACTGGGCAAGCTTGCCGGCTGGTTAATGAAACAAGAAGCGCGCCTGGTTTCTATATGGACTAATACTGGGCGGGCAATTTATGGTATATATGGGGAAGAATGGCATAAGATAGCCGGCCAGGATAAACTTTTTGAAAACTGCGGCGATTTATGTTTACATATCTCGGCGGGTGCTTTTACTCAGATAAATGCCGCGCAAGCACAAATACTATATGGGCAGGTGGCATTTTACGCGGCTTTAGATGGCAGCCAAACTGTATTGGACGCATATTGCGGCGTGGGCGCTATTGCGCTTTTTCTGGCAGATAAGGCGCAGGCAGTGATGGGTGTTGAAGAATATGCCCCGGCAGTGGCCGATGCCCAAAGCAATGCCATATTAAACGGCATAAATAATTGCCGCTTTATAGCCGGGCGGGTAGAGGGGGTTTTACCGCTATTAGCAGCCCAGAACTCAAAGATTCAAGTAGCGGTGCTGGATCCGCCACGTTCGGGTTGCGCAACAGCTGCCTTGAAAGCCCTGGCTAAGCTAAAGCCGCGGCGCATAATCTATGTTTCCTGCGACCCAGCCACTTTGGCCAGGGATGCGCGGTTGCTTAAAGAGCTGGGTTATATAGCCCGCATAGCGCAACCATTGGATATGTTCCCCCACACCGGGCATGTGGAGGCGATAGTTTTGTTGCAGCAGCAATAAGGAACCGCATGAAATAGAATTTTAGTTAACTAAAATTCTATTTTTTCTCTACTGGTTTAATTCCCCGCCGCTTGCGGCGGGGTTGTTCATTCCTATAAAAATTGTTTAAAACTGTTTATATTTCTAATAAAATATGCTATACTTGACATAAAGTTAGGTTTATGATATTATTTATGCCCCTAGAAAACCGGTTTTTTATTCTATCGACATCTTTTATGCCATATATCTATATAAACAAGTGGCAAATGTTAAAATATGGCAAATTAAATTGGGTGGGCGAAAGAAAGGAGGGTTTTTTTATGAACGCGCGTCAAGAGGCTACAAAATTACTACGAGAAACAAAACAAACCGGTATATCTGTTGACTTAAATGCAATTGCAAACCATCTTGGAGTCAAATTGTGGGAGGTTGACATGGCTCCCTTCGAAGCTAGAGGTGTCAAGACATCAGGTATTTTGTATTACGATGGCAAAGAGTATATTATTTTCATCAATAGAGAAGCCGCGCCAAACAGAAAGCGGTTTACGATTGCCCACGAGATTGGCCACTATGTCTTATTTAAAGAGAAACAAGCTGCTGACAATAATGCGGTCTTGGATTATGTGCTATACAGGGTTGATGACTATGATTTTTATTCTGTTTCTGACAAGGCTGAAGAAAAAGCAGCAAATGTTTTTGCCGCAGAATTGTTAATGCCTATAGATCCGCTAAAAAAACTGTGGAAAGAAGGGGTACATACTATCCCTGTTTTAGCCGCCAAGTTTTCAGTTTCTACTGAAGCTATGAGGATACGTGTAAGCAACTGTTTCAATGAACTGGAGGCATAAAAAATGGCGGAGGAACGTATTGACCAAATTCCAGGCATACAAGAAACCGACCCTAAGAAAACTATCCTTAATGTCATTAAAAATCAAGGGGAACCAAACCCGGTTGAATACAATGACAGCGCAGAGAGAAATTTCTTTGAAAAGGAGTTTGATCAGCGTTATGCTATTATTAGGGACATAAGTGGCGTTTGGAAAAAACGGGAAGAAATTAAAAATGCTCAAAGGGTCACGTTATTTATATTTTTCATTTGTGCGCTTGCAGTGCAATTTTTTGTCTTAATATGCCTAATTGTTTTAAACGCAACTGTGTTTTTCAAGGCTCCTATCAGCGATATTATTTTTATAAGCGTTCTCGCTGCCATAATTATAGAAACGTTGGGCGTTATTTATATCATGACAAAAGGCTTATATGGGGAAGAGACCGATAAGATAATTGATTTCTACCAATCTTGGATAGGCGGCGACCTTTGGGTATCTGATGCAAAAGCGAAAACAAGTGACAAATAACTTCATTAAAATGTAATATGTAGAGTTTTATTACAACGTGAAGAGCACTCGTCGTGTGTTTGTCTACAGTTTAAGTAGAATTTCCCCCCATAAAAAGATAAAACAGGAAAATCAATATTAATAGAGAATAGAATTACATTGGTATTTATAAATTATATGCATAATGACAGGGGGGTCGGAATATGCGGCTGGTAACGGCGGAAGAGATGCGCCAGGCGGATACTATGGCTATTGAGGAATATGGCATACCGGGTATGCTCTTGATGGAAAATGCTGGGTTGGCGGTTACCCGCTTAGCCGATGAGATGCTCTCGGGGGTAGGCGGTAAAAGGATAGCTATTTTTTGCGGCGGCGGCAATAATGGCGGCGACGGTTTGGTGGCGGCCCGGCATCTGTATAACCGCGGCTGCGATGTGCGCCTGTATTTCGTGACAGACCCGGATATTTTTCGCGGCGATGCCTTAAGTAATTGGCAAATTCTTAAGAATATGGGTGTGTCCGGATATTGGCTTACCGAAGGAAACCGCTTGAATGTAGCCAGAATGGCGCTGGCAAATTCCGATTTGGTTATAGACGCTATTTTCGGCACCGGCTTAAATGATAATGTCAGCGGGGTGCCTTTGGCTGTGATAAATGTTTTAAATGAAAGCAACCGCCCTATAATAGCCTGTGATATACCCTCCGGTTTGTCGGCGGAAACCGGCTTGCCCTTAGGCATGGCGGTAAAAGCCACCGCTACAGTGACCTTTGGCTTTTGCAAACAGGGGCTGGCCTTACCGGTATCCGCCCCCTATGTAGGGCGCTTGGTGGTGGCGGATATTTCCTTGCCGGCACAGGTGGCGGAGGGCTTGCCCAGCCGCCGGGAATTGGTGGATGAGGAATTCTGCCGCCGCTGGCTTAAGCCGCGAGGCTCTAATGATCATAAAGGCGATTTCGGCCATATATTGATGCTGGCCGGCAGCCCCAGTATGCCCGGGGCTGCTATAATGGCGGCATCCGGCGCTTTACGCGCCGGCGCCGGCCGCCTTACCGCCGCTTTGCCTCTAGTATGCCAACAGGCTTTTTCTACCAACTTACCAGAAGCCATGCTGCTTAGCCTGCCGGAGCATGAGTCCGGTGTTATTTTGAAAAGCGAACGCGATAAAATAAGCGGCTTTAGGGCTGCCAACTGTTTGCTGGTCGGCCCAGGCTTGGGCCGCCATGACGAAACCCAGGAACTGGTACGCGATTTGCTGCCTTATATAGACCGCCCTGCCGTTGTGGATGCCGACGGTCTCTTTGCTATTTGTGGATACCTGCCCTTGTTGAAAAGTGTGAAGGCGCCCTTGGTCATAACCCCTCACCCCGGAGAAATGGCGCAATTATTAGGGGTACGCGTGGAAGAAGTGCAGGAAAACCGCATAGATGTGGCGGCGGAATTCGCTAAGCAATGCGGGGTGATAGTGGTTCTCAAAGGGGCGGGTACGGTAATTGCCACACCGGAGGGCCGTATCTTCCTCAATAACAACGGTAACCCCGGCATGGCTGTGGGCGGCAGCGGTGATGTGCTGGCCGGCATGGTAGCAGCTCTTTTGGCGCAAAATATGGCGCCTGCGGTAGCCACAGCCTGCGCGGTATGGCTGCATGGTAAAGCAGGGGATTTGGCGGCTAAAGAAGTAGGCCAAGCTTCACTTTTGCCACATGATATCCTAAACCATGTAGGAACAGCCTTTAAAGCGATACTATAGCGATATTATTAGGAGGATTTATATGCCACAACAGTATCCTTCCCGCCCAGCCCGTATTGAGGTGGATTTAGCAGCTTTACGGCATAATGTCAGCGTTATGCGCACGCAAGTATCCCCCTCCTTACTGATGGCTGTGGTGAAGGCGGATGCTTTTGGTCACGGTATTATTCCCATAGCCCACGCAGCCTTGGCAGCCGGGGCGGAAAAACTGGCTGTGGCGACAGTTGATGAAGCTATTAAGCTGCGCCGGGAGGGTATCGGCGCTACAATACTTAATCTAGGCTGGACAGGGCCAAACCAGATAGAGCAAGCTGTGCGTGATGATATTGCTATGACAGTGTTCGACTATGACAATGCCGCGCTTATTGCTGCCGCGGCGGCCAAACAACATAAAAACGCTGTGATACATGTAAAGCTGGATACCGGCTTAAGCCGCTTAGGCTTCCCCACGCATTCGCTGGATTTTACGGACATAAAACGCCTCTTTTCCCTGCCTAACCTAATTGTGGAGGGCATATTTAGTCATTTTGCCTGCGCCGACGCGCCGGATCTTAGCCATGCCGAACAGCAATTAAGCCGCTTTTTGGCTTTTACGGACACACTAAAGGCGCAAGGTATAAATATTCCCTTGCGCCATATTGCCAATAGTCCGGCTACGGTTATTTTTCCCGCTTCCTGGCTGGATATGGTACGCCCCGGCATAATGATGTATGGCAATTGCCCCTCTGAGCATTTACGCAATGTATTGCCCCTTAAGCTAGTTATGCGCGTATTGGCGCAGGTTGCCCAGGTACATACGCTGCAACCCGGGGATACAGTAGGCTATAGCTGCCGCTGGCAAGCCTCAAGACCCAGCAGGATAGCTACCTTGCCTTTAGGATACGCTGATGGCGTACCGCGTTTATTGGGAAATCGTGGCTTTGTACTGATAAATGGCTGCCGCGCCCCTATCGTGGGCAGCGTGACTATGGATCTTTTGATGGTTGACATCACAGATATCCCCGCTGCCCGCGCCGGTGACGAAGCGGTGATTATGGGAAGTCAAGGCGCTGAATCAATCACCCCGGAAGAGATAGCCGACCATGCCCAAACTATTACCGACGAAGTGGTATCCAGGTTTGGGCAGCGCTTGCCCAAACTATATATTGGGTACCCCTAACCTTACCTCAATATACCGTTCGACTTCCGCAAGAATCTTCTTTACACCTTCAATACTATTTTCAGTATCTTCTTGCTTCGCTTCGTAATAATCCTCATAATCGCTGCCGGTTCGGGCTTTTGAAACGCGAAATATGACTTCGCCTAATGAACGATCTATGAGATCGGTGTTAATATAGTTTTTATTAAAATAACCTATTACGCGGCTATGTGTCTTAAAGTCTACGCTATCTAGAGCCAGCACTGCCCTAATTGCGTGGAATGTAGCGTAGTAAGCGCGGTTGTTTGCCGCTCTATAATGTCCGCTTCTGAAATTTTCAGTCGCAGTAATTAAATCTTCTTTTGCACTTTCGATACGTGCCTTTGATAGATTTATGCTGTTTGCATTGACCATAGACGTTTTCCCTCATTATCTACATTCCTGTAAAATGGATAATCCGGTTTCATGTTTTCAAAGCGGGCGTATGGCGTAACAAAAATGGACAGCAGGAGATTCATGCGATTGATTAAATCAAAAATCTCTTCTGTTATTTGCTCATCCATCCGCCTGCAATCTGTATCATCTACATCCGCCAACACCATAATATCCACATCTGACCATTCCTTAAAATCGCCGCGGGCATATGAGCCATACAGAATAACATCACGTAGTTTATCGCCGCAAACCTTGCGAGCTGTGTCAACCACATTCTGTCCGATAAATTCAAGTTGCTCTTCTGTAAATAAGCTTGGAAAATCAATCATTTCTATTGACATGCTACCCATTTGGCTCACCTCCTGCCAGGTTGTTCAACTGTTCTTTATTATTATTATATTTGTTGTTGTCGCCATTGTTATATATTGACGATCGACAATAGTCCCTCGACCTTATCCGTCTTCTCCCAAGGCAGATCCAAATCTGTGCGCCCAAAATGCCCGTAAGAGGCTATCTGCCTATAGATGGGGCGTAACAGGTCAAATTGCTCAATAATAGCGGCGGGACGGGCATCGAAGAGCTCTTTGCAAGCATTTACTAATTCACCTTTAGCAAGTATGCCGGTGCCAAAGGTCTCCACTCTTAAGGATACCGGCTCCGCTACGCCTATGGCATAGGCTAATTGAACTTCGCAGCGGGCAGCCAAGCCGGCTGCTACAATGTTTTTGGCGATATAGCGCGCCATATAACAGGCAGAGCGGTCAACCTTGGTAGGGTCTTTGCCGGAAAACGCACCGCCGCCATGCCTGGCCATGCCGCCATAAGTATCCACAATGATTTTACGCCCGGTCAGCCCGCTGTCCCCCTGTGGGCCGCCAATGACAAAGCGTCCGGTAGGGTTGATCAAATAGCGGGTGCGATCATCTATCATATGCGCGGGGAGCGTATCTTTTATTACCCGCTCAATTATGAAAGGCCTTAGCTCGGCTAATTCTATTTCCGGCCTATGCTGGCTGGATATGACTACTGTATCTATGCGCCAGGGTTGTCCTTTATCATCATATTCCACTGTTACTTGGCTTTTGCCGTCCGGCAGCAAGGGGGAGGCAATGTCTTCTTTGCGAACGGCAGCCAAACGCTTGGTCAATTTATGAGCCAGGCTGATGGGTAGCGGCATTAATTCCGGTGTTTCATTGCAGGCGAAGCCGAACATCATGCCTTGGTCGCCGGCGCCGGTGGCGGCAAAGCTGTCCGGGTCGCCGGCCTTGCTTTCCAATGCCTGATCTACCCCCATGGCTATATCTGTGGATTGCTCGTCTATGCAAGTCATTACAGCGCAGGTCTCGCTGTCGAAGCCGAATTTGGCCCGCGTATAGCCAATATCGCGTACCGTCTGCCTCACTAAATGCGGGATATCCACATAACAATCGGTAGTGATTTCCCCGGTTACCAGCACCATGCCGGTGGTTAAGAGCGTTTCACAAGCTACACGGCTGTTTTTATCTTGGGTCAGTATGGCATCTAAAATCGCGTCGGATATCTGGTCTGCCATTTTGTCCGGGTGGCCTTCTGTCACTGATTCGGAAGTAAAAAAACTGCTCATCTCATTTTCCCCCTTTCCTATGTTAAACCGGCTATTTCAGTTATCAAACGCCGGGCCAGCTCTTTTTTTGTAAGTAAGGGCCATTCGTTTACTTGGACATTGTCGCCTGAGCGGCGGATCAGGCTTATGATATTGGTGTCGGCGTCAAAGCCTGCCCCCGGGCTTAGCACATGATTGGCGAGTATCATATCAAGGTTTTTTTGTTTAAGCTTTATGGTGGCGTATTCAATGAGATTTTCTGTTTCCGCGGCAAAGCCGATCAAGAGCTTGTTTCCTTTATTCTGTCCTAAAGATGCGGCAATATCGCGGTTGGCGCATAAAGCCAGACATTGATCGGGGCTGCCTTTCTTTATTTTGTGAGCGGCGGTATGTTTAGGCTTAAAATCGGCAACCGCCGCCGCCATAATTACTATATCCGCCGCCGGATAATGCCTCCATACCGCCTCATACATTTCATCCGCGCTTTTTACGCGCTCAGTAAAAATATTAGGCGGGTCGCTTAATGCTACCGGCCCGGAAATTAGCGTAACTTCAGCGCCGGCGTTTGTCGCTGCCTCGGCTAAGGCATAGCCCATCTTGCCGGAGCTGCGGTTGCCAATATAGCGTACCGGGTCGATATATTCATGGGTCGGCCCTGCCGTTATCAGCACTTTTTTATCATTAAGCAGAAGTTTTGGCGGCTCCGTCAGGCGCGTTATCTCGTTTTTTAAGATTTCCGTATCCGGCAAGCGGCCTTTACCCACGCTACCGCAAGCCAAACGGCCCTCTGCCGGTTCGATAAAGCAGCAACCGCGGTCTTTAAGGATACTTATATTATGCTGTGTAGCCGCGTTGGCATACATATGCAGGTTCATAGCCGGCGCAAAGATAATAGGGGCTGTTGTGGCCAGCAAAGCAGCGGATAGTAAATCATCGGCCAGTCCTAAAGCCGCTTTGGCTAAGATATTAGCCGTAGCCGGTATAACTATAAAAGCGTCGCAATCCGCTACATCTATATGTGGCACTGTAAAATCAGCGGATTCGCTGAATATGTCCAGCGCCACCGGCTGGCCGGACAGCGTTTTTAGGGTGAGTGGCATTATAAAACGGCAGGCAGACTCGGTCATAACCACCCGAACAACTGCTCCTTGCTGATTTAGCCAGCTCACTATATCCGCTGCTTTATAGGCGGAGATACCGCCGGTAATACCGATTGTCAAGCGTTTTCCCGCTATCATGTTTTTCCTTCCAACATTAGGGCACTTTCGGCTAAAGATCGCGTTAATTGTGCCCCTTAACGCGCTGCCAATCCAGTTTTCCCGCTGCAATTTCTTCTAAAGCCAGGGATACCGGGTTAAGCATGGTGCTAAGCAGCATATCCGGGTTATTGTCAATTGTCATTCTGGCACGTTTGGCGGCTAGGATGACCAGAGTATATTTGGAATCCACATATGGCATCATTTGGTTAAGCGGTGGTTTATTCAGCATAATTTGCTCCTCCCCCTGCGCAGGAATAAAGAAAATAAGACAGCAGCGGGACAAGCAGAACTTGTCTGCGTTGCCCCTTGCTGATCTATTTCTTATCTTCCTTTAGGGTAACTTGCTCTTTTTCAAAACGGTGCCCAATAGTATCAGGTAATAAAGCCGATAGTACAACCTGTTTACTATCAGTTATAATTACTGCTCGTGTGCGTCGACCGCAGGTGGCATCGATCAGATTGCCACTCTCCCGCGCATCGTTTATTACGCGTTTTATAGGCGCGGATTCCGGCCCAACTATAGCAACTACCCGACCGGCTACCACGATATTGCCGAAGCCGATACTAATCAGCCCCATGCCCATGGATTACTCCCTATTAACTTAAATATAATAAAAAATGTCAATAAGAAACTAACTATGTTTTTATCAATGCTATGTACCCGTAAGTGACTATGTACCCGTAAGTGACTAAATAATTGACTAAGCCAGCCTTTCCAGCAACTGCGCTTTTTGCCTGCTGCCCAATCCTTGGACACGGCGGGCTTCGTCTATGCCGATCTCAGTCATGATCTTTTGCGCCGTGATCTTGCCTACCTGCGGCAGGGATTCCAGCAAATACTTTACACGCATTTTGGCGTACACTTCGTCGTCCACATTGTTTAGAATGTCGGGCAAGTTGAGTGTGCCGGCTTTCAGCTGCTTGCGCACTTCCATACGCTGACTGCGTATTTGTTGCGCTTTCTGTAAAGCCTTGCTTCTTTCTTCAGCAGATAGATTGGGAATTGCCATTCAAAACACCTCCAAAAATTATTCAATATTCTGTACTTGTTCTCGTATTTTTTCCAAAGCGCTTTTCATCTCAATTACCTGATTGCTGATGGCCAACGCAGTGGATTTCGAGCCTATTGTGTTGATCTCGCGGTTCATTTCCTGTGTAAGAAAATCTAATCTGCGCCCTATTGCTTCCGGCAATAAAAAAGCTTCTTCAAATTGCCGGCAATGGCTGGCTAGCCTGGTCAATTCCTCGTTAATATCAGCCCTGTCTGTCAAAAACGCAATTTCATTTGCTAAACGGGCTTCATCTATAGATATATCTTCCAATAATTCACCCAGGCGTTTTTTTAGCTTTTGCTGCTGCTCTTCAAGGAGTTGCGGGATCATATCCTTTATAGATGCTTGAATGGTTTCTATTTCATTCACCCTGGCGGCTATATCTTCTTTAAGGTTTTGCCCTTCACGCCGGCGCATATTAATTAACTGAGTTAAGGCGGCTTGTAAAGCTGTGGCGGCTAAGTCGCCAATTTCTTCTATATCGTCTTCGGCTGCTTCCTGATTAAGTACACCGGGAAAAGCCGCGATATCCTCCACCCGTGAGGCTAAGGGTAAGCCGCTTATTTTTGATAGTTGTATCAAACAATTATGATAAGCGATTGCCAGTTCTTTGTCAAGTAGCAGTTCAACTTTTTTACCGTTGGGGCGGACAAGGGTTAGGAAAATATCTACCTTACCTCGGCTTAAAATAGCTTGTACCTGCTTTTTTAATGATTCTTCAAGTATATTTAATTGTCTTGGCATACGCAAAGAAATTTCCAGGAAACGGTGGTTCAGGGAACGCGTCTCTACCGTAATGCTATAATTTGGCCCCTCAGCCTTGCCAAGGCCGTATCCGGTCATGCTCTTCATTAAATCCGCCTTAAACAGCAGCTTAAAGGCTGCATAGTTAAACACTCTATATCAGATTCTACCGAATGTCAAGAAATCCTCCTTTTTTTTGTTATTTTTCTTGACTTTTTTCCAGCTTAAGGGTAATTTATTCTATAGAGTATGCTATTTTGGGTTAAAAAGGAGATTTTTTATGGCTTTCGATAATTATGTTATGGCGGCTTGCCTGTCCGAAATTACTGATGCGGCATGTGGCGCTAAGATAAATAAGATACATCAACCGGGCAAACATCAACTACTACTACGTTTTTACGGCAAAGGCGGGCAAGGGCGGCTGTTGCTTAGCGCCGAAGCGCAAGCCGCGCGCCTCCATTTGACTGCCGCCGCTTTTGCCAATCCCCGGCAAGCCCCCTTGTTTTTAATGGTGGCTCGCAAATGGCTGGAGGGCGCGCTATTGCAGAAAGTTGAGCAAACCCCTTTTGAGCGCATAGCCACTTTGGGCTTTTTGACCAAAAATGAAGTAGGCGACCCTATTACGGTGCGCCTTATTGTGGAGGCTATGGGAAAGCACAGCAATATCATTCTGGTGGATGAAGCCGGGAAAATCATAGACGGCATACGCCGTTATGACAGCCGCTTATCCCGTTATCGTGAAGTGCTGCCACAGCGTCCCTATATACCGCCGCCTCCTCTGGAGAAGGCTCTGCCTTTGTTCCAAGAAGAAGATGAACTGGCCGAAGCCCTAATGCAAACCGGCTGGCAGGGAAGCTTGGTAAAGGCGCTACCACATTGTGTGGCCGGTATTTCGCCGTGGCTGGCTAAAGAATTGTTGTTTAGAGCCGGGATCGAGGAAAGCTTGCTTTTAGAAGAAGTAGGCGCATATGAATTGTCTTCGTTGCTAAAGCAAATGCAGATACTATCAGCCAGCTGCAAAAACGCTGATTTTGCGCCTACCTTGCTGCTAGACATGGGCAGACCTATTGATTTTGCCGCTTTTTCCCCCGGTTTATGGCAAGGCAGGTCACAGCGGTCTTTTGTGAAAATGAGCGAAGCATTAGATATGTATTACACAGCGCGCCGCGAAGAAGAGGATTTTATCCGTTTTCAGCGCCTTTTGCAAAAAAATCTGCACAAGCAGATAAGCCGCTTGCAAAGAAAAATAGCCGCGCAACAGGAGGAATTGGCTTTAAGCGAACGAGGGGAAAGCTATAAGCTATGCGGAGACTTACTGGCCGCGCATCTATACACTTTGCGTGAGCAAGCCGGTCAAAGTGGCCGTGGCCTTGCCAAAGTACATGTGCCCAGCTTTGACGATCCGGAGAATTTAATATGCGTCGAATTGGACGCCGCTTTGACATTGGAAAGAAATATTCAGCGTTATTATGGTAAATACAATAAATGCCGTAAGGCGAACACAGCTATTAGCAGTAGGCTGAATACCTCAGAGGAAGAATTGGCTTATCTGCAAAGCATAGCCCAAAGCATCAGCGCCGCGTGTTTAATGGCAGAACTTACGGAGATTGAGCTGGAGCTCATATCCGCCAAAATACTGCCTCCCCCCGCCCCTGTCAAGGGAAAAAAACCCCCGCAAGTAGCGCCGGCCAGTTTGCCGCCGCGCCGCTATCAAAGCGCCGACGGTTTCACCATTTTAATAGGGCGCAACAATAAGCAAAATGACCGTTTGAGCCTGAGAACAGCCGCGCCGGATGATATTTGGTTGCATGCCCAGAAAATACCGGGCAGCCATGTGATCATCGTGAGCGGGGGTCAGGCGGCGCCCGATACCACCTTAACTGAAGCCGCGGCTTATGCCGCCTGGTTTAGCCAAGCAAGGGAAGCAGGCAAGGTAGCGGTCGATTATACACAAGCCGCTCAAGTGAAGAAACCCAGCGGCGCCAAGCCGGGTATGGTGAATTATTTTCAACAGCGCACTGTGTATGTAAAACCGCGCCAGCCTGTAGAATCAGCTGTTTTTTCCCGCATTAATTCCAATCAGGAGTAAGCAGGAAATCTCGGATGTTTTTGTGTTTGATCCCTTCCCGGCTCATGTCAAATTCATCTAATGACACAACATATTTCGGAAAACTATCCTGTATAGTATCGTATGCGCCAAACTCACGCCGGATTGTTTCTTCTGACGCGAGAAGGTAGGAAACCTGAACATAGAGCTTTTGCCGCTTTTTTTCGCAGACAAAATCTATCTCTTTCGCCCCCGCTTTTCCTACTGTAATTTTATATCCCCTCCGCAGCAGTTCCATGTACACGATATTCTCAAGTATGAGATTAATGTCTTTAATGTTGCCGCCATATACGGCTTCGCGTATACCGTGGTCGGCGGCGTAGTATTTCTCATTGATCGCCAGCAGCCTTTTGCCCTGCAAATCCTGCCGAGCAACTTGATAGATCAAAAACGCGTCCTGGCAATAACTGATATAATTCATTATTGTTTCGGGCGCTGCCACGCGTTTTTCACTTTTGAAATATTTTGAGATTGACGTTGCCGAAAATGTCGTGCCGACGCTCGCGAATATATAGGCGATAACGCGCTCCAGCAGATCGGCGTCACGAATCTTATTGCGTTTTATAATGTCTTTGAGAACAACGGAATTAAACAAATCCCGCAAGTAAATCTGTGACGGCGTATCTTCATACCTAAGGTTTGCGAGATAGGGCATACCGCCGAGGGTCAGGTATCTTGTGAATACCTCCTGTGTTTGCGCTTTTGGAAAGACAGATATGTATAGTTGCAAAAACTCTCCAAAGGAGAAAGGGTAGATAATAAACTCGACATAGCGGCCGGCAAGGTAAGTCGCAAGCTCTCCTGAAAGCAATTTGGCGTTGGAGCCTGTAATGTAGATGTCACAGTCGAATTCCACGCGCAATGAATTAACGCATTTTTCCCATTCTAAAACCTCTTGTATTTCATCGAAGAAAAGATATACCTTCCCCCCGATATCTGAAATCCTCCGTGTAACCTCTTTATGCAGGGCTTCGGCTTTGCATAGACGCATATTGTTCATGTCTTCAAAATTGTATTTGATAAATTGTGAGTCGAAAACCCCTTGCGTGATCAATTCATTTTGTATCAATTCCAACATGACTGATTTCCCGCTACGCCGGATACCGGTCAGCACTTTAATAAGCTCATTACCGATAAACGGACGGATACGGCTCATGTATGCTTCTCTTTTGATCATGAAAAACACTCCTCCAATATATACCTCAAGATTATTATAAATCAGATATAACTGAATTTCAAGAGCGTTTTTCTAATTGATTCAGATATAACTGAATTTCAAGAGCGTTTTACTAATTGATTCAGATATATCTTAACGGTTGTTACTGCTCAGACCCTCCTTGACAAGCCAGTCATAAGAGAAACCTGAACTACCTTCTTTTTTATTAACAAAACGACAATCGAACTGCTACTT
>Ga0082212_10005370_pt1 | contig 17481 bp, 16 predicted proteins | sample TergutNt197P3_FD_71548 | JGI IMG/M metagenome (GOLD analysis project Ga0082212, IMG submission 71548) | Neocapritermes taracua P3 segment gut microbial communities from Petit-Saut dam, French Guiana - Nt197 P3 | ecosystem: Host-associated > Arthropoda: Insects > Digestive system > Gut ... | reverse complement strand
TTATTCCGCCCTGGGTGTCCCGATTCTATTCAAGCGTGAAGCGGAATCGCACACCAGAATAACCACTCTGGCCGCCGAGTACCTTGGCTTGAAACCGGAAGGTATGACTTATTCCGAATTGCTTGCCCGCAAAAGCAGCCGCGAGCTTCGGAAAGACCTGTAATATGGATGTGGTCGTCATACTTTGCGAGGACAACCAGGCCGCGTGCCTGCTCAGGCGTTTTCTTCGTGAATGCAATATACAGCCGCCAAGGGAGAGGGTAGCCCCGCCCGGGCTCGGTTCGGGGGAGCAGTTTGTACGCCGAATGTATCCTTCTGAGTTGGATTTTTGCCGAAAAAATAGTTCTAAACTGATAGTCTGCACAGACGCTGATTCCTTTAGCCTAAAGCAAAGGGAACAGCAATTGGATAACGCCTGCCAAGGGGAAAAAATATCTCCCCGCACCCTGGAAGACCGGGTGGCCCTGTTTATTCCCAAACGCAATATCGAGACCTGGCTGAAATTTTTGACCGGCCACTCCGAAGTCAACGAGACGGAAGACTATAGTTCTTACGGTTCTCACCGGGCTGATAAAAAAATATGCCAGGCTGCGGCGGAGGCATTTTATCAATATTGCAAAGGGCAAAAACCCCGGCCGGCGCCCCTGCCGTCTCTGGAATCAGCCTGTCAGGAAGCCCGGCGCGTCATCTGAAGGCCGGCCCCGTTCCGGCGGACATCGACATTAGGAACCGGAATAATCATGACTGACCGAACCGGGTCTTTTTCCCTGAACCGAAACATCCCCTTCAACAAGCCCTACCTGGCCGGCCGGGAACTGGAATACATGGTCCGGGCCCACGCCGAAGGCCGCCTGGCCGGCAACGGCCCCTTCACCCGGCGAGCCCAGGCTCTCCTTCAGGAAAATTTAGGCGGCTCCGCCGCCGTGCTTCTGACCCACTCGGGCACGGCGGCCCTGGAAATGGCCGCCCTGCTTTTGGATATCCGGCCCGGGGACGAGATAATAATGCCCTCCTTCACCTTTGTTTCCACGGCCAACGCCTTTGTCCTGCGCGGGGGCGTGCCGGTCTTCGTGGATATTCGCCCCGATACTCTCAATATGGACGAAAACCTCCTGGCCGCGGCCCTTACCCCGATGACCCGGGCCCTGGCCGTGGTCCATTACGCCGGGGTGGCCTGCGCCATGGACGAGATTTTGAGCCTGGCCGGGGAGAGGGGTTTGGCCGTGGTCGAAGACGCGGCCCAGGGTTTTATGGCTTCTTACAAGGGCCGCCCCTTGGGGACTTTGGGCAGCTTGGGGGCCCTAAGTTTCCACGAGACCAAAAACATCATTTCCGGCGAGGGCGGGGCCCTGGCCGTCAACGACCCTGGCTTGACCGGCCGGGCGGAAATAATCTGGGAAAAAGGCACTGACCGCACCAGCTTCGAGCGGGGCGAAATAGACAAATACACCTGGCAGGATATCGGTTCCTCCTATCTCCCCAGCGAGATCACGGCCGCCTTTCTCCTGGCCCAGTTGGAGGCGGCCGAAGCCATTACGGCCGGCCGCCTGGAATACTGGCATTATTATCACGATCACCTGGCCGAACTGGAAAGGCGGGGCTTTTTGCGGCGCCCGGTCATTCCCCCGGACTGCCAGTCCAACGGGCATATTTATCATGTCCTGGTAAATTCTCCCGAAGAGAGGCGGGAGCTTTTGGATTTTCTGAGGGGCCGGCAAATACACGCCGTCTTTCATTACGTGCCCCTCCATTCCTCGCCGGCCGGCCAACGTTACGGCCGGGCCTCGGGCGAGCTTAAGGTGACCGACGACCTCTGGGCCCGCCTGATAAGGCTGCCTTTATGGAACGGCTTGGATGTGGATATCCTGGATCGGGTCATTGGCGCTTTGGAGGATTTTTATGCCCGGCCGGCCAAGGCGAAGGGCTTAACATGAGCCGGCCTTTTTTAAGCGTGGTCATCCCGGTTTACGGCGCGCCCGAACTTCTGCCCCTGCTCTATGAGCGGCTCCGGGCCGCCCTGGAACCCTGGGCCGACTTTGAGATGATCATGGTCAACGACGCCTGCCCCTTGGGCTCGGGGGAGGTGGCGGCAGACTTGGCCGCCCGGGATACCCGCGTCAAGGTCATAGACCTGATGCGCAACTACGGTCAGCATGTAGCCATTTCCGCCGGGCTGGACCAGGCCGAGGGGGCCTATGTGGTGGTCATGGATTGCGATTTGCAGGACCCGCCCGAAGAGATAAAAAAAATTTACGACCATCTTAAGGCGGGTGCTTTCGAGGCCGTTTTCGGCAGCCGCCGGGTGCGCCGGGACGGCTGGTTCAAGCATATCCGCTCCCGGGCCTTTCGCCTGGCCATCAACGCCCTGTCCGAAGGGGCCTTGAAAGTCAGGGAAGATACGGCCAATTTTTCCGTCATCACCCGCCGGGTGGTGCTGGCCTATCGGCTTTTCCAGGAAAAAGAGCGCCTTTACGGGGCCATTGTCAGCCGCATCGTACCCCACCTCGGGGTGGTGGCTGTGGAGCACGCCGCCCGGCCTTCGGGTCGCAGCGCCTATGATTTGAAGAAGAACATCCGCCTGGCCTTCAACGCTGTCATCAGCAATTCCCACCGCCCCCTGGTCTTGTCCATCTACTGCGCCTTAGGGCTTTTCGTCCTGGCCTTCGCCCTGGGGGCCAAGGTGCTGTTTTCCTATTTTCTTCATGGTTCGCCGGTGCTGGGCTGGACCAGCACTATAGTGGTCATCTGCTTTTTTTTCGGCGTGCAGATGCTTTTCCTGGGCATCCTTGGAGCTTACATCGGCCAGATCGCCCTGGAAAGCAAGGGCCGGCCCTTTTACCTGACGGCCCGGACCCTGAACCTGGCCGGCCCGGAAAAGCGCAACCAGGATAAGGAATGAGCGATATGGATAACCTGGGAAAATACAACGCGGCCTTTGCCGAAGCCTTCGGGGATATCGGCGGCGAATTATCCGCTTTGACCTATCAATCCATCCCCCAGTGGGATTCCATAGGTCATATGCAGTTGATAGCGGCCTTGGAAGCGGCCTTCGACATTATGATGGACACCGAAGATATTTTGGATTTGAGTTCCTATGAAAAAGGAAAGGAAATCCTGAAAAAATACGGCGTGGAGATTTAGGCGGGCCATGACCTTTTTCGGGTCACTTGACCGATACGGGGAACGGACGGCCCTGATCGACGGATCGGGCGGACGCTGGTCCTATGCCCGGCTCTTGGCCGAGGGCGCGGTGCTGGCGGACGGAGTGGAGGGGCGAAGCCTGGTCTTTCTGCTGGCCGCGGGTGGTCCCGAAACCGTGGCCGCCTATGTGGGTTTTCTGCGGGCCGGCGTGGTCCCGGTGCTTTTGAACCGGGCTTTGGACCGGGAACTCCTGGCCGAACTGGCCGCGGCTTATCGCCCGGCCTTTATCTTCGGCCCGGAAGAACTCTTGGCCTCCTGGCCGGGCGGGCGTTTGACTTCCCGCCTTGGCGGCCAGGCCCTTTGCGAGACCGGCCTGGATATCGACTACACGATTCATGACGACCTGGCCCTCCTCTTGACCACTTCCGGCAGTACGGGCAGCCCCAAGCTGGTCCGGCAGTCCTACCTCAATCTAAAAAGCAATACGGAAGCCATCATAGAATATTTAGGGATAGGGTCGGAAGACCGGGCCATCAGCACCATGCCCCTTTACTACACCTATGGCCTGTCCATCCTTAACACCCATTTGGCCCGGGGGGCCAGCCTGATCATGACCGAAGCCTCGCCCATGAGCCCCGATTTCTGGCGGCTTCTGCGACAGGAAGAAGCCACCACCTTCGGCGGGGTACCCTATTTCTATGAAATATTGAAAAAACTGCGCTTCGGCCGGATGAATCTGCCCTCCTTGAAGTACCTGACCCAGGCCGGGGGCCGCCTGGAACCGGGCCTGCTTATGGAATTCTGCCAGATCTGCCGGGATAAGGGTTGGCGCTTCGTCGTCATGTATGGGCAGACCGAGGCCACGGCCAGGATGTCCTGGTTGCCCTGGGAAGAGGCTTTCTCCCGGCCGGCCAGCATCGGCCAAGCCATCCCCGGGGGCCGGTTCTGGCTGGCCGATGATGACAATAGGCCCATAGACCGGCCGGGGGAAGTCGGGGAACTGGTCTATGAAGGCCCCAACGTGACCTTGGGTTACGCCGAAAACCGCCACGACCTGGCTAAAGGCGACGAACGGAGGGGGCGCCTCTTCACGGGCGACCTGGCCAGGTTCGACGAGGACGGTTTTTTTTACCTGGCCGGCCGTAAAAAACGCTTTTTGAAACTTTTCGGTAGCCGGGTCAATCTCGATGAAATCGAGGCCCGGCTGAATCAGGCCGGCCTTGATTGCGCCTGCGCCGGCGAAGACGATCGGTTGGCCGTCTATGTGACGGACGAGCGACATATTCCTGCGGCAGAAAAATATCTTAGCGAACGCCTGGCCTTGAACCGGGCCGGCTTCCGGATAGTGGCGGTGAAGGATATTCCCCGCAATGAGGCCGGGAAAATACTTTATGCGGACCTTTCCTGAAATGGCTGTCCCGTGGGAATATTTGTCGGGCCTGGGCCCTTATAGCCTGGCCAAGGATGAAAAAAGAAATCTTTATCGCGCGGCTTTGAGCGAATTGACCCGGGGACATTACCGGAACTGCCCTTCCTACCGCTTGATTTTGGACGCCCAGGGCCTGGCCTCCCGGCCCGGCCTGGATTCCGAACCTGAAGATCTGCCAATGCTCCCGGTGCGCCTGTTCAAGGAACTGGAACTTATTAGCGTGCCCCGGGAAAACGTGATCCGGGTCATGACTTCCTCCGGCACCACCGGCCAGGCCGTTTCCAGAATATTCCTGGACAAGGATAACGCCCGACGTCAAAGCCAGGTCCTGGCCCGCATCATCTGTTCCTTCATCGGCCGGGGCCGTCTGCCCCTTCTCTTAATGGACACGGAATCGGTGCGGCGCGACCCGGCCCTGTTTTCGGCCAGGGGCGCGGGACTCTTCGGTTTCCTGCCCTTTGGAACCGAGATTTGTTACGCGCTTAACGAGGATATGAGCCTTGACCGGCCCCGGCTAAAGGCTTTTCTGGAAAAACACGGAACAGTTTTGATGGTCGGCTACACGGCCATAATTTGGCAACATGTCTTTCAGGAAATGGAAGCGGCCGGGGAAGCAGTGGAACTCCATGACGGGGTATTATTCCACAGCGGCGGCTGGAAGAAAATGAAGGACCAGGCCGTGGACGCCGCTATTTACAACAAAACAGCCGGAAAACTTTTCGGCGACCGGGTCAGGGTCCACAATTATTACGGCCTGGCCGAACAACTCGGCTCGGTCTTTGTGGAGTGCGAAGAGGGGCATATGCATTGTTCCATCTATTCCGAGGCCTTGGTGAGAAGGGCTCGGGATTTCGTCCCGGCCGCCTTCGGGGAACGGGGCGTTCTGGAACTGATGTCCCTGATCCCCACCAGCTATCCCGGGCATATCCTCCTGACCGAAGATGAAGGAGAGATGCTGGGCGAGGACGATTGCCCCTGCGGCCGCTTGGGCCGCTATTTCAAGATCCACGGCCGGATTAGGGGGGCGGAGATTCGGGGCTGCGGCGACACTTATGAAAGGCCTTGATTTGGGTAGGGAGGTAACCATGCTGCAAGGAAAAACCGCCGTCATCACGGGATGTCTTCAGGGCATCGGCCGAAATACTATGGAGCTTTTCGCCGCCCGGGGAGCCGATATTTTCGCCTGCGCGTATAAGCCGTCGGATGATTTTGAAAGCCTGACGAAAGAGTTGTCCGCGAGGCACGGCGTGCGCGTGATTCCTGTTTATTGCGACTTGGCGGATACAGGAGAGGTTAGGGCGGCCGCGCAGGAAATTCAAAAAGCCAAATTGCCGGTGCACATACTTGTCAATATAGCCGGTATAACGCGGGATGCTTTATTCCACATGGTTACTATGGATCAATTGCTGGAAACGTTTCAAATAAATTTTTTTTCTCAGATTATGTTCAGCCAGTATATTACCAGGCTTATGCTCCGTAGCGGAGGAGGATCCGTTATTTTCACTTCCTCCATCACCGCGTTTGACGGCAATGAAGGGCAACTCGCTTACGGCGCTTCCAAGGCCGCGCTTATCGGCGCCATGAAGACCATGTCTAGGGAATTGGGCCCCAAGGGCATCAGGGTGAATGCCGTGGCCCCGGGCGTTATTGATACGCCTCTGACCAACGCCGTGCCGCCAGACGTCACGGCTCTCAAAATCGCCCGCACCGGCCTTAAGCGTCTGGGAACGGCCGAAGAAGTGGCTTCCGTCATCCTGTTTCTGGCCTCTGACCAATCCGCCCATGTCACCGGGCAAACATTTCGCATTGACGGAGGTATCGCGTCATGAGCGGATTATTGCAAGGAAGACACGTCATCATCACAGGCGCCCGACGGGGCATAGGGCGGGCCATGCTGACCACCTTTGCGGAGAACGGAGCAAACATATGGGCGCACGCCCGTGAATTGACGCCTGAATTTAAATCTCTTTGCGAAGAAACGGCCGCCGGATTCGGCGTGGCGGTATGGCCCCTATGTTTCGAATTGACGGATTACGATGCTATGAAATCCGCGGTGAAGGAAATATTGGCCTCTAAAATACCAGTTGACGGCTTGGTGAATAACGCCGGCATTACCCACAACGCGCTGTTTCAGATGTCCCGCGTTGAGGAGCTTCGCGGGCAGATGGAAGTCAACTTCATCGCGCCGTATATTTTCACGCAATATATCCTTAAACTCATGATAAAAAACCAGCGCGGGTCCATTGTCAATATCGCGTCCACGGCCGGGCTCGACGGCAACTCCGGAAAATCCGCCTACGGCGCTTCCAAGGCGGCCCTGATCGCCATGACGAAATCCATCGCCGAAGAGGTGGGGTTCAGCGGAGTTCGCGCTAATTGCATCGCGCCGGGCATCACGGAGACGGAGATGCTTTTCACCATGCCCGAACAGGTGGTGCGGGAAACCAGAGACGCCGCCGATTTACGCCGGGCCGGCCTGCCTTCGGACATCGCTCAGACGGCCGTGTTCCTCGTCTCCGACCTTTCAGCCTATATGACCGGGCAAGTTGTACGCGTTGACGGAGGCATGCGATGACGGACGATCTTTTAAGGTTGCGGGCTTTATCAAAGCGGGCGCGGTTGGACGTGCTTCGCTTGGCCCATGCTGCCGGGCGGAAGGGTGCGCATATTTCACCATCGCTGTCGATCGTGGAAATCATGGTTGTGCTGCTTGTGGACGTCATGCGGACTGAACGGGACTTGTTTGTTTTGAGCAAGGGGCATGGAGGCCTGGGTTATTACGCCGCCATGAAACAGGCAGGCATTATTTCGGAAGAACAGTTAAATACTTTTGAAACCGATGGAGGCGATTTCCCAGGGCAGCCTTCCCGATCCGCGGGCAATCAGGTCGCCTATTCCAGCGGCACGCTGGGTCTTGGCCTGTCTTATGCCGCCGGGCGGGCCTGGGCGGCCCGGGCCGCGGGTGAAGATCGGAATTTATATGTGCTTTTGGGCGATGGCGAATTGAACGAAGGTTGCGTATGGGAGGCAGCCATGTTTTCCCGCCATCAGGGGCTGGATAACCTGACGGCCGTGGTGGATTTTAATGGCATGCAATCCGACGGGTTTTCCAAAGACATTATGGATGTGGATCTGGAGGCTGTCTGGAAAGCTTTTGGCTGGGATGTCGTTTGTTGCCCAGGGCACGATGTGGAGGCGCTGCGCGAGGCTTTCGGGAAGCCGCGTGCCGGAAGGCCCATCGCTGTTCTGGCGAAAACGGTCAAGGGCAAAGGGGTGTCGTTCATGGAAAACGACCGCGCCTGGCATCACAGCCGCTTGGATGATACCCGATATCAGGACGCTGTCGCCGAGGTGGAAAAAAATTATGGATATTAGCAATATGTCCATCCGCACTTGGGCCATGCTGGGCCAGCGGGGCACGTTCGGCAGCGCCCTTCTTGAGTTGGCGGCGGGCGATCCGCGCCTGATCGCGATAACCGCTGATCTATGCGGCCCATCGGGCTTGGAGCGTTTCAGGTCAGCCTACCCGGACCGTTTCATCAACACCGGCATAGCCGAGCAAAATTTGCTAGGTGTGGCGGCCGGGGTGGCTGACGCGGGTTTTGTGCCGTTCGCCACCACCTTCGCCAACTTCGCGTCGCTGCGGGCCTGCGAGATGGTGCGCCACTGCATGAGTTATATGCGGTGCAACGTAAAATTAGTCGGCTTGGCCGCCGGTTTCGCCATGGAGCTTTTCGGCAATACCCATTACGGAATGGAAGATGTAGCCGTGTTGCGTTCCATGCCCAATCTCCTTATTATCTCGCCCGCGGACGGCCTGGAAACGGTCAAATGCGTCGAGGCCGCCGCCGCTGTGGATGGCCCTGTGTATTTACGCCTGACGGGAGTCATGAATACCCCTGTCGTTTACCGTGCGGATTATACTTTTACGCCAGGCCAGGCGGTCATATTGCGCGAAGGCGGCGACGTGGCCCTTTTGGCCGCGGGCAGTATGGTCGCTTCGGCGTTGAAGGCTGCGGAAAGCTTGGCGGAAAAAGGGTGCCAGGCGAGAGTTATCAATATGCACACCATCAAGCCTCTTGATCAGATGATGCTTGATTCATGCCGCGGCTATAGGCTTATTGTCTCTATTGAAGAACATAGTGTTATAGGTGGTTTGGGCACCGCCGTTGCCGATGCGTTGCTGGAGCGTGGATATGCCCAAAATTTGCTTAAGATAGGCATTCCCCAGAAATATTTCAAGGCCGGTGGCTATGAATACATGCTTTCCCAGGCGGGGCTTACAGTCCCTCAGATCGTTTTGACTGTTCACGATCATCTTTCCCGTATGTAGCTATTTTGAATAGGTGGATATTAATTTGCTATAGCCGGGAATTTTGAGAAAGTCGGTTATTTTTTTCATGAACGCGGCCCAAGTTACACTTATGAACGGCCCTGATTACCTGTTCGGCTCGGCCGGCCTGGAGACCCGGCCGCTCCGCGTCTATGACGACGAAGCCTGCGCTTTTGCGGCCGAACTCTCCCGGACCCTGATGAAGGACCTGGAAACCAAAGCCTGGCCCGACGTCGCGGCCCTGGCTTTTTGGTGCCGCCCGGCCCAGATAAAAAAACTTCGGGAGGTCTGGCCGGCCGGGGAGGCCCGCCTGGGCCGAGGACTGGCCTTCCATATCGCTCCGGCCAACGTGCCGGTCAACTTCGCCTTTTCCTTTCTCTTCTCCCTTTTGGCCGGCAACGCCAACCTGGTGCGGGTCCCCTCGCGGCCCTTTGTCCAGATCGGGATCATAATCCGGGCTTTGAAAAAAATCAGCGGGGATTTCCCTGGTGTCTCCGCCCGCACGGCCCTGGTCTCCTACGCGGCCGAGGAAGCCCTTACCGCGGCCTTCTGCACCCGGGCCGATGTGCGGATCATCTGGGGCGGGGACGAGACCGTGGCCCGGATAAGGGCCATGAAATGCAAGCCCCGCTGCCTGGATATCTGCTTTCCGGATCGTTATTCCTTCGCCGTCCTGGACGGCCCGGCCGTGGCCGAGGCTTCCGAGGAGGCCGCAAGAACCCTGGCCCGGAATTTCTACAACGACACCTATAGCCTGGATCAGAACGCCTGTTCCGCCCCGCGTCTGGTTTTATGGCAGAGTGGCTCGGAAACGGCCAGAACTAAATTTTGGTCGGCCGTCTCAGCCGAGGCCGAAGCCCGCTACGACCTCGCGCCAGCCGCCGCTGTGGAAAAGTTCAGCCGGGGCTGTCTGGATGCCGTGGAACTGGCCGACAGCCTGGTTGGCCTGGAAAGGCGGGGCAACCTGGTTTGCCTGGCCCGCTTAAATAAGCTGCCCCCGGAGGCCGACCGCCGCCTGAAGGGCGCTTACGGCTATTTCTATGAAGCCGATCTGGCCGATTGGGCCGCCCTGAAAGCCCTGGTCACCGAAAGATGCCAGACCGTGACCTATTACGGACTGGCCCCGGAAACACTTAGGGATTTCGTGTTCCGGGAAGGTTTGACCGGTGTAGACCGAATCGTGCCTGTCGGCTCGGCCCTGGATATCGGCCTTCTCTGGGACGGCTTTGACCTTATCCGGTCCCTTTCCCGGTTGGTGGACCTTAGCTGATTTATAGCAAATAGCTTTCAAAAGGATTGGTCATGATTACAGGCGATTTGAACGCGGTCAGGTTGGCCGGGGTGGCCGCGGCCCTGCCCACCCGCAAAGTCAAAAGCGAGGAATACTATCCCGTTTTCGGAGCGGAGATGGTGGACAAGATTGTGGCCACCACCGGCATCCGGGAAAGTTACCACACGCATCCCGACCAGACGGCCGGAGACCTGGCCTTCGCCGCGGCCCGGAATCTGTTGACGGAACTTAAAATCGAGCCTTCCTCCATCGGCCTTCTGATTTTTGTCGTCACCTATCCGGATTATTTCGTGCCGGGCACGTCCAATGTCCTTCAGAAGCGGCTGGGCCTGCCTCTGGACTGTCTGGTGTTCGATATGAACCTGGCCTGTTCCGGTTTCATCATCGGTCTTCAAACGGCGGGATCTTTATTGAAAAACCTCGGCGCCTCCCGGGCACTCCTGTTGGTGGGCGACAGCACCAGCAAGGTCGTGGCCCCGGGGGATAAGTCGCGTCTCTTGTTCGGTGATGCCGGGTCAGCGGCGCTTTTGGAAAAGGCCCCCGGGGCCGCCCCCATGAATTTCGGCTTTAGGAACGATGGCGGGCGCTTCAAAAGCCTCATCGTGCCGGCCGGGGCCTTTCGCCAGCCGACAGCTCCGAAGGAACCGGAAGTCTGGGCCGACGGCAACAGCCGGTCCGACTATAACCTGTTCATGAACGGAGCCGACGTCTTCTCTTTCGCCATGACCGACGGGCCGGCTTTGATCCTGGAATTTTTGAACCATCACCAGCGGGGCATGGACAGTTTTGAGGCGGCCGTGTTTCATCAACCCAACGCCTTCATCATGAAGCATATAGCCCGTAAAATAAATCTGCCGCCTGAAAAAATGCCTCTGTCCCTGGACCGCTACGGCAATACCAGCGGGGCTTCCATCCCGGTCACCCTCTGCGACGCCTTTTCCGGCCAAGCGGGGCGAAGGCGGGAATTTTTATTCTGCGCCTTCGGCGCGGGCCTCTCCTGGGCCGTGGCTTCCGTGGCCCTGGACGAAGAGGCGGCCATCCTGCCCATAATCCATACCGACGAATTTCATCAGGACGGCCTGGTTCCCCACCAAATAAAAGAGGGTTGAAGATGCCCCAATCCCGATTCACCAAAATGAAAATGACCGGGTTGAACGTGGTGGTTCCCGATTACCCGCGGTCCATCGATGAGGATATCTCTGAATTCGACAATGACCCGGTCAAGTTGGCCCGGGCCAAAAAGATAGTCGGTTACGGAACCAGGTATCCTTGCCCGCCCGGTCTGACGCCCGCGGATATGGCCCTGGCCGCGGCTGAGAGCCTGATAGAGGATTTGAAGCTGGACCGGGAGGAGATCAAGGCTCTACTGTGCGTCATTCAGAAGCCAGACTATTCCCAGCCGGGCTCCTCCTTTTTCATCCACCACCGCCTGGGCCTGGCCAAGGGCTGCGCCTGCCTGGACCTGAACCAGGGTTGCTCGGGCTTCGTTTACGGGCTGTGGCTGGCCGGCGGCCTTCTGGAAAGCGGCGCCGTCCGCCGGGTCCTCCTCTTGGCTGCGGACTATGCACCTTCCCCCAACCTCCGCAGCCGCCTCCTGTTCGGAGCCGCCGGCGCGGCCGCCTGGCTGGAATACGACGAAGCGGCTCCGGAGAGCTTCTTCAGCTTGGGGGCCGATGGTGGCTGTTACGAGGACATCATCACCCCCGCCAGCGGGGCCAGGCTGCCGATACGGGCCGACGTGCTGGATTTGACAGTTGAAGACCGTCAGGGCGGCCGGGTAAGGCTGATCGACGACTACTTGGACGGACTGGAGGTTTTCAATTTCAGCGTCCGGGAGGCGCCGCCCAACGTGCGCGGCCTTCTGGACTACGCGGGGCTTAAGCCTTCCGACGTGGATTTCGCGGCTTTTCACCAGGCCAACAAGCAGATCGTCGATCAAATAGCGGCCAAATCGGGCCTGACCAAAGAGCAGTATTCGACCAGGACCTTCAGCGAATACGGCAACCAGTCTTCGGCTTCAGTGCCTGGGGTGCTGGCCCATGTTCTGGCCGAACGGGCCACCCGGGAACGGCTGAAAGTCATCTTATGCGGCTACGGCATAGGCGCGGCCTGGGCCAGTTGCCTAACCGACCTCGACCACATCCATTGCCGCTTGATCAAAAAGAAATTCGACGATCTTAAAAGCCGGGAAGAGGTGATAGCCCATTGGGTCCGGCGGATAAGCCAGGGCAAATGAGGCGCCCGCGGCCTTAAATCAAGGATAAATTTTTCTGAGCACCGCGAAAGACTGTTCCGGCTTGTAGTCATCGCCCTTATATTCGGATTCCAGGCCCCGGTAATTGGCTAGGGAAATGTGGGTGTGGACCCGGACTATCCCTTTGCTTATCCAATGGTTGAAATAATTGAGCGTGCAGCCCCGCCCCAGGCCGGAACCCTGATGGGCCGGGGCGTGGCCGCCCAGAAGGGTCAGCACCAGCCGGCCGCCTAGGTATTTGGAAGTGTGAAAAGATACCAGCCGGCCGTCGCGCCGGTCATGGAAAGCCAGCACTTCCTCATCCTCGGCCAGCCATGACTTTGCGATATACAGGCGGTAACGCCTTTTGGCCAGGCTTTTGTCTGGCAGAAGAGGGTCAAGATATATCCGGTCATTGGTGAAAATTTCGTCGGCCAGATTCAGGACAGGCTCCAGGTCGTCGCCGGGCCCCAGAATCCGCATCTCTAGGACGCCGTCGAAAGCCGAAGTGTCGAAAGCCCGCCGAGGCAGGCGGCGGCTCATCCGCAACTGAAATTCCATAAATCGAAAGCCCTGGTCTTCAAAATGGTGGCTCAGGGCCAGGTCTTCGGCAGGGATCTTGACATAGACGTAAACCGGATCCCAGGCGGCCAGGTATTCGGCCTCGAACTCGGCGAAGCCCGGCCCGGCTTCGGGTTCGTCCAGTCGTAGGACGTTCCGGCCGAAGGCTTGGCTGTCCAGCTCTTCCCGGATGACTTTCACAGGCCGGCTCCGCCGTCCAGGATGTAATTCTGCCCGGTGATCCAGCGGGCTCCATCGCTGGCCAGAAATACGGCCAGGGCGGCTACGTCCTCGGGCCGGCCCAGGCCCAGGGGATAGGCGGCCGGATCGGGATTGGCGCCGAATTCCGCCCAATAGGCTCGAGCCATGGGAGTATCCACGAAAGCTGGGGAAATACAGTTCACCCGCAGACCCTGGGGGGCCGCTTCCAGGGCCAAGGCCTTGGCCGTGGTCACCAGGGCCGCCTTGGACCCGGCATAGGCGGCCAGGCCCCGGGCGGGGCGGTGAGCGGCGGTCGAGGCGATGAAAGTCAGGGAAGAGCCGTTGCCGGAGTTGACCCGGCGGTCGCTGAAGCCCCTGGCCAATAAGAGGGCGACGAAATAATTGATGTCGAAGATATTTTTGGCCGCCGTATAGTCCATCATCCTAAGCGGGCGGGTCAGGGTTTGGCCCGCACTGTGGACCAGGCCTCGGAGCTTGCCGTATTTGTTCTTCAAGCCCGTGACCCAGTCTGGCAGGGCTTCCATATCCTGGGCCAGGTCCCGGGGCTCCAAGTGAAAAAAATCCGGTCGGGCGGCCCGGGCTCTGGTCTCCTCCAGCCTGGCCATGTCGCGGCCTCCGGCCAGGACCGTGGCCCCCAGTTCATTGAAGGCCAGGGCCACGCTCGCGCCCAGGCCCGAAGAAGCCCCGGTCACCAGGAAAACATCTTCCGCCCGAAAGTTGATCATGCCTCAAGCCCGGCTTTCTTCAAGAGGTCGGCCACTGTTATCAGGGCTTCGAAGTCGGCGAAAGCCAAAGTCATATTGAAATGCTGGTCGAAGAAGGCGGCCAGGCTCATCATGGACAGGGAATCCCATTCCGGCAGGTCGCGGAGTTCCAGGTCCGGGGTCAGGGGGTCGTCCCGCTGCAAAAGGTCTTGCACTTGTTCCAGAAAATCTTCTCGGTTCATGGCCCGGCTCCTTAATCCGGCGGAGGTTTGTTATTTTACCGCAAGGCGTTTATTCGGTGGATGCCAGTATCAAAATTAAAGGTAATTACAAAGTATTTATGGGCAAGGATTTTGTCAAGTGAAAAGGGGGCTGTATTTTTACAGTCTTGCGGTCGGTATGGCTTAGATGTTATCATAATATTTTCAATTTTTCATTTTGAAAAGAGGTCGGTCCATGAGGAAAATGTGGCCTTTCGTTCTGCTCTTCGGTTCCGGGCTGGCCGCCCTGACTTACCAGACGGTCTGGCTGCGGGAATTCCGCCTCATCTTCGGCGCCTCCACGGCCGCGACCGCGGCCGTCTCGGCCCTGTTCATGGCCGGCCTGGGCCTCGGCGGCCGGTTTCTGGGGCCCCGGGCCGACCGGACCGACCGCCCCTTGCTCCTATACGGCTGGCTGGAACTGGCCATTTCCATTCTGGCCGGCTTGTCCCCCTGGCTCCTGAAGCTGGCCCGGGCCATGTATTTCAAATCCGGCGGGGTGCTGGTCCTGGGCCTGCCCGGGGCCACGGCGGCCAGGCTGGCCCTGGCGGCCGTGGTGGTGGGGCTGCCGGCCTTTCTCATGGGCGGGACCCTCCCGGCCGCGGCCAAAGCAGTCACGGACGCGGATGACGGCGCCCGCCGCCGCCTGGGGGCCCTTTACGGGGTCAATACCTTGGGGGCCCTGGCCGGGGTCGTCCTGACCACCTTCCTGGTCCTGGAAGCTTTAGGCGCCCGGGACACCCTGACTTTGGCCGTGCTCCTGAATATCTGCCTGGCTTTGGCCGCCATAAAATTGGGCCGCACCTCCGCTGTTCCGGCCGCCTTGGAAGCGGCGGCGCCGGAACCGGCCTTGCCGGAGCCGGAGTCTCCCGCGCCGGAAACCGGCAGGGCCGGAGCCGACCTGCCCCTGAGGTTGGCCCTGGCCGCGGCCGCCATAGCCGGTTTCGCCTTCTTCCTGATGGAACTGGTCTGGTACAGGATGCTGGCCCCGGTCCTGGGCGGCTCCATCTACACTTTCGGCCTCATTTTGGCCACGGCCCTGGCCGGCATCGGACTCGGCGGGGCCCTGTATCCCCTGGTCTTCCGCGAACGCCGGCCCCGGGCCTGGCACCTGGCCGCCACCTGCCTTTTGGAAGCCCTGGTCATCATGCTTCCTTTCGCCCTGGGCGACTGGCTGGCGGCCGTGGCCGCCCAACTGCGGCCTCTTTCGGCTTTCGGTTTCGGCGGCCTGGTCTGTTCCTGGGCCGTCATCACCGGCCTGGTCGTTTTCCCGGCCTCCCTGGTCGCCGGTCTCCAGTTCCCCCTCCTGATCGCCCTTCTGGGCCGGGGCCCCGGGGGCCTGGGCCGCCAGACCGGCCTGGCCTACGCCTATAATACCGGGGGGGCCATTGTGGGTTCCCTGGCCGGCGGCTTCGGGCTTCTGCCGCGCCTGACCGCCCCCGGCTGCTGGCGCCTGGCCGGGGCCCTTCTGGCCGGCCTGGGCCTGGCCCTGGCCCTCCAGGCCGCCCGAAAACCGGGAGGAGGGGGCGGCCGGCCGGCCTGGAGCCTGCCCCTGGCCGCGACCCTGGCCCTGGCCATCCTTCTTTTGACGGCCACCGGACCCACCGCCGCCTGGCGCCATTCGCCCATCGGGGCCGGCCGGGTGGACCCGTTCCAGACCCTCAATCAGATGCGGGGCTGGCAGGCCGATACCCGCCGGAAGGTCGTCTGGGAAGCCGACGGCGTGGAAAGCGCGGTGGGCCTTAACCGTGATAACGGCTATTCCTTTCTGATAAACGGCAAGGCCGACGGCAGCGTAATAGGCGACCGGGGCACCCAGACCATGCTGGGCCTCATCGGGGCGGCCCTCCACCCCGAGCCGCGCCGGTCCCTGGTGGTGGGCCTGGGGACCGGGGCCACCGCCGGCTGGCTGACGGCCGTCCCCTCCATGGACCAGGTCGATGTGGTGGAATTGGAACCGGCCGTCCTGGAAGTGGCCAGGCTCTCGGCCCTGGCCAACCGGGACCTGGCGGCCAGGCTTGAAAACGGGGGTTCCGGGGCCAGGCTCATCTTCAACGACGCCCGCGAAGTCTTAAACACGATACCGGACCGCTACGATCTCATCGTCAGCGAACCTTCCAACCCCTACCGGGCCGGCATCGCCAGCCTCTTCACCCGGGAATTCTACCAGGAGGTCGCCGACCGCCTTAACCCGGGCGGCCTTTTCCTGGGTTGGTGTCAGGCTTATGAAATTGAAACCTCCAGCGTCTTCATCATCATCGCCACCTTGAAAAGCGTCTTCCCCCATGTGGAATGCTGGGCCACCCAATTTCCGGGCGATCTGATTTTTTTGGCCGCCAAAGAGCCCCTCCGGCCGGACCCGGCCGCCCTGGCCGACCGCCTTAAGACAATGCCCTTCCGGGAGGCCATGCGCCTGGCCTGGGGCCTGGAGGGCCTGGAGGGCTTTCTCGCCCACCACCTGGCGGATGACGTTTTTCTCGGTCGGATAGCCGGCCTGGTGAACCAGGCCAACCTCAACACCGACGATCTCATTCCCGTGGAATACGCCTATGCTCATAGCGTGGGCCGGGCCAACGCCGGTTTTTCAGCCCTTGATCTGTTGGCGGCGGCCCGGGCTCAGGGCCGGAACCAGCCGTCCTGGGCCCCGAAGACCATCGCCTTCAATACGCTGGCCGCGAACCTTTTCTCGGCCTCGGCTTATGTGGGCGGCGGTATGAACTGGCCCTCCGGCCAACTGTCCGAAACCTTGGAGCAGCGCTTCCGGGCAATCCGGGCCTGGGCGGGCGGCGATTTTTCAGCCCCCACCGCTTTTTGGAACGGGACCGTCCGGCCGGAAGGCCGCCTGGAGACCCTGGCCCTGGCCGAAAGCCTGGCCCAGTCGAAAAAGCCGGAACAGGTCCCGGAGCGGGCCCTGACCCTGCTTCCGGAACTGGAAGATTGGTGGCCGGCCTGCGCCTCCCTGGTCAAAAGCTTTCTGGCCTTTAACCAAAACCGGCCGGAGGAATCCATCGGTGAACTGGAAAAGGCTTTCCATATCCTGAAAAAAGATCCCTGGGAACCGATCGTGACTCTGGAACGGGGTCTCCGTTTCGCCCTGACCCTGGCCAGCAGCCATCCCCCCTACGCCGGCCGGCTCTACTCCGCCCTGGAAGAACCTTTCGCCCTTAATTTTTTGGAAAGCCGGCGTCGGTCCGCCCTTCTGGACCTGGCCTATATGATCAGCCCGCAAAAGGCGGCCGAGACCCTGGAGCGCTTTTACGAGCCTCACCCCATCTGGAATGAATTTTTTCTGAAGAAAAGACTGTCC
>Ga0082212_10005368_pt1 | contig 17485 bp, 17 predicted proteins | sample TergutNt197P3_FD_71548 | JGI IMG/M metagenome (GOLD analysis project Ga0082212, IMG submission 71548) | Neocapritermes taracua P3 segment gut microbial communities from Petit-Saut dam, French Guiana - Nt197 P3 | ecosystem: Host-associated > Arthropoda: Insects > Digestive system > Gut ... | reverse complement strand
TGAAAACAGCGTCCGATAGTTATGTTCGGTTATTTAACAAAAAACCTCGTATTCGCGCCATTCATGCCGGATTAGAATGTGGTTTGTTTCTCGAAAAATATCCTCAATTAGATATGGTTTCTTTTGGTCCGACCATTCAGTTTCCGCATTCGCCAAACGAACGAGTAAAGATTTCCTCGGTCGAAAATAGTTGGAAATTGTTGTGTGAGATAGTGAGGAATGTTTAAAATAAATACCACGCGAAAGGATTTGTGCGGTAACGTAGTGAGTTTATCAAAGCATATTTAATGGAATATGGAGATGAATAAGGATATTCATTCGTATCATGTGATTAAGTAAAATTATTTGGAATCTAAAAATGCTTATTACTTTTATTGCAGAAAATAAAGACATACTTATTACCTTTATTGTCTTAGCCTTAGCCGCAGCTTTTTTTGTCTGGGGAAAAATCCGCGCCGATGTAGTAGCGCTTTGTGCGCTTTTGTCGTTGGTATTGTTTAATGTGCTGACGCCAAAAGAGGCTTTGTCCGGTTTTTCAAACGAAATTGTCATTATGATGGTGGCGTTGTTTGTCGTTGGCGGTGCCATTTTCCAAACAGGACTTGCCAAAATGATTAGTGCGAAAATCGTTTCGTTGGCAGGCAAAAGCGAACTGAAATTGTTTATTCTCGTGATGCTGGCAACATCATTTATGGGCGCATTTGTGAGCAACACAGGCACAGTAGCTTTGATGTTACCTATTGTGGTCAGTTTGGCGGCAAGCGCTGGAACAAATGTGCGCCGTTTGCTCATGCCGATGGCGTTTGCCGGTAGTATGGGCGCAATGCTTACGCTGATTGGAACACCACCAAACCTAATTGTTCACGGTACATTGGTAGATGCCGGCTATAAAGGGTTGTCGTTTTTCTCGTTCTTCCCGATTGGCGTTATTGCCGTAACACTGGGCACAGTTTCGCTTTGGTTTATGACCAAGCTGTTAGTGAAAGGCGACAAAAAAGAAGAAAAGAAAAATTCGGGCGGAAAATCTATCAATCAACTGATTAAAAACTATCAAATTGCCGAAAATCTATATCGGATAAAAGTGAATGAAGATTCACTTATCAATAATAAAAAACTGAAAGAACTTTCTATTACCCAACAATTTAATGTTTCTGTGTTGGAAATTAGACGCAGCACTCGCAGCCGTTTTCGCCGCACGGTAAATCAAGATGTGGCAGGAGCCGAAAGCACCATTCTTGCCGACGATATTTTGTATGTGTTGGGTTCGTTGGAGAATATCAAACATTTTACGAGCGACAATAAACTTTCGCTCATGTCGTCAGACCATGCCGAAACAAAAGACGGCGATATGCATTTTGGCGAAATAGGCATTGCCGAACTGGTGTTGATGTCTAACTCAAAACTTGTAAATAAGCAGGTAAAAGATGCCGATTTACGGAGAGTATATAATGTAAACATTTTGGGTATTCAACGACGCGGCGAATATATTTTGCAAAACATCAAAGACGAAAAAATGCAAGCCGGCGACGTGTTGTTGATTCAAGGAAAATGGAAAAACATTCAGAAATTGGACAACGAAGGCACAGAATGGGTGGTAATAGGACAACCTTCCGAAGAAGCCAACAAAGTGCCGTTGAGTAACAAAGCGCCCATAGCTGCCGGTATTATGATTTTGATGGTTGTTTCGATGGTTTTCAACTGGTTAACGCCTGTTATGGCATCGATGATAGCTGCTGTTTTAATGGTGCTTACAGGCTGTTTACGCAATGTAGAATCGGCATACAAAACCATTAATTGGGAAAGCATCGTATTGTTTGCAGGTATGATTCCAATGGCAATAGCGTTGGAAAATACAGGCGCGTCGAAAATCATTGCCGAAGGTATTGTCTCGAACCTTGGCGCATACGGACCAATGGTAGTGATGGCGGGAATTTACTTGGCAACTTCTTGCATTACATTGTTTATAAGTAATACGGCGACGGCTGTGTTGTTTGCACCCATCGCCTTGCGAACAGCAGAAACGCTTGGAGTCAGTCCATATCCATTTATGTTTACGGTCGCAGTAGCAGCAAGTATGTGTTTCGCCAGTCCGTTTGCCACACCGCCTAATGCACTGGTTATGTCTGCGGGGCGATATACATTTATGGATTATGTAAAAGTAGGATTGCCATTACAGCTGCTTTATGCAGTAGTAATGATATTAGTTTTACCACTTTTATTTCCTTTTTAAAATAAAATAAATATATTTGCACTTTGCAGTTAATTTTATTAAAATTCAAAATAATTTTTTAGTATTAATTTAAAACAAAAAAAAATGAAAAAGTATTTAGCTGAATTAATTGGAACGATGGTTCTTGTTCTTATGGGTTGCGGCGCTGCCGTATTTGCCGGAACTGCTCAACCTTTTGCAGAGGTTGGAACATTAGGTGTTGCTTTCGCTTTTGGACTTTCGGTTATCGCGATGGCTTACACAATTGGAAAAATTTCGGGTTGTCATATCAATCCCGCTATTACGCTTGGAATGTTGATTAACAAAAAGATTTCGGGCAAAGATGCAGGTATGTATATGATTTTCCAAGTAATTGGAGCCATTATCGGTTCTTCTATTTTGTATTTCTTGGCAAAAGATTCCGGTTCTACAACGACTTTGACCGGTGCCAACGGATACTCGTGTGTAACTACTGCATTTATTGCTGAAACGGTATTTACGTTTATCTTCTTATTGGTAGTATTCGGTTCAACATCGAAAGGTGCCAACAACAAATTTGCCGGCTTAGCTATCGGTTTGGCATTAGTGTTGATACACATTGTTTGTATTCCGATTACCGGAACATCTGTGAATCCGGCTCGTAGTATCGCACCTGCTATATTTGAAGGTGGAGCTGCATTATCTCACTTATGGTTGTTTATCGTAGCGCCATTTTTAGGAGCTGCATTGGCGGCTTTTACGTGGAGAGCGATTGATACGGAAAAAGAATAAATTTTTTGTCCACAGACTACACAAATAGCACAGATTATTTTATTCAGAAAATCTGTGCTATTTGTGTAATTTGTGGACTTTTTTTATTTATCCGATAAAATTACCAAAGAACCACCAGCTATTAACAGCGCACCCAGCAAAACTTTCCAACTAACAGGTTCTTTTAGGATAATAAAAGCTAAGAAAATGGTAAATACGATACTTAATTTATCAATAGGAGCAACCTTTGAAACTTCGCCCAATTGCAACGCTTTGAAATAAAACAACCACGATAAACCCGTTGCTACACCCGAAAGAATCAAAAAAATCCAATTCATTCGTGTCAATTCCTTTACTTCGGTAATTCCTTTACTAAAGAAAACAATTCCCCAAGTGATAAATAATATCACAACAGTGCGTATCGCCGTGGCTAAATTGGAATCTACATTTTTAACTCCTATTTTAGCAAAAATGGCTGTCAACGCGGCAAATATTGCTGAAAGAATCGCATAATATTTCCACATGATATAATTTACGATTTTAGATTGACGATTTACGGTTAATAGCGAGTAAAAATATAATTTTATTTTGACAATTAGAACAAATAAAATTATATTTGAAAAATTTTATAAAGTTTTCAATTAAACAATCAATCCTTTATAAATCGTCAATCTAAAATCGTAAATCATTATGTTCAATATCGGCTGTCACTTATCTGTTTCCAAAGGCTATTATGCCATGGGCGAAGATGCTGTAAAAATTAATGCTAATACTTTTCAGTTTTTTACCCGCAATCCGAGAGGCGGAGGAGCAAAAAACATTGATGCTAAAGATGCGCAAGCATTGACCGAATTAGCAGCAAAAGAACATTTTGCTCCCTTGCTGGCACATGCGCCTTACACGCTCAATCTCTGTTCTGCCAACGTTGGCATACGGAATTTTTCGCGCGATATGATGGCAGACGACCTTACTCGTTTGGCGCAATTACCTTGTCATTTATATAATTTTCATCCGGGCAGCGCTACGGGACAGGAAAAAACGACTGCTATCAAACAAATTGCAGATGCGCTAAACAGTATTATTACGAAAGAACAATCCATCATAATATTACTGGAAACAATGTCGGGCAAAGGAAGTGAAATCGGCGGTACTTTTGAAGAATTGAGACAAATAATTGATGAAGTAGAACTGAACGACAAAATGGGCGTTTGCATTGATACCTGCCATATTTATGATGCAGGTTATGATATTGTAAATGATTTAGATGGCGTTCTTACTCGTTTTGATACCATCATAGGATTGAACAGGCTCAAAGCCATTCATCTTAACGATAGTATGAATTCCTTCGGTAGCCATAAAGACCGCCACGCGAAAATTGGGGAAGGAAATATTGGCTTAACAGCAATGAGTCGTATTATCAACCATTCTGCACTTCGTAATCTGCCGTTTTTATTGGAAACGCCTAATGAATTAGACGGCTATAAAAAAGAAATTGAAATTTTGCGAGGACTTTACAAGTAAAAGAACGCGAATTACGCAAATTTACGCAAATTTCTGTCATGCTGAACTTGTTTCAGCATCTCCTAAAAATAAAGAGATTGCGGGTCAATCTCGCCGCTCGGCTTTGCCAAGAATAACAAGTAGTTAAATTGCGTAAATTTGTGCTTTTTTGCGTAATTCGCGTTCCAAACTCTTAATACCTAAACCCACTTCCACCCAAAAACTCTTTCAACAACGATGTTTGAGGAATTTCTTTTTCACGTATCGGCGTCAAGTAGCGTAAAAATTTGAGCAAACGGTGCGCTTCGCTGTATTCGGAGCAGTTGTTGGGAACCTCGTCTAAAATCGGTTCTGCGCGGCTTTTGAGTACCGACAACTCGAACAACAACGCCGAATTAAACATAATATCCGCATTTTCTTGATAAGGGAAAATCCATTTATCTTCGCCTCTGCGCACACTGTCCCACCGAGAAATGGTTTGTTGTGCCGAGTAGCCTCTGAATCTGTAATCGCGAATAATACGACGCAATAATCGCGTGTCTGTGGTCGGAACCCAATTATGATTATCTAACGAAATGGTTGTGAGTGCCGAAACATATATTCTGAATTTCAACGAATCGTCTATTTTCTCCGTCAATTCGGGATTTAAGGCGTGTATTCCTTCCAAAATAAGAATGTTACGGTCGGTTATTTTCATCGTTTTTTTTGACGAAAATTTTTTCTTTCCTGTTATAAAATCGTAAGTCGGAATTGTTACTTCTTCGCCGTTCAACAGTTGTTGAAGCTGAGTATTAAATAAGTCAAGGTCTAATGCGTAGAGCGATTCATAATCGTAATCGCCGTTTTCATCTCTCGGATTTTGTTCGCGTTCCACAAAATAATTATCTAATGACAAAATAACAGGCATCAAACCATTTGCCATTAATTGTATCGAAAGTCGTTTGCTGAGTGTGGTTTTTCCCGAAGAAGATGGTCCCGAAATAAGTATAATGCGTACTTTATCGCGCCGCGAATAAATAATATCCGACATGAGCGAAATGCGTTTTTCGTGCATCGCTTCCGACACTTTTATCAGCGTGCCTGTTTTTTCGCCACGTTCGCTTTTGTCTTTTTTGAAAAATTGGTTTAAATCGCCAACGTTTTGCAGTCCGGTTATTTGGCTCCATTCGATATATTCTTTGAATACTTCAAACATTTTATCTTGTTCAACATATTCATCGAGCTTATCCGGATTTCTTTTGTTTGGAATTTGCAACAAAACACCATCTTTATAGCGAATCAAGTTAAATACCGATAAATATCCGGTAGAAGGAACTAATACACCATTATAATAATCGACTGTTTGTCCCAACGAATAGTATTCGGAATAATTTTCGCCCAACGATTGCAACAATTCTACCACATCGCGTCTGCCTTTGTCTTTGAACATTTGAATAATTTTCTCGGATTCCTCCTCAACTTTTATAAATGGAACATTTCTTGCAATGATTTCCTCCATTTTTGACTTTATCAACGCAATATCTTCGTCGGTAAATGTATGGTTGATGTTATTAAGTCTGCAATAATATCCTTTTGAAATTGGGTGTTCAACGCGCAGTTTTACTTCCGGGAATAATTTCTGAACAGCTTTGTAAAAAACCATAATAAGCGAGCGCACGTAAACACGCATACCCGACGAATTACTGATGTCCACAAACTCAATTTTTTTAGGTTTGTAGAATTCAAAATGGAGATCTTCCATTTTGTTGTTAACCTTAGCGGCAATAAATTTAGAATTCGTTTCCGGTATTTTCATATCCTCAAGAATTTCACGAAGCGTGATTCCCATCGGATAATATTTTTCAATATCATTATTTTTACAATAAATCTTGATTTGTTTTTTCATACGATTAAATTATTTCTTTTTTACCTCCGAAGTCATTGGGTGAACTGTGTTTTTTTCCGCACTCAGCATCGCTTTCACAGAGCCGATTTTTAGTTTTGATTCGACCATCAATGGGATTTTATTTTCATCATCGCTAATCCATATTGTCATCCCTTCGCCTTTTTCAAACATTTTTCCTTCAGCTAACAGCGGTTTGAATTTTAAGGCATTATATGTTTTACCGTTTTTCAGTTTTATTTGCTCTTTGCCCACATATCGGATATACAAATCGTGAAAACCATCGTTAAACACCATCGGCATCGGTATCTTTTCGTTTACCGTTAGCGCGCTTGCATCTATATTTCGAAGGCGATACAAGGTGCTAAGCAAATCGTAATGAGGCTTGTCTGCCGTAAATGTAGTATCTCTTGTTCTTTTCGATGTCTGCCGTTCCAAGAAGACTTTCCAAGGCGTAGTGTTTTGTTGCGGAAAAGTATATTTATCTCGCGTAAAATAATTTTTTTCGTGGCTTGCTTGATACGCAAAATAAGGCAGCAGCGTGTTTTTGTTGACATACGAATAAGTCGTATCTCTGAAATAAAACAACGAAAAGCCTTTAATTGTTGCGCTGGTCATGTGTAAACCATAAACGGACATTTCTTCAAACTTTTCTTCTTTTACCGTAAAATCAACTTTGGCAGCGTTAAGCCAAATAAATCCCAAATTGTAATACAAATTGTATTCGAGTTTTTCTCCTACTTTAAATGCAAAATTATGATGGTTTTCTTGCGCTTGAACATTTGCAAAGAGAAAAAATCCGGCTAATAAAAAAATGGCTTTTATTTTCATGTTGATTTTTTTAGTGTTCTTTTATTTGACTACGGAATAACGGAATGGTTTATTTTACTTATCTCCCACAAAGACACAAAGAACACAAAGTTTTCTTAGTGAGTTTTGTGCCTTTGTGGGAAATATTATTTTGCTTGCTTTCCTTTCAGTTCTTCTGGTCTTTGCATTAAAACAGGCAGCGATGTGTAATCCCACGTTTCTTCGACTTCCCAATTAGCACGAAGCGAGATTTTTTTATTAAAATAATACACTTTTTCGGGCTGACGGCGTTCTCGGAAATTTCCCGTGTCCCACTTTTCGTTTCCGTTTTCGTCGAAAAACAACCTTACAAAATAAACGTCTGGCGTAAGGAAATCGAAAATAGTTCCTTCCGCATCTGCTTTTTCCTGTGTTACCACTTCGTCTCTTCCGTTCAATAATTGAATAATTATCCTTTCGTCGAAAGGCGTAACGTTGATAATCAGCGTTGCGTATTCTTCCAAATTACGAACGTTGAAATTCAATGTTCGTTTTTCGGTTACATTGCCGAAAATTCCTGTAAATGCGGCAGAATCGAGTTCTATTTTATACTTTTCTCCGGCTTTGAGGTCAACGTTCAGCTCAAAATTCATTCGGATAGAATCGAGCGAATACATGTTGAACGGAATAGTTGACCAAATCGTATCTTGTATTTGACGAAAGAAATTAATTTTTTCCACGTCAAATTCTCTTATCGGATTGCTGAAAATAAAGCGCGGATAATTATAATACTCAAAAACGCCCGAAGCATTAGTTGCAAAAGTCAGATAATCAGTCTTTACAGTTTCTTGTTCTCTTTCTCTTCGATTCTGTTTTCGCGGTTGATTTTGAATTCTGCTTTCTTGCCTCAACGCCAAATGCAACGTATCTTGAGTCGGAACTAAATCGCCGATAGAATCTGTTTTCGGATAATGCAAAATAAAATTCAAGGTGTCTTGTTGCCTTACAAGAGTGTCTAACAACCAATATGTTAACGTGTCTTTTCCAACTGAAGATTGAAGCAAATAATTAGTTGAAAATTCAAAATTCAACGGTTCAATAATCGGATATTCTTCCAATGGCGCGTTGAAAAACAACGTGAATTTTTCTCTTTCTCTTCGTTCTGCTTTGACGAAAAATTGTTTTCGAAAATTTTCTAAAAATTGGAATAAAATCAGTCGGCTGTTTTGTTCCGACATGGAAATGCTGTCTGCTTTCAGCATTGCAAGTCTATCTTTTTTAATAGAAACGCTGTCTGTTTTGGTTGTATCTACCGGAATTTTTTTCTTCTTGATAGGAATAGAAGGTTGCACAATAGAATCGAGAAATGCAATGGCTTCTGCCAGTTGGTCGAAAAAGAAGTTTGCGTTTTGGTCATCTAACGCAAAAATATGATAATCGCCTTCTCTCACATTGCGAATGGTAAAATTTCCGGTAGCATTTGTGCGCGTCATTCGCGCAAATGGCAAAGTAATAAAAGCAGTATCGCTCAAATTGCTGTGAATGCCAACCAAACTTCCGTCGACACGATTCAGCGTTTGCGCATCTACCAATGTTCCGGTAAAAACAAGCGTATCAATTTCATTCCCTGTTGAAAAAGCGAAAGAAAAATTGGCCAATACATTTCCTTCATTATTGTCAGCAATCGCATTACCAAAATCAATGGTATAAGTGGTGTTTTCTTGCAACGTGTCGGTCAATTCAATCGTAAATCTTCTGCCCATTGCTTTCATAATGGGCGCAGTTCTTTGAGGTGGCGAAATAATGACGTTTTTGTAAACATCTTTCACTTGTATGAATTCGTCAAACTCAAGCACGATTGTTTGTCCGCGAAAGTTTGTTGCATTTAGCGCAGGCGTGCTTCCGACAAGTCGTGGCGGTGTTTCGTCTTTCGGACCGCCTTGCGGACCTAAACCTCTGTTGGCGCACGAATAAGCCAACAAACATAATGCGGGGAAAAGAAAAATGATATAAGAAAATCTATTTTTTAACATATTCATAAATTACAAATAATATAGATTGCTTCGTTCCTCGCAATGACGCGCTACTTTTACTTTTTCCGTCATTGCGAGGAACGAAGCAATCTAAAAATTATAAATATTTTCTACAAAAATAATATTTATTTTTTAGTTAACACTTTATGTCCGATTCTGCATCGCAAACAATCCTTTTTTTCGCAGTAATTATTTTTTAATTCAATGGCAGCTTGCGAATCAAAAGCGTTTTTTATTTTGATGCCTAAACTTTCCCATTCGGCAGTGATTTTGTTTTCTTCTTTCGGAACTTGCTCCAATAATTTTAACGCTTTTTCTTGTAAAAATTCGTTATTATTTCTTTTTCCGTAATAAAAAATGAATGGAATAATGGTATTAATCAGCAAAATATCAATTGTTTTTTTACCCAATTTTTTCGGACTTGAAACTGATTCTTCATTAAAATGACAATGTGTTTTCCAATAATCCGACGTTTCGACAGCAAAAAGCGAGCAAATATATTGATAATCGGGATTCTCAATTACTTTTGAAAACAGTTTGGAAGATTGATTTATCAACGCCGCAAATTGTGCAACTCTAACGTGAGGAAAATTACTCGGTCTTACACGCATCATTTTCCAACAAGGCTGTTGAAGCGGAGTTAAATTAAATTTGTTTTTCAGAAAATGATATTCTTTTTTTAGCTTTTCGACATATTCATCGGCGCTTTCTTCAGGTAATAATCCAGCTTGTCCGAAAAACATGGCTTCTATTTGTAACAAATTATTTTTGTGTTTTTGCAAATAAATAAGCGGAATAGATTGCGCCAACCGCTCAAAAGGTTCGCCATTGACGCCAAAACCAAAGTTGCGTGCCAATACCACATAAAAAGCCTCTTCCCAGTTATTGTTATTTTTTTCTAACAATGAAGCGATATGTTCTGTTTTCCTAAGCAGACGTTCGGAAAGCAATGTATTTATCCATGACGAAATGAAAATGTAAGAAACGTCTTCAATATGTTTCGCACACCGAATTGTTCCTTCTTTTTCCAGCAAATGAGTATAATTTTCCGTCAAATGACTTGGATATTTCAATTCCAACTGCGGAATATTTTCGCCTGTTTTTCGCTGAATATCCGCATCGGCTTGCTGAACAACGTGCAAAATAACCGATTGATATTCTTCGTTTTCCGCGTGTTTATGTAAATCCCAATTGGAAGACCGCAAGTGAATTTCTACATTTCCTGCCCAAATTTTATCTCCAATTTTTATTTTCGCGTTAAAAAAATCCGGACCGGCATCGGTATTTTTTATTCCTACATCAATCACTTCGAGTAGTTCGCCCGATGTCGTTTGTAAATCGTGATTGATAAATAATTTATGTTGCCAAATATAATGTAGGAAATCTTCTTTTATCATATCAATAGATGTATTACTTAAATAATGCGATGTCCTGAAAGGACAAATTTTTATAACCGCAGTGTCAACGACCTGCGGTTGAACAATACAATGACACATCTGCCTAAAAGGCAGGATTTTGTTTTCGATTAAGTCTTGCCTTTCAGGCAAACTTTCGTGATTTCGTTTGTCCGCAGGTCGTTGACACTGCGGTTATGAAAATCAAGCCCATTCGGGCTAAATTTCATCAATGTTTCAATTTTTAATCTGCATGAGAAACCTATTCGCAAACAAAGCCATTTTATACAAAACCCGAAAATTCACTTTCTGCCACCGCGTCGTTTCTTCTAAATTTCCTCCAAAAGTCAATTTGAAATCACGAACGGTGTATGCTGTGTTTTGTTGTCCTGCGCCTAAAAAGTCGAAACAACGAAATCCGTTTTTCCTTCCGTAATCTATCGCGGCATAAACACTCAACACGCCTGGATATAAATTTTTATACTCGTTGTGATTGCTTCCAACATACCATTCGTATATCGTTTCGTTGTTTTCAAACAAACACATGATGCCGCCGATAATTTTGCCTTGGAAATCAATCAGCAGGTAAACACCTTTTCCTTTTTCACAAAAATCGTGCAAAAAACGAGTAAAAAATTCAATCGGTGGTAATGGTTTTTTGATGTTGGAATATAATTGTTTTAGTATTGCATAAAACGCCTTGACTTGCGCTTCGGTCGTTGCTTCGATAATAGATGCTCCATTTTTAAATCCGCTTTTTATTTGCCGTTTTTTTGCTGGACTAATGTAATCCTCGTTTAAGTTGTTTTTGACGTTGTACCAAGGCGAATACGCATAGTTGTTTTCACGGAAAACAGCGTTCAATTCTTCATTTTTTTCAGGAAATCTGAATTCGATGAACAAGCATTTACGTCTGAATTCGTTGTCAATTTCTTTTAATAACAGTTTATAAGCTGAAAGTTCGGTAATGTTGTCGGAAAAAAATTCGGCTTTGCCAATAATAAGGCAGCGCGAAGCGAGAAAAGAAGGATAAATATTTTTTTCTTTGATAACAACGCCAAGCAGCGAAACCAAAACGTTACCATTTTCTTCGATAAAAATGAAAAACGGCGTGTAATTTTTCAGCGAACGATAAAACCTAAACATCACTTGCTGTTGGAAAATATTCTTTCCATCAACATTGGGCAATGCGCTTTCGTCGTAGCAAGTATATACTTTTTGTTTCATCTTCGACAAATTTATGTGATTTTTCTTTATCATTGTAAGTAACTGTTAGGAAATTTTTCAAAAAATCTTTTTTAGCTGTTTTTTGTAGAGACGTAGCGCACTACGTCTCTACTATTTTGAAAAATGAAAGGAAGAAAAGGCCAAAAAGAGCAAAAAAGAAAGTGAAACAAATACAAAATTTTGCCATAAAAGATTATTTGGTAAATTTCCTAACAGTTTTTAAATTTCTTAACTATATTTGTGAAGAAAAATAAAAATTGAGGAACACAGATGACAAATTTTCTTTATGAATTGGTAAAACGGCGTAGAAGCATTCGTCGATTTACAGACCAACCTGTTGAGCAGGAAAAGGTTGATATGTTGATGCAAACGGCTCTACTGGCGCCGACATCAAAAAACACGACGGCATGGCATTTTGTGTTAGTAGAAGACAAAGAAATGCTAACCAAGCTGGCAGAAAGCCGCGACCACGGCAGTCAGTTTGCAAGCGGCGCAGCATTGGTTATCGTTGTGTTGGCAGACGCAACACAAAGCGGCGCGTGGATTGAAGATGCGTCTATTGCTTCGGCTTACATACAACTGCAAGCTGAGCAATTAGGCTTAGGAAGTTGTTGGATTCAAGTGCGTGAAAGAATGAAAGACGACACGCAAACAACAGAAGATTATATTCGCACGTTGTTAAATATACCCGAAAATCTGAATATTTTGAACATGATTGCATTGGGATATTCTGCCAGCAATACAGACCCTGAAAAAGCAGCACAAATAATGGAGGAAAAAGTGCGCAAGAAAAGTTTATTGATGGATAGAATTCATAAAGAGAAATTTTAAATCATGAAACAAGCATTTACATTAATGTAAATAATAGACAAATGAAAATGCGCGTTCCATACGACCTTAATTAAAAAAATAAAATATTTTCGTATGAAAATCAGAAAAAACAGCAGAATTGCTTGGGGCGTAACACTCATTACCTTTGGTGTTTTCTTGTTTTTACGCTTGTATCAAGAGTATCTTTGGCCGTCGAAATTTATGGGTATTATGTTGGATTTTCGCAATTATCCCATTTGGACAGGCATTATATTCTTGATTTTCAGTAAAAATAAAAGGTCTGGATTGGCGTTGTTACTTGTTGGGACTTTGCTGCGCTTGTCGTACGAAATTCATTATGTGCAAAATATTACGACCGAAATTTGGGCTGCGCTGATGATAATAATAGGAATTTTACTGATAGTACAAGTTTACAGAAACGATGCAAACAAAGACAAATAAAATCGTATTCATTGGTGCCGGAAACTTGGCTACTCAACTTGCTTGTCAATTTGTTCGGAAAGGTTTTTGTATATCGCAAGTATATAGCCGAACAAAACTTTCGGCGCAAACATTGGCAAAAAACATTAATACAAATTATACTATTTCTATCAATGAAATCGACAAAAATGCCGATTTGTATATTTGCGCACTAAAAGATGATGCGCTGCCCGAAGCATTGAGCCGATTGTCCAATATAAAAGGCGTTATTGTTCATACGGCAGGAAGTGTTGACATGACTGTTTTTGAAGGAAAATTCAAGCAATACGGCGTTTTTTATCCATTGCAAACATTTTCCAAAACAAAAGAAGTAGCTTTTTCAACTATTCCGATTTTTGTTGAAGCAAGCGATTTGGAAACGTTACAACAGTTGAAAAACATCGCATCTTGCATCTCCGAAAAAGTATATGAAGCCGATTCACATCAACGAAAAATGTTACATTTGTCGGCAGTGTTTGCATGCAATTTTGTGAATCATTTGTACGCGCAAGCAAACGACATTGTGAAAAAATCGGGTTTCGATTTTGATGTGTTGCTGCCATTGATAGACGAAACGGCGCAGAAAGTCCATTACTTAAATCCGATAGATGCGCAAACCGGTCCGGCAGTTCGGTTCGACGAAACAGTTATGCAAAAACACTTATCGCTGTTGCAGGATGATTCAACTAAAAAGCAGATATATCAATTAATAAGTAATAGTATTCACCAAAAAGCAAAAAAATGAATTTCAAACAAAAACTATCTTCCATCAAAGCCTTTGTATTTGATGTTGACGGCGTATTATCATCAAGTATCATCCCATTGTTTCCCGATGGAGAACCTATGAGAACAGCAAACATAAAAGATGGTTATGCTATTCAGCTTGCCATTAAAAAAGGTTTTATTGTCGGCATTATCAGTGGTGCCAGAACAGAAGCTATCAGAGCCCGATTCGCGGCGTTAGGCATAAAAGATATATATTTGGCGGCTCGCAATAAACCCGGTTGTTTGAAAGAATTTTTGGAAAATAATAAATTAAATGCTGAAGACGTTTTGTATATGGGCGACGATATTCCCGATTATGAAGTCATGAAAATGGTCGGCGTTCCTGTTTGTCCTGCCGATGCAGCATCAGACATAAAAAACATATCCTGTTATGTTTCTCATGTAAAAGGAGGAGAAGGCTGCGCACGAGATGTTGTTGAACAAGTAATGAAAGCACAAGATAAATGGATGAACTGTCCGGAAGCTTTTGGATGGTAAATAAAATGCACGAAAGCACGAATGGGCGAAGGCACGAAAGGAATAAAAAAGCATTAAATTTTTAGAAAAAAGTCAATAAAATAATAGATAAGAAAAGTTTTAATTTTAAAAAATTCGCGCTTTCGTGCATTCGTGCATTCGCGCCCTTAAGTTAATTAGATATGAAGTATTTGAATTTGATAAGGTATAAAAATCTCATTTTTATCGCTTTTTTGATGTGCTTGATGCACTATTGCGTTGTGAATCCGTGGTTGGCGGTGTTTGGTGTTTCTCATCAATTAAGTGGACTTATGTTTGGGCTTTTGGTGTTTGGAACCGTGTGTATATCTGCAGGTGGATACATTATCAACGATTATTTTGACACGAAAATCGACGCATTGAATCGCCCCGAAAAAGTAATTGTCGGTAATACCGTGTCGAGAGAAACGGCGAGTTTGCTGCATCAGATTTTCAGCGTTGTCGGCGTTTTAGCCGGATTAGCTGTTGCTTTTCTTGTCAAATCACTTACATTGGCATTTATATTTATTATGGTTCCCGGATTGTTGTGGTTTTATTCGGCAAGCTACAAACGACAATTTCTAATTGGAAATTTGGTGGTTTCTTTTAGCGCGGCATTGATTCCGATTATTGTGTTGATGCCCGAATTGTCGCTGCTGATGCAATATTATTATATAGACGATTTAGTTCGAACGCCCATTATTCCAACGCTATATATGTGGATTTGCGGATTTTCGGTGTTTGCATTTTTGACAACTTTTATCCGTGAAATTATCAAAGATATGGAAGACGAATACGGCGATAGAGAGCAAGAATGTCGCACAATGCCCGTTGTATTGGGACTAAAAAAAACAAGAATCATTGTTATCGGACTGATTATATTGACGTTGGCAGCATTGTCGATTGTCGCTTTCCGATTTATACACTTTCCTGTTGATACTATATCTACCAAATATTTTATTTTTGGTTTGTTGTTGCCGTTTCTGTATTTGGTTTATTTGCTTTTCAAAGCAAAAACGCCGTCGGATTACGGACAAGCTTCCACTTTTGTGAAATTTATCATGATATTAGGCTCACTATATAGCGTGATTCTGTATTTGTTATTGTCCATCAATTTTAAACTTGCCATTTTTGGCGTGTTTCAATTAACTGCAAAATAATATGTCATTATTAGAAAATTTAGCTCGTTACAATATTATTTTAGCTTCCCATTCGCCAAGAAGACAAGAGTTGCTCCGAGGGTTGGATATTCGTTTTGAAGTAAAAATTCCGAACGTTGACGAAAGTTATCCCGACAATTTGGAAGGCGAAGAAATTCCCATCTACATTGCCGAAAAAAAAGCCGATGCTTTTGCAAATCAACTGCAAAAAAACGACATTCTAATAACCGCCGACACAATTGTGCTGCTCAACGAACAAGTTTTTGGCAAGCCTACAAGCAAAGAAGAAGCGCAAATGATGCTTCAGCAGTTGTCTGACAAAACACATCAAGTGATAACTGCCGTTTGCCTTTGCACACCGTTTCGCCGAAAAGTGTTTGCCACAAAAACCGATGTTACATTTTCTTATCTCAGCAGCGAAGAGATTGATTACTACTTGGATATGTATCGCCCATACGACAAAGCAGGTTCTTATGGCGTACAAGAATGGATTGGTTATGTCGCCGTAAAAAGCATCAACGGCTCATTTTACAATGTAATGGGATTGCCCATACATCGATTGTATAAGGAGTTGGATTTGATAATGATGTAAGTTTTAGAAACTCTATGACGTCTATCATTGCCGAATATTCTTTATAATATTTCGGCATTTTTCGCGTTATATTCGAACGTAAAACATTTATAACTATCTATATTTACAGCCTGAAAAATCGAAAAAATGATAACACTCCACAATATCAATAAAACCTACTATACCGAAGCCACATCGCTGCACGTTTTGAAAGGCATTGATTTACAGATAGAAAAAGGCGAATTCGTGTCCATTATGGGTGCATCAGGTTCAGGAAAATCCACGCTGTTGAATATTCTCGGAATTTTGGATACCTACGACACAGGCGAATATTTTTTAGACGGAAAATTAATAAAAAACCTTTCGGAAAAGCAAGCGGCGAAATATCGAAACGAAATGATTGGTTTTGTATTTCAGTCGTTCAACTTGATAAATTTCAAAAATGCGCTGGAAAATGTTGCGTTACCACTTTATTATAAGGGCATCGGTAGAAAGCGTCGCAACGAAATTGCACTCGAATATCTCGACCGAATGGGATTACGCGATTGGGCGGCACACCTTCCCGGCGAACTCTCCGGCGGACAAAAACAACGCGTTGCCATTGCACGAGCAATGATTTCTAATCCTAAAATTCTACTCGCCGACGAACCAACCGGCGCACTCGACAGCAAAACTACTGAAGAAGTTATGGAGGTGCTTAAATCTTTAAACGATAGTGGTATAACAACTATTATCGTAACACACGAGCATTCGGTTGCCGAAGAAACGCAGCGAATTATCAAAATAAAAGACGGGATAATTGAAAACCCCCTAAATCCCCCACAGGGGGACTTTCAGAAGCAATGAATATGACGAAATATAACACAAATATAGAAAGTCGCACTGACCAAAAGTCCCCCTGTGGGGGATTTAGGGGGCTTGGGCTTTTGCAAGAAATATTTGCTTCGCTCAAGCACAACAAACTCCGCACGGCATTAACAGGTTTTGCAGTGGCGTGGGGAATTTTTATTCTTATTGTGCTGCTTGGCGCAGGAAATGGATTGCGGAATGGCGTAATGAGTAACTTCGGCGATCGAACGGTTAATTTTGTATATTTATTCTCAGGACAAACAAGTATGCCGTACAAAGGCTTGAAAGCAGGCAGAGAAATGCCATTTTCCGAAAAAGAATTAAAAATCATCGAAAATTTGCCTGAAACAGACAAACTATCAGGTGTCATTAATGTGAGGAACCAAACTATTTCTTACGGTGCAGAATATGGCTCTTATGGAATAGATGGTGTGCAACCTGCTTATGCTCAAGTGAATAGTGTTAAAATAATGAAAGGACGTTTTATTAACGAATTAGATGTTATACAGCAAAAAAAAGTCGTTGTACTCGACCATCAAGTAGAGCAGGCGCTTTTTAAAGGCGAAAGCAG